>Ga0302178_10001795_pt1 | contig 17654 bp, 17 predicted proteins | sample I_Palsa_E1_3_FD_198790 | JGI IMG/M metagenome (GOLD analysis project Ga0302178, IMG submission 198790) | Peat permafrost microbial communities from Stordalen Mire near Abisko, Sweden - I_Palsa_E1_3 | ecosystem: Environmental > Terrestrial > Soil > Palsa > Peat permafrost | place: Sweden... | reverse complement strand
TGTACAAGGATGATCGCGGCGGGATCGTGATCTACATGGGTTCGGTCCACTCGCATGAAGCCTCGCCGCTGAAGTCGGCGTATGTCGCAGCCAAGCATGCCTTGCTCGGTCTGGCGCGCGTGCTGGCCAAGGAAGGCGCGAAGCACAACGTGCGTTCGCACGTCGTTTGCCCGGGCTTTGTACGCACGCCGCTCGTCGACAAGCAGATCCCTGAACAAGCGAAAGAACTGGGCATCAGCGAAGAAGACGTGATTCGCAACGTGATGCTCGGCGGTACGGTGGACGGCATCTTCACCACAGTGGAAGACGTCGCACAAACCGTGCTGTTCCTCTCCACGTTCCCGAGCGCGGCCTTGACCGGCCAATCCTTCATTGTGAGCCACGGCTGGTTCATGCAATAAGGAGCCCGCTATGGCGCAACGCAATGTCAAGCGGGCGCGTGCCGGTACCCTCGGCGACGGGGATGGCGAGCACGCGGGAGCAGCGGCTGGCGTTCGCGCCAGCCGGCAGATCCAGTTGCCACAGTACGAAACCATCGCGCTGATGCTGCAAGGCGGCGGCGCGCTGGGGGCCTATCAGGCAGGTGTCTATCAGGGCCTCGACGAGGCCGGTATCCAGCCAAACTGGGTTGCCGGTATTTCGATCGGCGCGCTCAACACGGCCATCATTGCCGGCAATGCGCCGGAGCATCGCGTCGCACGGCTGCTTGAATTCTGGGAGACGATCTGTCAACCGGCTTTCGCGCCGCCGTTGCCACCGTTCCTCGAACAGGCGCTGTTCAATTACAACGACACGGTCCGCAAGGCTTTCACCGCCATGCAGGCTACCGGGGCGATCGTCCAGGGGCAGAAGGGGTTCTTTGTACCGCGCTTCCCGCCGCCTCTGCCAACCGTGTCCGGGCCGCCGCAAAACGCCAGTTACTACGACACGTCGCCCATGAAGTCGACGCTCGAGAAGCTGTGCGATTTCGACCGGATCAACTCGCGTGAAATGCGCGTCTCAGTGGGGGCGGTGAATGTCGGTACGGGCAACTTCGCGTACTTCGACAACACGCATATGAAATTGCGGCCGGAGCATTTCATCGCTTCAGGCGCACTGCCGCCCGGGTTCGGTGCAATGGAAATTGACGGGGAGTACTACTGGGACGGCGGCCTGATGTCCAACACGCCGCTCTACGAAGTCGTGCAGACCACGCCACGTCGTGACACGCTCGCGTTTCAGGTGGATCTGTGGAGCGCCATCGGGCCTGTGCCGGACAATATCACCGACGTGCAGGGCCGCATGAAGGACATCCAGTATTCGAGCCGCACGCGCCTCGTCACCGACATGCTGCAGCGTTCGCAGCGCTTCAGGCACGTGTTGCGTGAGGTGCTCGACCGCGTGGCGCCCGAACATCGCGATGACCCCTGGTGCAAGTTGGCCGACGAACTGGCGTGTTCAAAGCGCTACAACGTCATCCATCTGATCTACCGGCAGAAGGAGTACGAGGGGCATTTCAAGGACTTCCAGTTCGGCTTGTCGACCATGCGCGAACACTGGGAAAGCGGTTTGGAGGACATCCGCAACTCTTTGGTGCAACCCGACTGGCTGACGATGCCCGACAACGATGCCGGTTTCGTCACGCACGACATCCATCGCGACAAACGCTGAGTTTTTAGCATCAATGAAAACGGCGCCCTGATGATCACAGGGCGCCGTTTTTTCTACCGCTAAAGCTCTAAGCCTATGTAGAGGATGAGCGGCGCGCAACTGCGCCGCCTTCCGTCAGGGCATTACTTCAGTACTTGAGCGATCGCAGTGGCCACGGCATCGAGGTTGCGCGTGTTCAGCGCGGCCACGCAGATGCGGCCCGTGCTCACGGCATAGATGCCGAATTCTTCACGCAGACGGTCCACTTGCGGTGCCGTCAGACCCGAGTACGAGAACATGCCGCGTTGCGCGTTCACGAAGCTGAAGTCGCGGTCCACGCCGCTTGCCTTCAGGCGTTCGACCAGACCGTTGCGCATGGCGCGGATACGGTCGCGCATTTCGCCGAGTTCCGATTCCCACGTGGCGCGCAGTTCCGGTGAGCCGAGCACGGCTGCGACAACCGAGCCGCCATGGGTCGGCGGGTTCGAGTAGTTCGTGCGGATCACGCGCTTGAGTTGCGACAGCACGCGGGAGGCTTCTTCCTTGCTGCCGGTGATGATAGACAGCGCGCCGATGCGCTCGCCATACAGCGAGAACGACTTCGAGAACGACGACGAGACGAACACGTTCAGTTCCGCGAGGGCGAACAGACGCACAGCGGCAGCGTCCGATTCGATGTTGTCGCCGAAGCCCTGATAGGCGATGTCGAGGAACGGCACCAGTTCGCGGGCCTTGACGATTTCAACGATCTGCTGCCATTGCGCGGCGGTCAGGTCGACGCCGGTCGGGTTGTGGCAGCACGCGTGCAGTACGACGACCGTGCCGGCTGCGTAGCTGTTCAGCGCGCTCAGCATGCCTTCGAAGTTCACGCCGTGGGTCTTCGCCTCGTAGTACGGGTACGAGACGACCTCGAAGCCTGCGCTTTCGAACAGCGCGCGGTGGTTTTCCCAGCTAGGGTCGCTGATCGCGACCTTCGCGGCCGGGTTGACGCGCTTCAGGAAGTCGGCACCGATCTTCAGTGCGCCCGTGCCGCCCAGAGCCTGCGCGGTCACCACACGGCCCGCGGCGATCAGCGGCGAGTCGTTGCCGAGCAGCAGTTTCTGCACGGCCGCGTCATAGGCAGCAATACCTTCGATCGGCAGGTAGCCGCGCGGCAGCGCCGCTTCGATGCGAGCCTTTTCCGCGTCGCGCACGGCGCGCAGCAACGGAATCTTGCCTTCTTCATTGAAGTACACGCCCACGCCCAGGTTGACCTTGGTGGTGCGCGTATCTGCGTTGAAGGCTTCGTTCAGGCCCAGGATCGGGTCGCGGGGAGCAAGTTCGACGGCGGAGAACAGAGACATGATGGTTCGGCAGTAGTGAAAAGAGGGACGGCTTCAAGCATGGCTGCGGCACCGGTGGGGCAAGCCTGCACAACGCACTTGCGGTTAGGCAGGCCGAATCAGGCAGGTCGGTGTTTAAAAGGCAGCAGCGAGCGCAGCATGCCATTGTAGCGAATCCTGGCGCGTTTTTTGGGCCGTGGCCGCTTCCCAAACCGATTATTTGCTTGGAAAACAGCGCTTTGGCATCAGTTTAGACAAGCGGGCGGCACTGCGCCGGTCGCTGTGGGAAGCCCCGAAAGCCGCTGCGCTGCGGCTTTGTGCGGGTTCAGCCCACGCCCCACGAGGGGCCAGATACCCGTCGCAGATCTCCGTAAACGTTGCCCTGAACCCACCGCCTTCGTCCGCGTCAGGCTCCAGCCGTGCGCTCAGCCCGCGCTCCCACAAACCGCTAGAATAGTCCTTTGCCCAGGCCCTGGTGCCGCACACATGTCCGAACATCATCTGACTGAAGTCAACGACGCTCTCGACGAGTCGAAATTCGTGACGTTCGAAGGCTCGCCGTTCCAGCTTTACCAGCCATACCCGCCGGCCGGCGACCAGCCGACAGCCATCAATACGCTCGTCGAAGGCATCGAGGACGGCCTGTCGTTCCAGACGCTGCTTGGCGTGACCGGCTCGGGCAAGACCTTCACGATGGCCAATACCATTGCGCGGCTCGGCCGCCCGGCCATCGTATTCGCACCCAACAAGACGCTGGCGGCCCAGCTTTACTCCGAGTTTCGCGAGTTCTTCCCGCGCAACGCGGTCGAGTACTTCGTCTCGTACTACGACTACTACCAGCCGGAAGCGTATGTGCCGCAGCGCGACCTGTTCATCGAGAAAGACTCGTCGATCAACGAGCATATCGAGCAGATGCGGCTCTCGGCGACAAAAAGCCTGATGGAGCGGCGCGATGTAGTGATCGTTGCGACGGTATCGGCGATCTACGGTATCGGCAACCCGTCCGAATATCATCAGATGATTCTGACGCTGCGCAGTGGTGACAAGATCGGTCAGCGCGACATCATCGCGCGGCTGATCGCGATGCAATACAACCGCAACGAGACGGAGTTCCAGCGCGGCGCGTTCCGCGTGCGCGGCGACACCATTGACATCTTCCCGGCAGAACACGCAGAGATGGCGGTGCGGGTCGAACTGTTCGACGACGAAATCGAAACGCTGCAGCTATTCGATCCGCTGACGGGCCGCGTGCGTCAGAAGATTCCGCGCTTCACCGTGTACCCGTCGTCGCACTATGTTACGCCGCGCGAAACGGTGATGCGCGCAGTGGAAACGATCAAGACTGAACTGCGCGACCGGCTCGAGTTTTTCTACAGTGGAGGCAAGCTGGTGGAGGCGCAGCGTCTGGAGCAGCGCACCCGTTTCGATCTGGAGATGCTGCAGGAACTCGGTTTTTGCAAAGGCATCGAAAACTATTCGCGGCACTTCTCGGGCGCGGCGCCGGGCGAACCGCCGCCGACGCTGGTGGACTATCTGCCGAGCGACGCGTTGATGATGCTCGACGAATCGCACGTGCTGATCGGCCAGTTGAACGGCATGTACAACGGCGACCGGGCGCGTAAGGAAAATCTCGTCGATTACGGCTTTCGGCTGCCTTCGGCGCTCGATAACCGGCCACTCAAGTTCAATGAATTCGAGCGCAAGATGCGCCAGGTGGTGTTCGTGTCGGCCACTCCCGCCGACTACGAGCAGAAGACGGCAGGGCAGGTGGCCGAGCAACTGGTGCGGCCGACCGGCCTCGTCGATCCTGAGATCGAAGTGCGTCCGGCACGCACCCAGGTCGATGACGTCCTCTCCGAGATCAACGAGCGCGTGAAAGCGGGCGATCGCGTGCTGGTCACGGTGCTCACCAAGCGCATGGCCGAGCAGTTGACCGAATTCCTCGCCGACCACGGCGTCAAGGTGCGCTATCTGCACAGTGACATCGATACGGTCGAGCGGGTCGAGATCATCCGCGATCTGCGGCTCGGCACGTTCGACGTGCTGGTGGGGATCAACCTGCTGCGCGAAGGGCTCGATATTCCCGAAGTGTCGCTGGTGGCGATTCTCGATGCGGACAAGGAAGGCTTCCTGCGCGCCGAGCGCTCGCTGATCCAGACAATCGGCCGGGCGGCGCGGAATGTGAACGGGCGGGCGATTCTGTACGCGGACCGCATCACGGATTCGATGCGCCGCGCCATCGACGAGACCGAGCGGCGCCGCAACAAGCAGATCGCCTTCAATCTGGAGAGGGGCATCACGCCGCGTGGTGTGGTCAAGCGCATCAAGGACATTATCGACGGCGTCTACAACGTCGACGAAGCGCGCGCCGAACTGAAGGAGCAGCAACAGCGCGCCAAGTTCGAGGACATGTCCGAGAAGCAGTTGTCCAAGGAACTCAAGCGGCTCGAGAAGCAGATGATGGAGCACGCCAAGAACCTCGAATTCGAAAAGGCGGCCCAGACGCGCGACCAGCTCGCGCTGCTGCGTCAACGCGTCTTCGGCGCCAACGTCGGCGATCATCTGACCGGCACCAACTGAAATTCCGGCCGGCCTCTCTCGAAGCCGGCCGGTTTGCCGTGCGGTGCTCCGCTCCGCCGCACGATTTGCCCCTCACCCGTTCCTCCTCGAGCCGTCCGTCGGACCTGATTCCGACCGCGTCGCTTTCAATCTGACCCCGAGTCGAACTCTTCTGTAAGGCTGTAACGACAGCCCTGTCAGGACAACCATTCATCCCATCCAGCACGCCAAGTCCTTTGCACAACAGGGTTCTCTGGCATCGTCAATTGTTCTCCACGTCGAAGAATGATAAACTCCATCCAGTACTGAGAATGGTTCGCATTAACATTAGTAATTTTCAAGAATGATTTTGAATGGAACGAGGCGCACCGTTCTCCGCCTAGTCTTCGTCGTCTCAGTCTAAAAAAACAAGGAGTTTCAATGCGAGTCTCTTCATTTCTGCGCGGCAGCGTGGTGGCCGTCGCGGCGGTGGTCGCGGTGTCGGCAACGGCCGCTGAATATCCCATCGGCAAGCAGCAAATCCAGGGTGGCATGGAAATCGGCGCGGTCTACCTGCAGCCGATCACGATGGAACCGGAAGGCATGATGCGCAAGGCGTCGGATTCGGACGTTCACCTCGAAGCCGACATTCACGCCGTCAAGAAAAACCCGACAGGGTTCGCCGAAGGCGACTGGATGCCTTATCTGCAAGTGAGCTACGAGCTCTCGAAGGCCGGTTCGGCCCAGACGCAGAAGGGCGACATGATGGCGATGGTCGCCGACGACGGTCCGCACTACGGCGACAACGTCAAGCTGGAGGGCCCTGGCAAATACCACCTGAAGCTCTTCATCGCACCGCCGATGCAAACCGGCCACATGGCCTTCGGCCGTCACGTCGACAAGGAAACCGGCGTGGGTCCGTGGTTCAAGCCGTTCACGCTCGAGTACGACTTCACGTACGCAGGCATCGGCAAGAAGGGCGGGTATTGATTCACGCTCCCTGCACGCGCGTGCGCAGCGTCGCGCAAACCGGCGCGACGTGAACGCCCCAAACGTGCAGCGAGTCACCGGCGTGTGAAGACGCGCCGGGTTTTCTGGAAGGACCAATGAGAATCAACCGAAAGATCGCGATCCTCGCCATGACGACCTCGCTCGTCGGCGCCGCCCATGCTGCGGACCTGCCGACCTTCAAGCTCGAAATGACAGACGGCAAGCTCAATCCGGAGCGCATCGAAGTACCGGCCGGGCAGCGCATCAAGATCGAAGTGCGCAATACGGGCAAGGGCGCGGCTGAATTCGAAAGCGTGCAGCTGCGCAAGGAAAAAGTGCTGGCGCCGGGCGCAGATTCGTTCGTGGTGATTGCGCCGCTGTCGCCGGGCGAGTACAAGTTTTTCGACGATTTCCACCAGCAGGCGCAGGGCGTGATCGTCGCCAAGTAGTTGAAGTCCGTCGAAGCGGTAACGGGTCTGGATGCGGACGTGCGGCGTCCGCTCAAGCAGTAGGAGAAGTTCGATGGGTCAGGTGTTGTTCATCGTGTGGCGGGAGAGCGTCGAGGCGCTGCTGGTCGTCGGCATCCTGTATGCGTGGCTGAAGAACGGCGACGACAATGCGCGGCGCGGTTTGCCCTATCTGTGGGCGGGCGTCGGCGTGGGCATTCTCGCGGCAATCGCGCTCGGTGCGGCGCTGATCGGTTTCACCGAGGTGCTGTCCGGCGACGCGCAGGATTACTTCCAGACCGCGATGGTGCTGGTCGCCTGCGTGCTGATCGTGCAAATGGTGCTGTGGATGAAACAGCACGGCCGCACACTCAAGCGTGACATGGAGCAGTCGCTGCAACAAAGCACGCGCGATTCCAACTGGTGGGGCATTGCCTTGCTGGTCGCGCTGGCGATTGCCCGGGAAGGCAGCGAGACGGTCATCTTCCTGTACGGCCTCGGCTTCGGACAATCGGGCCATGTAGACGGCAGCCAGATGCTGGCCGTGCTGATCGGTTTGACCCTTGCTTTCCTGACGTTCTACGTGCTGCAGCTGGGCGGCAAGTTCTTCTCGTGGCGGCTCTTTTTCCGCGTCACCGAAATCATGCTACTGTTTCTCGGCGCGGGCCTGTTTCAGACCGGCGTCGACAAACTGATCGACAAGGAAATTCTGCCCACTCTCGTCGACCAGTTGTGGAACACCTCGGCGCTGCTCGACGATTCGAGCACGTTCGGTTCGCTCGTGGCCACGCTGACCGGCTATCGTGCGCATCCTGCGCTGACCAATCTGCTCGCCTATGCGGTGTATTGGGGCGTCGTGTATCTGCTGGTACGCCGGGCTAACCGGCGGCCGGCGCAGCGGGCGGCAGGACGCGCAGCATGAGCGGTGCCTCAAGCCAAACCGCCCACGCCAGCCACTCGGGCCGTCCCGGGCGGCTCGCAGCGGCAGGTCAGTGGATGCAGCGGCATGGGGCGCTGATTCGCGGCATCCAGTGGCTGGTAGTGGCGGTTTACGCGTTTCTGATTCTCGTGCCGGCCTTCACGCCGTTGCCTGACGACACCGCGCATCTGTGGAACAACCTCACACTGGCCGCCCAGTTCGTGTTCTGGGGCATCTGGTGGCCGTTCGTGCTGCTGTCCATGGTGATGCTGGGCCGCGTGTGGTGCGGCGTGCTGTGTCCGGAAGGCGCGCTCGCCGAGTTCGCCAGCAAATACGGCCGCGGCAGGGCGATCCCGCGCTGGATGCGCTGGGGCGGCTGGCCGTTCGTCGCCTTCGGCCTGACCACGATCTACGGCCAGATGGTGAGCGTCTACCAGTATCCCAAAGCGGTGCTGCTGGTGCTCGGCGGCTCGACCTTCGCGGCGATGATCATCGGCTTGCTGTACGGACGCGAGAAGCGCGTCTGGTGCAAATATCTGTGCCCCGTCAACGGGGTTTTTTCGCTTCTGGCGCGGCTCGCGCCGTTTCACTACAAGGTCGATGAAGACGCGTGGCGCCGCTCATACAAAGAGGGTGAACACGGACATCGCGTGATTCCGATCAATTGCGCGCCGCTCGTGCCGCTGCGCAACATGAAGGGCGCTTCGGCGTGCCATATGTGCGGCCGCTGCAGCGGTCATCGCGACGCGATTGCTTTGACGTGGCGCGCGCCGTCCTCGGAAGTGGTGGAACTCGGTGACCGGCAGGCGAGCGCCTGGGACACCGCGTTGATCCTCTATGGCTTGCTTGGCATCGCGATTGGCGCGTTTCACTGGACGGCGTCGACATGGTTCGTCGACCTGAAGATGTTCCTCGCGACGTGGCTGGTCGACCGCGACATCACATGGCCGCTCGCCACCAACGCGCCGTGGTTTCTCTTCACGCATTACCCTGAGCAGAACGATGTGTTTTCGTGGCTCGACGGCACGCTGGTGATCGGCTATATCCTCGCCACCGGGCTCGTCTACGGCACAGCCTCGCTCGTGCTGCTGATGGGCGCCACCCGCACGTTGGGCCGTTTTAGCGCGGTGCGGCTGCATCATCTCGCGCAAGTGCTGATTCCGATTGCGGGCGCGGGCGTGTTTCTCGGCTTGTCGGCGACCACGCTGTCGCTGCTGCGCGCGGAGCATGTATCGCTATGGTGGGCGTCGGATCTGCGCATCGCGATTCTGGCGGTCGCCAATCTGTGGAGCGCCTGGCTCGCGTGGCTCGTCACACGGCGTTACAGTGCGCGGCTTTTCCAGCGCGGCTTCGCAATGGTATGGTTCATCACCGCCCTCGCGGTCGTCGATAGTGCCTGGTGGCTCATGTTTTGGGGCTGGACGCGCTAACGGCGTGTTGAGTTCAGGATACAGAGAGGCTGCCTGTGAGAACCAAACCTGCACTGACCGACGAAGACGTCAAAACCATGGCCGCTGCCGCCGAAGCACACGCGGCTGCCAACCGCTGGAACGTGACCGTCGCGATATTCGACGACGGCGGTCATCTGCTCCACCTGCACCGGATGGATGGCACCGCGCCCAGCACCGTCGAAATGGCGATCGGCAAGGGCCGTACGGCGGTGCTCGGCCGCCGCGAAACCAAGGTGTATGAAGACATCGTCAAGAATGGACGTACTGCTTTCCTCAGCGCGCCGCTGGTGGCGATGGTGGAGGGCGGCGTGCCAATCGTCTTCGAAGGTGAAGTGGTGGGCTCGATTGGTGTATCCGGCGTGAAATCGGAGCAGGACGCGGCGGTTGCCCGCGCGGCTATCGCGGCGCTCGGCATCGCCTGAGCGCGGTGCATTGCAGACCGCGCCTGCGAAAACGCAAAAGCCGCGGGATGTTGCCATCCACGCGGCTTCGTCGTTCTGTTCGTTCAGCAGTTGCGACATGCGCTCTGGCGCCTGTCCGCATTGGGTGAGAACCAAAAAAAGTGGCACGGCTTGCTTCGACGGCTGGCTTGATTATCTGCACGAAGGGGTCTAGATCTCGCGTGCAAGCCGTCGTTGCTGGCTAATGCCCCAACACCTCCCGAAGAGGTGGTCCCCACAATACCCGGTACGTCCTTCGTTACTTCGTCAAAATCAGCTTGCCGAGCCGCGTGGCGCGAAGCTGGTAGGTCTCGCCGTTATGCTCGATGCTCACGTGGCTATGCCCTTGCAGCAGCGTGTCACTGCGTACTGACGGGGCTGCAGTTCCAGTCTTCGGCGCGGCTCCATTGCTGCGTTCGCTGGACTGTCTCGGAGCGACTACCGTCGTGCTGGCTTTCGGACGGCTGGTCAGCGCAGCGGCGGCAGAGCGGCGCAGGCTAAGCGTAGAGGAGCGCGTGAGGTCGTTCATTCGTTCCGTCGGTTTTGTTGTATTCGATGTAGTGATTCTAAATGATAATCGTTCCCATTCACAAGGTCGATAAATTCATCGGAATAGAGTTTCGATAGTCAGGGGATTGTCAGGAAAGGAGGGGGCGAGGATTAGGGCGCAAAAGGTGCCGTCGTGCCGGAGCCGTGCGGCACGACGCGGGCGGACAGTTGCCGCCCTGCTCAGTGCAGCGCGTCAGGCGCCTTGCGGCCTTGCACGTACTGGCGAATCAATCGCACCGTATCGATATCCGACTCGCGGTACGCCGACTTGACGATCTCCTGCGTCTGACGCGCATCCTTATCGTCGGAGACGGGCAGGGTCGTGCTGTACTCGAAGCGCAGGAACAGCTGCAGCTCGTCGGGCTGCTCGATGGTCATCGTGAGCGAGCCGCCCACATGCGTTTCGGTCGCGAGGATGTCGTAGCGCACGCTGTCATTGGGCGAGAACGTTACGCGATCACGCACTGTCACCTGCCCGTAGTGCAGTTCGCGCTCGAGCGTGCTGTCGGTGCGCGACAGGATCGTGCACGTGTCGAGTCCCAGCACGAACAGTTGCGGCTGTTCGGCGCGCAACACCAGCCCTTCCCATAACTGGTCGCGGGTCATGGTGTCGACGAATGGATTCAACGGGTCGTTGATCTGGACAAGGTGTTCGAAATTCAAAACGATGCTTCCTCTTTAAGCAATGGGTCCGGGCCAGACAAGGTGCCCTCAGGCTGCTTCAGGCGGCAGCAAGGCCCGTGCGGATCGAGATCGGACGCGTCAGGATCTTGTGGACCGGGCACGCATTGGCAATCTGCAATAGACGTTCCCGCTGCTCGTCCGACAGATCGCCCTCAAGCACGATGCGCCGGTCGATTGTCGAGCCTTCATCGCCGGTCTCGATAGATAGCGTCACGCGGACGTCGGCGAGCGGCCAGCCCTTGCGCTGCGCATACATTTTCAGGGTAATTGACGTACAGGCGCCGAGGCTCGACAGCAGCAGCGTGACTGGGGCAGGGCCGCGGTCGCCGCCACCGAGCGACTCGGGCTCGTCGGCGAGCCACGTGTGCTTGCCGTCGTCGAGAAGAACCTGAAAATTCGTCGAGCCGATGTGGGCTGTGACCGTGGACTCTGCCATGCGCGCTCCTGAACAGGGACGGAATGCGCCGCGCGGCGCAAGGGGGCTGCGGCGCGCGGCATGAGTCGCTATTGTGAACGAAATTGTCCGGCTTCGTGCCGTAGAGGTCAGTGCGTAATCTGCCCCATCCGGCCCGCCTGGTAGTCGGTCACCGCCTGGCGGATCTCGTCCTCTGTGTTCATGACGAACGGACCGTAGCGCACCACCGGCTCCTTCAGCGGCACGCCGCCCAGGAGCAATACATCGAGCGGCTCCTCACCGGCCGCCAGGGTGATCGTTTCGCCGTCGTTGCCGAACACGACCATCTGCCGCGCGTCGATTTCGCGGCGGCCCTCGCCGTAGAAGCCCTTGCCCGACAGACCGTAAGCGAACACCCGGTAGTTGGGCGGAACAGCATGCGCAATCTTCGCACCCGGCTGCAGCGTGAAATGCTGAAACAGGATCGGCGTGCGGGTTTCGATCGCCGCCGTAACGCCCAGCGCTTCCCCTGCGATCACCTTCACGCGGACCTGGCCGTCAGCGGAGGTCGCGACCGGAATCTGCGCCGACGGCATTTCCTGATAGCGCGGCGCGATCATCTTGTCGCTGCGCGGCAGATTCACCCACAATTGCAAACCGTGCACGCGGCCGCCGGTGCGCACGAATTCCGGGTCCGGCATTTCGCTATGGACGACACCTGCGCCCGCGGTCATCCACTGCACGTCGCCGGCGCGCAGCGTACCGGAGTGACCCGCTGAGTCCTTATGCCCGAACTGGCCCTCGAGCGCGTAGGTGACTGTCTCGAAGCCACGGTGCGGATGGTCCGGCGCGCCCTTGGCTTCGCCGGGCGCGTAGTCGATCGGGCCCATTTCGTCGAGCAGCAGAAACGGGTCGAAATCCATCAACATGCGGGTCGGAAACGGGCGGTGGACGATAAAGCCGCCGCCTTCGGTCGTGCGAACCGCCGGGTACGTGCGTTCGATCGTGCGTGTCGAGCTCATCAAAAGTCACCTTGAAAAATGGGGAATAGCGTTATTTCTGAAACATAGAGCTATTATAGGGACCGTTTTTCGAGGTGCCAGCCACCGTCACGCAATGGATTGTTCTATTCATGGAACGATGAGATGAAGATCGATTCGCATAATCTGAACGACCTGATGTACTTTTCCCAGGTTGTCGAGCACGGCGGGTTTTCGGCCGCCGAACGGGTGCTGGGCATCTCGAAGTCGCGCCTGTCGCGCCGTTTGACCGAACTTGAGGCGTCGCTCGGCGTGCGCTTGTTGCAGCGCTCCACGCGCAAGCTGGCGCTGACCGAGGCGGGTCAACTCTTTTACCAGCATTGTCAGGCCATGCTGTCGGAAGCGCAGGCGGCGGTAAATGTCGTGCAGCAATTGCGCTCGTCGCCGCGCGGTACGGTGCGTGTGAGCGTGCCGGTCACCATCTCGCAGACGCTGCTGTCGCAAATCCTGCCGGAATTCATGCACCGCTACCCGGAAGTGCGCGTGGTGATGCGCGTGACCAATCGCGTCGTCGATCTGTTCGAAGATTCGATCGATGTTGCGCTGCGGATACGCTCGGAGCCGCCGGAAAACGCCAATATCGTCGTGCGGCCGCTGTGGCGCACACAGCAGATGCTGGTCGGCGCGCCGAGCCTGTTGCAGCAGAATGCACCGCCGCTGCTGCCAGCCGACCTGGGCCGCTTCGAGACCCTCGATACGCCCACCACCGACGGCCGCCACGTTTTTCAGCTGATCGCACCGGACGGTGCGCGCCACGTGCTGGAGCACGAGCCGCGTTTGGTAAGCGCCGATCTGATGACGATCCGCGAGGCGGTGCTGGCAGGTGTCGGCATCGCTGCGTTGCCGGAGATGATGTATGGGGCTGCGTTGCGCGCCGGGCAGCTGTCGCCGGTGATGCCGGGTTGGACCTTGCCTTCGCCCCAGCTCTATGCGGTGTTTGTTTCCCGGCAGGGCATGGTGCCCGCGGTGCGCGCGTTCGTCGACTATCTGGTTGAAATGCTGGATCCGGATACCGGCAAACACACCATTGGCGAATGCCCGACGGCTGCAGAAAAGCCCAAGGCAGTGCAACCGGGGCTGGCTCAGGCAGTAGTCCAGACGATTGCCTCAACGACCGTGTGAGCGCCGGTGCGGGTCACTGTCCGGGCCATTGCATAAGGCACGCCAGGGGCGCAGTGAGTCGCAGTGAGTCGTCACTCAAACAGGCATCCGGCGGCGCAGTCCTGCCGGCGTCATATCGTTTTGGCATTTAAGCGCCGTCTGCGATGAGTACTTTCAATGGGCGTTTGCTTGAATGCCTGCGCTAGCAGGCTTATAGTGAAATCCCTTCGCTAAGGAGTCTCTTACGCGAAAACTCATGGCCGCTATCATAGCGAGCCTGATAGGGCTGATCGCGCTGTCCGTGTCGACCACGGCTGTCGCATGTGGAGACGCTAGCTACTCATCCGATGGCAAGTGATCTCGCCGCCCGAAGGCGCCGAGTGCGCACAAAAAAAGGCCTTCATCCGACGATGAAGGCCTTTTACTTTGTTACGTTGTTACTTTTAGCCCTTGAAACAAGGGCTTTTCACGTTTTAGCGGACAGCGTGCTAGTGGCTCACCGGTTGCGTCACGAAGCCGATTTTCGTGAGGCCGCCGGCCTGCGCGGCGGACATCACCTCAGCTACCTTTTCATACGCAACCTTGCGGTCCGCGTTCAGATGCAGCTCCGGTTGCGGGTCCGCTTGCGCCGCTTGCGCAATCTTCGAGCGCAAGTCGTCGTTGCTGACCGGTTTCTCGTCCCACAGCACGGTGCCGTCGGCTTCAACCGAAACGGTGACCTGCGCGGGCTTGGTCTCTTCCTTCTGGCTGCTCGCGTGCGGCAGATCGATTTTCACTGCGTGACGGATCACCGGAATCGTTACCATGAAGACGATCAGGAGAACCAACATGACGTCGACGAGCGGTGTCATGTTGATTTCGTTCATCAGGCCGTCGTCATCGTCGCTGGCGAAGGGGCTCATTCCCATCGGAGTACCTCGCTGATCAGTGGTTGCGCGTGGCAAGGCGCAGGCCGTCGCCGCGCTTGGACGACGACAGGCGGGCGCCCGTCACGAAGAACGCATGCAGGCCGTGGGCGAAGCGGTTCAGCTTGGTGACGATCGCCTTGTTTGCACGGGTCAGCGCGTTATAGCCGAGCACGGCAGGAATCGCGACGAACAGGCCGAACGCGGTCATGATCAGCGCTTCGCCGACCGGGCCGGCCACCTGGTCGATCGAGCTCTGGCCGCTTGCACCGATCGCCAGCAGCGCGTGATAGATGCCCCACACCGTGCCGAACAGACCGACGAACGGCGCCGTGCTGCCGATCGAAGCGAGGATCGCGAGGCCACTCTGCATGCTGGCGATGCTGTCGTCCATGGTGTCTTTCAGACAACGCGTGATCCAGTCGGAGACGTCCATGCGGTCGTGCAGATGCGGTTGCGTCTGATGATGGTGATCGGCCGCTTCCTGACCCGACAGCGCGAGCGCGAGGAACGGGTTGCCCTGCGGCGACGACGCGCCTGCGGCGAGTTTCTGCACGCCGTCGGAGAGATCGTCCGAATGCCAGAACGACTGTTCGGCGTTCTTCGTCAGGCGCTTGAGGCGCATCACGTTCCAGCCCTTGATGACGATCACGCTCCACGACAGCACCGACATGATCAACAACGCGAGCGCGATGCCGCGCGTCACGAAATCCCCTTGCGCCCAAACGTGGGCCAATCCGTAGTTCTGCATTGCTATTCCTTTTTTAAAGTCTGCTTGAGCCGTTCGGTTGCGCGAGCGGCCCGCGTATTCAGTGCTCAATCGCTCAGGCCGAACTGGTAGGGCTGCGTGTAGGCCGCCCGGATCGGCACGCCGTTCTCGAGATAGGGCTTGCATGCGCTCGCCCTGACGGCGGCCAGCGCGGCGTCGTCGAGCCGGTCGTAGCCGCTGCTCTTTTTCAGTTCGACGTTTTCGAGGTTCCCAGTCAGGCCCACGACGAATCTGACGTAGGCCGTACCGGTTTCTCCGCGGCGCCGTGACAGGGCAGGGTAGTCGGGCTTCGCGATATTGCAGTCGAGGTGCGAGACGTTCTTGGGCGCGCTGATTTCCATCGTCGGACGGCCGATTGCGGGCGCGGCGGCGGCTGCCGGCGCAGCAGGGGCGGCTGGCGCCGGTGGCGCGGATTCCGCGGGGGCGGGCGCCGTGGACGACGGGCTAGCGGCCACGGGCAACGGCATCTGCATGGGCTTGGGCGTCGGGCGCGGCTGCACCTTGGGCTTGACGTGCGGGACCGGCGGCGTGGGCTTCGGTGGCGGCGGGGCAATCGACTGCAGGGCGACCGTTGCCGCGACGGGCGCGGGGCTCAAGAGCTCGGCGGTCATGGTGCGCGATTCGAGCGGATGGACCGTGGGTTCGTTGCGCACGGTCAAGATCACCGCGAGTAACGCGATGTGGATAGCGACGACCGCGGCCGTTGCCTTGACGGCGTGGGAATTCATGCGGATGGAGGGTGCCAGCACGACGCCGGCCGGGACGGAATGCGAGGCGCGCATGTTAGCGCGACCGCGCGCCGTCGATACCGGGTCTACGACAAAGCAACGTCATTTTCGGAATATCAGCAGCGAAATGCACAGTGTGGTCACGAAACCAATCAGCAATTCCATCTCAAACTCCTGTTAAGGGGTGAGCGGTAGCTGGCTGGTAACGTGTACTGGCTTGCTGACGGCAGTGGACTAAAGCGTGAGGCCGGGGCGGACTCAGGGCACGGCGAACGCCGTGCCGGCAGGATCAGGCGGCCTTGCGCTCATAAAACGTGAGCGGTACCGGATGCTCGTGATGCTCGTGATGCTCGACCCCGCAACGGCTCGCGCAGACGCCGCTTTGCGCCATCACATCGCGCACCGACTCTTCGCACTTGCCGCAGCACATGGCGACGCCCAACTCGAACTGGAGTTCGTCGAACGAATCGACTCCTTCCGCGATAGAGGCACGGATTTTCCGGTCGGATACAGATTTGCACACGCAGACAATCATGGTAGGGCGCAATAGCTAACGTTAATGCGAATTATTATCATTTTGTTTGATGCATTTGGCAAGCGTCCTGCGGGAATTTTTGTAACAAAACCAGACTGTTAAGAGGGATACCCCGCATTGGGGATGGGGCCGGATCACGCGCGTTTGGCGCTGGCGGCGGCCCGGGCGGGGCCTTGACCCCGGCGGCGTGCCGCCCTAAGCCGCCTGTGAATCCGGCGCAACGGTGCGCCGCGAGGGGATCACGACGCGTTCCACAGGCGCTTCGATATGCAACAGGGTAGCGACGAGTTGTTGCAGGTGCGCGCCGTCGCTGGTCGAGCAAAATCGGGGCAGATCGACCAGGCGGCCTGGTTCGGCGCGCAGGCCGTTTTGGTCAAGTACGCGTTCCACTTGCCGGGCGATGGCCACGCTCGTGTCGATCAGCGTCATGCGGTCGCCGACGATGTCGCGGATCGCCGCGTCGAGAAACGGGTAGTGCGTGCAGCCGAGCACGAGCGTGTCGGCGCCGGCATCGAGCATGGGCTGCAGATAGCTGTTGAGCAGCGCGCGCAGTTCGGCGGAGCCGACGTCGCAGCGTTCGATAGCTTGCACGAGGCCGTGGCCCGGCTGGCCCAGGAAACGGCAGTCGGCAGCGTAGCGCTCGAGCAGGGTCTGAAAGCGGGCGCTGCGCAGCGTTACCTGGGTGGCGAGCACGCCAGCCACGCGGGTTTTCGATTGCAAGGCGGCGGGTTTGATACCCGGCTCGACCCCGATCAGCGGAATTGTCAGCCGCTCGCGCACCAGCGCGATGGATTGGGCCGTTGCCGTGTTGCAGGCCACCACCAGTACCTTGGCGCCTTGCTTGACGAGCCATTGGCCGATCGCGAGCGTGCGGTCGGCGATGAAGTCGTCGTCACGTTCACCGTATGGGGCGTACAGCGAGTCGGCGACATAGATGATCGACTCATCAGGCACTTGTGCACGCAAGGCGCGCAGCACCGACAAGCCGCCCAGGCCCGAATCGAACACGCCCACTGGCGTATGTCCCGTCGGAAGCTCGATGGCAGCGCGCGAAACGGGCGCGGTAAGACCTGCGTCTGACGAAGCGTTAGGCATGGGTGCGATCACGGAGGCGGGCAAGGGCACAAGCAAGGACACAACAAAACGATAAGGCCCGCGCAGCGTGTGAAGCGACGCGCGGACTGCACGGCTTAGGACTCGATCGAACCCATGCC
>Ga0302178_10001794_pt1 | contig 17660 bp, 14 predicted proteins | sample I_Palsa_E1_3_FD_198790 | JGI IMG/M metagenome (GOLD analysis project Ga0302178, IMG submission 198790) | Peat permafrost microbial communities from Stordalen Mire near Abisko, Sweden - I_Palsa_E1_3 | ecosystem: Environmental > Terrestrial > Soil > Palsa > Peat permafrost | place: Sweden... | reverse complement strand
GTTGATATTTATCGAATTGATTCAAGACCTGCTGCCACCGGGGATTCTGAATGTGGTTAACGGCTTTGGCCTGGAGGCCGGCAAACCGCTGGCGTCGAACAAGCGCATTGCCAAGATCGCATTTACCGGTGAGACGACCACGGGTCGCCTGATCATGCAGTATGCAAGTCAGAATATCATCCCGGTCACGCTCGAGCTGGGCGGCAAAAGTCCGAATATTTTCTTTGCCGATGTGATGGATCAGGATGACAGCTACTTCGATAAGGCGCTGGAAGGTTTTGCCATGTTCGCCTTGAATCAAGGTGAAGTGTGCACCTGCCCGTCGCGCGTGCTGATTGATGAAAAAATTTATGACCGCTTTATAGAGCGCGCGCTGAAAAGAGTCGCGGCGATCAAGCAGGGGCACCCGCTGGATATGCAGACGATGATTGGCGCTCAGGCATCGCAAGAGCAACTTGAGAAAATCCTGTCGTATATCGACCTAGGTAAGCAAGAGGGCGCGCAATGTCTGATCGGCGGCGAACGCAGCACTCTCGACGGCGAACTGAAAAATGGCTATTACATGCAGCCGACGGTATTTCGTGGCCACAACAAGATGCGCATTTTCCAGGAAGAAATTTTCGGCCCAGTGGTCTCGGTGACGACCTTCAAAACCGAGGAAGAGGCGCTTGAGATTGCCAACGACACGCTGTATGGCCTGGGTGCCGGCGTCTGGACACGCGATGGTACCCGCGCTTATCGCTTCGGCCGGCAGATTCAGGCGGGCCGCGTGTGGACGAATTGCTATCATGCCTATCCAGCACACGCGGCATTCGGCGGTTACAAACAGTCGGGGATCGGTCGGGAGAATCACAAAATGATGCTCGACCACTATCAGCAGACCAAAAATCTATTGGTCAGCTATAGCCCGAAGGCACTTGGGTTCTTCTAACGTCAGGCGTTTCTGCGTTGCGTATCACCCGTGCCGTAGATCTGCACGGGTGATACGCCCACCTTACATGTCGAGGGGAATAAGTGATGTCAAATTTCGAGGTTCAGCGCGTGGTGGCAACGCCTGCAGCGCTTGCCTTACTCGACAGTCTGCAGGCGCTGCATGGCCCAGTGCTATTTCATCAGTCCGGAGGCTGTTGCGACGGCAGTGCGCCGATGTGCTTCCCAGTCACAGAGTTTATGGTGGGTACCGCTGACGTCATACTGGGGGCGATCGGTGGCGCCGCGTTTTACATGAGCGAAGCGCAATTCGCTTATTGGCAACATACGCAGCTCATTATCGATGCGGTGCCCGGCAACGGCGGCATGTTTTCCCTGGAACGGCCCACGGGTCTGCGTTTTCTGACGCGCTCCCGGCTGTACGACGATGTCGAAGCGGCTTGGCTTGAGAACCATCCGGTCGAGCACGGCGCTTAGCGAGCATGCCCGTAGTCAACAAAATATCATTTCGATTGCCTGCGCGACGCGCAGACCCAGCGCAGGCTCACTCGCTAAATGCCCGGCACGGACAAATGCGACATGGGCGGTCGGCACGGCGTGGGCGAGGCGGTGCAGATTGTCTGGCGGACAGACCGGGTCTCGCGTCCCGTGCACGGCGAACAGAGGCACGCCAGCGTCGGCGGCCCGTCGCGCGAGGGAGAGAAGCCGACTCTCCCCTAGCCAACAAGCGTGTGTCAAATAGTGGGCCTGAATTTGGTATTTTCCGATCAGCTGGCGGTCAGTCCGGCCTGGCCTCATAATCGGAGACTGCATGTGGCGCGAATTCGCCGAGGCAAGGACAGCATTCTCGAAGGCACGCCACGCTAACGCAACGACACGCTGGCGTGATATAGCGACACCGGCTTGCAGAGCTCGCGCACAACTTGCCAGCAAGGTGGAGGATTGACGGCACTGTGCCGCGGCATACAGTGCTTGCCACGCGCCCGGTGCTCGCACACGCGAGGTCGTAAACAAGCGTCGGAGTTCGCGCTTGGACGTCAGGAATAGGCCGCGTATCACGACCCCCGTTACCACGCTTGGATGCAGCCCCGCATACGCTAGCGCCAGAGCCGCCCCCCAGGAACCGCCTAGCACCCCCCAGCGCTCGATGCCGAGACCTGTACGAATCGCTTCCAAGTCGTCGATTAGCCTGTCTGTGCGGTTATGACGTAAGCCGCCGCCTGGCGTCGACATGCCGGCGCCGCGCTGGTCCACCAGCACCAGTCGGAAGCGCGTGAGATCGAAAAGCCGCAAGGCACTCGCCTGACTGCCGCTACCCGGGCCACCATGCAAGACGACTATGGGAATGCCCGCGGTGACGCCGGCCAGCGTGAACGCGATATGCTGTCCGTCGCGCGTGATGCGTTGCAGTCGTGTTCCTTGCTTTGGCCATCCGTGCCGCGATAGTGACGTTGTCATGGAGCTTGTTTCATCTGTGAGCGATAGATCAGGGTGACAGGCGTAGAATCGATGAATCACGGCACTAGCGAGGCCATGCCGCCAATATGGCATAAATTATGCTTGTTTTACCAGTGAGATTTCGGCGACACGACCGGACTCAACCAGGAGGAGACCATGCGCGATGACGTCCGTCACGCCACCAGTTCATTGGCAAACCGTGAAGCTGGTGGCCTCACGCCGTTGATCCAGAAAGCACACCTACGCTCCGAAACCTTTGGGCTGAACACGTCGACAAAGCCGGATTACGACGTCCTGCCCGCGGCAGAACTCGTCCTAAAGCTCGAGCAAAGCCGTGTGCTGTGCATGCATGCCATGCCTGTGATGGAAACCCTGCACGAGCAGATCGTCAATACGCAAAGTATGATCGTGTTGACCGACGCCAAGGGGCTGATTCTGTATTCAATTGGCGACGATGATTTTCTGCAGCGAGCCGAAAAAGTCGCCTTGCGGCCGGGTGCGAACTGGGCGGAAGAGCAGCAAGGTACAAATGCGATCGGCACCGCGATCACCGAATGTAGCGCAACCGTTGTCCATGGCGACCAGCACTATCTGACGGCGAACCGCTTTCTGAGTTGTTCCAGCGTGCCCATTCTCGATCCCTATGGCGATCTGATCGGCGTGCTCGACGTCACCGGTGATCATCGCAGCTATCACCAGCACACAACAGCGCTCGCTAAAATGTCGGTGCAGATGATAGAGAATCATCTGTTTACCAGCACCTTCCGGGAAACACTGCAAATCGCTTTTCATGGTCGGCCGGAGTTTCTCGGCACTTTGATGGAAGGCATCGCGGCATTCACCTCCGATGGACGTTTTCTGTCGGCGAACCGTAGTGCGCAATTCCAGTTAGGCCTGCCGCTTGCCGCGTTGCGCGCCCACACCTTGTCATCACTATTTGGTCTTACCAGCGCGCAGTTGATCGACCGCTTTCGCACGAGCCGGAGCCAGCATCTGTCGCTGGATCTGCACAACGGTGCCGTCGTTTGTGCGCATGTTACGTTCAAACGCGCGACACAGGTGGAAGGCAGTTGGCCGATGGAGGTGCGTGTCGACTCAAAGCCGGCGGCCCGCGCCGATACGTCACGGGCGACGACGCCCGCAGGCACACTATCGAAACTCAGCTATCTCGATACCGGCGATCCGCAGGTGGCAAATGTCATTGTCAAACTCCGCAAGGTGATCGGCAAGGACATTCCCATCCTGATCACCGGTGAGACCGGCACGGGCAAGGAACTGCTCGCCCAGGCGATCCATAACGATTCGCCACGGCGCTCGGCGGCATTCGTCGCAGTTAACTGTGCATCGATTCCCGAAACGTTGATCGAGTCCGAATTGTTCGGCTATGAAGAAGGCGCATTCACCGGCGCGCGACGCAAAGGCGCCATGGGTAAATTGCTGCAGGCCAATGGCGGCACGCTATTTCTCGACGAGATCGGTGATATGCCCTACCCGCTCCAAGTGCGGCTACTACGTGTACTGCAGGAGCGTCTTGTCAATCCGCTTGGCTCGACCAAGTCGATTCCGGTTGATATTGCGATCATCTGCGCGACCCATCGCGACCTACGCGAAATGATCGTGCAACACCGCTTTCGCGAGGATTTGTATTACCGTTTGAATGGTCTGGTGGTCAAATTGCCGCCGCTACGCGAGCGCACCGACCTGGCTCTGGTGATCCGCAAGATGCTGAATTGCGAGCCGTTCGATGGTGCCGACGGACAGCGCCTGAACGTCGCCGCTGATGTGATGACGCTCTTCGAGCAATGCGCGTGGCCGGGCAATTTCCGTCAGCTCGGCAATCTGTTGCGTACTGCTGCAGCGATGGTCGATGCGGATGGCCAGATACGGCGAGAACATCTGCCTGACGATTTTTTCGATGATCTGCGTGGCGCAACCACCACCTCTTTGGGTACAGGTGAGGCTTTGCCCCTGCAAGGCACGCGTTTGCAAGATGTTGCTGCCTCCGCCATTGCTGCTGCCCTCGCTCAGCATGGCGGCAATCTCTCGGCCGCCGCCCGGTCACTGGGCATTTCGCGCAATACCATCTATCGGAATATGCCAGCCACACCGAGTACGGACGATGCAACGAACGAGACCGATATCGATCGTCCTGATTTACCGCACTAGCCGGCCCCGCTTCCTGACCGCTTGTTCCATGGGTGTTGCATTTTGCAACACCCATGTCCTCTAATTGAACAGTACGTCATCCGCCCCTACTTCGACCGAGACTTCCCTGCCTGACGTAGGTGGGCACATCTTTGCGAATTGATTCACGGACCTGCCGTTCTCTCAAGCAAATCACTGACATCGGCATGGATTGCCATGCCCGGCACAGACCTTGCGTTAGATAAGCTGACCGCTACATAAGCGCGGTTTTTCTACCATCCATTATCTCAGGAGACAGCCATGCAATGGACCACCCCCGCCTATACCGACTTACGCTTCGGTTTCGAAATCACGATGTACATCGCTAACCGCTAAAGCCCTCATAAAACGCCGACCGCCTCTCGCGATTGATCGCCGGATGCGGCGGCGTCTGGAGCATCGTTCATGAAGATCAAGATTCTAGGCTCGGGTGCCGGCGGTGGTTTGCCACAATGGAACTGCAATTGTACAAACTGCACTCATGCCCGTAATTTGACTGGCGACGTCGCACCGCGCACGCAATCGTCGATTGCGGTCAGTGAAGACGGTGTCGACTGGGTCCTGATCAATGCGTCGCCCGACTTGCTCGCCCAACTGCGCGCGTCGCCAGAACTGCAACCCGGCCGCGCGATACGTGATAGCGGAATAGCGGCCGTGGTCCTGATCGATGCGCAGATCGATCATGTGACCGGCCTGTTAATGTTGCGTGAACGCTCAACGCCATTGCCCCTCTATGCATGCGCCCCTGTTTTCGACGATCTATCCAACGGACTACCACTCGTTCCGTTGCTCGCGCATTACTGCGGTGTCGAGCGCCACGAGATTGCGCTCTACGAACCTTTCACGATTTCTCCGTTGAACGCTGTCCGCTTTACTGCCGTCCCGATTGACAGCAAGGCGCCGCCCTACTCACCGCGTCGCGCAGCCGCGGTACCCGGCGACAACATTGCGCTGCTGATCGAAAACATGGCCAGTGGCGCACGTGCTTTCTATGCCCCCGGTCTTGCCGTTGCATCTGACGCAGTATGCGACGCAATGCGCACCGCTCAATTGGTTCTCGTCGACGGCACATTTTGGTCTGCTACTGAAATGGTCGATCTCGGCTTATCGACCAAGCATGCGATCGACATGGGTCATCTTGCTCAATGCGGCCACAACGGCCTGCCCGGTATGGTCCAGTTGCTCGACGCGCTACCCAGCACAACTCGCAAAGTGCTGACGCACATTAACAATACTAATCCGATTCTCGATCCGCATTCCGCCGAATATGCCGTGCTACGCACACGCGGCATCGAAGTTGCCCACGACGGCATGCAATTTCAGGTTTAGCCATGAACGCCCCTCTACCGATAGTTATTTCTCACACCACACCCTGGTCGACAAGCGAGTTTGAAGCTCGCTTGCGTGGACTTGGAGCGCGCTACCACATCCATCATCCATTCAATCTGCGCATGAACAGCGGCCAGTGTTCGCCGGAGCAGATTCGCGGTTGGGTCGCGAACCGCTTTTACTATCAGATCAATATCCCGTTGAAAGACGCGGCAATCCTGTCGAACTGTTCGGATCGCCAAACACGCCGGCTCTGGATCCAGCGCATACTCGACCACGATGGCGCCGGTGACGATACTGGTGGTATCGAAGCGTGGGCCTGCCTTGGAGATGCGGTCGGACTCGACCGCACGGCACTGTGGTCGCTTGAACACGTGCAGCCGGGTGTGCGCTTCGCGGTCGATGCTTACGTTAATTTCGCACGACGGGCGCCATGGCAGGAGGCAGTCTGTTCATCGCTCACAGAAATGTTTGCGCCGCAGATCCACCGCGACCGGCTGGCCGGTTGGCCTTCGCAGTATTCATGGATCAATACACAAGGGTTACAGTATTTTCGCAACCGGATACCCCTTGCCGGACGAGACGTCGAGCACGGGCTCGATGTCACACTGAATTACTTCAAAACGCCGGACGCACAACTGCGTGCGCTTGACATCCTGCGATTCAAACTCGACATCCTGTGGTCAATGCTCGATGCCATCGAAAAGGCCTACCCGGTATGATCCCCTCACCCACCATCAACGACACTGCTCTGCGTCCGCGCTTGCGGTCGCTGTTCCGGCTGCAATGGGAACCTACGCAGAGTGCATACGTACTGCTCTACCCGGAAGGCATGGTCAAGCTTAACCCGAGTGCGGGCGAGATCCTCGTACGATGTGACGGGACACGGGAATTGGACGGCATCATCGATGAACTCGAAGCGCTGTTCAGCGCCTCGAACCTTGCCGTCGAGGTGTACCGCTTCATCGACAATGCACGGCAACTTGGCTGGATCGATTGATATGACGACAGAAATCGCTCACCCGTCCCCGCCGCTGTGGTTACTTGCCGAGCTGACTTATCGCTGCCCGCTGCATTGTGCGTTTTGCTACAACCCCGTCGATTTTGCCAAACACAGTGCCGAGCTCGATACCGATACCTGGTGTGATTTGATTACCCAGGCACGCGCGATGGGCGCCGCCCAAATTGGGTTTTCCGGTGGTGAACCGCTGGTGCGCGACGATCTCGAAATACTGGTGGCTCATGCACGCGGGCTCGGATTCTATACAAATCTGATTACTTCAGGCGTCGGACTTGACGAGGCCCGAATCGCGCGTTTGAAAGAAGCGGGTCTCGATCATATCCAGTTGTCGTTTCAGGATTCGACACGCGAATTGAACGATTTCATTTCCAGCACACGGACCTTTGAGTTGAAGCAACGTGTTGCGCGCCTGATCAAGGCGTATGGTTATCCGATGGTACTGAACTGCGTGCTGCACCGCTACAACCTGCCGCATGTAGCCAAAATCATCGACATGGCGCTCGATATCGGCGTCGACTATCTGGAACTCGCCAACACGCAATACTACGGTTGGGCGATGCTCAACCGTGAACAGTTGATGCCGACCATCGAGCAGTTGCGCGAAGCAGAGGCAGTCGTCAATGCGTATCGCGATAAGCTAGGCAATCGGTGCCGCATTCTATTCGTGGTGCCTGATTACTTCGAAGCGCGTCCAAAAGCTTGCATGAATGGCTGGGGATCCGTGTTTCTTGGCATTGCGCCGGATGGCACCGCATTGCCATGTCATGCGGCGCGCTCGCTACCTGGGCTGGAATTGCCCAATGTGCGCGATGCGTCGTTGGCGCATATCTGGTACGAAAACTCGGCGTTCAATGCCTTTCGGGGCGATAGCTGGATGCGCGAGCCGTGCCGGACCTGCGACGAGCGCGCAATCGACCATGGCGGCTGTCGTTGTCAGGCTTATCTCCTGACAGGAGATGCCGCAGCAGCCGATCCGGTATGCTCGAAATCTCCGAATCATGGGCAAATCGAACAAGTCGTTGCGCTGGCAAGGCATCCGACGCGAGACGCCAAGGGGCAGCCGATGATTTTCCGCAGCAAGGAAAATTCACTGCGTCTAGGGTAGATCAGTAGACGCTGATCCATTGACCCAAGCGACAGCACCATGGTTGGATCGGCATCGAAAATACTGAGGGCGCAGCGCCGATCGCGTTCCTCACGGCAACCAATAACTCAACGCCACGCGTATCGCAGGCCAACCCAGACGCCGCGTGGCGCACCGGGTCCGACGAATTGCTCGTTGACCGGATTCGCCCCATCGAATGTGTGATTAGGTCCATTGAAGAAGTTCTGGCCGAGGACGCCGAAGCTCGCATAGTGCTTGTTGAGCAAATTCGTCACCGTCGCAAATACCTGGACCTGTTTCGTGATCTGGTAGCTGGTATCGAGATCGATTAGGAAATAGCCGGCGATTTTGCCATTGACGTCCTCATTATCCTCGTCGCCCTGCGCATAAATACTGCCCCGCCATGTCAAGTTGGCGCCAAGATTCCATTGCGGCGTAGCGGCGTAATCGAGCCGCAACTTGACCGTGTTTGCCGGGATACCGGGAACGTGGTCGCCCGGCTTGACGGTGATATTGCCATTGGCATCGGCGCTGGAATTACTTGCACTGCTTTCGGTCCACGTCGAACGGTAGGTTGCGTCGATATAACTGTAGCTTGCGCTGATGCCGATGGGTCCGAATTGCGTGTGCCCGGCCAGTTCGAGCCCTTGTCGGCGCGTATTGCCGACGTTCTGAAAATAGCCCTGCGTACTCGCCGCGCTGCTGATGAACTCGATGTCGTTCTGGAGCGTCGTGCTGTAAGCGGCCGCGCTCCAAGTTGTTGCTCGGCCCACGTGGCCGCGCACGCCGGCCTCGAAGGTCTTGGAGATGACGGGTTCCAGCGCTGGATCGGCCACGAAATCGTTGGGTAGAGAACAAGGTGCGGCTGGGTCCGCGCAGGTCAACTCGATGGCAGTGGGCGAGCGCATGCCTTGGTTGTAAGTGGCGTAAGCTGTAATGTCGGGTGTGGGATTCCAATTAATGCCGATGGCCGGATTGAAGCGCGAGAAGGTATGGTTGCCGTCGAGTAGAGGCTGAGAGCCGCTTTCGTCACCAATCCCGGCGTTTGCCAAGTTGTAGCGCCCGGCCAGGGTCAATGACCATTGCGAAGTCAGCGACAAGGTATCGTCGAAATAGAGTCCATAGTTTGCATTACGTGTTTTGGCATCCGTCTGCTGCACATAATTACCCATGCCGATGGTTGCACGCGTATCGGTAAAGTAGGCATTCTGCGACGATGCCGTGTAACTGGAATAGGCGATGTCAGCGGCCATGCCGACGACGAATTGGTTCTTCATTCCACCCAGCGTGTCTTGCAGTGTCAGTTGCAGACTCGCGCCATAACTATCGGTCGCCACCACCGACCGCTCATTCGTCCCCTCCAAGGTATCGATGTTGCCGTTTCCGTCTACGGCGCCAAAATCGGTATTGTTATTGCTACTGATGTTGGTATTGCGGTATTGCCGGTAATAGGCATTGCCGCTCAATTGAACATGATCGTTAAAAGTATGATCGCCGGAAAGCGTTAAGGAACCGACGCTGTTCAGGTTTTGGTCCGGGTAGGTGTAAGCCTGTTTCGGATTATCGAGGAACGAACGTGGAATCGTCTGGGAGCCTTGCAGATTGTTGTCCGCACCGCCCGCCGCGAGTGATAGCGTGGTATCGGCATCGGTGTAGCGCAGCTTGCCGAACGCTTGGCGTACATGGCTTGGATCGTGGTCGGCCCAGCCGCCCTCATTAGCCGCGTTTGCGGTCACATAATAATCGAGGTTCTCCCCCAGGGTGCCGCCTTGTTCGATCTGTGCGGTTTTGCGCCCCCACGACCCGGCTGTCAGCTCGGCTTCTCCGCCGGCGCTGGTCTTGCCATTTTTAGTGGTAATCGCGATGGCGCCGCCGAGTGTATTGAGTCCGTAAGTCGGGTTCGATCCGGGGATCAACTGGATTACTTCGATCGCCTCCTGTGGAATCAGATCCCAGTTAACGACGTCGCCAAATGGCTCATTCACGCGCACGCCGTCGACGAACACGGATAAGCCTTGTGGTGTACCGAGCAATGGTGAAGCGGTGAAGCCACGATAGTTGATATTGATCTGATAAGGATTACCCTGGGCATCGGAAATGTCGACACTGGGTAAGTTTTGAGAAAAATAGTCAATCAGCGTGCTTCGGTGTTGTCTTTCGATGTCCCGGGCATTGATTGTCTGAACGTTGGCGGGTACTTGCGACAAAGGCAGGCCGATACCGAGGAGCGGTGTGGTCCCGACCACAACGACGGTCGCCAATGTCACCTCTTGGGCAATCACGATCGGATTTTCATTTGCTGGGGATGGCGCTCCCCTGATCGGGCCGACCTGTGCCCATGCCACAGCGGAGACGCTCGCGAGCGCGCTGCCAAAGCATAGTGTGAGGCCCGTACGCCGTCTAAATTCCTGGCGATGCTGAGATTTTTTAGTATTGCTCATTGTTTTTTCTACTGCCGATTGTCTGGCTAGATTTTTATTTGCCCGATTGGTGCTCGGGCTCGTAGATGGAATAGGCAGGCTCCTCATCACACAAAACCAATCAGCGAGAACCATGCCAAGAGACATGGCGCGAGAGATTGCCAAGAGGCACCGCTGTATCGTCGATTGAGGCGTCGCTTGCCGTGCAACCTCAACTGTCATTTTTAGGAACATGTGCCCTGTTCGCTGTACCAGGAAGCAACAGTTTTTCTGAATGTCGGCGTGACGCATCGGGCCGGTTTGAACCTGGGTCTCATACGGCATGGACCATTCAACGAGTCTCGGGAAACCATGGCACGCGACTTGCGTTGATGGTTGTGCAGTCAGGCTGTGACCCACAGGTAAATATTTTTCGGCACAGCACTGGATCAAAAAATCAACAGGAGACAAAGATGAAGACACCATCGGCTTCGGCCATGCGGTTGGCGACGCTAGCAATTGGCATCGCGGCCGCCATCAGTCTGAAGCCCGGATTGGTGGCAGCAGCCACCGACTATCCGGCGGTCACTTATGAACGACTGACAGCGGCGCAAAGTGATCCCGGCTGGCTCACCTACTACCGTACCTACAACGGGCAGGCGCATTCCCCGCTCACGCAGATCGACACAGCAAATGTCAAGAACCTTAAGCCAGTATGGAGCTACAAGTTCCCCGCTGATCTGCAGCAAGGTTTCGAGGCAACCCCGATTGTGAACGGCCGTTTTATGTTCGTGACCACGCCCAAGGACAACGTGTACGCGTTCGACGCGGCGACGGGCAAGCCACTATGGAAATATGAACCGAAGCTGGGTCCTGAATCTTTCAAGACCGCATGTTGCGACGTGATTAACCGCGGTGTGGCGCTTTACGGAAAAAACGTTTACGTGGCGATGTTGAGTGGTGAGGTCGTAGCGCTCGATGCGCAGACCGGTGCTCAAGTGTGGAAGAAATCAATGTTTGAGCCGGGCCTCGGCTATTCGTTTTCATTGGCGCCGCTGGCGCTGGACGGTGCGATCGTCGTCGGCAGTGCAGGTGGCGAATACGGCGCACGTGGATTTATCGCAGCCCTGAATCCTGTCGATGGGGCTGTGCTTTGGAAGCGCTACACCATACCCAGCGCTGGAGAGAAAGACGGCAATACTTGGCCAAACGGCATGCAGGAACATGGCGGTGCGCCAGCTTGGTTGACAGGCACCTACGATCCGACATCGAAGACCTTGTACTGGGGGGTGGGCAACCCTGGGCCATGGCTCGCAGACCTGCGCCCCGGGGATAATCTCTACTCCGACTCCTTGCTCGCGCTCGACCCCAAAACCGGCGACCTCAAATGGCACTTTCAATACACCCGTCACGATACCTGGGACTATGACGGCGTCAACACACCGGTCCTCGCCAATATTAAGTACCAAGGCCAGGACTATGACGCGATCATCCACGCGGATCGAAACGGGTTTTTTCATGCAATCGACCGAACCACCGGCAAGCTGATCTATGCCAAGCCGTTTGTAACGGCGACATCAGTGACCGGCTATACGGATGACGGTGCCCCCATCCAGGACGCGTCGAAATATCCCAAGGCCGGTACGACCATCGAGACCTGCCCGAGTTTCCTCGGCGGCAAAAATTGGTGGTCAGTGTCGTACGACCCGGACAAGCATATCGCCGTCATCCCGGCATTGCATGCGTGTATGTCGCTGTCCGGAAAATCCGTTAATTACATGGAAGGACTGCCCTATCTGGGCGAAAGTTTCGAGATCAAGCCGGAGCCGGGTAGCCAGGGTTACGGCGAATTGCAGGCGATCAACGTCGACACGGGCAAAAAAATCTGGAGTCATTGGAGCAAGCTGCCATGGAATGGCGGTGTGGCGACGACATCTTCGGGTCTTGTCTTCAGCGGCTCGCTAGATGGTCATCTGATGGCGTTCGACGAAGCGACCGGCAAGGTGCTGTGGCAAAGTCCGAAACTTGCGAGCGGGATCATCGCGCAGCCGTCAGTGTTCGAGATCGACGGCAAGGAGTACGTCGCTATCTTGGCCGGCTACGGTGGCGCCAACCCGATCTGGGGCGGCCCGATGGCAAAGGCAGCCGGAAAAGTGCCGCGCGGCGGCACGCTGTACGTGTTTGCCCTGAATCGCGACTGACAACCGAAATCCTGCCACTGACGCGGCCGTATCGTACTGGGTACGGCCGTGAGCTGCCCCGACATTTACTGGATATACAATCATGAAAACCCGTCTCAAACAACTCAGCGCTGCAGGCTGGCTCGCCGCGAGCGCGGTACTCATGCCGACTTCTTCGGTCGCGGGCGTACGCATTTGCACTTTTCCAGGTAGCCCTTCGACAATGCTTGACCGGGCGGTCGCCCAGGATGCTTTCAAGGCCGCTGGCGTAGCCGCATCGTACACACCGAATGGGATTGGTGATGGCGATGACGACGGCATTTCGCTCAAAGAACTCGGCCGTGCAGTCGGGCACAATTGCGACGTGATTGCGGGCTTTCCTCGATCGTCGGTGGCTGACGCCTCTGGCAGTAAATTGCTCTTTTCCCAAGGCTATTTGCGCTCGGGCTATGTCAGCGTCACTCTGCAAGATCAACCCGCGCAAACCAAGGTGGCCAATGTCGTAGCCGCCACCTATGCCAGCCCGGCACATCTCATCGCGGTGCAGGAGAAAGGTGTCACGCTCGATCTGGAGAATACGGCGGAACTGACCATCGACGCTGTGGCCAATGGTCATGCACAACGTGCCATCGTTTGGTATCCGGCGGTTGTTGCTTACGAACAGGCTCATCCGCAGCAACATTTCAATGTTGCAATGACGATTTCGCCTTACGCCGATTGGCATCTCGCTTTTGCCTTCGGGTCGAAAGACCTTGCATTGCAGAAACGAATCGACACCGCATTGGCAACTATGGTGACGGACGGGCGCCTGGCCACCTTGACCGAGAAGTGGGCGCTGCCCGACGGCGCTAGAGAGGCTCAGGTCAGCACAACGACGCTGGCGTATCGCGACGGATCGGCAAAGGTCGTGAACCGGCTGCAACCGGCCATGTTGATTGGTACCAGAGCTTCCGTGGGAGTGCATTTTATCCGCGTATCCGCCAGTGCGCCTTCCGATGCGCCATCGTTCGATCATGCGCAGGCAATGCACGGAAAAAGCCTGTACGCCAGCTCTTGTGCCGCGTGCCACGGCGCCCAATTGCAAGGTGTCACGGCGCCGGCACTTATCGGACCTGCGTTCGCGCCAGCGGCAAATTCGCACCTGACGATTGGCGGTATATATGGTTACATGGCAAGCAATATGCCGGCAGACCGACCCGGGAAAATGAAGGACCAGGACTATGCTGACATCATGGCTTTTCTGCTGTCCTCGAATGGGTATCGCCCCGGTACGGCAAAATTGACTGCAGTGACCGCGAGCGCGTCGTCGACCCCGCTGAATGCTGGCCCGGCCCATTGAGATGGGTGGGCACCAAATCCCGCATGAAGGCGGAGCCGCGGCCAGATGTTCGTGCGGCCCGCCCCGAAGAGCTCCCTAGGTTTTACTCGAGTGTTGTCATGTTGACAGGTTGATGATGCAATAGCCAATAGAATGTACCGCTGGCGCAGAAAGAGGACGGATCTGGTTCTGTCGCGATAACGGAGGACGGATGAGTCTGATCGCTGTCATCTGGACTACTTACATAACCAGCGAGTAGAACTGCCCGGCGGCTGGCAGGTGGGTGTCTTTTTGGCGTTGTCAACTTGCGGTGAGTGAGGCGGCACGACGGCAGGTGTGATGACTGCTCAGAAAGTAGCCGACGGATTTGGGGTAAGTTCGGCGAATTCGCGCCATGCAACGAACCGGGCGGCACGTTGTTTGCAATAGAGCGAGCCGTACTCACGGTACGGTCTGAGCGACGTTTTCGCGGTACCGAGTTTGATGGGTACTGCATATCAGTGAAGGCTACTCGCCTTATTTGCTATTCCTAAGGCCCAAGGGTCGACCCTAAAAAGGGTGGGCAATAGACTTGTACATAGTTCTGTACCATGTTGCAACCGCATTCACGCCTGGGATGATGGGGCTACTGAGCAATTGGGCAACTACGCGCCGGCTAATTCACGCCCAATCGACTCCAGAAAATCAGTAACACATCAATGCGTGTTAAGTTTATTGTCGATATTTAAGGAGTTCGATCATGACCGATACCGTTAGTTTCACAGGCGCAGTCGATCGCGACCTGCTCAAGCGCGCGAAGATTCTCGCGGCGAAGTCGGGTACGTCCGTGAACGTGCTGTTCAACGCCGAGCTGCGCTATCTGGTCGAGACCTTTGAGGCAGCAGAAGCCGGCGGTAACCAGAACTTCCGCACCCTGCTCGATTTCTCGCTCGGACGTATCGACGACAACCAGGCGATGAATGCACTGGGAATCGACAGCGATGAAAACCTGTTCCTGCTCATGATCCAGGCCCACCTGCCGATGCCCCGATTGCCGGATTCAAACACGGGTGGCATGGTTGACGACCTGAGCGCGTTGCGCAAATAACCTCCTCGCAGCTGTCAAAGCGCGCCGCGTCGGCGATGAAATTGCCGCGGAAGCGCTCAATGGCCTGAGTGTACAAGAAGCCAAGCAGTTGATTTCGCTGCTGCAACGGGTGCGGGGCAACCTCAGCAAGATTGTCGACTGACGCAGCACTTGGCAATGCGCTTACGTCATGCTCATCGCACAGGCATATCAAACTGGCAAACCTTAACGCATCGACCGCTCGGACGCCGTTGCAGCTAGTCGACACACAGCTACTGGGCAAGTGCGGCGTGCGGCCGAACTCGCCGGCAATCACGTTATCGTCAGGCAGTGGCTGCGCTGGATCAAGCCAGCCGAGTTGTTCTGCGCGGCGCCTGACGGCGGCAAGCTTCTTGCGGCCCATGAGCTCACCACGCGCAATGTCGTGGTCGGAATCGCCTTGCCGCATACGGACAAGGACTTGGCGGTACTCAAACAATTCGAACCTCCGGTTGGCCATGGGCGCTCCGCTCAAAAAGAGCGAAGCATACCCAGTTGGGAAAGTTCGAACCGCGTTCTACTTCACGACACAGGTGGCGCCTATACGCCGATCATCAGGTGGCGCCATTACGGCGATCATCGACTGGCTCCATTACGCCGACCCTGGCCTGGCGCCTATGCGCCGATCATCAAATGGCTCTACATGAACGGCCCCCTTTGCGCCAGATCTTCAAGTGTTTCGACAATCAGGATGGGTTTGCAGCTCTACATTCGGTCTTATTGCAGCCTGCAGCGCAGCGGGCCCCTATGAAATCCGCAGATTCGCGCCTCATTCCTATAGCGAGCTCGAAGCTCATCGCCATTTTCAGGTTTCGCGAATCCCGGTCCGACCTGTTTTGTCATCTCACTCAATTGCCAACGCAACTTTTTGAAAGGCATCTTGAACAAAAGTACAGCTTCTGCGCCAACCACTTAAGTAAGCTTTACGCTCACATGGCCACTACTGTATAGATTGCCATGTGCCAATATGGCATTGTCAGGTTGTTGAGCCAGTCACGTAAGATGACGCGATGAAGAAATCGAAATCGCTCTATCACGGCTACCGTTTTCCGGCCGAAGTCATCAGTTGCGCAGTGCGCTGGTATTTCCGCTTCCAGTTGAGTTTGCGCGACATAGAAGAGTTGCTCTTTGAGCGAGGCGTGACCGTGACCTACGAGACGATCAGGTGCTGGTGTGACAAGTTCGGCAAGGGCTTTGCCCACCGGGTGAAAGCGGCGCAGCGCAAGCCGGGTAGCACATGGTATCTCGACGAAATGTTCGTCACGCTGCGTGGCGAACCGTACCTGCTGTGGCGTGCGGTCGACGAACATGGCGCCGAACTCGACATCCTGGTGCAAAAGCATCGCGACAAGGCCGCCGCCAAACGCTTCTTCAAGCGTGTGCTGCGCTTGAGCCCGGTGCCGCGCAAGATCGTTACCGATCAACTGCGCAGTTATCCGGCTGCAAAGGCTGAAATCCCGGAACTTGCGCACGTGAAGCACGTATTCGTAAAAGCGGCAGCCCGGCTGAACAACCGGGCCGAGAACAGCCATCAACCGACGCGCGAACGCGAGCGTCGCATGCGCGGATTTCGCGACCCAAAACGCACGCAGAAATTTCTCTCGTGCTTCGGGCCGATCCGGCAACATTTCGCACTGAAGCGGCATTTGATATGCGCCTCGCTCTATCGCAAACAACTTGCCGCCCGTTTCGTTGTATGGCGCGAATTCGCCGAACTTGCCCTAAATCCGTCGGCTACTATCTGACCTGTCATCACACCGGCCGTCGTGCCGCCTCATTCTCAGCAAGTTGACAATGCCGGATAAACATGAGTCCAATATTGTGGAAGATTTGCAACACTCCTGTGCTTGGATTTGTTGTCTGGCTAACGAATCAGTGCGCAATACCTGCGCTTATGGAGCCTGCGCCAGTGTCATTAGCGCGTCCCGGGATGATACTTAAACAGCAAGTATCGACCGCGATTCCAGATAGTCACGGCTATCATGTGATCCTAAATTTCAGATTTGATAGAAGCAAAAAAGCCGTGGCTTGGGCGTTTATCGGAACGGGATCGCCTTCAGAGAGCCTGAGTGGATCGAGTTCTTCGGCAAAGTTAACGCCTAACAAAGTTCCTGATGGCAATTTAGGAACAGTTATTCCTTTGAGGATAATTGTACGGGCTTGCAATGATGGGGGAATAGTGTCGGACCAAATAGTCAATTCTAACGGTGACAGTTCGGGGGCAGTCGACAAATCTGGAATGCTTACATTGTCTCGAAATATAGGGTCACTGATTTGGTTGCGACCCGGCGTTTACTATGTCGAAGTTTTTAATCTGAATCCACAATCGATTCCCTCTGGAATTGAATCTAGTATTGAAATGCGTTGAGGCGGTGTTAAAAGGCGTTAAGGTTGGCGCGGTAGCATAGGGTAATTCAGCGTTATGTGATGGGGGAAAGGGGGGCGCAGTAAGGGGGCATTTGACGAAAGGGAAATTAAAGTACGCTAAGCAATTTGCCGTCCGATTATGGAAGTGACGGAGGGGGCGCGGCATGAGCCATCACTTGGGCTACGAGGCTGGCGCTGCCAAGCCGGCCGAAGTGGCCAACCATCGTAACGGCAAAAGCCGCAAGACAGTTCTGACAGACGATG
>Ga0302178_10001791_pt1 | contig 17679 bp, 23 predicted proteins | sample I_Palsa_E1_3_FD_198790 | JGI IMG/M metagenome (GOLD analysis project Ga0302178, IMG submission 198790) | Peat permafrost microbial communities from Stordalen Mire near Abisko, Sweden - I_Palsa_E1_3 | ecosystem: Environmental > Terrestrial > Soil > Palsa > Peat permafrost | place: Sweden... | reverse complement strand
GCGCTGAATCCGTCAGTGTCCTGGCCGCCCGGCACGGCGTGAGCCGCCCGCTCGTCTACCGGCAGATGTACAAGGCCAGCGCCGCGCTGGATGACCTTTTCTCGACCGAGCAGGCTGACGACCAGAATAAAGTGCGGTTCTCGTTGCCGATCACCCGGCGATGGCTGGAACAAGCCGCGCTCGGGCTGACGATGATCGCTCGGGCCTGGCCGCCATCGCACGCGCGGTGGCCGTGCCGGACTATCTGGTCCGCGCCACGTGCCTGCTGCATCGCAAGCCCGACACCTCGGATGCCTTCTGACAAGGCTGGAGTCGGCTGCATGCCGCCATGGGTCGCAAGTTCTACGAGGTCTATGCGGCGGTCTCACAGGCCATGCGCAACACCCCACGCAGCAGCTCGCTGGTTGAAAACCTCAACTCACGGCTGCGCAACTGCCTGACGCTGCGGCGCCATCTGAACGGTGGCCGCGCTTGGCTGGGTCTGTTGCAGTTCTTCTTCAATCATCGTCGCTTCATGCGCAGCCGGTGCCGCGAGCGACTCGGAAAAAGTCTGCGCGAAGCGATGACGGGAGAGGATCATCCGCACTGGCTCACGCTACTTGGACTCGGACCGCTTCAGCCCAGGCAGAGCTGATTCCCTGAGGCCACAGCCCTAAACTGATTCGTATTCCATATTAATCCTGCTTGAAAATGCAAGGCGATTCAGCACGCCTGTGTAACGCGAAAAACCCCGGTTCTGAACCACACCAATCAAAGTCATCAAACGTCGATGCGATGGTTTGTCAAAAATCGAAACGGTCTTTCGTCGACTATTTCTCGATCTTCAGGGCTTCGAAATTTACGCGTAACCAATTCCTACAGATACGCAGAAGAGCCATAATCTCGATCACGCCTTACTCTAGGTCTCGCTGCGGCAGCAGGGCCACTGCCCTTTTCGGGTCCTCCATGATCCAGGTGTCCAAACCCTGACCGGGCCGCCATTGTCCGAGTTGAAAAAGGATGGAAAAGGCTTTGTTCTGCCAGCTCGGGTGGGCAGCGAGCAGCGCTTTATATGCCTCTGTTTTCGGTTGGATGTCGGCGATCGCCGCTTTGACGATAGCATCGAACTCCTCGGTGGTGTGCGCCTGCATCAACGCGAAACCCCATCGTCCGATGGCGATGCGGACTGCTGCAGGACTGAGTTCTCCGGCGGCCCTTTGCAAGAACTGCAGGCAACGCTTCGAGATCAGCATACGCTCTCGGTCGACCCTGCCGCGCGCGTCAAGACCCAGGTGGCGGGCGTCCATCCCCTGCAGTTCTTCCTGCATGTCCTGCATCATGGCGGCAGGATCGATCGCTGCCAAGCCTTTCAGCATGTCATCGTCGAAGGGAAGGTAAGCCGCGGGCATCCGCAGCAAAGCGTTGCGCACCGAGATCTGGTGCTCAACTTTGTCGTAGACCAGACCGCAGTTCCTGATCGCGTCGGTTTGGAACCCGTTTATGCCCGCGAAGGCTTCGGCATTATCGATCAGCGCCAAGATGAATTCGGCATCCTGGGGCATCACGGGGAGCAGCAGATTGTCCGGATGGCGCTGCAGATTGGCGAACGCCACATCGAAAATCGCCATCCTTTGGCAGGCGCGCGCCGGTATGCGTTGAAAGGCATCATCCCCCTGGTCCTTAAGCGTGCCCCTCGACATCACGTACTCTTGAAGCGATCCGGTTCGCGGCCGTCCATCGGCTTCGCCGCGCCGCAGCTCGAGGGCGCGCGCCTCGATTTTCACCATCTGCGTGTCTGGAACGCCCAGATGAATGCCGCTGCGCGCCTCGAAGCGTCCCGCCATGCCGCTGGCAAGCACCTCTTTGACCGGCCCCCGCCCGGTCAGATCGCCGTCCATCGGCTTGAAGATGAATTCGTGGCGCAAGCGTCCGCTGCCGGCGGCTTTCGAGTCGATCCAGTAGACGGGCGCCGCTTCCGGCCTGAAATCCTTGGCTTTTTGGCCGGTGGTCACAAAGCCGATGGCGACCCTCAATTCCGCCACCCGGGCGGCGGTGACGCTGTTCCAGCCGCGCGTCTTGAGGAGCGGATTGTCTATGCTCAGCACGTCCATGGCCAGGGACTGGCGGTGCGCGGCGGCGATTCCCTCGCGGACGATACCCAGCTGTCTTCGCCCGAGCTGACTGAGAGAGGCTAACCCGAGCGCGTTGCTGGTCTGATCGAGGTAATTTTTCGCCTGCTTGAGGAGCAGCCCGCAAGCGCCCTTGACCGCTTCGGCATCATCCTTCGAATGCGGCGTCGTTGCCCGCAGCGACGCTAGCACCGACTCCAGCACGCGAAGCGCTTCCCGGTAGCGGCCGAAATGCTCCCCTTGCGAGTCTTTCGTTTGGTCCAACTGCGCCACACTGTGCGGTGCATCGGGCAAGAAATCGCTTTGCAGCGTCGCATCGCAAAACGCCTTGATGCGTGCGTAGCGGCTTTGCTGCGCTTGAAGGGCGCGGGCCGTTGGCTGCACGCCCTTCGGCGAAGGCGCTGCGGGTTCGGCCGGTTCGGCCACCGGATTGCCGGTCCGCGTTGACGTAGCGGTCCGCAATGAAGTTCTCGACGACAGCGGTGGGTTCTTCGGCTGCGCGCCCGCGGTCGACGGGCGCGTGAGCACGGGGAGCTGTGACAATGGGCCGTCGATCACGCGCGCCGTCGACGGGCCGTCAGATTTCGCAGTCGCGTCACGGACCGGACTCGCATCGGAGTCTAGCGTGTCCATGGCGCGCGACGTCGAGGTGTTCGACAAGCACCTGCCCGAAACCGTTTCGCCCAATTGCCTTCTCCTGCTCAGCTATACCGAGCTCGGAAGATATCAGACAACGCCCGCAAGCCAGGCCGGGGATGCGAGGGCAAGTTCCGTTTTGCGAAGGCGCCAATGCCGAAAATCACGCACCCTCTCGAATCGACGTCATGGGTTCTGGTAATCATATAGAGGGCCTCCTCTCAGTTCCCCCTGTGTCACACAAGTTGTCGCCTCTGAATTTTCGACGAGGTTCAAAGCTGCGTTACACATGAGAGGGGAAAAGCATGCTGTGGGATAATGCCGCCCGATTTTTAACCCGGCGTCTCCATGAATCAATCCGTTTGCGCCGCCCCCACAAAACAGCCTACCAACGAACGCAAGATGATGGCCGTTCGGGTTTTGGCGGGCGCTGAACCCGTCAGTGTCTTGGCCGCCCGGCACGGCGTGAGCCGCCCACTCGTCTACCGGCAGATGTACAAGGCCAGCGCCGCGCTGGATGACCTTTTCTCGACCGAGCAGGCTGACGACCAGAACAAAGTGCGGTTCTCGTTGCCGATCACCCGGCGATGGCTGGAACAAGCCGCGCTCGGGCTGACGATGATCGCTCGGGCCTGGCCGCCATCGCGCGCGCGGTGGCCGTGCCGGACTATCTGGTCCGCGCCACGTGCCTGCTGCATCGCAAGCCCGACACCTCGGATGCCTTCTGACAAGGCTGGAGTCGGCTGCATGCCGCCATGGGTCGCAAGTTCTACGAGGTCTATGCGGCGGTCTCACAGGCCATGCGCAACACCCCACGCAGCAGCTTGCTGGTTGAAAACCTCAACTCACGGCTGCGCAACTGTCTGACGCTGCGGCGCCATCTGAACGGTGGCCGCGCTTGGCTGGGTCTGCTGCAGTTTTTCTTCAATCATCGTCGCTTCATGCGCAGCCGGTGCCGCGAGCGACTCGGCAAAAGTCCGCGCGAAGCGATGACGGGAGAGGATCATCCGCACTGGCTCACGCTACTTGGACTCGGACCGCTTCAGCCTAGGTGCCCCTGATTCCATGAGGTCTTAGTCCTAAACTGATTCGTATTCCATATTAATCCTGATTGAAAATGCAAGGCGATTCAGCACGCCTGTGTAACGCGAAAAACCCCGGTTCTGAACCACACCCGCGGTGTCTAGCGCTGAGCAGTTTTACTCCTTGGTTATGTAAGTCATCCTAACAAAATTACCTTGCTTCGCCATTCCTTCCTTATCGCGACACAACCCATGCTTTTACTCAACCGTCTGCCGCCAGATTTACGCGCTTTTATGCAGCCATCAACATGTCTAGCCGATTTTGCCGTGACGGTCAGAAACCCAGACCCGGCCTGGCTGGCAGACAAATTCGATCATCTCGAAAAACCCGCATTCAGTTGTAAGTAATGCGCCTGCGTGATACGCCGGCAATCGCCCCTTCTGTCTTACTGCGATGTAAGCGAATTAGCGGACCGCGACACCTAGTCTTCATCAACATCGAACGGTTCCTCATCGCCTGAAGGCATTTCAGACTGGATCTCCAAGTCAGGCCTTTCGCGCCGGGCTCGGTCCAGCATTTTCTGGATTTCTAGAATATATATGGAGTGTCGCCCAAATCTCAGCAGTTTTAAACTCGGGGATGCAATGGCTGCCGCAACGAGGCGCGGGGTTGGAGGGTTGATCATCAGAGTCCGCAAATTCGAAGTAGGCAGCCCCTCGGCCAATGCGTCCGTTAATTCTTCATTCTGGCTCATCAATATCCCATTATTCGCAATGCACAATTCTTCGAGCGAATTGGAATCAGAGAAAAGTGCTCGTCCCAATTCCGGACCAACGAGGTTGGAGTGAAAGCAATAGAGATTAATTTTCAGTATTTTAAGACTGCGGGCATGTTGGCCTTTTAAAGCCTCTCCCAGAGTAGCGCATCCGCTGGCATCCAGACCGCCGATCGACACCCCAAGATTTTTCAACTTGTTGCCTGGCTGATTCAACAGAGTGCAGACAACATCAACGGGAACGCTACCATAATCATCCCGCAGATCCAGTAATTCCAATTTACTGTTCTCCGAAACGGCTGCTTGTAAAATTTTGGTTGTTCCCGCTGGCGAACTATGGCCGTCGAAGCTGAGCGTAAGTTCTTCCAAAGCATTGCTAGGATCTTCAATTGCGCCTGCAATAACACTTTGCCAGGGCGCGTTGACTGGCAAATGTTGAGGGAAGCTCCGACTGGCTTGGAGTTGCAGGGATTTTACCCGAGATGTGCAAATCAAATCTTTGAGCATCGGATGAAAATCGTCCGGTTTTTTGCCTAACTCCAGCTTGAGCGTTATTTTTAAATTGACGGCACCATTTTCATCGAGCCGGGACACGATGTTTTTGACCAACGATGCATCGGGCTGTCTTTTCGATACGATATTCTTCTTGTGGAATAAAAGTACTTCTGGAATTTCCAAGGTAATGGACTTTGTTCCGCTCAATTGAGCGTGAGTCAGAGTCAGAAATCCGTTCAGAAATTTTTGTAAACGTTTGATATTGGACGGACGGAAAATACTTGATTCTCGGTTCGCAGAAGAAGGAACGTCGATATGGGGAAATTTTCTCACCGCAACCTCGGTGCTTACCGGATGTTTTTGCTCCAATGCGGCGCGGCTTAATCCAAAAGATATCGATGCATCCGCCCGGTCGAGCGCCTTGTTCGCCATACTCTGCCAGCGTTTACAAGTTAGTTCCATGGCTCTTAAGTACTGTCCGGCCTCGGGCGTGGTCTTGGCATTTTCAAATAGATAGTCAAAGATCAAATCAATAATTTCTTTTGGGAGAGGACCTATGCCCTGGAGGTTTTGCTGCGCTCCAATCTTGATCTTGGCAGTTACCGCAGACCCGACTTCTCCCGTATTGCGCATCGGTGCGGCCCACAGTGGCCTCGGGGGTGGTGTCGGACTATCGTTCGAGCGCCCGCGGCTGCGCAGCGCGGTCAGTGCCGCCGAGACCGACAGGCGGGTGGTGCTTGTGGGAGAAGACGGCGTCGGCACTGGCATGGATGTGGATGGCGGGGCACCGGGGGCACCGGACACGCCACTAGGGGTGATCTTGGCCACTAGCAATTCCCAAAGTCATGACCCTATCGGGTCACCGGCGGCACCGTGCGACATGAGCCGAAGCGGCGGCGATCCTGACGAATCGGGCGCCCCCGCGCCTGCAAGGCACTGGCGAGCTTGAACGCCGGCACTGCCGACAACCCCGCGCTTTTTAACAGTCCCAGTCCTGCTCGCCACGCCTTATAAACAGGTCTTTGGGTCCGGACGAATTTATGTCATTTGACAATAATCGATGATAGAAAATCTCACCCGTTATCATGTAAGTCACTGAATCACTTGATCCCCAGTTATCACACATAACCCTCTCTGACCAGGGAAACGGATTCGTAATGCGTTTCCTTCGGTTGGCCTGCAAAAGCAAAGGGATGCGCCCGTTATTCGGGCGGGAAGCGAATCCGCGAGAAATGCCTTCCGGCTTGAATTGCCCGGCGCTCGATGTTCGCTGCTGATTCAATCAGGCCCTGCTGTTCGAGAAACAGCAGGAACGCGCGGGTCGAAACTTTGCGGCAATTATCCGGCAATAGGAAGCTGGTGCGGGCGATCTTATGGTCTTCGAACAGAAAGACACCGGTCCGTTCGCCAGCAAGGCCGAACCCGCTCATCGCTTCCTGAATGGATAACTCACCGGGATTCGCCTTTCTGACTGGCGTTGCCGTCGTTTTAGACTGCGCGTAGTGGCGGTAAATGTTCGTTTCGATAATGCGCATGTCCTGATCACGCACCCAGGCGGCGATGCGCTCGCTCGTCGGCGTATCGTTGCGCGTAACCTCGTGCAGCACCATATCGACCAGTTCGATTGACCAGTCAGGTTTCAGCAGAAGATCGAGGGCGTCGGCATAGGCGAGCGTGATCAACGGCCTCGCGTCAGGCAACAAGGTAATTGTCGTGTCAACCGTCATCTGCTATTTGCGCAGCGCGTTCAGGTCGTCAACCATGCGACGCGTGTTTGAATCTGGTAGTCGCGGCATCGGCAAGTGAGCCTGGGTCATAAGCAGGAACAGGTCTTCGTCGCTGTCGATCCCCAGCGTATTCATCGTCTGGTTGTCGTCGATACGACCGAGCGAGAAATCGAGCAGGGTGCGGAAGTTCTGGTTGCCGCCGGCTTCTGCAGCCTCGAAGGTCTCGACCAGATAGCGCAGCTCGACGTTGAACAGCGCGTTCACGGACGTATCCGACTTCGCGGCGAGAATCTTGGCACGCTTGAGCAGGTCGCGATCGACTGCTCCTGTAAAATTAACGGTTTCGGCCATGATCGGGCTCCTAAATATCGACATCAATCGCAACACACATTTATGTGTTATACGCATTCGTGTGCTCGAGATTTTCCGGATTTGGTTGGGCATGTAGTCGGCCGATCTATGACATGACCGCAGATTTAGACTGGCTGTGCAATCAACGAAAATTCAATGGCTTTACCCCCGGCGTCAGAATAGATGTCGCGTCAATCATGGCTTGTGACTCGACTTGGCCGACTGCGAGGTGGACACAAACACAACTGCCGACGCTCACGTCCATGGGTCGCGCAGCTCATCAACGTCACTACCCGGCTGGCCGCGGCTGTCGCTCAGCCAGCTGTTGTTGAGGTTCGTTAATTCGGCTAACAGCGTCCAATAGTCCTGCGAATAAAAAACCTACTTATCCCATTGATTTTCCGACTGAATTATCGAATTTTCCACGCCCCAATTCGTTGCATTTTCGCAACTTAATATACCGGCCTTACTCATTATTTCTGCGAACACTTCGTACTCTTCCACTAATTGTACTAATGTAAATTGACTGTTATTGGCGTCAAAATCATCATGGCCAAAGCCAACGGAAGCGAGGACCGGGAAGGCACCACTACCTGATTATCGTGGTCAACTCCTGTCGTGCCTTGCTAAGCTGTTGCAAACGCATGCTCATGCTCATGCTTTTCCGTCCTATCGTTGAACGCTTCGATGCAACACAAAATTCGCGGTGAGATATTCTTCGCCCATGTGATTTACGGTACCCGTGTCGTCAGTCACGCGAAGATCGTCAAGATATTTCTCGACCTTGTATTTTTTCCTGAGGCTGAAAATACGCACAATCTCGCCGTCGTCTTCGGTCACGTATAGATCGCTCAGCGGTTCAATCTCGGTGCAACTATTGAGGTCAAGGTTTAAGTCTGCCATGATTTTCCTTGTGCCTGCAACGTGGACGACATTCCGCTCGGTTTGTATCGCTCGCTTCCACCACGAAAAGAATTTCGTTCATGACTTACGTTACCACTCGGTAATCTACCTATCCAACAATTCCAGACCGAACGTCTTTGAGTGGAATCCGACCGACAAACACTCGATGAACGCATCGCTTTTGCACGACCCGAGGCGGAGCTGGAGGTATTGACCCGCGTATGGGAAGACGTGCAAATTCTTAGGTTCACAGTGGCACCAATTATTGGTGCGCACAGAGGACATCGGTACCAGAAGCGCCCCTCGCAAAGCTTGAGGCGATGGCCTCGGCACTGCTGATGGCGCCGCCAGATCAGGTAGCTTTGCTTCTACTGCTGCGACCAGCGCGGACCACCCCAACAAATAACACGCTTTCCTCATAGCGTTTCGCCTACCCATTTTCGGCAGGCAGTTTTTGTCTGTCGTCAAAAAATCACTAGAACGCAATATACGGCCCATTGCCACCCGGCGTCGACCGGCCGTCGATCGCGGTATATAGCGTGCGACCAAAGAAGAACGGCAGCCCCCAATCAAAATAGCCGGCCGTCTCTGTGCCGCCGAGATTGTTGATCGCGTAGACACTGCTGCTAAACAGCGTTTGCGCATTGGCGATGGAAAAATTCTGTGAACTATTCGTACCGTTATTGCCTTGCATCACCGCGTTCAGACTCTGGGTCGATGCGGGACAATAGAAGCCATGCGAAATCGTACACTGGCTGATGCCGCTGTCATTGAAGAACAATCCATTAGAACCACTGTCGACAAAGGCAACATCGGAACTCCCGTTGAATAAGGTTGTAAACGTGCCATAGTATTGGGCGCTTATGACGTAAGGCGTGATCGTATAGATGGTTGCATTGCCCAAAGTATTGTTGGTTTGCGTGCCGATACCGAAGGTCAAGCTTCCACTCACGTCGGCCGAGCCCGAGGCCGCGACACTCGGCAAGGTAATCAAAGCGCCATTGTTGTCTAGCGGAAAATTGACGATCGGGTTGGTCACCTGTAGTGCCGCCGCCGCAGTAGCTTGCGTGCACGATGATGCGCTAGTACAGATGTAATAAGCACCTGCGCTGGCGCTGGTCTCGCAGCCCGGACAATCGATTGGCTCTGAGCCTATCCCCAAAATACCGTTGGAACCTAGCGCGGAGGCCGACGTCACCTGCGCGCCTCGATTTGAGCAGGTGGTCGGTACAGTTGCAAAATTCGGGTCGGCTATTACCTGGATCGCGGTGCTGCTTGCAGTCTCACCGGCCAATTTGATGTCGGCCAACTTCACGCTGCCGTAGGTCGTACCCAAGCCAAATTGGGCGCAGTTGGTCAGTGTTCCGCTACCCGCCGTACGGGTCGGCAAGGGGATCGTCACGCTGGAAGAAAACAAACGCAGCCCGAATGACCCAGTGTCGAGCAGCACGTTCGGAATGGTTTGGCAGGTGGTCGTGCCCGGCACGCAAATCGTGACACTGACATTCGGCGTATCGGGCTCGCCGGTCAGTCCTCGATTCACAGTAATGGCCACCTGGTTCGAGGCCGACGATGTCGTCGTCGGTGGGGTGGGTGATACCGGTATAGTAGGCGGTGTCGAGGTCGTTACCGTCGTGGAGTCGTTGCCACCGCCGCAGCCGGACAAACCCAGGGCAAGTGTCACACAGGCCAGTAAAAATAGACTACGCATGCTCGGCTTCCTCATTGAATGTCATCCAAGGCTACACCGGCCGGCAATGCCGCCGGCAGATAAGCTCGCCCCACATAAACACCCATATGACCACCCGCCTGAATCACCACATTATCCGTACTGAGCGACACCGGTCCGATCCCAGGATGTTGCCCCCGATAGGTCTTGACGGCATCGGCCACGCCACCCATATAGCCGCCCAGAATTTGTTGCAAATCAGGCATGGTTGAACCTTGCCATGTCACGGCAAACACCTGGCCGGTGGCTGATAGATATTCGTGGACCACGGTGCCACTCGGCAAAGTCAACGATTGGATCGTATAAGTACTCTGGACCGCGGCGAACATTTGACGGGCTGAGGTGCGTGCTGCCTCCATATTCGCCTGATCGGCCTGCACCGACTGTGCGTTACCGCCCAGTGCCGCATGCGCCACAGGACTGCCGATCAGACAAACAAACATGATCGGCGATAGCCAACGATGGGATTTCATCTGCGGTCCTTTGGATGTTTGAACTGCCCCGGGTTTCGTGGAGGCCTTTTGGCTTAAGTCCGGCCGAGATGGCCTGTTTGGTAAGTTGTTGATAGTATTTTGCCGCAGCTTAAACCGGCGGTAGATATCCACATCGACTGATATATAGTTCATTTTAGATTGACGATCACCTCGGTCTTCAAGGCTTCGGAATTTACGCGTAACTAAATTCTATAGATGCGCAAAAGAGCCAAAATCCGGCATCGAAGCTATCCAATGGGGTGCGCAGAAACCCGCTCTGACCGACGATCATGCACCCCGGCGTCTCCGGGCCCGTATCGGAATAGGCGTTTGCGTGCGAACGATTGGGAGGAGTTTCGCCGATGGCATCCGTACCTTCCGCGCCCATTTCCCTGACGCTGCGCGGATCTTCGAGGCCACCGGGGAAACGACACCCGATGCCGATCGTGGGGACAGGATGGTTAGTGAGCGTGGGCATAGGTCTAGGTAGCGTGCCGTGATTGAGCGGTCAAAAATGGGCGATTGGGCTTCGACAAAATCCCCACATCTCAGCCATAAGGATAAGCAAACGCTGCGCATGAAAATGCGACACACTCCACGACTCAACGCCTCGCGCAAGGGGTGGTTTTTGCTCACTTATGCTATATCGAAATCCTTTTATGATTCCACCAGTAGCCCAATATTCTCACGAAATAAACCACAATCTAGCTGATATCTTCGTTATCCTTAGCAAAACTTCGCAATGGACTCACATCATTTTCTTGTACAGGAAATGATGATTTATCAGTCGGTGATCCACGATGCCTACCTGTAGTGAGCATAAAGGTGCCCCACCAAAATCGATGTGGTTAAACCGAGAGTAACATTTTGGGGTCTGACATCTGCGATCGAGCGATACTGTTGGTCCTTGCATTTGAACCGTGGCCATGCATGAATCGATCTGCTTGCGCAGCAACGAAACTGCCTGAATCCGAACGAAATAGGGCCTGATTTAAACTGGCATTGCATTCCAAACAGCTTGTCTCTTTATCAGTACGACTGCGCCGGTTTTACGTGTAACGTTGAAACCGGCATTTATAACCCTGCCCGAGAGAACCATGAATAAAAATCCTTTGGGGCATCTTTTATACGTGTCGCGAACACCGAATCCGGTATTGCGAGCCTTGCTGTGCGAGCAAGGCTGGTCGGTATTGACCGTGGAATTGCCGCGCGACGCTCAGCGACTTTTAGCTAAAGAACCTTCCTGTGTCGGCTTGTTTGATTTCAACAGTGGCTACACGCCCCAGCAGATCGCCGCCTTCGAAGTGATTTTTACTTTACCGGGAATGGGCTGGGTCACCACGGTGTCGGAAGCCCAGTTAGATCAGTACTGGGTTTGCCGCTTAATACGGCTTTATTTCTTCGATTTTGTGACGCTGCCGTGCTCGGCGCAGCGCATCGTCGAATCGGTCGATCATGCGCATGGCATGATCACGCTCGACCGCGCCGAGATTGAAGCCACGCCGGCCGACGAAGACGGAATGATAGGTAGTTGCGAGGCCATGCAAGCGTTGTTCCGCTCAATTGGCAAAGTCGCCAATACCGATGCGCCGGTAGTGGTGTACGGCGAATCGGGAACCGGCAAGGAATTGACTGCGGCCGCGATTCACCGTCGCTCGATCCGCAGGAACGGGCCGTTTGTGGCGATCAACTGTGGCGCGATTCCTCACGCGCTCCTGCAGTCGGAGTTATTTGGTTATGAAAAAGGCGCATTCACCGGTGCGCAGCAACGGAAAGTCGGTCACGTTGAATCGGCTCACGGCGGCACGTTATTTCTCGATGAGATCGGCGATTTGCCGCTTGAAAGCCAAGTGGGTTTGTTGCGCTTCCTCCAAGAACGAAAAATCCAGCGCTTAGGTTCTCATGAACCCATTCCCGTCGATGTCAGAGTGATTTCCGCAACCCATGTCAAACTCGAAGACGCCGTGCGCAAGGGTACGTTTCGCGCCGACCTCTACCATCGGCTTTGCGTGTTGCGCTTGGCCGAGCCGCCCTTGCGCGCCCGCGGCCGCGATATCGAAATCATCGCCCACCATATGCTGGAACGCTTTCGCGCCGACAGTCCGCGGCGTATCCGCGGCTTTTCGGAAGCGGCGATTCGGGCGATGTACAGCTACCACTGGCCTGGCAATATCCGTGAATTGATTAATCGGGTACGACGCGCCATTGTGATGACCGAAGGTCGTGTGATCACGCCCGCCGACCTCGAATTGGAACACTGTGTTGATGATCAGGCGTGCACTCTGGTCGATGCACGCGAAGTGGCCGAGCGTCAAACGATTGAAAGTGCTTTGCTGCGCCATCGCGGCCGCCTCAATTTGGTGGCGCAGGAGCTGGGCATTTCGCGGGCCACGTTGTATCGCCTAATGCAAACGCACAGTTTAAGCGCGCGCGCTCAGGAGTCCTTGTCAAGTGGAAGCGTATTAAGCACCGTTTCCCCTCGTGGCATTCGGCCTGTCGACGGTGGTTCTGTCGCGGCAATACGGCGACCTGCCTTATACGGCGTATCTTTGCCTATCGTGAAAGTGAAAACCGTAACAACGATGTGTGAAAGCTAGCACCTGGTAGCGGCTTATTTGGGAGATCGAATTGGGCTAGAATGCTTAATTGGCAGGGAGTCTCGCGTATACGGATGAGTTGAGTAGAATGCGGTTGTTTTAGTGTTCGATAGGACGAACGGCCCACCATGGCAAGGCATTGCCGGGAAATTGAGCAATGCGCGGTTCGCGCAATTTATCGTGCCGTACTTGAGTAGTAGCTGCCGCAGTCCAGCGACAACACTTAGTTTTCACACGAAATTCAACTACGTTTTGCATCTGCTCTACCTGAGTTGTCAGTGGCAGAACCTGCCCATTGAGAATAATCAATATGGGCATCGTGAGATCCATCCCACAAAAATCTAGGCATCTCTCGGTGCTGGCAAGCCGAAGGTTGCTTTGACTCCATCTTCGAAGACTCAGTGCTTAAGCATCACCAAGACAAACATTGCCTAAGTACGGGTAAAGATGGCGGGTAGGGACGCGGAATCGAAGTTGAACTATCTGATTGTGAGCTTTTACGGGGACATAAGCATGATAAAGCACAAAACAAGCACCGGGGCGATCGGCGAAATGTACTTGCTGACGGAGCATGAGGCGAACACCGAACGCCTGAGTCGCACGTTGCGACTGAACGCAAGCGCAGACGGCAAGAGTGTCATCATGATTGAGCTCGATGAGCGCAAAGCGGGCCTGCAACGTGAATACCGCATTGAAATCACCACCGGCGAACTGATCGCCTTGATTCGCGCCCACGGCGCCGAGTTGCCCGGAGAAAATCCTGTCGGCCCGATCCACGCCGGTCGAGCCGACCAGATCTGTCCCGCGTGAACGGGCTCTCACGACCGTCCAATCGTGCGAGATGGCATGCAACCGTGGAGGATGCGGCGGCGCATGTCATCGACATAAAGTCGCCCAGCAGCCTGGTCGCGAAGCGCATCAAGCGAGAGCGTTGATGGAATGCGCGAAAGATAATGAACAGAACACACTGTGGTAGTGGGCATGCCGAGCGGCCGATGTGATTCTGAGATGCCCAATAATGGAATAACAATGACGACAGAAACGGATGGTGCTGTGCTGCTCGATGATGACGAATACTTCGTGCAGCACAATATCAACTATCCCCCGACCGCTGGCAATGGCTTCTTGATGCGTCGGCGTCATACGGCCTGACTACCCCGGAAGAGGACGAATGCGTCGGCGGTTATGAGTTGACGCTCGACGGTAAGTGGCTTGTCAATATCGCTACGCGTTACGATGAAAACGCGGACGCCGATTGCCGCGTGATCGGTCGATTCGAGAGCCACCTCGTGGCGATCCATGCCCTCTGGCAGCATCGCCATGAGGCTGTAATTCGACACTCGCGCAACTGACTCGGATCGCGAGAACGTCAGTCACTCGTCATCGGTGATTTTTATGACGTGCCACCCAACCTTAAAGAGGTGCGCCGTCGAAAATGTGGCGGCATTGCCGTCACCCCGCACGCAAATGAAGGGTGACGTATGAAAACTCAGGACAATCTCGACAGGTTGATCAGGTATTTACGTGAGTACCCGGAGCCGACAGCCGTCGTGCGCGTGGCGATGGCCGGCGTAATGAATTCGCGTGAAGCGTACGAAGCAGCTCAGTACGGTGTCCGGCATGGGGTATTCGTGTGCCACCTTGATCGTTTGCGCAAGCCTGACCACGCAGAATGCTGCATTCATGGGTCTTCGCAGTGAATGACGCACCTCTTATGTCAGTTGGCGATTGATTCCCGAATCCCGAATCGAGGTCTATTGATCGGGGTTTCGGCCACGACGGGACGCTCTCACGTGGGCTTGATCTATTGACATACCAGCCTGAAAACCACATGGACGAAGGTTTTTAACACGGATGGCAATTTTTGCAGCCATGTGCAAATTACCTCCAAAAGGCAAAAAAATGAAGTTACTTATGATGTTGGCGACTATTCTAAGCGTGGCGTCCGGTTCATTGCCGGCAGCCCCGCTGATTGTCGATACGGCATACGAACAAGCCGTTACGCAGGAAAACGCCGGCGGCGCCCATCGCAAACGGGCCAAGCCAAGTCAGTGGCTTGAATCGGGCCTGCGAATCGTGCGGATGGGCGAAGACTGTTCCGCTCCAGAAAATCAGCTTGGCCAGGAATCACATTGGCTGAGAATTATTAAGACGGCGTCTGTAGTTCGCCATACTCATCTCAACGGCGCCGGATCGAACACTGGTTTGCGCAACGGCAAATCACAACAAGGTGTTTTAGGTAGGAGGTGTCCTGATGACGATTGCAGAATATTTTTTGACTTTCTTATTGGTCGGGAATGTCATTGCTGTTTTTTCTGTCACACACGCCGACTGCAAGACGTGGAGCGAAAGCTAACAACTGGTTGCGGGTTTTCCGAAGGGACTTAATTTGTTGTTTACCGGCAGACAACGGCTTTAGACCCGACATCACGCCCGCAGCGTCGAATTGTTTCGTCACGCGCACTGGCGACGAATTACCAGAGCGCTCAGAATGCTCGGATGACATATCCGTTCCAGTCGATAAAGGCGAAGAAGTTGCCCTGATCATGGCAATTCCTTTTTGACCGGTTGAAGTTCAATCGACTCTATAGGCACGCAGGCGCCGGAACGACGGTTGGGACCGAAGCGAACGCATCCTGAGCGAAGTCAGGCCGCTCGGCTTTGTTGACAGATGCCGATCACGCATCAAGCGCTGCATCGGCGCAAAATTGCTGACGCAAAAACTCGAGTCACAGGAGCGTGAAGGCGTCGTCATCGCCAACATCATCAATCTGTGGAATTCATTTGGCAGGCCCATTCCCGTTAAAAATGCATAGTTGCGTCCGCAGCGGGGAGGGGCTCACCCTTCCGAACAAAGCCGCTGCGACTTCGGATTTTGATTGGGCGATTCGTGTACTGCCGGGCAGGGAGGCTCTGACGTGTTACACGGGTATATTCGACCGATACAGGAGTGTTCAATGAAAGCATCACCGATCGATGGCCCCCAATACCGCCCGACTCAACCTCCTTCTGACTCCGAAGCAGGCTGCAGCAATCCCGCGGCAGCCGCCCCCCGGGCGTCAGCGCGCGAAAATCAATTTCCCGGATTGCCGTCCTTGCCCGAACAAGTTAAGAGATCGCCCCGACAGCCTTCTGCCATGGCAGGAGACCAGACTGGGGGAGCGTCGGTGCGCTTGCTGCGCTCGACTACTGCGCCGCCACCGTGCAATGTGTTTATGCTTTCTGTTCAGGCACTCAACTGGCTTTTATCTTCGTCGAATGGTCACAACGGCCGCGATGCGCGAGCACTCGCTGTCGCGGTGTTAGATGCCATGACTCGTGGGCTCCTGCTGCCAATGCATCATCCTCATCAACCCGCTGCCATCCTGTATGAGGCGCGGGGATTAATCGATGAGGTGCAGGGTGCGCTTCGGATGCGTTTGGCTAAAACTCAAGAGGGACTGAATTTGCTCGATGTCGCATTCAGACCGGCAGGCCAGACGCGACCGTCGATGCATGTCTTCATGCCATGGTCTCAGCCAGCCACTCCAATGACGGGATTGCCCGCAGGTCTTGCACTACGTACCGCTGTTTTCTCACAGGCAGGCTCGGTGCAATCACCTCACACACAAACACCCGACACGTCCTCGACCGTGAGTCGCCCGGCTTCGGAATTCGAGGAGCGAAACCTGATAACCGCTGTGAGCCGATTGCGCAATCAACGCGATTTTACGGGCGCACCCCTGCCCTCCGGTGCGTCTATTGCCAGCCAGTCTCTCGAATCAGACTCGACCTCGCTCTATTCGTCGTCTGCCGACTATGATGGCACAGGGGCACAGGCGGCCAGCGATGCCGGCACATCGCTGGCTGGGTCCTCCCAGGGCGGTGCGGTTCGCACGGCCCGTCCCGGCGCCAGGTCCGCCCCCTATCCTATGCCGTCATCGCGGTCCTCAAGCTCCATGCGCACGTCGCAAGCGGGGGCCGCCGACATGCGCGGTCCCGTTGCGCCACAACCTCCCCGCGCGAGTTTCCAGCCCGCCCCACCGGCTGTACCCACACAGATACGCTCCGAACCCGATCCGGCTTCCTCGTCGCTAGCATCAGCCCCGTCCACCGCACCCCCAGACACAGGTTTCGTGGTCAACGGTCCCAACGATACAATGAGGATGACTTACGAAACAAAACCCAAAAACAAGACATACACCATCACTCGAGATCAGTACAACACTATCGTCCGCCTTGCACAGCAAAATGCAAATCCAAGCACGCCGCGAAGGCAGCGGCTAACCAGGGTCCAGATCGGGAAAAAAGCCGGGAGAGGAGTTAGCGACTCGTGCGTCGGCTTAGTACTGGCTCGCGCCAAGATACCTTTCCTCGGTCGCCACGCTCTAACGACCGCCGAACGCCTGGACATTGGCCGACGTTTCGCTGAAAATCAGACGCTTACCGGCGACAATTTCCTTCTGCAAGAGAATATATCTAATTCCACGCTAAGATCCGTGAGAGCTTTTTATCAGGCCCACCTGAAGCAGATGTCAGAGTCAGAACGTAAGGATGACTGAATGAGGCTCCCCGCCCCATAAGACATTCGTTGGCGAGTTCCTTAAATGAAGGCACACTTGCCACGGCACTGTCAGGTTGTGGGCGCGATCGCTTAAAATAGCGCGATGAAGAAATCGAAATCTCTCTATCACGGTCACCGCTTTCCAGCCGAGGTTATCAGTTGCGCGGTGCGCTGGTATTTCTGCTTTCAACCGAGCTTGCGCGACATTGAAGAATTGCTTTTCGAGCGCGGCGTGATTGTGACGTACGAGACGATTCGATGTTGGTGCGATAAGTTCGGTAAGGGTTTTGCTCGCAGGGTGAATGCCGCCCGACCCAAG
>Ga0302178_10001790_pt1 | contig 17681 bp, 15 predicted proteins | sample I_Palsa_E1_3_FD_198790 | JGI IMG/M metagenome (GOLD analysis project Ga0302178, IMG submission 198790) | Peat permafrost microbial communities from Stordalen Mire near Abisko, Sweden - I_Palsa_E1_3 | ecosystem: Environmental > Terrestrial > Soil > Palsa > Peat permafrost | place: Sweden... | reverse complement strand
TGCGCGCGATCGGCGCGAGGGCTCCGAAGATCACGCGCTGTACACCCGGCGGGGGCTTTCGAAACACGATCACATCGCTGAACTCCTGTGCGAACAGAGAAAGCTGAAGAGGGTCGGGCAGCCCCTTCTTGTTCGTGTGCCCGAGACGCGCCAGGCCGAACAGGGTCTCGAGCATGTGCGCGAAGCGCACGCCCGGTGTGACTTCGACGCGCGCGAGAGCATCCCGATCGCCAGCGTTCCACCAGTCGTGCCACACGCCCGGCTCGATCGTCGCGGTCTGCCCCTCGCGAAGGATGCTCGTCTTGCCGTCGCGCTTCACGGTCAGCTCACCCTCGAGCACCGTGAAGCGCTCGACGATCGCCGGATGGAGATGTTCCCCCACGACGCGTGCGCCGACCAGCGCGGTGAGCTCGGCGGTCGCGTGCTCGTCAGGGTTGCCAAACGGAAGCTCAAGCAGCGTGGCGCGCTCGCCGGTGAGCGAGTTTTCGAAGACCTCACCCTCCTGGATCGGCGTGAGATCCGGAGGGCCGTTCGGGTCGGGGTGCGACATGCCGCAATCATCTCCGATGGCCCCTGCTCCGCGTCAGGAAACGCTCGAGCAGCGAGCTATACTTTATGAAGTAATGAGCGATGTAACCGTGTACACGACGGAGCCGTGCTCCTTCTGCGCCCGCGTCAAGGGCCTCTTGAAGGCGCGAGACGTCGAGTTCACCGAGGTCAACCTCTCCAAGGACCCCGCAGGGCGCATGGAGCTCGTGGGGCGCACGGGGATGATGAGCTTCCCCCAGGTGGTCGTCGACGGGCAGCTGCTCGGCGGCTTCACCGAGGTGCAGGCCGCCGCCGAGAGCGGCCGCCTCGACGAACTGCTCGCTGCCTAACTACGTGCGAGACCCCGCGCGGCGCGGGCGGCGCGCCCGTGGCCGCGGCTGGCACTGCTCGCACACGTAGGTCCCCCGCCCCGCGACGACCATCTTCACGATCCTCCCGCCGCACTCCCCGCATGGCTCGCCCTCGCGCAAATGCACGAGAAAGCGGTCCTGGAAGGAGCCGCTCACGCCGTCGGGGTGGCGGAAGTCGTCGATCGTCGCCCCGCGTGCGTCGATACCGGCAGTGAGCGCGTCGATGATGCCCTCGCGCAGTGCCGCGTACTGGGCGAGCGACAGCTTGCCCGCCTGGCGCAGCGGGTGTATGCGCGCTCGGTAGAGCGCCTCGTCGGCGTAGATGTTGCCGACGCCCGCAATCTTTCGCTGGTCGAGCAGCAGCGCCTTGATCGGGGTCGCGCGCCCGCGGGCGAGCTCGCGCAGGTGCTCGGCCGTAAACCGCTCATCGAAGGGCTCAAGACCCAGGCGCGCGCCGAAGAACTCCTCCACCGCCTCCGAGCCGAGCAGCAGCTCGCCCGTGCCGAACCGGCGCGCGTCGAGAATCACCAGGCGCCTGGAGCGCCCGCCCCGCGGTGCCCGCAGCTCCATGCGCACGCGCGTGTGCGCCGGTTCGCCGTCGGGCTCATACAGCAGCACGCCGGTCATGCGCAGATGCTGGGCCAGATGAACGTCGCCCTGGAAGCTCCACAGCAGATACTTGCCACGTCTGCCGAGGCTCTCGATGCGGCGCCCGACGAGCGCGGCCGTGAGCTCCTCTCCTGGCAGCGGGCGCGACCAGCGGGGGTCGAGGATCTCCATCCGCGCAAGCGTCCTGCCCTCCACCAGCGGCGCCAGCTGGCGCCGGATCGTCTCGACCTCCGGAAGCTCGGGCATTGCGCCCTAGCTTATGAAGGACTCACCCGGAAGCTCACTCGCCTGACGGCCGGTCAGCCATTGGAGCGCCGTGGCGCCGACATCGGCCAGCGGGCCGTCGTGACGCGCGCCTCCCAGATGCTCGCCCGCCGCCCGCCTGCGCTGCATCTCCCCTGTTACGGCCAGCAGCGGCGCGTACTCGCGCGTGTGATCGGTGCCCGGATGGGAGGGATCCACGCCATGGTCGGCGGTCACGATCAGGAGATCCTCCTCTGCGAGGTCCGCCAGCCGGCGCGCCAGCTCGGCGTCGATCGCCTCGAGCGCGCTGGCGAAGCCGGCCGTGTCCTTGCGATGGCCGTAGACCTGGTCGGTCTCGATCAAATTGGCGAACACGAGGCCCCCGTCGAGATCGGAGAGCAGCGTCGCGACGCTCTGGAGCGCCAGCGCGTTCGTGGCGCCGGGGTGCGATTGGCTGATGCCCACGCCTGCGAACAGGTCTGAGATCTTGCCCACCCCGTGCACCTCCACGCCGGCGCTCTGAATCTCCTGCAGGTAGCTGCGCCCCGGCGGTCGCAGGGCGAAGTCACGCCTGCCCGGGGTGCGCCGGAATGCGCCCTCAGGGCCCTCGAAGGGCCGTGCGATGATCCGCCCGACGGCGTGCTCGCCACGCATGATCGCGCGAGCCGCGACGCTCGAGCGATAGAGCTCCGCGGGAGGCACCCGGTCGACGTGCGCCGCCAGCTGCAGCACGGAGTCCTGCGAGGTGTAGAGGATCAGCGCGCCCGTGCGCAGGTGCTCTGAGCCGAAGTCCTCGATGGCCGTGATCCCGTTGTACGGGCGGTTGCAGATGATCTTATGGCCCATCGCCTCTGAGAGGGCGTCGATGACCTCGTCCGGGAAGCCCTCCGGGTAGGTCGGAAGCGCACGCTCGAGCGTCACGCCCATGAGCTCCCAGTGGCCGGTCGTTGAGTCCTTGCCGGGACCCAGCGGGTGAAGGCGCCCGTGGATCACGGGATCGCTCGCCGCGGGGACACCCTCCAGTGGGACGATCGATCCGAGTCCCAGCGCCGCGAGCGTCGGCAGCTGCAGTCCGCCGACGGCCTCGGCGGTATGCGCGAGCGTGTTCGTACCCTCATCTCCGTAGAGCGCCGCGTCGGGGAGCGCGCCCACCCCGCACGCATCCAGCACCAGGACGATCGCCCGGCGCCTGCGCTCGCTCAACGCGACGCTCGCGGATGGGCGCTGAAGTAGGCGTCCTTCAAACGGTCTGCGGACAGATGCGTGTAAACCTGCGTCGTCGAGAGGTCGGCGTGCCCGAGCATCTCCTGGAGCGAGCGCAGATCGCACCCTCCGGCGAGCAGGTGGGTGGCGAAGGTGTGGCGCAGCGTGTGCGGGCTCATCCGCTCGGCGAGGCCCGCGCCGCGCGCGTGGCCCTGGACGATCTTGTAGAGGCCCTGGCGCGTCAGGCCGGAGCCGCGGCGGTTGAGGAACAGTTGATTGCTCGCCCTGGCGCCCGCGCGATCGGCCCCGGCGCGGAGCAGCGCGGGACGTCCGCGCCGGCAGTAGACGCGCACCGCACCCACCGCCTGGCGGCCGATCGGCACGAGGCGCTCCTTGGAGCCCTTGCCCCTTGCGCGCACCACTCCCTCCTCGAGATCCACATCCTCGAGATTCAGGCCCGTGGCCTCCGAGGCGCGCAGCCCGCATGCGTACATGATCTCCAGCAGCGCCCGGTCCCTGAGCGCGCGGGGGTCGGTTCCCTTCGGCTCGCGCAGCAGCCGCGCGACCTCGTCGCGCGAGAGCACCCGCGGCAGGCGCTGTGACTTGCGCGGGCCACGCAGCTCTGCGGTGGGGTCGTGCTCGATGATTCCCTCGCGACGGAGATGCCGGTAGAACGAGCGCAGGCATGCGACCTTGCGCCCGATCGTGGCGGCCGCGACCGGCGTCGGGCCAGCAGCCAGCTCTGACAGAAATGCCGCGAGGTCGCCGTGCCGGGCGTCCGTTGCTGCCAGGTTCCGGCGATCAAGGAAGGCTCCGAACTGCAGCAGGTCCGAGCGGTAGGCCGAGAGCGTGTTCCGCGACAGGCCCCGCTCGAGCTCCAGGTAGGCGAGGAAGTCGAGGATCAGGCGCTCCATCCCGGGCTCCGTTCCGCCGGGCGGAGAGGAAAGTTCTGTCTCCGCGAGGCTCACTCCTCAAGCTTCGCGTCCGCGGCCCCGGCTCCTTGCCGGTGCAACCCGCCGTTCAGGCGCCGGAGGCGCCCGCGGGCTCGCCGCTGAGCGTCCGCACGGCCAGCTCGCCGAGCGCGGTGCCCCCGGCGAGCGCCGCCGCGAAGAACAGCGGGTCCTCCGTCAACCCGCGACCCATCGTCTCGGCCGGCAGGCCGCCCGCGGCGTAGGCGGGCAGGTCCACGACGGCGCGCCGCCAGTCATGGCGGGTGATGCGCGCGGGGCGCTCGACATCGAGCGCCAGCGCCGGGCGACCCGGCATCGCTCCGGCGAAGACCGCGCCGAGACCCGCGCGCAGGTCTGAGCCCACCGGTGAGCGCATCCCCGCCGGCAGCGCCACGGTTACGGGCTCGAGCAGCAGGTCGAGCACGGTCAGGGTGTGGTGGGAGATGCCGCGATGGCGAGCGCGTTCATCACCTGAGGACATCCGCGCCACGAGGAGCGTCGAACAGCCCAGCGCGAGCGATGAATGGGCGGAGTCGAGCGCGGACATGCCCCCGTGTCCCAGCGGTGAGCCGGACCCGACGATGCCCGGACCGGGCCCGCACACGGCCGCATCCCAGCCGAGCGTGCGCAGACCGTGGTGCAGCGCCCCCGCGGTCGTGATCGCCTCGCCCTCGCCGCCAAACGCGGCTCCCGCCGTGAGATGGCCGGCCAAGAGCCCCCGCTCGCGAAGCGCGCGAACGGTGTGCGAATGCCCACCGGGCAGCGCTCCGCCCTCGGTCTGCACGTAGCCCAGCCTGCGTTCCGGCGCGCCCTGCGCGAAGGCCCACGCGACCGCTGCCAGCTGACCGTGCAGCGCGAGCACCGCGACCGGCCGTTCGACCGGCAGCTGTAGCCGCTCATCCTCCACCGGCGAGATCGTGTGCTGGAGGCTCGTGTAGTTGAGCTTCATCACGTTCGCGCCCGCCGCCTGATCGCCCGTGAGCCCGCGCGTGAGGTTGACGTGGACGATGTCAAAGCCGCCCGAGCCGAGCCCGAGGTCGCGGGCCCGCACGTTCACGATGACCTCATCGCCCGCCTCACAGGCCCCGACGAGCCCGACGTCGGCGATCGCCGGGCGGCGAGCACCCTGCAGCTCGATCACCAGGTCCTGCTCTGCGCCCTCAGATCCTCCGGCCTGGAAGACCGTGGCTGGACGGAGCTTCAGCATGTCACCGGCGCGTGTCAGGCGCCGCGTAGGAGACGTCAACGTCGACGTCGCACTGGCATTGAGGCTGGTTGGCCAGCTCGTGCGCGCGGGCGATCATCTCGGCGGCCAGCGTCTGCACATGCTCGGCATCCAGATCGCGAAAGACCGCATGGACGTGCAGGGTGCATGCCTCCTGTGCCGCCATCCCCGGCGCCGGCGGGGGAGCAGCCGAGCGCAGCTGATTCTCGGACAGGGCGCCGCTCACGATCGGCCGGCGGGCGCGGGTGTCGCGCCTGGCTCGCCCTCCGCCTCGGTGGGCGTGGGACGCCCGGCGCCGGGCCCGGCGTTCTGTGCACCCTCGCGCGCGCCCGCCCTCTCGAGGGCGGCTGCGATGAAGTCGTGAAACAGGGGAGCGGGGCGCTCGGGGCGGGACTTGAACTCGGGATGGAACTGCGAGGCCACGAAGAACGGGTGGTCGTCGAGCTCGATCACCTCGACCAGGCGCTCGTCCGGCGAGGTTCCCGAAATACGCAGACCCGCGCTCTGCAGGCGTTTGCGCAGCAGGTTGTTGACCTCATAGCGGTGGCGGTGGCGCTCGTAGATGACGGCCTCGCCGTAGATCTCGCGCGCTCGCGTGCCCTCGTGGAGCTTGATCGGGTCGGCGCCGAGTCGCATCGTTCCACCGAGGTCGGCGACCTCCTTCTGCTCGGGCAGCAGATCGATGACCGGGAAGGGCGTCTCGATGTCGAACTCCGTCGAGTTGGCTCCCTCCATGCCCGCCACGTTGCGCGCGAACTCCGCCACGGCGCACTGCATGCCAAGGCAGATTCCCAGGTAGGGAATCCGCTGCTCGCGCGCGATCCGGGCCGCTGTGATCTTGCCCTCGATGCCCCGGCCACCGAAACCTCCGGGGATGAGGATGCCGTCAGCGGCCGCGAGCGTCTCATGCGTGACGGCCTCGCGATCCGCCGGTAGGACCGCCTGATCGCCCTCCGCCTCCTCGATCTCGAGATCCGGGTCATCGGGGCCGGCCGCGGAGGACTCCAGACGCTCGGATTCGATCCAATCGATCTCCACCCTCGCGTCCTGCAGAGCGGCGGCGTGGCGCAGAGCCTCTGACACCGACAGGTAGGCGTCGGCGAGTTGCACGTACTTGCCCACCAGAGCGATCCGCACGGTCCGGGTGGCGCGTTCGGCCCGCTCGATCGGCTCGGTCCATCTGGACAGCTCGGGAGCCGGCGCCTCCGTGCCGAAGTGGTCGAGGATGAAGTCGTCGACGCCCTGTGCGTGAAAGACGAGCGGGACCTTGTAAATATCCTCGACGTCGCACGCCGAGACGATCGCCTCGGTCGGCAGGCTCGCGAACAGCGCGATCTTCTTGCGGATGTCCTGCGAGAGAGAGCCCTCCGAGCGGCACATCACCATGTCCGGCGCGATGCCGATGCGCCGCAGCTCGTTGACCGAGTGCTGCGTCGGCTTGGTCTTCAGCTCGCCCGCGTGGCCGATGTATGGCACGAGCGTCAGGTGGATGAACATGCACCGCCGCCGGCCCACGTCCACCGGGAACTGGCGGATCGCCTCAAGGAACGGGAGAGACTCGATATCACCCACCGTGCCGCCGACCTCGGTGATGACGAAGTCCACGTCGGATGACTCGGCGATCAGCGCGATCCGCTGCTTGATCTCGTCGGTGATATGCGGCACCACCTGCACCGTGCCGCCGAGGTAGTCGCCGCGGCGCTCGCGGCGGATCACCGTGTCATAGACCCCGCCGGCCGTCACGTTCGAGGCGCGGCTCGTGTTCGCGTCCGTGAAGCGCTCGTAGTGACCGAGGTCGAGGTCGGTCTCTGCGCCGTCCTCGGTGACGAACACCTCGCCGTGCTGGTAGGGCGACATCGTGCCCGGGTCCACGTTGATGTAGGGGTCGAACTTCTGCAGGCCCACCGTTGCGCCGCGCGAGACGAGCAGACGTCCGATCGAGGACGCGGCGATTCCCTTGCCCAGTGAGGAGACGACACCACCGGTCACGAAGATGAACCGGGTCTTGCTCGGGGCCTGCGCGTGTCGGTCGGAATAGTGCGAGGTCATGAGGGCCTGCCCCAGGAGTCTAGTTCGCGCAGCCCCGGAACCCGCTCGATGAGCTCGGAGATCGACCGCAGCTCCCCGTAGAGCGTCACGGCGCCGAGAACCGCGAGCGCGATCAGCTGGCCGGTTTCGGAAAGCACGAGCACGAGCCACAGCCCCGCGAGCGCGCCGAGCAGATTCGAGCCGGTGTCGCCGAGCATCGCGCGCTCGCGCAGGTCGTAGAACCCGGCGATCAGGGCCGGCGCGATGAACAGGCCGAGCGACCACAGCGGGCGCACATCTGCCGAGCCGATCGCGAGGCCCGCGCCGAGCAGCACGAACACCTTGGTCGCGCGGCCGGGCCGGAGATCGAGCAGGTTGAAGACGTTCGTGGCGAGCACGAGCACACCGACCGCGAGTAGCCAGCGCCCGTTGGAGAGGCCCAGGTAGCTCATCGTGAACAGCGCCAGCCCGAGCGATCCGGCCGCCTTGACCGCGCCCGTCGACAGCTCCCCCCTGAGCACCGCCGCGCCGTGGCCGCGCCAGCCACGATGGACGGGCCGGTCGCCAGTTTCGGCCCGGTTCTCGCCGAGCGTGTCGTCGATCAGCCCGAGCGCGATCACGCCGAGCGCGTAAACGACAATCGGGAGCGCCTCCGGGTGAAACAGCGCAACAGAGCCGAGCTTCTCAAGCAGCATCAGCGGGATCAGCGCGATCAGCGCGGCCGCGAGCGTCAGCACGCCGAACGGAAACGGCAGCGCGCGAGCGCGATAGTTGAGCTTGACGTGGCCGCTGACACTCAGCGCGCTCAGAAGGCCCGGCGCGAGCACCGCGGCGGCCGCGAGCGCCACCAGGAACGGGAGGGCATGCATAGCTGGACGCTAGCGTCGCAGGCGGATAGGAACAGGGGCGTTTCTCCGATTATGGGCGCTTTCCAGGTGCTTTACTCCACCCTCCTCGCCACGTGCCTATGGCTGCGTGCTCGCGGCGCCGACGTTCGGCAGCAGCGAATTCGCGGTCGACTTCGTCCCGTAGGTGCCGTGCGAGCCGGCCAGCGCGTAGATCAGCGCGGCCTGCCCCGCGGTCGTCTCGAGATTGTCGACGCTTGAGATGCCCTCGCTCTGATACCAGGGGACCTGCGAGGGTTCGGTGCTGGTCGTCTCGACGCCCACCACCGGCACACCGACCGCCATCACGCCGTCGATCACGCCTGAGTTGAAGGCGCTGCTCGTCTGGTCCTGCACCGTCGTCATCCCCGTCGGCTCGGCGCGCATCACGACCAGCCCCTGGAGCTTTCCGAGCTGCCCGTCGAAGGCGCTCAGCAGGCGGTTGCGCACGCGGCTGAGCAGCTCCTGGTTAACCAACTGCCCGCCGCTGACGAGCTGCCTTCCCACGAGCGTCCCGAACCGTTCCACGAGCTGGCTGCCGGTTTCTGTCACGGCCGCCGCTCCGGTGGGCCCCGTCGCGCCGACGGCTCCGATTGCTGCGTAGTGGGTCCCCGCCGCCTCCACGGCCACGCCGGGGAGGTCCAGCGGCTCGCGCACCGCCACGACCGTCGCGAGGTCTCCGCCCGCCTGCGTGACGGCGTTGCGCACGAGGCTGTTAACCCTGTCGGATGATTCGCCGAGGAACAGCAGCCCGATATCCTGTCCGGCGAGCAGCCCGTGCACGGCGATCGGGTAGAGATCGTTCGTGAAGGCTTCCTCGCCGGCAAGCTGTGAGCGCAGCTGGCTCTCGCCGTTCTGCGCGCTGCTCACTTCTGATGAGAGGTTGTGCACGATCCCGCTCTTTGCCGAGGAGACGAGGTCGGAGTCGCCGATGGCGACGCCGATGACCACACCGACGGCGAGGGCGAGCAGGACGGCGGCGAGGGAGAGCGCGTGGTAGCGATAGTCGAACATTCCAGGCGCCGCGCGGGGCTAGACGAGAAGCTGGAGCTTCAACCAGAGCAGTTCAACGACATCGCGAAGCGCGGGTGTGAGCGCAACGACCGCGACCATCGCGATCAGTCCGGCCGCAATCACCACCAGCAGCGGTGTGAGCCCTGGGCGGGGCTGATACAGGCGGCTCACGCCCTTGGCGTCCACGAGGATCTCACCGATGCGCAGGCGCGTGAGGAAGGTCGAGGACATGCCCTTGCGGTTGCGGTCGAGGAACTCGACCAGGTTGAACTGCGAGCCGACCGAGACGATCAGGCGGGCGCCCTTCTCCGCGGCGATCAGGAGCGCCACATCCTGGCTTGTGCCGGGAGCGGGAACGAGTTTGAAGTTCACGCCCAGCTCCTCAAGTCGGTGGCGGCCCGGCGCGCGACCGTCGGGATAGGAGTGCACGACGAGCTCAGCGCCACATCGCAGCGCGGCCTCTCCCGCCGAGTCCATGTCGCCGACGATCATGTCGGGTATCAGGCCCTCATCGAGCAGCGCCTCCGCACCGCCGTCGACCGCGACGATCACCGGGTGCATGTCGCGGATGAATGGCCGCAGGGCACGCAGGTCGCGCTGATGGCCGACGCCGCGAACGACAACCAGCGTCGAGCGATCGCGGAAGTCGGTGGCGAAGCGGGGCAGCTCGATGCGGCCCGCCAACAGTTCGCGCTCCTCGCGCATGTGCTCGATCGTGTTGTGCGCGAAGCGCTCGATCGCTTCGCCAACCTCGCTGCGCCTGGCCTCGGTCTCCGCGCGCACGCGCTCGAGGTCGAGAAGGTCTCCGCGCGCCAGCACGGCACCCCCGCGCAGCACCTCGCCGCCGGCCCTCGTAGCGCCTGCCGGAGCCGTGGCTGGAGCAGCCTGGACGGTGACGAGGTCGCCGTCGGAGAGAACGTCGAACAGCGAGTCGTCAGGAAGGTCGATCAGCAGGATGCCCGCTTCGACCAGCAGCTGTGGCCCGAGATTCGGATAGGACCCGCCCGAGGAGGGGCTGCAGTTGAGCACCGCGACGGCGCCCGCGCCGATCAGCTCCTCGGCCGAGACGCGATCGATGTCCAGGTGGTCGATCAGCGCCACCTCGCCGCGGAGGAGGTGTTTGACGAGCAGCTTCGTCCGCCGGCCAAGCCGCACTGGGCCGCCGACCGGGCGCACCGCCTGTGCGGGCTTGCGGGTTGGCGGGCTCTCGACACCGAAGGGCGCGACGGAAGAGCGCTCGGGCAGCTCGTCAGGCCCGGACGCTGCCGTCTCGGATCCGGTCCTCGTGCCTGTCTGCCCGGGCCCGCCGGTTCGTGTCGCGGCCATCTCTAATCGAGAGTAACGCCCGCGAGGGCAGAGCGCACCGTCTGCAGCGGTTCTTTGGCCTCAGGCGGCGCGGCGCAGGTCACGCGCGTGACGGCGTGCGGCGACGTCGGCGCTGTCGGCGCCAAGCATGCGGACGAGCTCGGAGACGACCTCGCGCTCGCCGAGCTGCGCGACGCTCGCGCGGGTGGGCTCGGCGGAGGTGTCCTTTTCGATCGTGAAATGGCGATCGCCGAGCGAGGCGATCTGTGGCAAATGGGTGATGCACAGCACCTGCCTGGCTTCCCCGAGCTCGCGTAGCCGCGCGCCGACCGCACGCGCGGTATGCCCGCCGATGCCCGCGTCGACCTCGTCGAACACGAGCGTGCTGTCGCTCGACGATGTGGCGGCGACGCTCATGATCGCGAGCATCACCCGAGAAAGCTCACCACCGGAGGCGATCTCGCGGAGCGGGCCGGCCGGCACGCCGGGGTTGGGTGCGATCACGAACTCCACCGAATCGGACCCGGATGGCCCAGCGTCGCGGGCGCTGAGCAACACCTCGAAGCTCGCCTCCGCCATCGCCAGCGACGCCAGCTGCTCGCGCACCGCGCGCGCCAGAGCCGGGGCGGCCCGCCCACGAGCAGCGTGCAGGGCTGTCGCGCACTTCTCGAAGCCCGCGACGGCCTCCGCCAGCGCGCGCTCGGTGTGTGCGAGCGCATCCTCCGCACCGGCGAGCTGATCGCGACGGGTGCGCGCGCGGGCGCCATGGTCAAGGACGGCCTGAATGCTCCCGCCGTGCTTGCGCAGCAGGCGCTCGAGCACCATCAGGCGTTCTTCGATCCCGGCGAGCCCGCCGTTCTCCGCGCCGACGCCGGCGCTGTCCGGCTGCTCGCAGTAGCGACGGAGCTCACCCGCGAGATCCTCAGCCTCGATGAACAGGCCACGCAGACGCTCCGCGAGAGCGTCCAGCTGAGGATCGACGCCGTCGAGCGCATCAAGCGCGGGCGCGGCCGAGGCCATCAGCTGCGCCGCGCCGGGAAAATCAGAGGACTCCGGTGCAAGCGCGTCGGCGCCGGCGCCGGCCGCGGAGCGAAGCGCGTCCAGGCGCCGCATGCGCTCGCGGGCACGGAGCAGCTGATCGTGCTCCTCCTGGCTTGGAGCGGCGGAGTCGATCTCTGCCAGCTCATACTCGAGCAGGTCGAGCTCGCGCTCGCGCGCCCCGGAGAGCTCGCGCAGGGCCTCCAGCTCTCCCCGCAGGCGTCCGGTCTCCGCGAAGGCCTCTGCGCAGGCTCGCAGGGCCAGTGCGTGCTCGGGCCCGCACAGCCCGTCGAGGATCTCGAGCTGGGCAGCCGCGAGGGTGAGCTTGCGATGCTCGTGCTGGCCGTAAAAGGACACGAGCGCGCCGCCGAGATCGCGCAGCTCGGTGACTGTGGCCGAGCGGCCGTTGAGGTAGGCGCGCGTGCGACCGTCCGCGCCCACGCGCCGCGCGAGCACCACCTCGGTGGCGTCGGCCGGCAGCCGCTCGGCGATCTGAGCCGGGAGGTCGCCGGGCACGTCGAACGCGCCCTCCACGTATGCCTCGCCGGCGCCGGGGCGGACGATGCCCGTTCGCGCGCGGCCCCCGAGAAGCAGGTCGAGCGCGTGGGCCAGCACCGTCTTGCCAGCGCCTGTCTCGCCCGTGAGCACGTTCAGCCCGGGCGCCAGCCGCAGCTCAGCCCGCTCGATCAACAGGAGGTTCTCGACGCGAAGCTCTCGCAGCATGCAGCAGGTCTAGCAGTGGGCGCCGACGGATTCTTAGGTGCCGCGACATTTTTCTAGACCCATTCTTAGATACCGCGATATTTTTTTAATTGGACAGGGATGACGATAGGGGACATACTTTGCGGGTACGGTCTAGGGATGGACCCTTACCGAAGGACCCGAGCCCCCATACACTCGTCCGCCGAATGGCATGGCTGCCACCCATCATCATCCGCACGCTCGCCCAATGACGCCGGGACAAACAGGCTGCCTGCCTGCAGCCGCGCTCAGTGAGCGCCTCGAGGAAGAGATCAATCGTGCCGGACGCCACGGCACGACACTCAGCTGCCTGCTGGTCGTGATCGACAACATCGAGGAATTCTCCCGCGAGCAGGGCGGGGATCTGCCCGAGCAGGTGTTCGCCTACCTCGCCCGCGCACTGGAGCGTGAGCTGCGGGCATTCGACCGGATCGGCCGTCCGAGCCACGATGAGCTGCTGCTCGTGCTGCCCGGCGCCGACGGGCCACGTGGCGAGATGGTGGCCAGGCGAGTGCTCGACAGAATGCGCACGATCAAGGTCGAAGCCGACGGCATGCGCCGGCCCCTGCGCGTATCGGTCGGACTTGCCGCCTGGCGCAAGGACGCAAGCGGCGAGGATCTGCTCGGACAGGCGCGCGCGGCCACCCGCCGCGAGCAGCCGGAGGACGCCGCGGCCGAGGCCGGTGGCGCCACGCCCGTGCAGAGTGGCTCACCGCCCGTGCTCGGGCGACCCGGGCCTTCATAATCCCGCGCTGTGCTCTCCGGGTCAGAGTTGTGGCTGCTGCGGCTGATGGCCGACCGCGGCCTCGCGCTGCTCGACGCCGGCACCGTGCTGATCGTGATCGAGGAGCGCGGCGAGATGCGGGTCGCCGCTTCAAGCGGCGAGGGGACGGTGCGCGTACGTATCGTGCCGCTGCAGGGCAGCGCACTCGGCGCGCTGCACCTGACCCGCGAACCGGTGTCGCTTGAGCGACCGCGCGGTGAGGAGGCGGCGTGGCTGCACGAACTCGGCCTCGAAGCCCGGTCTGTCCTGGTGGAGCCGCTGAGCATGGACGGGCAGGGCGACGGGCTGGTGATCGCCCTGCGCAGCGACGGCAGCTTCCGCGGCGCCGACCGACAGGCGTTGAGCGCCTTCGCGGCGAGCGTCGCGCAGAGGCTCGCGGCGGAGCGCTCGGTCGAGATCGAGCGGCTGCGCTACGGCATGGAGGCGCGCGAGCGCGAGCGAACACGCTGGGCGCGGGAGATTCACGATGAGAGCGTCCAGGGCATCGGGGCGCTGCGCATGAAGCTCGCCAACGCCCGCGACCTTGGCGATGCGCAGGCGATGGCAGAGGCCGTGGACGCCGTGCTCGAGGGCCTTGACGGCGAGATCGACGGGCTGCGCCATCTGATCACCGAGCTACGCCCGGCGGCGCTCGATGACCTCGGGCTGCTGGCCGCCCTGCAGGCGCTCGCGCGGCGCGCCCGGGCGATGGACGGCCTCGACGTTCAGATTGATATCGAGCTGTTCGGCGACGAGCTAGGAGAGGGTGACGCTCGCCGGCTCGACGCCGAGCTCGAGAGCACGATCTACCGCGTCGTGCAGGAGGCGCTGACGAACGTCGGCCGCCATGCGCAGGCGACGAAGGCGGTCGTGAGCATCTCAGAGCGCGATGGCATGGTCCGCGCGTCGGTGACCGACGACGGCCGGGGGCTGGGAGAGGAGTCCCGGCTCGGCCCGCGGGGAGATGGCCTCGAGGGGGGATTTGGGACCTCCGGCATGCGCGAGCGCGCAGAGCTCGTCGGAGGCGAGCTCGAGCTCCTCCCCGCCCCGCAGCACGGCACCGTGGTGCGCCTCACGGTGCCGCTGGCGGGCCGGCCCGTTCGAAGCGATCACGTCGCCGGCGCCTGACGTACGGTCCGGACGATCGGCAGGGCCGGGATCAGTCGGCCAGGCCGATGCGCCGCACGTAGGCCGTGATCTCCGCACGCGAGGAGAAGCCGAGCTTCTCGATCGCGCGCGCACGGTATGTCTTCACGGTACGTTCGGCGACATCCAGCTGCTCGGCGATCTCCGGATTGGTGTAGCCGGCGGCGATCAGCCTCACCACCTCGCGCTCGCGCGTGCTCAGCTCGACGTCCTCGGTCGGGTCGGGGCCGGTGGCCAGCAGAGCGCCGAGCCGCGGGTGAAGGTAGTTCTCGCCCGCCACGGCCAGGCGGAAGGCCTGCAGGAGCTCCTCGGGCTCGGCCTCCTTGAGCACGTAGCTGCGGGCGCCGGCGCGCAGCGCCTGACGTGCATACTCGGGGTCCTCGCGCATCGTCAGGATCGCGACCGCGAGCTTGGGGTGAGCGATGAAGCAGGAGGGCAGCGCCGCGAGGCTCGAGCCGCCGGGCATGGTCAGGTCGAGCGTCAGCAGATCCGGCTTGTGCTCGTCGACTTCGCGGATCATGATCGGCACGTCGGCGGCTTCGGCGACGACGCGGAACTCGCCCTTCTGGCGCTCGAGCACCGTGCGGATCCCATCGCGCACGATCGCGTGGTCATCGGCGATGATCACATCGATCGGTCGATCCGCCGTAGGCGTCTCCGCGTCCATGGGCCGCACACCGTAGCGGCTCGCCAGGACTGACCGCCCAGCTCCCGCGCGGCCGTCGCCCCCGGGGCCTTGTCAGCAGGAGACACCGTTCGATTCCGGCTGGGCCGGTCGTTAGCGTGGCGGCGTGGAATCGCCGCTTGAGTCATCCCGGCTGCGCAGGATCCTCGCCGCCTACACGGTCAACCGGCTGGGCACGTGGATCGGGCTGATCGCCCTGATGCTCGCCGTGTTCGACGAGACCCGCAGCGCGGTCGCGGTGGCGGCGCTGCTGCTCGCCGGGCAGGCCCTGCCCGCGTTCGTCGTGCCCGCGGTGGTCGCCCGCGCGGAGGCCTCCACGCGGGGCAGGGAGCTGAGTGCCCTGTACGTCTTCGAGGCGCTCGTCACGGCCATGCTCGCCGTGCTGCTGTGGCACTTCTGGCTGCCCGGCGTGCTGGTGCTCTCGGCCCTCGACGGAACGGCGGCGCTTGCCGCCAGCGCGCTGTTGCGCGCGGAGGTGGCGCGAGCCGCGCGCGAGCACGCACAGACGGGCGCGGGAGCCGACGGCCGCTCGGGCGGGAGCCTCGAGCACGAGGCCCAGGAGGCCGAGCGTAAGGCCAACGCGGCGATGAACGTGGCCTTCTCGGTCACCTTCGTGCTCGGCCCCGTGATCGGCGGCGCGATCGTTGCCGGCGCCGGCGCCTCGACAGCGCTGTTCCTCGACAGCGGCTCGTTCCTGATCTGCGGGGCGCTGCTGATCGACCTGCGCCCGCACGTGCAGGTCGCCGGAGAAGCCTCGGTCCGTGCCCGTCTACGCGCGGCTTGGAAGCACATCAACGAGGAGCCATCGCTGCGGCTGTTGCTGTTCGTCGACGCGCTGGCACTGATCTTCTTCGAGTCGGCCGCGCCGATCGAGGTCACCTACGCAAAGGCGACGCTGCATGTCAGCGACGGCGGCTTCGGGCTGCTCCTGACCTCATGGGGGCTGGGCGCGGTCCTCGGCAGCGTGGTGTTCGCTCGCTCGCTGCGACGCCCGCTCGGCGTACTGCTCAGCGCGGGCGTCTTCGCGATCGGTCTCGCATATCTCGGGTTCGCGGCTTCGCCGTCGCTGGCGCTGGCGTGCAGCGCCGCGCTCGTCGGTGGCGTCGGCAACGGCGTCGAGCTGCCGTCGCTTATCAGCCTCGTGCAGCGCCTCACACCCCACGCCCTCCACGGCCGACTGATGGGCGCGGTCGAATCGCTCAACTCCCTCTGCGTGGCGGTGGGGCTGGCGCTGGGCGGGGCGCTCGTCGCCGTCAGCTCGCCACGCGTGGCGTTCCTCGTCATCGGGGTCGGGATCATCGTGACCGCCATCGCGCTGTACCTCGTCGTGAGCTCGGCAGGCGAGACGGCGGTGGCCGCCGGCGATCACGTCGCCGGGCTTGACAGTCCGATCGGCGCTGTGCAGGCGCTCCTGCCGGTCGAGCGGGCGGAGGCGACGTCCGGCAATGGCGCGGAGGCGCAGGCCCCCACTGCATCGGGGGCCTCGGAAGCACCCTAGGCCCTGTAAGCACCTCGGTCCCGGCGGCACCTCAGGTTCCGGCGGCACCCTCGGGTTGCGCATGCACCTCGGGTTGCGGATGCACCTTAAGTACAACGCCTGGATGACCGTTAAGGACCACACAGGTCCCGCACAGGCAAGCCCCCCTGAAGCCTCGGCGAGAACCACGCACCATGCCCGCACCCAAGCTCATCACCCGCCTGTTCTGGGCCGCCGAGGTCCTGATGCTCGCCGCGACCGTCGCAGCGGCGGTCTGGCTCTCACGCCCCGATGAATGGAGCCCCGCGCTGCTCGCCGTGCTGCTGCTGGCGCTCGCGCTCGTCGGCGAGTGGTTCAGCGTCGAGGTGAGCGATGGAGTTCTCAGCGCGTCGCTGGTCGCGATCGTCCTGGCCATGGGCCTGCTCGGGCCAACCCCGGCTGCCGTATGCGGGGTCGCCGCGATGGCTCTGACATCGGCGGCGCGCCGTATTCCGCCGGCCCAGTGGCTGAACAACCTCTCGACGTTCGCCGCGGTCCCCTTCGCGGGAGGACTGATGGTGCGCGCACTGGTGGGTGATGTCCATAGCCCGAGCAACCAGCAGATGACCCAGAGCGTCCTGTTCGGCGTGATCATCCTTGCCGTCTTCATCGTTGCGAACGTCTTGAACTTCGTGCTGATCGGTCTGGATGTGCGCATCAAGGAAGGCCGTTCGCTCAGGCGTCAGGCGCGAGAGTTCCTCCCTCTGCTTCCAGGTGAGCTCACCGCAGGGGCGCTCGCGGCGACGCTGGCCGTCGCGTACACGAACCTCGGCCTGCCCGTGCTGTTCGCCTCGATCGCGCTGCTGCTGATCTTCCAACGGCTGACGGTCGCGCTGCTGCGCTCGGAGGACCGCGCCGAGAAACTCGAAGCCCGCTCCCGCCAGCTTGTCGGCCTGCAGCTCGGAGTGCTCAGGACACTTGTCAGGGCGCTCAGCATGCGCGATGAGACGACCGGGCGCCACGCCGCGGCAGTCGCCCGCTACGCGAAGGCCCTGGTGGCCGAGCTTGGCTCAAGCGAGGCGGACCAGGAGGTGATCCATACCGCCGGCCTGCTGCACGAGATCGGGAAGTTCACGTGGCCTGACCGGGTCCTCCATGCCGAGGTGCCACGCGAGGAGGACGTGGCCATCATCAACAGCCACCCGCAGGAGGGAGCGCTTCTCGTGGGCGCTCTCGACGGCTATGGGCCGGTGGCCGACGCGATCCTCTATCACCACGAGCGTGTTGACGGCCGCGGCTACCCGGCCGGGCTGATCGGCAAGGAGATTCCCCTCGCCTCGCGCATCCTCGCAATCTGCTCCGCGTACGACTCGATGACCGCCCGCGCGAGCTACCGCTCGACGATGAGCGGCCAGGAAGCGATGACGGAGCTGCGCGAGGGCGCTAAGAACGGCCAGTTCGACGGCGAGCTGGTGGAGAGCTTCATCGGCTT
>Ga0302178_10001778_pt1 | contig 17732 bp, 13 predicted proteins | sample I_Palsa_E1_3_FD_198790 | JGI IMG/M metagenome (GOLD analysis project Ga0302178, IMG submission 198790) | Peat permafrost microbial communities from Stordalen Mire near Abisko, Sweden - I_Palsa_E1_3 | ecosystem: Environmental > Terrestrial > Soil > Palsa > Peat permafrost | place: Sweden... | reverse complement strand
TGCGCGGTATGAGGGACCCGAACGTGGCGGCGGACCGGTTCCGGCTGGCCTCGCCGGCCGCCGTGGTGGTCCTCGCCTGCCTCGTGCTGGCCCTGGTTGCCGCGGGATGGCCGCTGGCGGGCCTGGCGCACCTCAGCGTGAACGCCAGCACCGGCGGCTTGCCGTGGTGGGAGTTCTCCCCGTTCGGGGTGGTGGGCTTCGTCGTAACCTGGCGCAGGCCGCGCAACCCGCTCGGCTGGTGTTTCGTAGGCCTGGCGGTAGCCGGGGCACTCAGCCAAGACGGCAGTTTCTACGCGATAGCCGACTACCGGCTGCGCCGTGGCACGCTGCCGCTGGGGTGGATGGCGATGCTCGCCCAGCCCGGCTGGGCGATCGCGATCGTCCTGGTCGGGCTGGCCGTCCTGATCTTCCCCGACGGCGCGCTGCCGTCGCCGCGGCTGCGGTGGGTCCTGTGGCTGTACCTCGCCATGGGCCTGCTGTGGATGGTCAGCGCCTACGTCATCACGGTCGACGCCATCATCCGCCACTCCATCCGCGTCGATTCCGGGGGCAACCTGCTGGCCCTGGACAACTCCGCGGCCTCGCCGGGCTGGTGGAACGTGCTGCAGGACGTGCTCTTCGTTGCGCTGGGGCTGAGCATGCTGCTCTCGCTGGCCGGGCAGGTGGTCAGCTACCGGCGCTCGTACGGCGAGCGACGGCAACAGCTCAAGTGGCTGCTGGGCGGCTTCGCCGCGGCCCTGGCCTGTGCGGTCCTCGCGATCGGGATGGGGAACGCGCCCGGCTCCTGGAAAGTGCTCGGTCACGTCGCCGTCATCCTGGCCTTCTTCGCCCTGCCGGTGAGCATGGGCGTGGCGATCCTGAAGTACCGGCTGTACGACATCGACCGGATCATCAGCCGGACGCTGGCCTACGCGATCGTGACCGGGCTGCTGGTCGGGGTGTACGCGGGGCTGGTCCTGCTGGCCACCCAGGTGCTGAAGTTCCACAGCACGGTGGCGGTGGTCGCGGCGACGCTGGTCGCGGCGGCGCTGTTCAGCCCGGTGCGGCGGCGGGTGCAGCGGGCGGTGGACCGGCGGTTCAACCGGGCCAGGTACGACGCTGAGCGCACGGTGGCGGCGTTCGCGGCCCGGCTGAAGGACGCGGTGGACCTGGACGCGGTCCGCGATGACCTGGCCAGTGTCGTGCACCAGGCCCTGGAACCCGCCCACGTATCGCTGTGGATCAGCCAACGCGACTGAGCCTGGCTTCCGCCGGCTCTGCCGCCGTCAAGCCCGGCCCTTCCAACGAAGTCCGGCTGCCGTACTACGCGATCATCCGCCGTGACCTGCACCAACAACCCCACGATCACGAACTACAGCTGCCGTAACTGTTCACACCAACGCCGAGATCGCCGCGAAGCTGTTCATCGCCGCCAAGACTGTCGATCCTTATGTCTCCGCAGAGCTGGCGAAACTGGATGCCTCGACTCGTGATGTCGCCGCGTCGCCTGCCACCTGGCTCGGGCTGGCCGGCGCGCGGAAATATAGGGCATAGCGCAGGCAATCTGGGTAATCCCTCCCGATCCGGGACGCGAGCCAGCTGCCGTACGGTCGCCTTGACCTCATCCTGAGTCAAGGAGATCATCATGGTCCCCATTCAGCACATCCGCGGTATCGGCGCCGTCCTAGCCGGCCTGGCCCGATGCCTTGGTGCTCTTCGGCGCCACGCCCGCGTTCGGCCACAAACGCCTGGGGGCCGACGTACCTGGAAGCGCATCCGCGGCGCTGGCCTTGGTCGATACCATCGTCGCCGCGGTGCGCTTGGCTGGCAGATCAGTCTGATTGCCGTCGGGACGGCGGTGCGCGTTCTCCGGACAGGAACGCCAGTCCACGTGTTGCCGTATCTCGGCAGATGGGACGTATTAAGTCAAGCACCTAACGTGGTTCAGCCGCACTGGTAACTATGCCACGTGCGGGTCAATCAGAGAGGACCGTACAATGTCGCGGTACAACTGGGGCGAGACCCACTCACGTATCGATTGGCTGACCAAGGAAATTGAGCCCATCAGGGTCAAGGTCGTTACTCATCCGATGTACAAGCAGCTGAGCACGATTACGGCGATCAACACGTTCATGGAGCATCACGTGTTCGCCGTCTGGGATTTTATGTCGCTGCTCAAGTCCCTACAGCGGGAACTCACTTGCGTGAACGTTCCGTGGATACCCACGGTCGCTACCGGTAGCCGCCGCCTCATAAACGATATCGTGCTCGTGGAAGAAAGCGATGAGCTCAACGGCGGTTTCATCAGTCACTTTGAGCTCTACCTGTGCGGTATGGCCGAATCGGGCGCGAGTACCGCGGCCATCGACGCATTCATTGCCCTTCTGAGAGACGGTAAGCCTGTCCTGTCGTCACTCGAAGCGGTCGCGGCACCCGAGCCATCGGCCGGGTTCGTCGCAGCGACTTGCGACTTTATCGAGAACGCGCCGGTGCACTGCAAGGCGGCGGCATTCGCCTTCGGCCGCGAGGATCTCATCCCGGATATGTTCGATCAGGTCGTGGCGGTTCGTGCGGATGAGAAGAGTCTCGATACCTTCTGCGATTACCTGGCCCGCCATATTCAGGTGGACAGCGAGGAGCACACTCCCATGGCGATGCAGATGCTGGCAGATCTGTGCGGCGATGATGACAGCCGCTGGGAGGAATGCAGCATCACTATCAATAGCGCGCTTGAAGCGAGGATTCTCCTCTGGGACGGTATTCTCGCGGCCATCGAGAAGCAACGGGGTCCGCTTCCCGAGCAGTCACGGGTGAAAGCTCACTAGGGACGGCTGCAACCCGCGGACGGAGGCCTCACATGAATCACTTGCCAGTTGGCGCACTGGTGTCAGGAGATCCAACACGCGGCGGGCCCATACCACCGCTCGTGGTGCGGTCTGAAGGATTCGGCCGGAACCTGCCGCCAGGTCCTTCGTACCTGGCCGGCCGCGATCCGCAGTGCGACATCGTGATGACCGATGCCCGCGTGTCTTGGCACCATGCGGTGCTCGGGCTTGAGGACGGCCGTTGGGTGCTGGCGGACAATGGCAGCACCAATGGCACCTACATCGGCGGGCGGCGAGTGGACCGGATCGAGGTCGATGGGGAGTGCCTGCTCCGCCTCGGCGATCCTGCTGACGGGCCGGTCCTGAGCTGCGCAATCAGTGGAGTCGCCGGGTCAGGGCCGTCTAGCCTACGCATCGGCCGGGCGCCGGATAACGATATCGTGATCGCCGATCTCAGCGTTTCCAGCTACCACGCCGAACTGCGCAGTGTGGCCGGCGGATACCGGATCGTAGACCGGGACAGCCTTAACGGCACCTTCGTCAATCAGCAACAGGTCACCGCCGCGTTGCTGTCGGAAGGGGATATCGTCGCTCTCGGCGACGCCACGTTCCGGCTGGCCGGCCGGGAACTGCAGAAGTTCATTGACGTCGGCGTACACGCTGAGGAGACACCGCCGCTTGCCGCTGCCTCGCCTGTTGACGGTGACGGCATGCTCGAGATCCCGTACGCGATTCGCTGGCTGGTGCCGAAGGGCGAGCGGTTCGCGAACTTTGACATCCTGAATGATAACGACACGCAGCTCGACTACTACCGCCGCTTCGGGCACGTCTACGCTGTCGGGATCCCGACGAAGAAGTGGCGGCTAGTCGTCGTCTCGGACCCCGAGTTGCTCGACGAGGTGGCGGCGGACGAGGAGCAGTTCGGCAAGCGCGTCGAGGAGATCAACTTCTTTTCCCAGCTCAGCAACTCCCGCGGCGGCGGCATCTCGGTAATCGGCGATGGCGAGCACTACGACCAGGTCCGCCGCGTGATGCTGCCGTGGTACGCGCCGTCGCATCAGCGGACGCAACTTGAGCGGATGAAAGATCAGGCGCGCAAGCTAGTCGCTGCTTGGTCCGCGATTCCTGACGACGAGCCGCTCGACGCGCGTGCCTGGATGGAGCGTTACACGCTGGAGGTCTCTGGGCGCGGCGCGTGCGCCTACGACTTCGGCCTGCTCGACGGTACTGGCGACCCGCACCCATTCGCAGCGGCTGTTCCGGCGAGTACGAAGGAGAGCATCCTGCGCGTCGCCGAGCCCCGCCCGGACTTCACGGTCTTCGCCGGACACAAGCGACGCGCGCGCAGGAAGCTCTACCGCCGTCATAACCAGGAGCTGTTCAGGACGGCCGACACGCTCGTTCGGGCCCGCATGCACTCGTGCCCGCTCGGGCAGCAGACGGATCTCCTCAGCCGTCTGGTGAGCACACCGGATCCCGAGACTGGCGAGTTCCTCGACGCCGAGACCGTCCGCGACCAGATCCTGATGCACCTCTCGAACGGCTTCAACGGACCGTCGATCACGGCCGCCTGGCTGGCCTATGTCCTGGCTACATACCCGGATGTCGAGGCGAAGCTGATCGCCGAGATCGACGGGATCACCGGCGGCGACCCAGACTACGACCTGCAGTACGACGACCTGATGTCACTGACGTACACGACGCAGGTGATCAAGGAGACAATGCGGATCTACCCGCCGATGCCGGTCACGATCCGCCGCAGCCTCAAGGACGGGATGCTCGGCCGCTATCGCATCCGCAAGGGCGACATCATCCTGGTTGGGGCGCTCGCCGCGCAGCGTGACCCACGCTACTGGGGCCCGGATCCCGACCGGTTCGATCCGGACCAGTTCGCGATGGACAGGGTCGTCAGCCGGCCGCGCCACGCCTTCATCCCGTTCTCGATCGGGAAGCGCCAGTGCATGGCGCAAGAGGTCACATTCATGATGCTCCGGGTCGTCTTGTTCGAGATCTACCGGCGCTACCAACTGCGGCTCGCGCCCGGCGCGACGGTGACGAAGAACACGGTCGTGACGACGAAGCCGGCCTCGGTTCCCGTCACCCGTCTTCCGCGCGACCTGGTCGGCTACCGGCGGGAGCCGACCGCGTTGCACGACCGCCCGGAGGCTCATGCTCCCGCCGTCGCGCACGACTGGGGGAAACCGACCGAAATCCCGGCAACGGGGGCTTACCAGCATCTGGTGATCGCTTATGGCAGCAACTTCGGCGCTAACAAGGAGCTCGCTGAGCGCTTCGCCGAACGGAGCGACTTCCACGGCTACAAGAGCGAGGTGATGACACTGAACGAGCTCGCGGCGTCGCCGCCGCGCGCTGAGCCCTGGCTGCTTGTCGTCATGACCTCCACCTATACGTCGAACCCTCCATCCAACGCGACCGCGTTCAAGTTGTGGCTCGAACGCGCCGAACCCGAGACTCAGACGTGGCGGAACTGTCGGTACCTCGTCTGGGGTCTCGGCAACAGCCAGTGGAATGCGTTCCTTGCATTTCCCCGCTACGTGCACAAGAAACTGTCCGAGCTCGGCGCTACACCGCTCGCCGAGCTCGCGTACGGCGACGTGGGCTTGCCGGTGTGGGAAAAGTTTCACCTGGACTGGAACAGCCGCGTCTGGCCCATCCTCCTCGAGCTGTCCGGGGCGCGGCCCACGGAGACCGCAACGGCGCGCATCGCCGCCAAGGTGGCGGCCACGGGGGCGCTGACAGGCACTGACTCGAACACAGCGATGCAGAGGTCTCTTTACGGTGATGACCTCGCGACGCAGCCAGTCGACCGCTCGATGAGCTTTCCTTCGATCACGCGCTCCATGTCGCCAGGGCAACGGACCTGGGCCACGTCGATGGGAGGGTCGCCGGGATCGGCCGATCGAAGTGCTACCCAGTCGCGGGTGCTGCTGGTTCCGACGATCCTAACGAACGCCGTCGGGAAGGAAACGGTCGAGGCGCGCGTCCTCGTGGGCCAGGAGCTCAAGGCGGCCGAGTCGCCGAAGCGGGCGCGGCATCTGGAGGTCAGCCTGCCGCCCGACGTTGTTTACCGAGCCGGCGACCACCTCGGCGTCTGCCCGAAGAATGAAGAGGAGCGGGTAGAGCGGCTCGCGCGGCGCCTCGGCGCTGCGCTCGACGGTCTCTTTATGGCGCCGAAGACAATGAACGTTCGGGCCGTGCCGAAGGGCGTCGTGCTCCAGGTTCGCAACGTGCTCACCGACCTCATCGACATCACGGGCAGGCCGACGGTGCCACTTCTCGACCTCATGCTTGAGAAGGTGGCTGACCCCGCCGAGCGGTCGAGGCTGGTGGAGATCAGGGACGTCCTGCAGGCGCCAGACGGTCCCGACTCACCGCTGCACACGGCGATCAACGCTGGTGACTACGACGTGCTCCGCCTGCTGAATGAGTCTCCGTCCTGCTCGCTTAATATCTTCGAGTTCATGCGGGTAGCGCAACCGCTCCGGCCACGCTACTACTCGACGAGTTCGAGTCCGCGGATCCACGGCGACGGTGTGGCCCATCTGACCGTCGGCCTCGAGGCCACACCCGTACTGCTCACACCCGACCATGAGTTCCGCGGCATGAGCTCGCACTACATGCACACGCTTCGGGAGGGCGACCGCCTGAACGTCTTCCTGGACAGCGCCGACGGATTCCACCTGCAGGAGGACGTAATCAAGCCGATGATCTTCGTCTCCGTCGGCACCGGCTTCGCCCCGATGCGGGCGTTCCTCTGGGAACGGCTGGCGCTCAAGCGCGCGGGCGTCTCGCTCGCAGAAGCGGCACTGTTCAACGGTATCCGCTCGAGCAGCCTCGACTATATCTACCGGGACGAAATCGGGCGGTTCGCGGCCGAAGGGGTGCTCAATCACGTTCACGTGGCTACGTCCCGCGACCGGCCTGGTCGGCGCGAGTATGTCCAGGACCGGATCCGCGAGCAGGGCGCGCTCGTCTGGCGCCTGCTCGCGGCTGACGGTTACGTCTACGTCTGCGGCTCGCAACCGATGCGCAACGCCGTCCGTGCCGCGTTCGCCGACGTCCTCACCGAACATGCGTCGATGCCGCCCGAGTGCGCAGAGGCCTACCTCAACAAACTGGAGACCACCGCACGCTACCGCCCAGACCTCTGGGGCTGACCATCAGGAGCTCACATGGACGTCCTCGCCCTCATTTTGACCGTCGCCGCGATGATTATGTTTGTGTTCACCGCTAGCGGCCGTGAGCTGCGCCGCTTTAACGAAATCGCCCTTGGGCTCGTCTTTCTCGCCGCGGCGCTGATATGCCAGTTCACTTCGATCACAAACACGCACATCGGCCGGTGAGCGTGAACGGCTCGGCACGAGATCCGCTCGCCGGTCACGGCGATTCAGAACTGCAGGCTCTGTCATAATGTTTAAAGGCCCGCGGCCGCCGAAGGAACTGCAGGCCGGGGTCGGCGGCCAGCTGTTCCTCGGCCCAGGCCAGGATCTGGCCGGTGAGCTTGTGGCCGGCGCGCGGCCCGGGCCGGGCGGGCACCAGCCCTTCCAGCCCGGACTGCTCCAGCGCCGCGGCCGCGGCGTAGTACGCCGGCCGGGAGTAGCCGAACGCCGCCGCGGCCTCGGTGACCGGGGCGCCGCCGGCCTGGACCTTGCGCACCATCTCGTACTTGACCTGCACCGCATCCCGGGCATCGAAGAACTCGCTGGACAGGAACTCCGGATCGGTCACCTGCTCCGGGTGCGGATTCAGGCAGCGCGCCTCCGCCAGCGCGGCCTCTTTCGGATCCGGTCCGCCCTGCCGCATGGCCATGCCGCCTCCTCATCCCGGTGACTGTAAGGATGATTCTGCCGGATCGTGAGACCGGATCTTTGCATACAGGACGGCGTGTCACGACATTTACCAGCCAGAAAAGCATGAATAGGCCTACGACAGCCGCCATTATCACGCGGGAAGCAGACAGCGACGGCATAATCCCGCTTACATTCATGGCGTAATTGTCTTTACAGCCCGGTCGCCGTCGCGCCGCGCCCGGAACCGGTCGATCAGATCCGCGACAGCCAGCAGGCCATCGGTAGTGAACGGGCACCGGCCCGCCGCGACCACCACGAACGGGTCCGCCGCCACCGCGTCGGTCCATGCTGCAGGCAGCGAGAACAACTGCCCGTTCTCGTCATGCAGGTGGACCCGGTCCTCACCCCAGTTCTGGCGGTAGGCGACGAACTCGAAGTCCCGGCCGCAAAGAGGGTGGAAGGGGTGCGTCACCCGGACAAGCCGGTGCCGATCGTGCGGATCGGGTGTAGTCGACGATGCGGGGCAATGCTTACGCGGAAAGGTTCGTGCTCACCGCCCGAACCGAGATTACCGACCGGATGCTGATCTTCGGCCAGCGGCATCTGCGGACGATCCAGGCTCAGTATGAGGCCCACTACAACGGGCGCCGCCCTCATCGCAGCCGCCAGCTCCGCCCGCCCCGGCCAGACCACCCTCCCGTTGACCTCTCCCAGAAGCGGATCCAGCGCCGGCCCGTCCTCGGCGGCCTCATCAGCGAATACGAGCGAGCCGCCTAAAAGCCCAGGTCAGGACTTGTGGCCGAGGTCTGGAACCCCACACGCCGGGTGAGCCTCGTCGGGGCGTCATCGTGCAGCGCGGACCGGTGCACGGGTGCGGTCGCCGCCTCCGGGCAGCCGAGGAACGCCGTTCCGAGAACGGCGGCCCGCGCACCCAGGCACCGCACCGCGGCGATCGCCCTGCCCGTCGCGATGCCGCCGGCAGCCACCACGGGCGTGGCCAGGCGCGCGGTGATGAGCTGCAGCAACGCGATGAGCCCGGTCCCCTCGCCAGGGGCGTCGCTCGTCCCGCCCCGGTGCCCGCCCGCCTCATACCCCTGGACGAGGAGCAGGTCCGCGCCTGCCGCAGCCGCGCGGCGTGCCTCGTCCGGGCTGGTGACCGTCACCCAGACTTCGGTTCCCCTGGCGCGCAGCCCGGCAATGACATCCTGGTCCGGGATCCCGGACGTGAACGACACTACATCCGCCCGGGGCACCCATCAGGTAACCGATCTTGGCGTCCCAGTCGTCATCGTCGTGCCGCGGCTCGCCCAGCCGCGCGCCGGCGCCGGACACGCCGGACTCGATTTCCGCCGCGAACTGGCGCACCCGGGCCACGTCCCCGGCCGGTCCGGGAACGAACAGGTTCACGCCGGACGGCCGGCCGGTCAGCTCGTCCAGCCGACGGCGCCGGTCCGCCAGCTCCGCGGCGGACAGGTAGCCGGAGGCGAGGAAGCCCAGCCCGCCCGCGTTGCTCACCGCAGCGGCCAGCTCTGGCGTGGACGGCCCGCCCGCCAGCGGGGCCAGCACTACCGGGATGTCACAGCTATCGAGGATCATGCACCCATCCTTCACCCGCAGGACAGGCGCGCATCGTGGCGTTGATCGCGACGGCTAAGCCGTCAGCATCCAGCCAGGCCCGTGCTCCCGGCCTCAGAATCCACCGCCACGGTACCGGCGTAAACCCGCCGCCGGCAGGCTCCAGACGGGTAAGCGCGGAGATGGCTCCCTGAGCGGTAACCCGCACATGCCCGGCCCGCATTGCCGGGGATCCCGCAAGCGGCTGGAGTGCCCCCCTCCAGAACACCCCGTCATGCCCTCCCGGACTCAACAACTATGGAATTGCCGATCCCATACAGATCAGGCGGGTACATGCGCGCTGCTAACGGGTGGTTGACCACGCTGTGTGATCTGGGTCCGGGCTAAGCCTTTCGCGTCGCCAGCCGTCCGCCGGCGAGGGCAGCGGTGTCGACGTCATCGAGTGTGGTGACCACCAGATCCGCGCCGGCCGCGGCCAGCAGGTCGGCGTCGCCGGCGCGGGCGATGCCGATCGCGGCCATGTCGCCGGCCTTGGCGGCTTGGACCCCGGCGGACGCATCCTCGATCACCATCGCGTGGCGCGGCTCGACGCCGAGCTCGTGCGCGGCGGTCAGGAAGATCTCGGGGTCGGGTTTGCCGTGGGCGAAATCGCGTCCGGACACGTCGGCGTCGAAGTAGTCCAGCAGCGTCAGGCCGGGCCGAAGCGTCGGCGAGGAGATCCCGTGCTCCTGCGCGAAAGTGTCGAGCCGGATCTGGCGCAGGAACAATCCCGCGTTCTTCGACGACGACGCGTCCGCGATGAGCATCCCAGCGTCCTTGGTGGCGATGACGAACCGCAGCGCGTCGGGATAGGCGGTGAAGTCACCGGCCTGGATGAGGCGCACGACCATCTCCTGCTTGAGCCGTGCGTACTCGGCGACGCGGTTTTCGGCGTCGGGTACGTGGAAGTAGTCGAGGGCGGCGCGGGCGCCGCTCATGCGCGGCTTGCCGGAAACGTACTGCTGGTAGACGTGGGAGGTGAAGGCGTCCGGCGACCACGTCGTGCGGTCGCGGATGCCGCGCCAGCTGGACTGCATCAGCCCGCGCAGCGATTCGCGCCACGCCTTCTCGTGCGGAGAGTCGACCAGCACCCCGTCGACGTCGAATATCGATCCTTGGAACTTCGGCATGCGGCCTCCTTTTCAGTCTCGGGGGGAGGGCCCAGTGGTCGCCGGGTTCCGGCTGAGCTCAAACACGGTCCGGTCGCCCGGGCACAGCCCACGGACATCGTCGCGGACTGCGACCCTGACGGGTCGGCTCGCCCCCTCGGGGTGGACGGCCAGCGTCAGGTGATCGCCGGTGAGTGTCACCTGGATCGGGGTCTCCCGGAACTGCATAGAGAACGACAGGCTGTCGAGCCTGCTCGGGAGCTGGGGATTGAAGTGCAGGACATCGTCGTAGACATGGGCGCCGGCGTAATTCCGCTGCATGAGGTCGAGCGTCCCGGACATGACGCCCATGTGGATACCTTCTTTCGTGGTCCCGCCCTGGATGTCATCGGCGTCGCTGTGCAGCGCGACCAGGAACCGGTCCCACGAGCTCTCGGGGTCGATGGTGGCGAGTACTCCGGCATGAGTGACAAAGCTCAACGTCGAGCCGTGAGAAGTCCGCCGGTCGTAGTATTCGACGTTCCGCGTCAACGTGTCGGCATGGTAGTCATACCCGAGCCGTCCGAAGATCTCGCGTAGCTCGTCCTGCCTGAACAGGAAGAACAGCATCACCGTGTCGGCCTGTTTGGTGACCTTATAGCGGTTGGGGTCCTTGCCCTCCGCACGCAGGATCCGGTCGAGCCGCTGGATGTTGCCGTGCTTCGCCCGGTATGCGCCCCAATCCAGCTCCTCGAGGTCCTCGTATCCCTCGAACTGGCTGATGATCCCGTCGCCGAGGAACGGGATGAACATCCGTCGGCTCATGTCCTGCCACACCGCCAGCTCGTCGTCGCCGATGCCCAGCCGCATGCGCAGTGCCTCCGCGCGGCTGGCGGGGAGCAGTGGCAGCAGCTGGCCGGCGATGCCGCACAGCCACGCCACCAGGACGTTGGTGTAGGCGTTGTTGCGCAACCCGTCCTGCAGCGCATCCGGGTACTTGTCGTGGAACTCGTCCGGGCCCATCACGCCGTGGATCTCGTAGCGCTCGCGCTCGGGATTGAAGTGGGCGATGGACGCCCAGAAGCGCGTGATCTCCAGCATCATCTCCGCCCCGTAGTCGCGTAGGAATGCCTGGTCATGGGTGGTCTGGAAGTAGTGCCAGATGTTGTAGAAGATCGCCGCGTTCACGTGCCGCTGGTTGCGGCTGAGGTCGGGCTCCCAACGGCCCGAGACCGGGTTGAGGTGGACCAGCTGGGTCTCCTCGATTCCCTCGCTGCCGCTCTGCCACGGGAACATCGCACCCCGGAACCCTGCCTCATGGGCCGCCGCCCGGGCCTCGCCCATCCGGCGGTAGCGGTACATCAGCAGCCCGCGCGTGACCTCGGGTAGCCGGATGTTGAAGAACGGAAACGCATAGATCTCATCCCAGAACACGTGCCCGCGATAGGCCTCGCCGTTGAGTCCGCGGGCGGGCATCCCGGCGTCGAGGTCGGCGGTGTGACGGGAGCAGACCTGGAGGACGTGCGCGATGTGCAGCCGCAGCAGCTGTTGCACGCTCTTGTCTCCTGTCACCCGCATATCGCATACCTGCCACAGTTCGTCCCATGCCGCGGTGTGGCGCTTGAATGCGGCGGCGAAGTCGGCGTGGCGGATCGCCGACCTGGCCGCCCTCACCAGGGTGTCGCTGACCGCCGGGTCCCGCGACGTGTAGAACGCCACCATCTTCTCGACCCGCGTCGCCGTGCCCTGTTGCACGTCGAAGGCGAGGACCTGCTGGATATAGTCCTCCACCTGGTAAAGCCTCCGCTCGACCTGGAGTGACTGATCACCGGCGAACACGCGCGTACGCGCCGCGTGGCTGATATACAGATTCGACTGCCGGGTCTCGGCCTTCAGCGCGACGACCTCAGGCCCGAACGTCCGCGGGGAAACGGGATTCAGGTGGCGGCCCTCCAGCTGCCGGTAGCGGGCGACACCGCCGTTGCTCACCCGGCCGTCGATCGCCGTGACCACCTCGACGTGCCCCGACCAGTTCTCCGGAACAAGCGTCCACTCGATCCCCGCGTGGTGCGAGTCGCCCATGCTGACGAACCGGCGGCTGTGCAGCGTCGTCTCCCGGCCGCTGAGATCACGGAAACGAAGGTGGCGGACCACGGTCGCGTACCGGATGTCCAGTTCGTGGCGGTAACCGATAAGATCCACCTCGGCGAGCCTGATCGCCTCCCCGCCCTCGATGCGCAGCTGGAGGACCAGCCAGTTCGGCATGTTGACCAGATCCTCGTTGAGCACGGGCACGCTGCTCAGGATCGTCGTCTCGCGGTTGTAGCCGCCGTGTACGTAGGTGCCGGGATAATGCACACCGTCGGCTTCTTCCCACTCCGCCGCGCCGCGCGTGCACAGGTAGCCGTTGCCCGTCGAGGTCAGCGCTTCGCGAAGCCCCTCAGACTCAGGCTCAAAGCCGTCATATGTGAGCAAGAAACCGTCCACGGCCCTCCTTGCCGCCTCGGCACGCCGCAGCCTCACGCCCGGCACAGCACCGGACTTCCCCAGCACAATGCGGCAGACCCGGAGAACACCTCCATCCGGTACCCGCCGGCCAGCTGCCGGGCCTCCTCACCAACGCTGGCGTCTCCCGGGCACGGGCCGGAGGCCGCCCACGTCGAAGGTGTACCCAGTCCACCCCGTCCGCACCGCCGCGCGAGGTGAATAATCCGTCGAGGTCAAAGGCAATGGCCGCGCCATTGCGTCGAGGACGGGAGCTGAGCAGGGCCAGCGCGCTGTCATCGGTGATCCGCTCGGCCAGCCAGTGCCGCTGTACCGGTCCCGGTCCCCGGAGAAGAAGGACAAGCCCGAGCTGCCATCGGACACAGGACCCGACCGACATTCGCGAGCCCGCTGACGACTGGCCTGGCCAGTACCTATAGCAGGCCGATCTGTGGAACTAAGAGGTAACCAGCAGCCAGGACAGCGGTGGGAATGGCCGACGTCATTGGGCTTCCCGTTAGCGGCAGAGGACTGGCTCTCGTCACTTTCGGACGGTCCCGCTATCAAGTCTTCGTACCGCGGAATCGAAACCAACAACCTGCCGGTTAACCGGAGCTCTGTCATCCCGAGAGCACTCATCTGGAAAAGACGCCAACAGCCCAGCTCACGCGCATTGACGCTGCTGACGGGCTATTTTCAGTATCTTTGACACGCACAACAAGTGTACCGGAGTGTGCCGTTTCGTCCGTGGGATTCCTGTGGGGACCGGCCACCGTGTCGCCAAGTTGCGGGGTTTCTGCGGGGCTCGCCAAAGCCCCTGACTGGCTTGGCCGACCCGGGCACGGCTACCCGAATCCCGCCGGCTTGCGGACCCTGATGACCACTTCCCCGGTAACCTAGCGTCATCGGAGCGACCCGTCCACCTGTGATAGTTCACACTCTCCCTGCCGACTCTGTCCCCACTAATAGCCGTGCCGATGGATTACGCGCCGCGCACAGAATGTCCCGTTCTGCTTACGTCAGTGATCCTGTCGGCATCGGCCGGTACAGCCAATGAGCTGCAACCCAGCCCAGAAATGAGGCGGGATCGCGGCCGGTCGCAGTCGCTGAGCGTGACCGCAATGCTGGCCCGTCTCATTCAGGCCGAACGTCCCGCAGAGGCAGGCCGGATTGCCTCTGGTGGCCCATCGCGAGGCCGGGCACAGTGAAATAAATCGGACAGTAGAAGGTGACAGGTGATGGCAGCCGTCATGACAGATACAGGCTTGCCGCCGGATTCCCGCGGTGAGGGCGGAAGGGTCATCGTGGGTGTCGATGACACGCCCGGCGGTGTGGCGGCATTGCGTTGCGCGGTGGCGCTTGCGCGGGCGCGGCGGGCCCGGCTGGTTGCCGTCCGGGCGTGGGGGCTCGGGCTGCCCCGGCACGGTGGCTGGCGGCATCACCGTAGCGGCCGCGGCCGCCTGGCCGTCGCCTATACCGGAACCGTGCCACGCCAGCTGGCCAGGGAACTGGCCAGGCGTGCGCTCCGTTCCCCCGCAGGGGACATTCCGGATGATCTCGACGTGGTGATCCAGACGCCGGAAGGCAACCCAGGCCCGGTACTGACCACGATCGCCTTGCCCGGCGATGCGCTCGTGGTGGGAACCGCCGGGCGGCACAGCTTGAAACGGGTTGTGCACGGCTCGGTCAGCGGCTACTGCGCTGCGCATTCGCGCTGCCCAGTCGCCATCGTGGCGTCTGGGCGGCCGCGCTGGTACTTCCCGCAACAGCCAGGACGGCTGCGGCCGGCCACTCAGCCTCGCGGCCCCGGCCGTAAGCCCTCAGCTGTGGACACGCCTGCGCAGCCAGCCGACGGCGCTCGCTGACCTCAGCATCGCCGCGTATTACTCCGGCGACATCGACGCCGCCTGGCCGCTGGGCCAACAGGCCCAGATCCCCGACCTCCCCGGCTGGCTCGCCCGCAACGATGCCCGGGTGCCGCCGCGCCGATCAGCCATTATCGAGCGCCAAGTGGTAGCTTCCGGTCGCGCTCTTGACGCGTCAGATCGGCGGATATCGCTCGCCCGGATCGGCGAGTCGTCGGGCGGACGGTCGACCGTTTGCGATGAAACGCTATGATCGTCGCGTGCGCGGCCGGTTGGGGCACATGTGGTGGGGCACGGCCATGGAGTCTCCGGACCCGGCGGCGCTTGCCGCCTTCTACTCAAGGCTCCTGGACTGGCCAGTCGTCCATCAGGAGCCCGGCACGTCGGTTCTGAAGCCTCCCCAGGAATCGGTGTTCATGGTCCTCCAGCTCGCCGAGGACTACGTGCGGCCGGTCTGGCCGCCCGTCACGGGCCACCAGCGGACGATGATGCACCTCGACGTTCAGGTCGACGATCTCGATGCGGCCGTCGCCGACGCCGAGAGCCTCGGCGCCGAGCTGGCGGAGATCCAGCCCCAGGCGAACGTGCGGGTCATGTTCGATCCAGACGGCCACCCGTTCTGTCTCTGCCGCGAAATTGACTGACGGACGCCGCCTGAGCCTGTGCGTGCCGAGAATCTCGTCCACAGCCCTGACCAGCAGAGTTGCTCTCCGTGCCGTCCGGTCGTGATGATCATCGGTCATGTGCCTGCGGTTCATGTTCCTCCTGACCACGCGGCTGGCTGTGTGGCTGCGGCTCGCCCGGCGTGAGGAGACATGGAAGACCGCAGAGATCTTGATCCTGCGCCATCAGCTCGCCGTCCTGCAGCGGCAGCAGCCGCGCCGCCCGGAGCTGAACTGGGCGGACCGGGCATTCCTGGCGACCCTGCTCAGCGTGATACCGAAAGCCTGCCGCCATGGGCTGCATCTGCTGGTTACCCCAGACACGGTCCTGCGCTGGCATCGCGACATCGTCCGCCGCCGCTGGGCCGCCAGGTCCAGGCGCGGCAAGACCGGCCGGCCAGCTACCCGCCGGAACATCAGGGCCCTGGTCCTCCGGCTGGCCCGTGAGAATCCCGGCTGGGGCTACCGCAGGATCCACGGGGAACTGGCCGGGCTGGGAGTACGAGTCTCGGCGTCGACGGTATGGGAGATCTTGAAGAATGCCGGCATCGATCCCGCGCCGCGGCGGAGCGGGCCAGCCTGGTCGCTGTTCCTGCGCTCCCAGGCCGAGGCGATCCTGGCGTGCGACTTCTTCACAGCCGACCTTCTCGATGGCACCCAGGCTTACGTCCTGGCCGTGATCGAGCACGCCAGCAGGCGCATCAGGATTCTCGGGGTCACGCTGCATCCCACCGGGGAATGGACCGCCCAGCAGGCCCGCAACCTGATCATGGACCTCGGCGAGCAGCCGCACCGGGTCAAGTTCATGATCCGCGACCGCGGCTCGAACTTCACCGCCGCATTCGACGCGGTCCTCGCCGATGCCGGGATCCGGATCGTGATGTGCAACGTCCAGACGCCTCGCATGAACGCGGTCATCGAACGCTGGATCGGGGGATGCCGGCGCGAGCTCCTGGACCGTACCCTCGTCTGGAACCAGACCCATCTGCGGCGGATCTTGCGCGCGTACGAGATCCACCACAATCAGCACCGGCCGCACCGCTCCCTGGACTCAGCCGCGCCGCTGAAACCCCTGCCCGAACCGGTCGATCTCGACCGGCACCGTGTCCGAAGGCAGACTCACACCGGTTGCCTGATCAACGAATACCGCCTGGTCGCATGACGTGGACGAGGTTTTCGGCACGCACAGGGCGTGTTGGCCAGGAAACCCCAGCTCGCCATGACGATAGTTTACCATTATTTCCGGAAAAGAATTGCTAGTTATCGGTTGCAAGCGTAGCTTGAAGGCAGGCGTCGACGCTGATTTCCCGTGTCCGTGATGCCGGTCCCCAGCCGGGTAGACGCCGGACGGAGGTGGCACGGCACGGCGCTGGAGAGCGGTCAGGCGGCGCACGTGTTCGGGCACGAGCATTACGCCGGCCAGCTGGTGGGCCTGGCCTGCGCCGCGGTGCCGGTCCGGCCACCCGGTCTCTGGCCTGCGGATCAATGAAGGGGAGTCACATGCCCAAGACATCGATCTACGTTCCCGATGACCTCGCGGAGCTGGTTCGCCACTACGGACTATCCGTCTCCGAGGTAGCGCAGGCCGCGCTACGGGAAGCGGTGAATGAGTCGGGCAGGCACTTCAGGCGTGAGCTGGCCTATGTGGTGCTGGAGCATGTGAAGTGGCGTGAGGTGGTGGCCGGGAACTACCCGGATGACCCGCGCAACCGCCAGGCTGTGGCCGCTCTGCGTGCCCTGGCTGAGTACATCCTCGCTCTGGAGCCCGATGACTCCCGGCTCGTCAATCTGCGCGACAGCGCCGAGCACGCCAAGCAACTCGACTCCTACGTGCCGGAGACTGGCGAGGCCTGCGGGAACTGGGGGCGCACGCTCGGCAGCTACGGCTTCTATGAGGACTGCACGCCGGAGGAAGGACTCCGCAAGCTCACCGAGGCCAGCGACAAGGACGACGCCGAGTGGGCTGCCCTGGGCGGTGATGTCCTGGCGGAGGTGACACAGTCCGTCGCACGCAGCCTGGGGTTCGCCGACCAGGATGCCAAAGCGGATGTGGACCCCGAGGAGGCCACCCGAATCGTCAGAGGGCGGCGACGGGGAACGTACATGCACAAGTCAGCCTGATCCGCCCGCACAAGGCTGTGGGGTGCGCAAACTGGGTCAGTTCCGCTGACCTGCGGGTCCAGGGCCTGAGCAGGCTGAGGCGGCGGGCATCCTCGCTACTTGTGTTGTGGTCCTTCCTCTAGGGGTGCTGGGACTATCTGGCCGGAATTGAACGCGAAGGGCCCCCATGGAATCAACCTCTGCTTCTTGCAGGACTTGATCCAGGGTCGTGGTACGGGTCACTGGCGTTCGGTTGCTGTTGGGCGCCGGGACTTACTTACTCGGTCACCACGCCTGCGACGTT
>Ga0302178_10001774_pt1 | contig 17755 bp, 14 predicted proteins | sample I_Palsa_E1_3_FD_198790 | JGI IMG/M metagenome (GOLD analysis project Ga0302178, IMG submission 198790) | Peat permafrost microbial communities from Stordalen Mire near Abisko, Sweden - I_Palsa_E1_3 | ecosystem: Environmental > Terrestrial > Soil > Palsa > Peat permafrost | place: Sweden... | reverse complement strand
GTCGAGAACCAGCGACGCCGCGCTGACTTTGAACTCGGGAGAAAATGTACGGCGTTGCTTCATCTGACACCTCATCATGGCGACTATTTTCGCCTAAAGAGATGTCCGGGGGTATTAGACCACTACACTACAGGCGTCGATAAAATCCCATCCCTAAGATGATGTTGTCTGGCTTTATATCGCGATGCACCCACCCTTGCCCGTGGAAATAGCTGGCAATTTGCAGCAGTGAGTGGAGCACTTCGACCGCTTCCGTAAGCGAGAGGCATCCTTGGTTGATTCGCTCTGTGAGCGTCGGACCTTCGACGAATTCCGTCGCCAGATAGAGCTTGAACTCAAGATCAGCATGCTTGTGCGTGTTTGACTGAGAGAGCTTGGGTATTCCTGGATATCGGCATGTTTCATACGCGGTGGCTTCACGATGAAAGCGCGCACGTCTTTCGCAATCATTTTGCTGGTTGAGTATTTTTAGAAAGGCACTGGAGCCATCGATTTTGCTTTGCCCATGATGGGCGCTGGCTTGTCCGCCTCCTCTGAGCTTACGGAGTTGGATCCAGTTATCTTTCCATTCCCTTGCGTCGTCTTGCGTCTCCACGATTCATGCTCCTAAAAGGGTCAGCTAAGAATCAACAATCTAACTCCTATCTTCCGCCAGTCGTGTGAGCTCCTTGCACCGCGAGCTTGTACGCGAGCGACCGTCAGACGACCGGTGGGACCCCGCAGGACTGGGTGTACGCCGCAAGCTTTTCCGCTGACGGCGGAGCGTATTTGGCGACCTACTCCGGAAAGGTCATCTTGGTGGCAAGTGATGGAAAGCCGAAAGTGGTTTACGACATTGGCACCTGTCCGCTGGAAATCGTAAGTACCGAGCATTACACGTACTTTCGCACTCCGACGCGCCTATACGTCATTGAGGACTACCGAAAGCTAGCCGCATGCATCGACATTTTTAAGCAGGGGCGTCTACTCGTTTCGCCATCAGGCTTCGGTTTACTCACTGGAAAGCACGTGCAATGGTTCACACAAGCCGGAGCGAAAATTGGTGAACTCACCGCCCGCGATCCTATCCGGTCGATCCACGCATCAGCGACAGGGGCAATCATTTCTACCCGACAGCATCAAATAGAGGTCATAGGACTCGTGATCTGATTGTTTCGAGCCGCGGATCTGGCTCCGTCGGGTGACTCGTAGCCGCACGCTCACCAGCGGCCAAACTATACTTTGTCATGGTGGCCAAACTATGGTTTAGCGCACAATGTTCGTCGTCAGCTTGGGCAATAGGCACCTTAGGCGTATGCCCGATGCGGGCCACCGCGCTGAAATTTTCTTTAGAGCCTCCCCCACACTTTCAGCAGCCGGCCTCCTACCGGTGGGCGAACAGATCTCGCGTCGATTCCGTTGAGATAACTTAGTTGCGCAAAACGATTCTAGCGACGCCATCTGGTGGCTAACCACGCTAACTTTCAGGCGAAACTCCTCCGCGACGCTCCGCAATCGGCCTGGCGCCTCGAACGCGCAACGTATGCATCGGCTGCAATAAGTATCTCCTGGTTTTGCCCGGCTTGATGAATGACATTCATTGCATCGTGAAAAAACTTCACTTCAGTGCTCTCGTTCGCGAACTCATACTGTTCCCACACGAACAATGAATTTTAAGTCATGCACATCGAACAAATCGAATCGGACATGTACCTCTTCGCGGCCTCGCCTATGAGTCATTGGCTACTGTTGTTCTGCACCGTGGACGCGCGTTACTCCCTAATTACGTTGCCCGACGCTCATGACGCGCAAATCATGCATCCACATACCGAGGACCAGATGGGCACCCAAGTGGATCTGTTCGTTATGACCAATTACATGAACGATCACATAGCCGAGCTGCATTTTTTGGAGGCATATCGTGGCGCCGGCAATGTATGCACACATATCTGTAGAAAATGATGCGGAGTCCTGACGACCACCCCCGGCTCGTCGCTCAATCTCATCATAAATTGACGTCTTTTCACATTCACCACCAGCCGATATGACCGGTGGCACAACTCGTTTAACTATCTATCGATTCGCCGGTCGATCGATCTGATTTCACCTCATGGGTAATCGATAAAACACATGCGCGCCAAATATTATCCTGCTGAATTAAAGAATGAAGCCATTCGTCTGGTTACCGAACAACGTTTATCGGCGGCTGAAGCTGCGTCAAGGCTAAATATTGGGGCTGATGCCGTTCTCGTCTGGGTTAAACGCTTTCGTGATCGCAGGTCTCGGCTCTCTGAGGTAAACAGATTGAAAGCAAGAGTTCATGAGCTTGCATCGGAGCGTGATGCGCTCATTGAAATCGCAACACGGTTATTAGACAGGACAGGCTGAGATAGCTGAATCGTCTGTACTGACGGACTACTCCTTTTTTTGGAGATTAGTTTGTTTACGTCACGTAAGAAGCTTCACCGTTTGTTTTCAATAAATCGGGTTGGGATCTCCTGACCCATGGCGCAATTAATCGGAGAGTGCTTTATGAAACTTGGGGTCACAAAACTTTCATCGGCAGTCCAGCTCGCGCTGGGTGCTGTCATCGCGGTGGGCGCCTCGAGCCCCGCATTCGCTCAGGATCAGTCCACACAGCCGGCACCGCAGAGCAACACCAACCCGTCCGCTCCGCAAAAGGCATCGACCTTGCAGACGGTCGTGGTGACCGGTTCGCACATTCGCCGCGTGGATCTGGAAACGGCCAGCCCGGTCGTGACCATCGATCGCGCTGCCATCCAGGCCAGCGGCAAGCTGACCCTGGGTGACCTGGTGCAGGATCTGCCGGCCGTCACCGGCGGCAACACCAACCCGCAGGTCAACAACGGCGGTGGCACGGGCGCCAGCAGCATCGGTCTGCGCGGCCTGGGCCCGAACCGTACGTTGATCCTGGTCGACGGTCATCGCGTCCTCAACTCCGATGCGAACTCGATCCCGGCGGCCATGATCGATCATGTCGACGTGCTGACCACCGGCGCGTCCTCGGTCTATGGTTCCGACGCCGTCGGCGGCGTGGTCAACTTCATTCTGCGCAAGGATTATCAGGGCGCCGAGTTCTCGACGAACTTTGGTGAGTCCGGTCATAACGACGGCGAGCAACAGGGCTACACCTTCACGTTTGGCCAGACGTCCGATAAGGGCAGCATTATGGGCGGCGTGGACTACAACAAGACCGACGGGATTGAGGCAGGCAATCGCTCGTTCTCTCGCAATGCTCTAACGCACTCCGGCACGAACGGACTCGGTCCGACTGGTCCGAACCCGGTCTCGACGACCATCGGCGGTTCGAGCACGGCGCCATTCGGGCATGTCCAGTTGGCGGGCACTACCAATCCTGCTTTCATAGCGGCTTTCGGTAGCATCCCCAATTGCGGCTTCCTGGCGCGCAATCCGGGTGCAGCCGGCACTGGCCCCGCCGACTATCATTGCTTCCAGGGCAGTGGTCCGAACAACGACAAATACAACTACGCCACGGTCAACCTGATCATGACGCCGCAGGAGCGCACCAACGCGTTCCTGATGGGTGCCTACAACCTGACCGATCACATCAGCGCGTACATGGACCTTTACGTCGACAAGACTTCGTCCAATACGGCCTTGGCACCGAATCCCCTGACGACCCTCGGCGGCTTCGCGATCTCGAGCCAAAACACTTACAACCCGTTCGGCGAGGATTTCAACAGCGCCGGCGGCAGCAGTTTCGGCGTGCGCCTCACCTCGCTGGGTCTGCGCGAGCAGCTCTTCGGTCTCACCACCGGGCAGGTCCACACCGGCTTCAAGGGTGACTTCCCGATCGGTAACCAGACCTGGCAGTGGGATGTGGGTCTTGACTACGGTCATACCACCACGACCCAATCGACTACGGGCCTGGTCAATCTGAACATACTGAACCAGGAGGCTGGTCCGAACTTCGTAAATGCGCAGGGCGTGGTTACCTGCGGCACCGTTGCTGCCCCGATTCCCGGCTGCATCCCGTTCAATCCGTTCAACATCAACACTCCGCAGTCGATTGCCGCGCTGCAGGCCTCCGCCACGCCGGGTCTCCTTCAGAATCTGTCGCAGGAGAAGGTTTGGCACGCTGACTTCAACGGCGGAGTGTTCGACCTGCCGGCCGGTACCATCAATCTGGCGGTCGGCGCGGACTATCGCCAGGAGTATGAGCACGATCAGGTCGACGGCTTGCTGACGATCGATCCGGCCACCGGCCAATGTACCTTGGCCAGTCAGTGCAGCGCCGGTCTGCAGGGCGGTTACAACGTCAAGGAAGCCTACGCCGAAGCATTCATCCCGATCCTGAACGACCTGCCGTTCATCAAGTCGTTGAACGTCGACATTGGCGACCGTTATTCCAAGTTTAGTTCGGTCGGCACCACCAACAACCTGAAATTCGCCGTTGAATATAAGCCGTTCGACGACTTGCTGCTGCGTGGCACGATTGCCGAGGTGTTCCGCGCCCCGAACCTCTTCGAAGTCTTCGGCGCGCCAACCTCTTCCGCGTATCGTATCTCTAGCGATCCCTGCACAGGTTACACGGGCACGCCGGTCGACCCGGCCTGCGTCAATGTGAAAACCGACGGCAGCTTCACCAACCAGCTGGTCACCGAGAACCAGCAGGGCAATGCTATTAACGCCGGCTCCGCCTTCACAAACGTCCCGATCAAGCCGGAACAAGGCAAGACGTTTGATTTCGGCGCCGTCTACAGCCCGTCGTGGGCACCAGGCCTCTCGTCGACGATCGACTTCTGGCACCTTTACATCAACGATGTCATCACCGTCGTTGGTATTCAGAGCTCGCTCAATCTCTGCGCAGCGGGTGATACGACCTACTGCCAGTTCATCTCGCGCACCCCCAGTGGGGTCGATCAGGGTCAGCTTACAACCAACGTGGTGACGCCCACCGACAACCTGGGTACCACCAGCACGGGGGGCGTCGATTTCTCCCTGAACTACAAGCTGCCGCAGTTCTCGTTCGGCAAGATCAGTGTGGGCATGAACGCCACTTACCTGAAATACTTCAACGAGCAGACCGCTCCAGGTACCGTCGCCAATACCACTTACAACGACGCCGGACATTTCATGCCGTTCGGTTCTGCGCAGGCGGCAGCTTGCCCGGGTGCCGTCGGCAACTGCCTGTTCCCGCGCTGGAAGGGTCAGGGCTATGTGAACTGGCAGTTGGGTAACTGGGATGCTTCGTGGCGCTTGCGCTACATCGGCCGCTTCCAGATGGGTTCGAAGAGCCCGTCGCAAGACGTGCATCCGGATGGGTCATGCTACTTTGGTACCTACTGCACGATTCAGGGCGCCGAACTGAAGTACGGTGCGACCGTCTATAACGACGTGTCGCTGGGCTACAACATCGAACCGTTGAACACCCGCGTCGAGTTCGGCGTCAACAACGTGCTCGACAAGCAGCCGCCGTTGTTGTTCGCGAACAACACGTTGAACGCGAATACCGACCCGAGCGACTTTGACCTGGTTGGCCGCTACTTCTTCGGCCGAGTCACGGTCAAGTTCTAAGCTTGGCTTGACGTTTTAACCTTAAGGGGCCGCGCAAGATGATTGCGCGGCCCTGTTTTTTTGGGGGATGGCATCAATGCGATTTGACGAGATCAATGCGGCAATACAGTCCGGCGACCTGGTGACGGCTGAAGCTCTGTGCCGGGCAGATTTACAAGCGTGGCCGCACGACGAAGATGGGCTATTGCTGCTGGCTGTAAGCCTGCATCTGCAGCATCGGATCCCCGAGGCAATCGCCGCTTACGTGTACCTGACCCAACTGTTTCCCGACAACGGCGTATACTGGGCGAACTACGCTACCGCCTTGCGGGAGGGAGCGCTGCTGACGGAAGCAGAAACGGGCTATCGCACCGCGATCCGGCTGGACCCGAACAATCCCATACCTCGGGTCGATCTCGGACTGATGCTGATCGAGCGCAAGGACTATCTGAGTGCTCGCGAGACGTTGCTGGATGCCTTCGATCTGGACCGGCAATCGCCGCTGGCCCGCGTACATGGTGCTCGTGCCTGTTGCCTGTGCCAGGATTTCAACGGTGCCCAGGATCTTCTCCGACCCTGGCGCCAATGGTTGCCGCTGCACGACGATGTCCTGCAGTTGGAGTTGGGCAGGCTACTGATATTATTGAGCGACGCAAGCGGTGCGCTGGCGTTGCTGGAAGAAGTGGTGCAACGGAACGGTTCCAATCTGGAAGCGAAGTTCCTGCTCGCCAGCGTTTACGAGCGGCTGAACCGGCTGACAGAGGCCGACGCGTTGTTACAGGTGATCGCGACGCAGGGTCAGGCACTGGGCCCATCTGAAAAGCGCGAAATGGATTACCAGTTAGCCAAGTTAGCTCTGCGCAAGAATGATCTGGCCTCCGCTCGATCGCTATTGGAACGGTCAGGACCACGTCACCCGAAGGACATGGCTCACTTTTTCGAATTGGCCGAGATGTACGACAAGGCCGGCGAACAGGAGCTTGCCCTGCAGGCTTTGCGCGCGGCGCATGTCATCCAGTTGGAAGACCTGAAAATTGCCGCGCCGGCTCATTTCGCGCCCGACGCCCCAGCGTTGCCGGTGGCCACCATTGCGCACGTATCTCCAGCGGCTTACCACCAGTGGCCCACGCTGCAGGCCCCGGATGCTCACCATTCGCCGGTGTTCATTGTTGGCTTTCCACGCTCCGGCACCACACTGCTGGAGCAGATGCTTGATGCCCATCCGGCGCTGCAGTCGATGGACGAGAACCCGTTTTTCAACAAGCTGGCCGGCAAGCTGCGTGCGCACGACCCATGCATTCTGCAGGATCTTGGTGTACTGCAGCAACGCGATGCTGATGAATTGCGCAAGCTCTATCTGAAGATGGTATGCGAGACGATCGATCGGAACTGGGATGCCCAACTGGTCGACAAGAATCCACTGAATATGTTGTGGCTACCGATGATCCATCGGCTGTTTCCAGAGGCGAAATTTATTTTCGCGCTGCGTCACCCATGCGACGTCATCCTCAGCTGCTACATGCAGAATTTTCGTGCCAGCATCCTGGGCGCCGCTGGCGCTAGCATTCCACGGCTGGCAGCAGCCTACGTACAGGCCATGGAGCACTGGCTACAGGATGTGCAGACCTTTCAGCCTAACGTCCTAGTATCGCGTTACGAGGATCTGGTGGCGGATTTTCCCCGACAGGCCCAGCGCATCGCGCAGTTTCTGGAGCTGGAGGATGCCACGCCCATGCTGGCCTTCGACAAACATGCCCGCGGCAAGGACTATATCGGCACGCCCAGCTACACCCAGGTCATCTTGCCGGTGAATAAAAAGGGATTGAACCGCTGGAAAAGGTATCGAAAGGAATTCGAGCCGGCTTGGCCGATGCTGCAACCCATGCTTCGGCGCTGGGGCTACCATATAGACGAATAACTTGCTTTTCGCCATGCATGATGCAACGAAAACTGTATTCCAAGGCCGACGAATTAGGCCTTCCTTGGCATACTCGCCCGAATTGCGTTCATTCCATCACGGTCTCGGATAACCAAAGTCGAAACGCCATAGCCGCAGTTGAATCGGGCCGACTTAAAGACGATACCAAATAGTAGCCATTCTGTGCGAGTACCCCCACGCTTCCAACTCGCACAAGTGCTCCGGCAGCGATAGTGTCAGCCACCAGCATGCTCCGAGCCAGAGCCACACCCTGCCCCATTTCGGCTGCCTGTAACAACAGTGCCGAATCGCTGAAGGTAGGGCCACGCGAGACTTGGTCAATCTTCACTCCTGCCTGCGTGAACCAGCTCTCCCAAGATTCAAAACCATCACACAACAGGAGGCAACGTCTAAGATCAGTCAATCCACGCAGCTTCACGCGTGATACATAGCTAGGTGACGCTACCGGAAAAAATTCTTCGTCGAACAGCTTCTCGCTGCGCGTACCCGCCCAACTGCCGCTTCCATAGCGGATACCGAAATCGATACCCTCCGCGTCCAGATCGATCAGGGCTGGGGTGGCGTCAAGATTCAGCCTGATCTCCGGGTGCTTTGCCAGAAATGTACCTAAACGCGACATCAACCATCGGCTCACTAGAGATGGCGGCGCGGTGATCGACAGATTATTCTCATACCGGACCCTTAACGAGCTGGTAAGCGACGAAAGTGGCTCCAGAGCTTCCCTTACCACTTTCAACAGCCGGTTTCCTGCCGGTGTCAGAACGACGTTGCGCCGATTCCGTGCAAATAATTTCGTTGCGCAGAACGACTCAAGCGCCGCTATTTGGTGGCTAACCGCGCTCGTTGTCAAATGCAACTCCTCTGCAGCGCGGGAAAAATTCCGCAATCGACCTAGCGCCTCGAACGCGCGCAACGTATGCATCGGCGGCAATACATATCTCATAGTTATGTCCGGGCGGATGAATAGTATTCATCACATAGTTAATAATTTTCACTTCAACGATCTCGTTTGCGAACTCATACTGCCTCCCAAACGAACAACGAATTTTACGCCTACTTATCGAACAAATCGAACGGAACATTATACTTTTCCGCGATTCATGCCTATGAGTCATGGTCTACTATTTTCGTACGTCGTGGACGTGCGCTATTCATCAATACGTTGGCGACGCTCAGTCGTGACTTCTACTCGAGCCACCAGCCGGACGTGATGCGTCGCGTATCACCTTGCCGTTATCAATGGTCGATTTTTAAGTGGTAGACCCGTCACAGCTACCGGGTCATTGATCTTGGTTAATTCGATATAGCACAAAGATAAATTCACGCCCAAATTCATACACAAAAACACACGAGCGAATACAATCAAGCTGATACATACCAATAAGCCCGCTGTCATCGACAAGGAGACGTACGGCGCATCAATCCCATAGCTTCTCTTGCGCCTTGCATTAATCATGGTGATTCCCTTGATGTCATGATGGATGCGATGTGCAGCAACATTTTTTGGCTGGCGCGGATGATGTAGCAGTGTCTGGTGTCATGCAAACGTGCTGCAGAGGAAATAAGGAAAGGCATGAGGAACAAACACGGTCGCCAGTTAGCGACTCATCTCATCCAAAAATCGAACGTCATGAGCAAAATGACTATTGGGAAAACCGTCAGGTTCACCCTCGGTCCGGGCAAACTGGCTAAGATGAGCGCGGAAACCAAGGCTTGGCTGGAACGCAAATTATTTCTCACGTTCTGTACCCAAAAAGCTGAGTTGCGCGCAGCTGAGGAATGCAGCCGTTCCAGGATCTCAGGCTTACTTCCAGCACTTGAGGCCACTACACGTGCCTCGCAGCATTGAAGACATGCGTTGAGTTAACTTAGGTTTCTGCATTCAACGTAATCCATACTTTGCAAAAAGCGCTGAGATGAAAAAGATTATGCCGAGCCCATCAGTCGACCCCCTCGATACGCGATTCCTCCAGCAAGAACTCGAAGGCCTCGGAGTACCTCGGGGTGCCGTCGTCATGGTCCATTCGTCCTTGTCTGCCTTCGGGGCGGTGGTAGCTGGAGCTCAGAGCGTGGTCAATGCGCTTCGGCACTGCGTCGGAAAATCGGGGACTGTTGTCGTGCCGGCATTCACGCCTCAGGTCTCCGACCCGTACCCGCAAGCGCTCGGTGGGCCGCAGGTCGACAGAGCTCGCCGAGAAGTACCGCTCTACCATGATGCTTTGCCGACTCCCATGGGTGCAGTCCCCAACTCGGTTCTAGCCCATCCCGACCGACTACGCGGCGGTCACCCGCAGGCGTCTATTGCCGCTTTGGGTTCTTGGGCCCGGGAGATCACAACCAATCAGCCCTTGATTTATGCGCTCGGAAAGGACTCGCCATTCGATAGGATGTATGGGTTGGGTGCATACATCTTGCTGTTGGGCGTTGGCCACAACCGCAACTCGTTCTTGCACTACGCCGAGTCGTTAGTGCCTCAACATCGCAGGAAGGTACGTCGATTCCCCTACGTAATCCAGCGCGAGCGCCTTTGGGTGGAAGCTCCCGACGTGGGTGACGACAATGGCAAATACTTTCCACTGCTCGGAGCCGAGGCCGATGCCGCCGGTTTGATCCGCAGCAAAATGATCGGATCGGCGTCCTGTCAGCTCATGAAGAGCATTCCTTTCGTCGACTTCGCAAAATTGCGGTTAGCGGAATTGCTTACCGAGGCACGGTAGCGTGGCCAAACCTGAGCACCTCAATCTCGATCAATGAATTGGGCGAACCCATTTCGAGCCCCGCCGCGCAACACTGAGAAGCGCGTCCAATCGGTGCCCTCTCATTTGTTAGGCCTCGCGGCCCTTGCCGCAGCTCACAAAAAGGACTTGGCGAACGATGCGCGGATTTTGGGATGAGAACAACTGGCGGCTCGAAGGAAACGCCCTGCTGATGCCCAACGGCCAGCGACTGCTACTGAAACACATCATGGAATGGCGTGCGCACCACCTAATGGGCAACGTCGATCTGTCCGGCAAATGGCCTGACTGGAAAGTCAGGCAGCAATACCTGATTGCACCGGGTGGCTCCATGCACCAAGGCCGCATCCCAGAACACGTTATGCGTCACATCGTGCACATGCACGACATAGAACGCCTCGACCTCAAGCGCCGGCAACTAGTCCTGTTCTAGCGGTAAACGTGACTCGAAGAAAACGAACCACCACGGGTGACCACGTAACTTCTCTCAAGATCGGCACGGCACGTTGAGCGCCAGCGGCCGCATGGTAACCACGGAACGCCACTTCCTTTGAATTATGGAAAGGCACCCGCCCGGCTTGCTTAGGCATTAGTCGGGTACGAATCATCGTGAGCCAGTTCAGGTCTTTCAGTGCCGCGCTTGTAAGCGCAAGTCGTGAAGAAGTCAGTGCCGATTGGGCTTGCTGTAAAACGGCGGCAAGGCACACGAGGCCTGTTCTGGCGTCCTCAACGCAGCCACTCAACGAGGCGAGCACAACGCAGCAAAGGAAGAGGAGAACGCAGCCTGCCGCCGTGATTGGAAAGAATCACCGCATCTGCACCGGCGGCGATGCAATGTCGCGCGTCAGCGGCGCGCAAGACACCTTTCACTAGTAGGCGGCGCGGCCATAGCGCGCGTATCCGCGCGAGGCCTTGCCAATCGAAACCAGCATCCATCTCGCGCCTGATCAGCGCGGCCTGTACGTCCATATTGCCCTCGCCGGCCGCGGACAGGTTTGCCATATGCGGAACGCCGTTGCGCAATAGGCGCAAGGTCCAGCGCGGATGCGCGATGCCGTCGATCAGGAGAGAAGGCCGGTAGCGCAGTGGGTATTCGAAGCCGTTGCGCCGATCGCGTTCGCGATTGCCGCTCACCGCCACGTCGACCGTCACCACTAGGGTGGAACAACCCGGTATCTCGCGGCTTTTCGGAGGCCTATGGCATTACCCCCGAGGTGTTTCGCGCGGAACTCAGAACAAAAGCCGCATGGCTTCGAATCACGCGCGCTTCCGATCGTCTTCGCACCATTGCCACCGATACGGGCTTCGCGGATCACGCGCACATGACGCGATGGATTCAAAAGACTCACTGGCCTATCACCGATGGCATGGCGTCTTGGATTTGGACCGAGTGCGGAGGTCTGAAAAAGCTGCCTGCTTCGTCATGAAATCGTCGTTTCTACTTCGGCCCTTTCCAGACGAGATCCTCGTTGTTGCGGCGTTAGATGTACGCGGCAAGGGTGCCTTGGTCGTCAATCTGAATGGCTCACGACCTTCGACGCCTTCGTTGAAGTAGATATCGGTGTTGTCTCCCTGTCATGGCTTGTCCAGATGTTCGAGGACGTGCTGCGCATACACGCGGTCGTCGGCAATCACCGCGCTTCTCGCATCGCGCTCTATGACAGGTCGGAATTTCTTAAGCCTGAAGGCGTCGACCAGATGCACGGCCATCTCGTGTATCTGCAGGTAGGAATCGTCCAGGGCAGCGCTTACCGTATCGCTCACCGCGTTTGCGTCTGCGGGCGGCAGCATCTCCTTGAGTGCGGGAAGGCGTGTTAGCGCCACGAGCCGGATACGCTCAGGCGCTCCTGGCTTGGCATAGGAAAAAACGATGTGCGCCGCCTGTGGATTTTTTATCGCGGCCAGTCCGTTCAGTACGCCAATCGTTACGTGCCGATCTTTCGCGGCGCCCAAAGCGGTGCGTAGAATATCGAGCGCGTTGGGGCTGACCGAGTGACCCAGCTGTTCGGCCGCAGCAGCTTGCACGGCATAGCTCGGGTCGTCGCGAATCGCCTCAATCACTGCTTCCAAGACGGCCTGGTCGCTCAGAAAGTTGCTCATTGCGCTTATCGTTGCGGCGCGCACCTTGCTGTTGCTTTGATTCAGCGCGGATAGCAACGCCCGCTTGGCCTGATCGGACTTGCCCTGGCCAAGACTCGATGCCGCCTCAATACGCACGCCGTAGAATGTGTCGCGGTTCAAGACGTTCGTCAACGCCATGACGCAGCAATCGTTATCCGTTTTCGAATGTATACCCAACTGTTTGGTGGCCCAGAGCCGGCTCATCATGTACGGGTCATTTTGCGCCTGCGCGCTGAGCTCCTCGTTTGTCTTGGTAAAGATGATGGTTTTGTAGATGATGCCGTTCGGATCGAAGTCGACCCACTTAGGCGCGAAGGCCAACGGTATGTCGAATTCCTGGTTGGCAGCATAGTTACGAACCAGTTTGTCTACTTTTTGATTGTTGTCGCCGAAGAAGGTCAGGTGGATCGGCATGTCGAAGATTGTGGTATTCGCATTCACGTTTTGCGTCTGTGCCACCTTCACCATTTCCATTTTTCGCTGGGGATCGTAGCTGGCGGTGATTCGATATTCGGGGTGACCGCCTTTGAACACCCATTCGTACAAGAACCACGACAAGTCCTTCCCTGTTCGGGTCCAGATGCTGCTCGCAAGGTCCGCAGTATCGGCCGTCTGTGCTTGGTGGGTGGTCAGGTAGTAGTTGAGTGCCTGGAAAAGCGTTTCGTCCTGCGATGCGGGCGCCATCATGGCATGCTCGCTATCGAGCACGTAACGCATCATATCCAGCACTGACGCACCCTTGGCGTGGGTGATTTCTTCGAGCATGTCAACCGGATCGAGATACCCGCGGTAAACCATCGGCCGGTCATTGTCTGCCGCTTCGGCATCCAGTGCTGCATTTTGATCGTTGTAGATTTCGAAGCGATACGCGTCGTTTCCTTCGTGATATTGCGTATACAACGCGGTTAGATACGTGGCGAAACCTTCGTTCAACCAGATGTTGGCCCAGTCGCGGCCTTGCACGTAGTCGCCAAACCAGTGCTGACCCAACTCATGGGCAACGAGAATCGTGCTTGGGTAATCAGCGTCCGCTCTGGCGTCATGCAAGGTCTCATCGAGCAGCGTCGTGGCGCTGACGTTTTCTTGGCCGCCCCACATATAATTGTGAACGGCGACCTGATCGTATTTCTCGAAGGGATATTCGACGCCCGTGGCGCGCGTGAAGAATCCAATCATGTCCGGCGTGAGATGGAACGTGCGCTGCGCCACCGCGTCGTCGACGCTATTGGCGACGAAGTAATCCACCGGCTTGCCTCTGTAGTTATCCGAGATCTTCTTCCACGGGCCCACCGCAAGCGACAACAGATAAGCACTGTGCGGGACGTGCTCCACCCAGTCGTAAGTCGCTTGTCCGGCCTCGTGCTTCACGCTCACCAGCGTGCCGTTAGAAATGACGACTTGTCCTTCCGGCACAGTCGTAATCGTTTCGCTGGTGGCCATGTCATTGGGATAGTCCCAACATGGGAACCAGTGGTGGTTGAATTCAGGTTCACCCTGCGTGTAAATCTCGGGTGGTGTGCCCGGATCATTCCTTCCTGGATTGACGAAGTAGAGTCCAGCCTTTGGATAGCCGTGATAGACGATGCGAATGTCCAGCGAATCCGCGGGCCCGTAAGGATGCCCCAGGGTGATCCATAAGCATCGATCATCCGCGCTATACGCAAGCGCTTTCGGCGCGCCATCAGTCTTGACCAGCGTTACCGAGTCGATCGACAAATCCTCGCTGTTGAGGCAGAACTTCTCGAAGTTCGTCTCGAACGGTTTGATGGCCACCACTTCGTCGCCGAACACTTCTCGCTTGGATTGGGAAAAATGCAGCGAAAGCTTGTAATTCTGTACATGGTAGCTTCGGCTCGGCGCCCATTGCATGGTTCCGGGGCCGTTGCTTTCCTGGGCGGCATGAGCCATGCCGAGGTAAGCCAGCGCAAAAAGCAGCGCGATGGATTGGGATTCTGGGCGCCGCCAAAGACGGCTGACCGAACACCCGTTCACATCTTCGGAGATCGCACGGCTTCGGGCACGTTCGGCAGACGATCTGGAAGGATCGGCAACAGGGTAAGTTGATGGCCTCATTGGCTTGTAACTTAGCCCATCAGACTTACTCGCGTCTTGAATGTATTTGACTCCGATGACCGCTGCCGGCGCTTTGCCGGCTATGTAGCCCTTGGCGAATCGTGTCCACAACCATGCGGTGGCGCGCGACCCCACTTGCTCATTGTTTTTACGCATGAACATCTGCCATATCGATTTCTTAGAAAAAATTGTTGGAGCACGTCGACGTTTCCCTTTGCTACAAAGCTGATAACACCGACGTTGATCCTGGGCGAACGGCCCTCAACTCATAGGATGGTAGTGGCGCGATTCACACGGTCGCAGCGGCCATGCCGAAGGTACCATCCACGACTTCAACGAAATTTCTCTCCTCGCGCACGATGAACCGCTTGGATTGCGCCACGGCGAAATTCTGCAGCGCCTCAGGATCCTTCTTTAGACGCGCCTGATAGGCCTCGTAGGAAGCGAGACTGTCGAAAGCAATCAGCCCCCAGCCGACATAGTTGGTTCCCTGCCAAGGAAGGAAGTAGCCCACCAGATGCCCACCGCAACGGGGGATGATGCGGCCCCAGCGTTGCGCATAATCTTTGAAGGCATCCCGCTGAAAGGGATCGATTTCGTAGCGGATGACGCAGGCGATCGTCATAACGTGGCTCCCGGTGGATTGATCTACAAAAGAGGCGGCCGCATCGGCTTGGTCGATGAGTTTCAGGCGCAGACCAGATGTGACCACTGCTCCAATCAACGCGGCCTGGGCGAGGAACTCGCGGTGGCTCAAAGGGTGCACCCGCGTACCCGTAGGGGTGATGCCTGTACTATCTGGATGATCTAAAGAGTTCATATCTAAATTCCCTTCTGCATCAGGAAGGGCAAATGCTTCACTTGCATTCGCCTGTTTCTTCCGTCTCTTGCAACGCGATGATGAAATTCCCTCAGCCCATGGCGAAACGAAAGCGCAGTGGCTTCCACTCGCGACGCCGCATCGCCAGCACCAACAGGAGCACTGACGTGATGAGGCAGATAATGACAGCGGGAACGGATGCTTCCGGTCCGAACTTTCCGCCGACCAGCCAATCGGGCCCAGCGAAAGAACTCGCGAGCAGTCCGTGACTTTTGCCGCCGGACACCGAGGCACCGAAAATTCCGCCTTCGGTGAAATTCCAGCCGAAATGCAATCCGATTGGAAACCACAGCGAGCGCGTCAACACATAAGCGGCGGCCAAGAGGATTCCGGATTCCAGCATGATGGCCAGCGTGCTTGCGGCCGTCGCTCCGGGATTGGGAGCGTGAAGCAGTGCGAAAAGCGCGCCAGTGAAAGCGATAGCCAACAGCGAGCCGAAGCCTTCCTCCAGCAGGCGGTAGACCCCGCCACGAAACGCTATCTCTTCGCCCACTGCAGCGATGAGCGATGCCGCCGCGGCCTTTATGACTGCGTCATAGCCGCCGATACCTTTGAAAGACGCTGCACCATATGCGACGAGCACGGCAATCACTGCGCAGAACAACACGCAGCCGATTGCCGCACCGCCGAGCAAAGACGGAATTACGCCAGTAGCGGAGAGCTCCGCAGCTGCGCGCTTCTCCGTCCAGCGGACGAGCTGGCGATAGAGTGCGATGAGGATGGCGATACCAAGCATCGCAAACAGAATCGACCGAACATCAGAAGGCAGGCAAGAAAGATACGGCTTGGCGAGAACGGGAAGTAGCCGGCAACCGAGATAAACGCCGGTCAGTACTAGGGAGAACAAAACAAAGCGCAGTGGCCAATACCGCCAGGGACCCAGCTGAGGCGATGCCACAGGTTCGTCTGTGAAAATCGTGTTTGACATGTTTTACTCCAATATTTCCCTGATGACCCGACGATCTAAGCCTCTAAAGAAGGCAACACCGGTGCCGGAGACAAAGCGAAGTTTTCTTCCCCGAGCTACCGTAATTCAGCCTTTTTTTAGCCGACACAAAAAGTGGAAAAAACTGTGAAGTGATCGTCTACGCAACGACTGGGCATTGCCCCCCAGCCGTCCACGTTCTTTGCCATAGGTGCGTGCGAATGTATGTAGTGCTAATGCACAACTATCTATGCTGTTTGAAAAGCCGTGGTGTGAACATGTGGTTGTTCATCTAAGGGGTTACGGCGAATGGATCCGCGCGGGCCTCGATATGGCGGCGCACAGTTTACGCATCGTTGTTGGTAGCCAGTGCGTCAATCGCCAATGCATGCCCTTGTAGCAAAAAGACGGTAGCCAGTGACTCATAAGCGTCGCGGCGAAAAAGCATAATGTGCTGATTCGATTTGTTCGATGTGTGTGGCGTAAATCCGCTGTTCGTATCGGAACAGTATGAGGTCGCAAACGAGAGCGCTGAAGTGAAGATTGTTCACCACAAGATGAATGTCGTTCATCCGGACATAACCATGAGTTACGTATCGCCGCCAACTCATACGGCGGCGCTGCCAATCGCGGCATTGATTAGTAGCACCGGTAGTCGGACGCCCTGACTCACTTCGTGGGGTCTATGCACCGTATTGCCTGCCGTGTTCACGTAGCTTGGACTTCTGCCGGTTTCACAGACACCACGTTTAGGTGTGATGATGAAATCGGAGGTGGTTCATGGCGACGAGAAGAACATTCAGCAGCGAGTTCAAGCGTGAGGTGGTGCGGCTGGTCATGGAGCGTGGTGTAGCAATCAGCCAAGCAGCGCGCGATTTGGATCTGCACGAGAACGTGTTGCGCAAATGGGTTCGGGAGCTGACGGCAGATCCGCAGCATGCGTTCCTTGGCTAAGGGCAGCTGAAGCCTGAGCAAGCCGAGATTGATCAGCTGAGCAAGGAAGTTGCCAAGCTCAAAATGGAGCGAGACATCCTGAAAAAAGCCGCGTCCTATTTCGCCAAGGAGTCGATGTGAAGTTCGGCTTTGAGGCGAAGCACCGAGGGGCCTGGCCGGTAGCAATGGTGTGCGAGACGCTCGGTGTCTCTCGTAGTGGGTTCTATGCGTGGCTGACGCGGCCGCGGAGCCGACGCAGCTTGGATGACGAAGTTATCGGTCGCCAGACTAGTCTGAGTTTTGTCGACAGTGATCGCATTTACGGTGCCCGCCGGGTCTGGCGTGACGTGCTGGAAGCCGGCCATCAATGTGGGTTGCATCGCATCGAGCGACTGATGCGTAGTCAGGCACTGCGTGCACGACCACGACGGCGCGGGTTGCCGATCGACCGCGGCGAACGATCCAGCAGCGCGATCGCGCCGAACGTTCTTGATCGGCAGTTCCGGGCCAGCGCACCGAACCAGAAGTGGGTCGCTGACTTTACCTACCTATGGACTGCCGAGGGCTGGCTGTATGTGGCGGTGGTGCTGGACCTGTATTCCCGCCGGGTGGTGGGTTGGTCTATGCAGCCC
>Ga0302178_10001770_pt1 | contig 17762 bp, 12 predicted proteins | sample I_Palsa_E1_3_FD_198790 | JGI IMG/M metagenome (GOLD analysis project Ga0302178, IMG submission 198790) | Peat permafrost microbial communities from Stordalen Mire near Abisko, Sweden - I_Palsa_E1_3 | ecosystem: Environmental > Terrestrial > Soil > Palsa > Peat permafrost | place: Sweden... | reverse complement strand
CGATCGGGCTGAATCAAACAGCACGACCTCAAACCCTGCTCACCAGGAGAAAAAGGCTGCATAAATTTTATCCGTCGAGGCGACAACTAGCTTGAAATCTTCCGGCACTGGTGCAGCGTTTGGTCGAAATGCACGGGGGACGGGTCGATGTCCACAGCGTCGTGGGCCAAGGTAGCGAGTTTACCGTGCGCCTACCCGCGATGCTGTCTCCGGCCCCATCCCAGCCCACTGCCCGCCCTGCCATGGCGAAGCCGGCCAGTCACATGTTGCGGGTGTTGGTGGTCGATGACAACGTTGATACTGCGGAAAGCTTGGTGTTACTGGTGAAATTATTGGGGCATAACGTGCGCATGGCCCACGACGGCCTGGTGGCGCTTCAGACCGCCATCGATTACCGGCCGAATGTGGTGCTGCTCGATATCGGACTCCCCGGCCTCACGGGTTATGAGGTGGCCAGCCGGATACGCGAGCAAGCCTCGCTCAATGGCATCCTACTCGTGGCCGTCACGGGCTATGGTCAGGAATCCGATCGACTGCTTGCGCTGCAAGCGGGTTTTGATCATCACCTGGTCAAGCCGATCGACTTCGAGAAGGTGCGGCAAATTTTGGCGGCGGCTTCGGCGGACGATGTCATGGGGACACCGCAGGTGGTCTCCTAGCTCTGGCGCCTTACCCAGTCAAATCGCTCGACCTGTTTGGAGGACGCGCTCGCTGTGCGCGTCCAGGCCAGGATATGCCTGCCGGCAAGGTTAGACATCGGGATATGCGGCCACGAAACTTTGGAACGCGCTGTAAGGCGGATTGATCCGAGCGCCATTGTCGAGCATGATGCCCCAGGTATCGTCCCCGCTATCCAATTCGTAATACATAACGGATTGAATATTATCGATGGCCCGTGCTTGATAGTACTCACCCAAATTTGCGGTGATATAGGTCGCGCGGAAAGCATCGCCATCCTGCGGGTTGGCGTTCCATTCCGTGAGCATAAACGGCACGCCGTAACGCGCCTTGCAATACATCGGCAGATTGAATCCCGGACTCGCGCCATCCGTGCCGAGATCGAAGATATCGCCATACACTTCGTAGTTATGCCAGGTGGTGAGGTCCCAGCGCACTGTCGGATAGCCCGCCGAGCCGTCTGGCTGCGTGCCGTCCCATAAGGCATCGGACGCACCGATGTCGTTCACGCAGAAGTTGATACCGCACAGCGCACCGGACTGCACTGACTTGACCCCGGCTATCATGCCGCGCATGGCGCCGCGCATTATCGGCCAGTTGGCGTTGTTGAAGTCCGCGGGACTCGTGCCGGCATTGGCGGAATTCAGGACGATGGAACTGTCGCGCGTCAACTCATTGCCGCACTCGTACATTGTCACGCCATATTGCTGCAGGGCATTGGCGACAGCGGCCGCGACCGCAAAGCCCTGGTTATAGGCGACAGACTCGCTGCTATAGAGATTGCCGGAAGTGTCATAGATGCCCTGACTGATCAGCACAAACAGCGTCAGGCCTGAGGCCTGAAATGCTTGCGCCAACTGAATCAACGCGTTTAATTGGGTCGGGTTGTTAGAGCAGCCGAGGCGGTAAGTCGAACAACCGAGCGCCTTGAGAATGCTGACAATTTGGGCCGGTGTGTACGGGTAATCAGAGTGCCCGTTGATACCGTAGAAATGACCGGTGGCAGCGACAACAGGTGTGCGCGGATCGCTTACCGGAAGCCATGCAAGATCGACGCAAACGAAGAACTGCCCTCCCGTTCCTCTGTGAAAAATCAAGCCGCCGTACCAAAGCAACAGCGTCACATTGTAGGTATTGCCTACGGTTGCACCGTTTCGGTAAATCACCTGATTGACGACAGTCCAGACGACGCCGCTCTTGTCGGTGATCGAGGTTGCGGGCGGAACGGTGGTGCCGTCTGGCGAGCCTATTGGGTTGGCAGCAGTAGCCGATGCGGCTTGACTGGGTGGCGCGCTCGCACTGGAGGTGGCGGGGTTGCTTGTTGCAACAGCGCTGCTTGTTGTGCTCGTACCTGTCGTTGCGGCCGTGCCGCTTGTTGTCGCTGTACCGCTGGGGGTGCTTTGATCACCGCCGCCACACGCAGTCAAGATGGAAGTGCCGGCTAGCGCAGTCACGCAGCCAAGAAATTGACGTCGTCTTATCATAGCGGTGAATCCCATTCGAACACCGCCCGAAAGAGAAGGCGTTAGGTACTGTTTTACACGTAAAGTTTCATAAATGTTGTTGTATTGCTAAATCAATACACATAAATTTTTAGGGTCTGGAACGACTTTAATCGGGCCGCCCGCGCTGACTGTACCCACATAATGAGTTGATTGCAGTGCCTCTCGATATCGGATTATTCGGCCTCGCAACTTAAGAACTAAGCGCTTGGCTAGGCGAGCATGCCTCGCCGACGTGCGTGTTCGCGCCGGTCTGGACGGAGCCCAGACCGGCGCTTATCCGTGAGTTTAGGTATCGGGATACTGGGCCACGAAACTTTGAAATGCGCTGTAGGGAGGATTGATCTGCGCACCATTGAGCATAATGCCCCAGGTATTGTCGCCGCTATCTAATTCGTAGTACATAATAGATTGGATATTTTCGGTCGATCTTGCAAGATGATACTCGCCCATTTTCTGGGTGATATACGTCCCGCGGAAATTATCGCTATCTTGCGGGTTGGCGTTCCATTCCGAGAGGATAAACGGTACGCCATAACGCGCCTTGCAATAGATCGGCAAATTGATCCCCGGGCCCGCGCCATCGGTGCCGAGATCGACGAGATCGCTATACACCTCATAGTTATGCCAGGTGGTGAGATCCCATCGCACCGTGGCATACCCCACCGAGCCATCCGGCTGCGTACCGTCCCATAAGGCATCGGATGCACCGATGTCGTTCACGCAGAAGTTGATCCCGCACAGCGCACTGGGCTGCACCGACTTGACCCCGGCTATCATGCCGCGCATGGCGCCGCGCATCATCGGCCAGTTGCTGTTGTTGAAATCCGCGGGATTGGTGCCGGCATCGGTGGAATTCAGGATAATGGCCGGGTCGCGCGTCAATTCATTGCCGCACTCGTACATTGTCACACCATATTGTTGCAGGGCATTGGCGATGGTCACTCCGACCGAGTGACAATAATTATAAGCGACCAACTCATTGCTGAAGATATTGCCGGATTTGTCATATAAACCCTGATTAATCAGCACAAACAGCGTCAAGCCCGACGCCTGAAAAGCTTGAGCCAATTGGGCAGCCGCATTTAATTGCGTCGGGTCGGTAGTACAACCCAGGCGGTAGATCGTACAACCCAGCGTCTTAAGAATGCTGACCGTTTGCGCCGGGGTGTACGGATAATCATAGTGGCCGTTGATACCGTAGAACTGACCGGTGGCAGCGCCAACGGGTATGCGTGGATCGGTCACTGGAAGCCATGCAAGATTTGAGCAAACGAAGAACTGCCCTGCCGTTCCCTTGTGAAAAATCAAGCCCCCATACCAAAGCAACAGCGACACATTGTAGGTATCGCCTACGGTTGCACCGTTTCGGTAAATCACCTCATTAACGATAGTCCAGACAGCGCCGCTATTGTCGGTGATCGAGGTTGCCGTCGGACTGACCCAGCCGTCAGGAGAGGCCGTGCTGGCTACGGTCGCGGCTTCGGCTTGATTGTGCAGTACGCTCGAACTGGAGCCGGCGCCGCTGGTGAAGTTTGCGGCGTTGGTTGTTGTCGCTGTGCTAGCGGTGCTGCTCGTGGCGCTTTGATCGCCACCGCCGCACCCTGTCAAGATAGTATTGCCAGCTAAAGCTGTCACGCAGCCAAGAAATTGACGTCGTCGTATCATGGCTTATGTACCCTTTTCTAAAACCGCCTAAAAGAACTGGCTTTGTGTAATTTTTTATATCTTAAGTTCCTTGAATTCGGACAAATCGTCCAATCAATATAACTAAATTTTTGGGGTCTGGACCATGTTTAATTTGGACCGCCTTCGCTGATCTACATGATCCTTAAAAAATTACAAATATATATAGGATTACTAACAAAATAACTGAATTTAAATATTAAACGGCAGACAAGAGAATTTTCTGAGTATTTCGTCGCCTCTTTTTGCGGTCCGCCACTCCTAAGCTTAAGCTCACCCCCGCTCTCAATGCATATACTGAATAAACTCGATGAGTCGACCTGACTTCATATGGCATAAAATGTGCTTTATTTATCCTATTCTCCACCTTGGAATCCGCCAGACAGCAATGCGTGCACCGAACTCCGAAGCCGCATCCAAAACAGCCGTGCCGCCCGGCTCGCTGAGGATTCTGCTGGTGCGCGACCCCTTCAACTCCCATGAGGATGATGTCAGCGCCATCCGGGCCGGCCTGGCCGAGGCCGGATACGAGTTGGTCAGCGTGGTCGACGCCGACTTACGGCTACCCGAGTTGATTGCCGCCATCCAGCCCGATATGTTGATTATCGAGTCCGAAGCCGCCGCACGCGATGTGATCGAACATGTTTGTGTTTCGACCCAACATGCACCGCGCCCTATCATCCTGTTTACCGACAATACCGATACAGACCGAATCAGAACCTCGCTGGCGGGCGGCATCACCGCCTACATCGTCGACGGCCTCAAGCCGGAACGTGTCAAGCCGATACTCGATGTCGCCTATGCGCGTTTCCAGTTCGAGCAGCAATTGCGCGGCGAACTGGCCGACACCCGCAACAAATTGACCGAGCGCAAGCTGGTCGAACGCGCCAAAGGTTTGCTGATGCAACAACTCCAAATTACCGAGGATGACGCCTATCGGCGTCTGCGCAAGCTGGCGATGGAAAAGAACATCCGCATCGCCGAGGCGGCGCAGCGCATCATCGATGTGTCCGCAGCGCTGGGCTAAAAATCATGTTAAGCATAGGGATCCCGGCCCTACCTTATTCGGCGCGACAGCACAGCGATGGTGCGTCTCGGCACCGAAACCGCTCCTACCACCGACAAGCGATGTCGACGCCGACGGTCCGGCGCAATTTTCCGTTGTGGAGATTTTTTTAATGAAGCTCTCTAGAAAAGCAGCCGGCGCGCGGCGCAACGCCGTCCGCACGGCCCCGCGCAACCCGGCGCGCCGAAAAATTCTATCGGTTGCCGCGCCGGCCGCCGCCGGCGCCGGCATTCTCGGCATGGTCGATCCGCGAGTGCGGGCCGGCGCGTGGGCCGCGGGCTCCGACGCGCCGGAAAAGACCGAGGTCAAAATCGGCTTTATTTCACTCACCGATTGCGCCTCGGTGATCATGGCCGCGACACTCGGTTTAGATAAGAAATATGGCATCGCCATCACGCCGAGCAAAGAAACCTCTTGGGCAGGCGTGCGCGACAAACTGATCAATGGCGATCTCGATGCAGCGCATGTGCTATACGGCTTGATCTATGGTGTGCAAATGGGTATCGGCGGCGCTCAAAAAGACATGGCCGCCTTGATGACGCTCAATCATAACGGCCAAGCCATCACGCTCTCAAGCCAGCTCGCGCAACAAGGCGTCAAAGATGGCGCCTCGCTGGCCGCATTGATGCAACACGCGCCGCGTGACTACGTTTTTGCTCAGACCTTTCCGACCGGCACCCACGCGATGTGGCTGTACTACTGGCTGGCAGCTCACGGCATCAACCCAATGAGCGAGGCACGCTCGATCACCGTGCCGCCGCCGCAGATGGTGGCTACGATGCGAGCCGGCAGAATGGACGGTTTCTGTGTTGGCGAGCCCTGGAACGCCCGCGCTATTTCCGACAATATTGGCTTTACGGCTGCGACCACTCAGGATATCTGGCCAGACCACCCCGAGAAAATATTGGGCGCCACGGCCGAATTTGTCACGCGCTACCCGCATACGGCTCGCGCGATGGTGGCTGCGATTCTTGAAGCCTCGCGTTTTATCGATAGCTCGGCGGCCAACCGCCAACACACTGCGGAAACCATTGCCGACCGGGCTTATGTCGATACCGATGCGGGCGTTATCGTCGATCGCATGCTGGGGCGCTATACGGATGGCCAGGGTAAAACCTGGGATGACCGCCACCCGATGCGATTCTTTGGCGACGGTGCGGTTAACTTTCCTTACCTGTCCGATGGTATGTGGTTTCTGACACAGCACAAACGTTGGGGCATGCTAAAGGAACATCCCGACTATCTGGCCGTCGCACAACAGGTCAATCGCGTCGATATTTATAAAGAGGCTGCCAGCGCGGCGCATGTTGGGCTGCCGACGTCCGAGATGCGCGACGCTACGTTGATCGACGGTGTGGTGTGGGATCCGAGCGAGCCTCGTGCTTATGCGGATAATTTTAAAATTCATGCTTGAAACCCTGCAAGCGCTGATTCCGCGTTAATCCGCTTGTCCCGGCAAGGTCATGACAAAACGCGCCCCACCGCGCGGGCTGTCCTCGATGAAGACATCGCCGCCATGCTGTCGAGCAGTTCGTCCACCGACACCCCCATCGGTGTCATATAGGTATCGCCTTGCTCCAGGCGACTCAAGGTCAATAATTCGCTGACCAGTTCATCCAGCTCACGCACATCGTTACGCAAGGCATCAATCCGTTGCTGCTGTTCCGGCGGAAGCTCGGGTGACTGCAGGAACGCCAAACCGAACTCCAGGTTGGCCGGCGGTGTTTTCAATTCGTGTGAGATGCCGTGCATCATGTCGCGCTGATGCTGGACAAATGCTTCGATACGCGTTGCCATGTGATTGAATTGTTGCGATAGATGATAAATATTTGAGCGCATCGTCAATCACCTCAACTGGCGCACGCTCAATCAATTTTGCGCCACGAGCTTCGAGATCGAGCGTGCGCACCATGTTGGTGTGATCGGCGCAACCGATGCCACGCCAAGTGCATTGAAGGTAGCCGGTGACAACACCAGAGCGGGTCGAAAATCGCCCTGCTGCTCGCGACCGGCTGTCGGGTTCAAGCTCACGCGCACAATATCACCGCGATCAAATTTGACCCGTTTCACCATGCTTCACGCCCCACTGGAGACATTTCCGTCCATGCGGCCAGGTCCGCCGGCAACGGCGCAGTCGCATCGCATTGCGCAAGCAAATCTGCAAGCGCATAGTGATGTCGAGCTGCCTTAAGCATGACGCCCTCAGGCAGCACCTCTACGGCCAGCTTATCGCCCAGCTTGACTTTGAGTTGATCGAGCAAGGCGGTAGATAAGCGTACAGCGGCGCTATTACCCTATTTTTGGATTGAGAGTTCCATTCGCCAACCTCCTTAAACGTATCCTCATTGTAGCTACATTTGCCTTCTCCAAATTTTACCCATCGGCGGCAATCGTCTTGATATCGCCCGTCATGACTTCCTCGAAAAAATGGCGTTCCAAGGGAACAATGCAGTAGTCGCGATAAATATGATAGCCGCGCCGGCCACCGCAGCCAGCAAGATTTTGCGCTCACGGACGGTCAAATGGACAGACAGTGCAAGCAGCGAACCGATCGCACTGCCTGTCGTTCCAGTCTGTACGCAGCAGATCGTGGACAGATTGCAAAAGTAGTTGAGGGGCCTCTTCAGACGAAAGAGTTGAACGTTGAAGCTGCCGAGACAGTTTGGAAAGCCCTTCGCGTGTTCATTGCGTCGAAGGCCAATTTTCCCGACTGTCTCATCGAGCGTACTTGCCACGACGCTCATTGCGAATACACCGCAACTTTTGACACCAAGGCTGCCAAATCTGTTGGCCTGAGGTTACTCAAGTAAATTAACCTCAAGCACATGTGTTTCCGCCAAAATCCGCTTTATTTCCGGCACGCAAGACCCGCAATTGCCGCCGGCCTTCAGGCAGGCAGTCACTTGCGTCTGAGTCGTCAGCCCCTGTTGCCGAATCGCATCGCAAATCGTATTGCGACCGACACCGAAGCAAGAACATACGGTCGGCCCGGCATCTGCGCCCTTCTCTATCGGCTGACCGATTAACAAGCCCACGCGATCGGCCTCTTCAAGTCTGTGCTTGACGAACAAACTTGCCAGCCAGGCGCGCGAAGGCAGGTCCGGGCGCGGCGAGATAAAAATACAGCTTTCAATTCTATCGTCGACCAGATGGACGGCGCGATAGACGCCCGCCGACGCATCCTCGTACTCCAGCCAATCCGCCTGCGCATCGGCTACACCGATGAAGCCGCGCGCCCAAGCGCTGTGGTCTTCGATTGGCGCGCGCCCGGCCATTTCGTAGCGCACAAACTCGCGCCCTTGAATCCGCGTCCAATGCAGGATTTGGTTGAGCGCCAGGGTATGGCGGCTCAACACAAAGCCATGCCAAGACACATTGAATTCTTCCACGCGCACTGGCGTGTGCTTGTACTCGGGCTCTCCAGAGATAGGATCGACCACCGGATTGACCAGCGCACCCACGCGGGCATCCGAGCCGAACTGACCGCTCCAATGTATCGGCACAAAGATACTGCCGCGTGGAATGCCTGCACCGTGCTGCACGCGCGCCACCATCGCGCCCCAACGCGTAGTCACTCGCGCCAAACTGCCGGCGCGCACACCGCAAATCAAAGCATCTTGCGGATGCATATCGACAAACGCTTCCGGAATGTGATCGGCAAGCCGGGCCGATTTGCCGGTGCGCGTCATCGAGTGCCATTGATCGCGCACCCGGCCGGTGTTTAGCGTCAGCGGATAATCCTTATCCGTCAGGTTGACCGGCATGCGCGGCGGTGTAGCGATAAACCGTGCGCGGCCGTCAGGGTGGGCATATTGTTGATCGGCAAACAAACGGGCTGTGCCAAAAGGGTTGTCTGCGGTGACAGGCCATTGCACGGGTTGCAGTGCATCGAACTGCGCTTGGCTAAGGCCCGTCACGCCGCCAAGATTGAAGATCCGTGGCACGCCCACCGTTGCCGCCACGCCGCCCGCTTTCGCGCCCTCTGTATTGCCGAAGGCGCTGAGCCTCGCATGTTCATCGAAAATCTCGCCGGGGCCGGAAAAATCGAAACCGGCATAGCCCATGCGGCGGGCCACATCGCAGATGATGCGCCAATCGGCGCGTGCTTCGCCGGGCGCCGTCAAAAATGCGCGCTGGCGCGAAATACGGCGCTCCGAATTGGTCACCGTGCCGTCTTTCTCGCCCCAGCCCAAAGCCGGTAACACGATATGCGCCAAGGCATTGGTATCGGTCTGCTCGACAATATCGGAGACCACCACCAGTTCACAGCGAGACAACGCACGCTTGACTTGGTCGCTATTGGGCAGGCTGACGACCGGATTGGTGGCCATAATCCATACCGCCTTGATACGGCCCGCCTCAATCGCTTCAAACAATTCCACGGCCTTTAGCCCCGGGCGATCGGCGATAGCTGGGGAATCCCAAAAGCGCTGCACCAGTGCCCGATGCGCCGGTTCATGCAATTCCATATGCGCGGCCAGCATATTGGCCAGGCCGCCGACCTCGCGCCCGCCCATTGCATTCGGCTGACCGGTAATCGAAAACGGCCCGGCGCCGAGCCGGCCGATGCGCCCGGTCAGCAAATGGCAATTGATGATGCTATTGACTTTATCGGTGCCCGCCGACGATTGATTGACACCCTGCGAGAACGCCGTGATCACCTTGTCGGTGGCCGCAAACAGGCGATAGAAGGCCAGCAGATCGTCGAGGTCGAGCTTGCAGATTCGCGCGACCTCGCGCGGATCGAGGGCATCGATTTCGGCGGTAGCCAGCGCGTCCGCCAGACCCTCGGTATGGGCTTCGACAAACGTCTGGTCGGCATTACCTTGACGGGCTAAAAAACTCAGTAAGCCGTTGAATAGCCAGACATCGGTGCCTGCCTTGATCGGTAGATGCAGATCAGCCGACTCACAGGTGGCCGTGCGGCGCGGGTCGATCACGACTATTTTTATTTCGGGGCGTGCTTCCTTGATGCGCGTGATGCGTTGGAACAGGATCGGATGGCACCACGCCGTGTTCGAGCCGACCAGCACAATCAAATCGGCCAGTTCAAGATCGTCGTAGCAGACCGGCACCAGGTCGCCGCCGAAGGCGCGCTTGTGCCCGGCCACCGCCGACGACATGCACAAGCGTGAGTTGGTATCGATATTGGCGCTGCCGATATAGCCTTTCATCAGCTTATTGGCAACATAGTAGTCCTCAGTCAAAAATTGACCGGAGACATATAAGGCGACGGCATCGGGGCCGTGTTGCTCGATGATCTGCCGAAAACCATCCGCAACCCGGTCGAGCGCCTGATCCCACGATACGCGCTGCAATGAATCAGGGCCGGCCGCGCCGTGCTCGCGCATCTTCGGATACAGCAGGCGCCCGTCAAGTCCCAGGGTCTCGCCCAGCGCCGCGCCTTTGACGCATAGGCGCCCTAAATTGGCGGGGTGGGTCTCGTCGCCCGCAATCCCGATCTGACCATCCGGCTGCAGCGTGGCGCGCACGCCGCACCCTACACCGCAATACGGACAAGTAGTCTGCGTGCTGGTCGGCATGATGGCGACAGTAGGGAAATTCACGGTATCGGGTTCCTGATCAAGCGGCTTGTGCTTCGCACACTGCGCGGCCAAACAATAGCGTGCTGCGTAAATCGGTGACATCGGCGCGGTTCTGAATCAGATCGAAATACCAAGGTCCATCCTTGACGTCGCCGTACAGCACTGCACCCACCACGTGCCGGCCGGCATTCAACACCAAGCGCTTATAGACGCCGCGCCGCGGGTCGCGCAACACCAGATCCTCGCAGCCATCCCCGCCGACGAAATTACCGGCTGAATACACATCCACACCGGTCACTTTGAGCTTGGTCGCGGTCGCTTGTTGCACGTAGCGCCGATGACCGGCGCCCGCGAGATGCGCGCCGCAGACACGGGCCTGATCCCAAATGGGCGCGACCAGCCCAAAGGTGGCATGGCGATGTTGCACGCATTCGCCAACGGCATAGATGCGCGGGTCATAGCTTTGCAGCGTGTCATCGACCACGATCGCGCGTTCGCAATGCAAGCCGGCTTGTTGCGCGAGCTCGATATTGGGGCGCACGCCCACCGTCATCACCACCAGATCGGCCGGTATCTCGCGGCCATCTTTGAAACGCACGGCCGTGACGCGATCGGGCCCGACGATGGAGGCCGTCTGGGTATCGAGCAAAATCTGCAGCCCTTTGACTTCGAGCGATTTTTTTAACAGTTCGGCGGCAGGCTTATCGAGCTGACGCTCCATCAGGCTATCATTGACATGCACCACGGTCACGTCCATGCCTTGGCGCAACAAGCCGTTGGCGGCTTCCAAACCCAACAGCCCGCCGCCGATGACGACGGCATGCCGATGGGCGCGTGCTGCGACCCACATCGACTCGACATCCTGAACGTCGCGAAAGGTAATCACACCGGGCAAATCGCAGCCCGGCACCGGAATAATAAAAGGCTTGGATCCGGTAGCCAGCAACAGCCGATCGTAAGCGACTTCGACCCCGGCCGCCGAGCGCACGATGCGGCGAGTGCGGTCGATTGCCTGCACCGGGTCACCCGCATGCAAAGTAATGTTGTTTTGCGCGTACCAGGCAGGCGTGTTAAGCATGATGTCATCCATGCTCTTTTCACCCGCGAGCATGGGCGACAACAGAATCCGGTTGTAGTTGCCGTGCGGCTCTGCCCCAAATACTGTGATGTCGTACAGATCCGGCGCGAGCTTGAGCAGTTCCTCGACCGTACGCATACCCGCCATACCATTGCCGATCACGACGAGTGCCGGTTTGCGCGTGCGGTTCATACCGAAACCCACACCCGACCCTGCTCGACACGGGTGGCAAAAGCGCTGACCGAATGTTCCGGCGCCTCAATGCATTCGCCTGTCAGCAAATCAAAATGATGTTTGTAAATCGGCGACGCGACGACAATGCGCCCCCCCAGACTGCCGATCAACCCCCGAGACAGTACGGCGGCGTCGGAATTGGGGTCATAGTTGCCGATTGCAAATACCCGCGCGCAGCCATCGTTGACATGGAACACGGCGACCTGCTCGCCTTCGAGCAACGCACACACGCCCGTGTTAGGCACGATGTCCTCCAGGCCACAGACCGAAATCCATTTCGCCGATTGTTCCCTCGTGTTCATGATGCGCTCCTCAATTGAAGTACGGGATGCCAAATCCGAGGTCAGGCGATTTCCGTGATGGGAATGCGCTTTTGCCGCGCTTGCCGCTCTTGCACGGTGGCCGGCCGGATTTGTCCGCGCGCTTCCACAAACATTACGTTCTGATCGGCATGCTCGCTGTTGACAAAATGGCGGAAGCGCTTGCGCGTCTCGGGGTCCTCGACGGCTTTTTTCCATTCACACTCGTAGGTGTCCACCACGTGCTGCATCTCGCGTTCAAGTTCATCGGCCAGTGCCAGTTTGTCTCTAACGATGACGTCGGTCAGATATTCGAGCCCGCCTTCGAGATTGTCGCGCCACACACTAGTGCGTTGCAGGCGATCGGCCGTGCGGATATAGAACATCAAGAAGCGGTCGATCAATTTAATCAATGTGGCTTTGTCGAGATCGACGGCAAGCAATTCGGCATGGCGCGGCTTCATGCCACCATTGCCGCAAACGTATAAATTCCACCCTTTTTCGGTGGCAATAATGCCGACATCCTTGCCCTGCGCCTCGGCACATTCCCGTGTGCAACCGGATACCCCGAATTTTATTTTATGGGGCGCGCGCAAACCCTTGTAGCGGTTTTCAAGTTCAATGGCGAGACCCACCGAATCGTCGACCCCGTAGCGGCACCAGGTCGAACCGACACAGGATTTCACGGTGCGCAGCGATTTGCCGTAGGCGTGGCCCGACTCAAAACCGGCGGCAATCAATTCCTCCCAAATTAGCGGCAACTGTTCGAGCCGGGCGCCGAACATATCGACGCGCTGCCCGCCGGTAATCTTGGTATACAGCCCATATTTCTTGGCGATCTGACCGACCGCGATCAAACCGTCCGGTGTCACTTCGCCGCCGGCCATGCGTGGCACGACCGAATAGGTGCCATCCTTCTGGATATTGCCGAGAAAATAATCATTGGAATCTTGCAGCGCCGCATGCTCTTTTTTCAGCACGAATTCGTTCCAGCAAGACGCAAAAATGCCCGCGGCGGCTGGCTTGCAGATATCGCAACCCAAACCCGTTCCGTGAGCAGCCAACAAGGCGCCGAAGGTCTTGATGCCTTCGACTCTGACCAGGTGATACAACTCCTGGCGCGAATACGGAAAATGTTCACAGAGATGGTTGCTGACGGCCAGCCCCTGCTTTTTCATCTCGGCTTTCATGACTTGCGTGACCAAGGCAACGCAACCGCCGCATGACGTTCCCGCCTTGGTGCAGGTTTTCAAATCGCCGATATTCGTCACGCCGCCACTCACCGCCGCACAAATCTCGCCTTTGGAAACGTTGTTGCATGAGCATATCTGAGCGGCAGCGGGCAGCGCATCGACACCGATACCGGGCTTGTTGGTACCGTCAGCCTGCGGCAGGATCAAAAACTCAGGCGCTTGCGGCAACTCAATGCGATTCAGCATCATCTGCAGCAGCGTGCCGTATTCGGCCGCATCGCCCACCATCACGCTGCCCAGCAAATACTTACCGCATTCGGACACCACCAGCTTCTTGTAGATCTGCTTGCGTTCGTCGGTGAACTGATACGAACGGCTGCCAGGCGTCGTGCCATGCGGGTCACCGATACTGGCTACGTCGACGCCCATCAGCTTGAGCTTGGTGCTCATGTCGGCGCCACGAAACGTCACGTCTTGGCCTTGGAGATGCCGCGCGACCGCACGCGCCATCTCGTAGCCGGGCGCGACCAGGCCGAACACTTGGTTGTTCCAGGCGGCGCATTCGCCGATTGCGTAAATATCGGCGTCATGGGTTCGGCAGCTGTCGTCGATGGCAATGCCGCCGCGCGCGCCGATTTCAAGTCCGCTGCTGCGCGCCAATTCGTCGCGCGGACGAATGCCGGCGGAAAACACAATCATGTCGACATCGAGATGGCTGCCATCGGCAAACCGCATGCGATGCGTGCCGGCTTCGCCGTCGACAATCTCGATAGTGTTTTTGCCGGTATGCACCATGACGCCGAGTTCCTCAATCTTGTGGCGCAATACACGGCCGCCGCCGTCATCGACCTGAACCGCCATCAAGCGCGGGGCAAACTCGACCACATGAGTTTTCAAACCCAGATCGACCAAAGCCTTGGCGCATTCCAGGCCCAGCAAGCCGCCGCCGATCACCACCCCGGTCTTCGAACGAGCGCCGCACGCTTTCATCGCATCGAGATCTTCGATGGTGCGATAAACAAAGCAATCCTTGCGATCCTTGCCCGGCAGCGGCGGTACAAAAGGATAAGAACCCGTGGCCATGACGAGTTTGTCGTACGGCAAAATTTCGCCGCCGGCTACGGTCACCGTTTTCGCCGCGCGATCTATCGCTATGGCGCGAGTATTGAGTTTAAGCACGAGATGGTCGCGCTCGAAAAAACCCGGCGTTACCAAAGAGAGATCGTCGGCCGACTTGCCCGCAAAAAATTCCGACAAGTGCACCCGGTCATACGCTGCACGCGGCTCTTCGCACAGAATGGTGACTTCGAGATGGTCCAAGCCAGTCTCAGCCAGGGCTTCGACGAGTTTGTGGCCGACCATGCCGTGACCGATAACGATGATTTTCATAATCTCTCTTCCTGAATTCGATCGTGCTTAGGTGTCCAACTTAAACGCCCTGCTCAGACGTCCCACTTAAGCGCCGCTCTCAACTTGCGCAACTACGCCTTGCAGATTTTCATGTGCGGCTTGAGTGTCTTGCGGCAGCGCCCAGCTCAGCCAATGGGCGCGATGTGCAACGACCAGCACAAAAGCAAGCGCCGCGATCCCGCCAAAGGTGGCGAAACCCATTTGATAGCTGCCGGTGCTTTCCTTGGCGATACCCATAATGACCGGCAGATAAAATCCACCAATGCCGCCCGCCGCACCGACAATGCCGGACATCAAGCCAGTCTTGCCTTTCCAGCGGTGCGGCACAAGCTGGAAGGTTGCGCCGTTGCCGAGCCCGAAGCACACATAAGTCACCAGCAACAATACGATGCCGCTCGCCAGCGGCGGCATCCAGGCAGCAAAGGTGAAATCGCACGCCGAGATCGCGGCCAGAATGACGATCAGCGCGCGCACACCCGAAACCCGGTCCGCGATCAAGCCGCCCAGTGGACGCACCATTGCACCGATAAAAGCCAACAAAGACATAAACAGCCCGGCTTCAATCTTCGGCAACTGGTACAAGGAGACCAGCAAGGTCGTCACATACGAAGACATGCCGACAAAGCCACCGAAGGTAATGCTGTACACCAGCATCACCACCCAGGTATCGCCCTCGACCAGCACACTGCGGTAATGCTTGGGCAATACAGCAATGGCCAGCGAAGCCCCCATCACCGGCAGCAGCAGCACGCCCGCCTTACCTGCACCGAAGACACCCCCATGCACCAGCAGCACCAGCACCAACAGGCCGCCCAAGGTAATCAAGAAGCCGCGCAGCGCGCTCCATGGTCGACCCGTTTTCGGCGCGCAGTCCTTGGCCCAGAAAAAGATCGCGGTGGCCGCCAGCGCCAGCAAGGGCAAGGCGGCGCCCGTCGCCTTGGCCCAGCCGAAATGTTCAGCCAGACCGGGGAACATAAATCCGTCGAGCACAGCACCGATATTGCCCGCCGCCGCCAACCCCAACACCAAGCCTTGTACTTTGGCCGGATAATTACTGCCGGCCATCGGCAAGGCAACCGCGAAGCTCGCTCCGCCGACGCCGAGAAATACGCCCAACACCAGCAGCAAGGTGTAGGACGGCGCAAACGGCAACAGCAGCAACACCAAGGCGGGCATTGCGGAAAGGGCAATACCCATCAAGGCAACGCGACGCCCGTCGTAGGCCTGATATAAATTGCCGAGCGTGACGCGCAGGATGGCCGCGGCCAGTACCGGCACGGCGACCAGAAAACCTAACTCGGCCGGCGACATCGGGATATCTTTCTTGATAAACGGTGCCAGCGGGCCAAACATGACCCAAACGGTAAAGCCTGTATCGAAGTAAAGAAAACAGGCGAGCAATGCACGCCAATCGCCACTCTTCAAAGACTGCAGTAGATGTTTCATCGCGTCTCTCACTAAGCTCATGCTGTTGGAGGCCGGAACGGCATTTCGCCGGCACAAAAAAAAAGCGCCCCGAACCGTATGCCTAAACCGATCGCTCGATTCCTGCAGTGACGTTTCGGGACGCCGTTGTCCCTGCGGCCCGCCCAGCGTGAGCGAACCGACTTAGTTTGAGACCGTCGTTGGCCTCGGCTTATCTATAAGCAATAGCTGTGCCACTCATTCTTTGGCGAAAAATTTTGCATGCCTACGCAATTCGGCGAAACGACGCCATGCTACTTTCATTTGAGCAGGCATAAGGCTGCACGTCGCAAAAGCAAGACTGTGACGGATTGACCCGTGATTGCCCCGGGTCTGCTTGAAGCCGCTGCTTGCGCCGCATCAATCGATGCCGGATGGCGCTTTTGGGGCAGAGCGCGACCGTGTGACGCACGCGAATAGTGCGTTGCACCATGCACGTGCTTTAGAGGTTTGTATTTAGCGGTAGCTGCCGATTGCTTATTGCGCTTGCAGAAGAATAGAATAGCTTGGCGCATAAATTAGGCGGGATCGCCTTCTTATGCGGCCTCCGCCGGAATAAAATAGCCATTGGAGACCCCCATGAATTTCTTGCGGCGCTTTTCCATACAAAAAAAGCTCATGCTCAGCATGGCCTTGTGTCTCTTGTTGTTTTTGGTCATTTCTTCCACTCTCAGCATCGTCATGACCGGGCACGATGTCCGCGAGCGCGTCGTCAAGCAGGAATTGCCGGCGGTGGTCGGCCAGATTCGCAACGATATCTTGCGCCAGATTGGCGTGCCGCTGGCCACCTCGCTCGGAATTGCCGACAACAGCTTTTTGCTGGACTGGGAAGCGGCCGGTTTGCCGGACGCCGACACCGCCAAGTGGCAGCGTTACGCCACACTGATCAAAGACAAAAACAAGGCAGCCACGGTATTTTGGGTTTCCGGAGATACCGGTAAATACTTTACCGAAGCCGGCCTCGACCGCACCCTCAATAAAACAGCGCCGGGCGATCAATGGTTCTACAGTTTTTTATCTAGCGATAAACCCTATACCTTGAATATCGACAAGGATCCGGTTTCCAGCACTTATATGCTGTTTATCGACTCGCGCTTCGATGCCGGCTCAGGCAAAGTCGGCGTAGGCGGCTTGGGGCTGTCGGTCGACACCATGGCCAACACCATTCGTTCCTATCATATCGGCAAATCGGGCTTTATCTACCTGGTGCGGGCAGACGGTAGTTTGCTGATCCATCGCGATCCGGCGCTCGTCGACGGCAAACATTTTCTCAAGGATTTGCCGGGCTTTAACCAAGACTTGAGCAACACCCTGCTCAATGGCCAGGAATTCACCAGCAGTGCCTATTCGTCGCAGGCGGGCAAACAAATTGTAGTCTCGTCGTTCGTGCCGCAACTCAATCTCTATGTGATTGCTGAAGTACCGGAAGATGAGGTGCTCGGCAACGTCTTTAGAAACGCTTCGATTTCGGCGCTGGTCGCAGGCCTGGTGGGCGGCGTTGCCGGCTTGCTGTTGATCTTCCTGATCAGCCGTGCGATTGCCGCGCCCGTCGCGCGTGCCGCGCAGATGCTCGCCGAAATCGCCGACGGCAAGGGCGATTTGAGCC
>Ga0302178_10001764_pt1 | contig 17816 bp, 10 predicted proteins | sample I_Palsa_E1_3_FD_198790 | JGI IMG/M metagenome (GOLD analysis project Ga0302178, IMG submission 198790) | Peat permafrost microbial communities from Stordalen Mire near Abisko, Sweden - I_Palsa_E1_3 | ecosystem: Environmental > Terrestrial > Soil > Palsa > Peat permafrost | place: Sweden... | reverse complement strand
GGCCCGGGCCGAAGTCTCAGGACTGATCGGCAACCTCGGCCGGCACGTGCTGGCCAGCCTGCTACCCGCTATGCCTTGTACACCGATTCCTTGGCGCATTTGAAATAGGAAAATTGGTTAAACTGTACGCCGCCTTCTCCTTACGGTCAGATAGTTCCGTTACGGGAGTACGCAATCAAGATCGGCACAGCGCCGCAATATGGCATGAGGTGAGGGCACCTAGGTACGGAGTACATGAAAGGGAAATTACACCCTAAGACACGGTGGCCTGTGGCTCGAGTAGACAGGCCGATCGCACATGCCGTACTGTTCATCCGTGGCTTTTCTGATTACCGCTGCTTCGGCGGTCCCCTCGTGGAGTCGGCTTCCCCATCAACGCCGCCGCCATGCCGCCACGCTTCGCGCCGGGCGCCGCCCGTAACGACTCCCATCAAGTAAATCTGTATGGGAAATTCAGAACTTCTGAGCTGCGTCGATACTGCTGGCGAGTCCGGTGACCAAGTTCCTGTTAACTCCTAGTCAGGTTCGGTAAAGGGGGGATTGCATTGCGTTTGCTTTCGCCTGCCCCGAAGCGGATCGCGGTATCCGGGGCTGTCATTGTCATATGCCTTGTTGCGCAACTAATCTTGCTGACCGGCAGCCGACTGACGGGGCGTCACCGCCCCGCGACCAGGCAGCGGGAGCGGCCCGCCACGGCCACCAGGCAGGCACCTGTGACCGTCTCGCTGGACCGGGCAGCGGTGTCATGAGCGACACTGTCATAACCTCCCAGGGCACCTGGGCCGGCGTCACGGTCGTGATGCCGGCCTACCGCGAGGAGGCCAGCCTGACGGGCACGGTCGAGGACATGCTCGGCACGCTAGCCGGGATCGGGGAACAGCACGTCGTCGTGATCGTCAACGACGGGAGCGGCGACCGGACCGGCGAGATCGCGGACGACCTCGCGGCCCGCTACCCCGGCCGAGTGCGCGTCGTGCACCACGAGGTCAACAAGGGCTACGGCGCGGCCATGCGCACCGGGATCGCGGCCGCGCTTGAGCATACGGACTCCGCATGGCTGTTCCTCACCGACTCCGACGGCCAGTTCCGCGGCGAGCAACTCCCAGAGTTCCTCTCCGCGGCCCGGGCGGAGCGGGCGGACGCGGTGATCGGCTTCCGGCCGCGCCGGGCCGACCCGATGATGCGCAAGGTCAACGCCTGGCTCTGGACGCAGGCGAGCCGGATCCTCCTTGGCGTGGATGCCAGGGACATGGACTGCGCCTACAAGCTGATCGGCCGCCGGGTGCTCGATGGCGTGGCCCTGCACGGCGACGCCGCGCTCATCTCCCCCGAGATCCTGATGCGGATCCAGGGCCGGGGCGCCCGCATCCTGCAGCGGCCGGTCAACCACTACCCCAGGCTGCACGGCGAGCAGAGTGGCGCCAAACTGTCGGTCATTCTCCTCTCGCTGGCCGGGCTGCTCGGCCTGTGGCGGGAACGGGTGAACGGCATGCTGCCCAGGCGCATGCGCCGGGCGGTCACCCGCCTACGCACCTCACTGATCCCGCGCGCCTCAGCTACCAGAGATGCTGGGCCGACGTGACACTGCTCATCGAGCTCGCCCTGGTTATCGCGATCTGAAGGGAGGCTGGCTTTGGAGCGAGCGCAGACGCCGGTGCAAGATATGCCACGGCCCGTTCTGGATGGTCAGGCCAGAAAGCGGCGGTGGCCCGCCAGTCGCGCGACCACGATCGTGACGGCGGCGGCCGCTGTCCTTTCGATTCTTGCTTACCTGCACTTTTACCCGAACGGGCAAACAACGGCCTACATGGACTCGCGGTCACACCTGATGATCGCGCGCCGGGTGATTTTCGCCGACACCCCCGGTGCCGGGCAGCTGGGGGCAGTGTGGCTGCCGTTGCCGCACATCCTGATGCTGCCACTGGTCTGGGACGGGTGGGCGTTCTATAGCGGGTTCGCCGGCAGCATCGTGATGATGGCGTCCTACGTGCTCCTGACGGTGCTGGCCTACAAGTACACCTGGCACCTGACCGGACGTCGCACCGCCGCCGCGGTCACCGCGACCGTGATCGCGCTGAACCCGAACATGCTGTACATGCAGTCCACGGCCATGACCGAACTGCTCATGTTCGCGACGATGATGGGCGCCGTTTACGGCGTGCTGCGCTGGGTGCAGACCGACCTGGACGACCGGCTGCATGTCATCTACCTGCTTGGCGGCGGGGCGAGCATGCTGGCGTGCGCGCTGACCAGGTACGAGGGGTGGACGTTTGCGGTGACGCTCACCGGGGTGGTGGCGTACTGCGCGCTGTTCAAGCACGGCATCCGGCGTGGGCTGCGGCGGGACTCGCTACGCCGCAACTGGCACCTGACCGAGGGCCAGACGTTGGGCTTCGGGATCCTGGGCGCGACCGGGCCGCTGGCCTGGATGGCCTGGAACTGGACGATAGAAGGCAGTCCGCTGGCCTTCCAGACCGGCCAGTACGCCAAGCCGTCCAACTGGGTGGGCTCGGGTGAGAAGGCGGTCCACCACTGGTGGATCGCGCTGCGCACCTACGAGATCGCGACGGTGGACACCGTCACCCTTCCGGTCGCAGGCCTCGCACTGGCGGGCCTGGCGCTGTACCTGTGGCGCAAGCGGCTGTCGCCCGAGTCGGTGCCTCTGCTGTCGCTGCTGGTGATGTTCCCGATGTACGTGGTGACGCTCGACACGGGGCAGCGCCCACTGCACGTGTGGGAGTACTACCACAGCTTCTACAACGTCCGGTTCGGCCTGGTGATGGTGCTTCCGGCTGCGCTGCTGGCCGGGTACCTGGTCGCGGAGGCGATGGACCTCGTGGCCCGCCTGGGCCGCCGCTGGCAGCCTTTCGGCATCGCCCTGCCGCTCATCGTCATCGGCCTGATCACCTTGTCCAGCGCCGCGGCCCTGCGCACCGGGGACATCGTCACGCTCGAGGAGCCGCTGGCCGCGGATGCCGCGCCCAGCGCCATGCAGGCCACCGCCGCCGCTGACTGGCTCCGCACACACTATGACGGTGGCCTGCTGCTCATGGAGTCCTACGGCAACGAGGAAGTCGTTTTCGCCTCGCACGTCCCGTTCCAGGACGAGGTGTACGAGGGCAGCTACCGGATCTGGAGCCCGGCCCTCGCGCACCCTGGCTACCACGAGATCGCCTGGGTCGTCATGCGCGACAGCTCCCAGGACGAGGTGTATACAGCGTTGCGCGCTTCGATCGTCCGGTACGGCTACCGGCTGGCCTGGACTAACCACGACTACCTGATCTACCGGTGGGGCGGGACCGCCGCCCAGCTCGCCGCCAACGCGAGGCTGGGCAGCGGCGGCGCAGGCACCGCCCGGACCGCCGCACTGGCCAGGGGAGGCAACTGATGCGACCCGAGGTGGCCGTACCCGTGGACGACCGACTCACGCAACCCCCGGCGACGACTCGGCGGCAGCCCGCGGCCCTCCGCCGGGACACTGCCGCGACCGTGCTCTCGCGCCCGCAGCAGGCGTTCATCGCCGCACTCCTGCTCGGACTCGCGGCCGAGGCGCTCTGGTTCGGGTGGCATTCGGCCCTGGTCACGCTGGTGGCGGCATGCGAGGCCTTCTACTTCGCGTTCGTCGGCTTCAAGATGCTGACTGCGGTCGCCTCCTTCCTGCCGACTCGGGGCGGGCGCGGCGAACTGCCCTCGGCCAGTGACTCTGACCTGCCGACCTTCACGATCTTCCTGCCGAACGTCAAGGAGAAGCCGCACGTCCTGCGGGGCCTACTGAAGTCCATGGCGACGCTGGACTACCCGGCGGACAAACTCCAGGTCATGCTCCTGGTGGAGCACTGGGACACGGAGACCCTCCGGCTCTTCGGGGCAGACGGCTCGGGCGTGCGCGCGGACGGCGAGCGGATCCGCCTGGCCCCGAACGTCGAGGTGTGCGCGTCGATCCCGGGTGCCCCGGGCACCAAGCCGGCCGCCTGCGACTTCGGCCTGCACCGGGCATGGGGCGACTACACGGTCATCTTCGACAGCGAGGACAGCCCTGACCCGAAGATGCTGCTGAAGGCCGTCCGCGACTTCCGCGCCGCCCCGCCGTCCGTCGCCTGCCTGCAGGCGCGGCTGCTGTTCTGGAACATCCTCGGCGGCCAGCTCCGATCGCGACGCTGGCAGGCCGCGTTCGTGACGCGCATGTACTTCGTCGAGTACGTGGTGCACTTTCAGTTCGTGCTGCGCGGCCTGGCGCGACTCGGCCTGATCCCGCCGCTCGGCGGCACGTCGAACATCTTCGTGACCGACGTGCTCCGCGAGATCGCCATCTCCACCGACGAGCTGGTGAAGGGTGGCATCGAGCGCGAGACCGCCGAGCAGATGGTGGCGGCGTGGGATCCCTGGTGCGTTGCCGAGGACGCCGACATCGCCGGATGGCTGGCCCGCGGCGGCTACCAGGTCGAGATGATCCCCGACTCCTGGACGCTGGAGGAGGCCCCGCATAGCCTGGCGAAATCGGCCAGGCAGCGGGCCAGGTGGGGAAAGGGCTACGCCCAGGCCGGCGCGGTGCAGTCCCGGCACCCGATCCGGGCGGCGCGGCAGATGGGGCTGGCCCCGCTGGCCGCCTACACGCTGATGACGGTCGGTACCCCGCTATCGCTGATGCTCAACCCCGTCTTCTGGGGCCTGACCTTCGCGTACCTGTTGACCCACTCGGCGTTCATCCACGCGCTGTTCCCCGCGCCGGTGTTCTACCTAGGCTTCGTCACCGCGATCTGCGGCAACTACCTCCTGTTCTACCTGCAGGTGCTGGCGTGCCTCGCCGACCGCGAGCCGGGGCTGGTGAAGTACATGCTCGCCCTCGGACCCTGGTGGCTATTCACCAGCTACTCGATGTGGAAGGGCGTCTTGGAGCTGTTCGTCCCCAAGCTGCGATTCCACTGGCACCTCACCGAGCACGGGATCGAGGACCCGGCTACGGCACGCCGCGAGATCCAGCGCCGCCACCTGCTGATGTCCGCCCGCGCGCACAAGTTACGCTAGTCCTGCGCCAGGGCAACCGGGCGCAGAACATGCACCATCCCAGTGGCACCGCCAGGACCCGGAAGACGGCCCGCTGTCGGCCTATGACTACGCATGACAGCTCGATTTCGTCAGCCTTGACGTCGTCCATTACGCGGAGATCCCCCACCCGTTCTACGACCCGCAGGCCGGGATCACCTCAGGGCACCTTCACGATTCCCACCGACCCGTCCCAGGTGCCTGGCAGCTACTACCGACGACCAGTCCCGTTTCGTCTACCAGACCCTCGCCGGTGACGGCTCGATCGTCGCCTGGGTCCGGTTCCAGACGAACTCCTGGCCCGGGGCCAAGACGGGCCTGATGATCCGGCCGTCGACGGCGCCCGGAGCGGCCTGGGTGGGACGCCCCGGGCGCCGGATATGCCGTCCGCTACCCGGCCGCCGCCGGGACCGGTTGCGACGTCAACGGCTGCCTGATGGGTCAGGAGGTGACCACCGCGGTGAAGACCACGGTGGACAGCGCGCCCGTGTTGTGCGAGGTGACGGCGAGGCCCTCCAGGTCCGCGCCGGCGAGGCTCGGCAGCGTTGCCGTCGAGCCCGCTATCGGCGTCCAGTTGATCCCGTCGGTTGAGGTCGCGGCGGTGAATGTCGTTCCGCTCCGGGTGATCTGCAGGTAGATGGGCAGTTGTGGTGCCCCCGTGATCGCCTCCTGCACGGAATTGTCTCCCTCGGCGTCCCGCGACTGGACGACGACCCCGTTGCCGGGTGTCACGTACACGGCGTAGTACGCGTCACCCGGGTCAGTCGAGGCCCGGATCATCACCCCGGCCTTCGCCCACGGGTCGGACGCGGTCTGCGAGGTCACCTCGGCACTGACCGTGCCATCCCCCTCCATCGTCTGCCACACGTAGTGGAACGAGTCGGAAAGTCCCCAGATGTCGCTGCCGCCACCGGTCACCGTCCACGTGCTCCCGGACAGACTCTGCCCGCCGGGCCCCGGGGTCACCTGGCCGATGTCGGCGCAGTTCCACCCGGTCGGGCACAGCCCCGGGGGCTCGAACTCGCCAGGCGTTAGGGTGACGGTGTCCAGCGTGACCGTCGAGCCGGCGTTCACGTTATGCGAGGTGATCGCGAAGCCGGCCAGCAGTGACCCGGGCATGCTGAGTACCTGCGTCGAGCCGGGGATCGCGGTCCACGTGTTCCCGTCCGGCGATGTGTAGGCCGTGTAGTAGGTCTGCGGGTCGTTCCCGGTCGAGGTATACCGGCCGACCATGAGGTAGGCGGGCACCGCTCCCGCGACCTGCACCTGGGAGCTCTCGCCGCCCTGGGTGGAGCGCCACTGGACCGCGATCCCGTTGCCCGGGGTGACGAACACCGCGTAGTACGGCGATCCGGGGTCGGTGCTCTGCCGGATCATCGGCCCCGCCTTCGCCCACGGGTCGGTCGCCGTCTGCGCGGTTATGTGCACGCTCATGGTGCCGTCGGCCGACAGCGTCTGAGCGACGAAGTGGAACGAGTCAGCCGTTCCCCAGATGTCGCCGCCGCCGCCGACCTCGTTCCAGGTGCCGGAGCTGGTGAGCTGGTCCTGCCCGGCGGGCGTCGGGTCGCCGATGTCGGTGCAGGTCCAGGCGTCCGGGCAGATGGCTGGCGGCGGCTGGGAGCCGGGCAGCGAAGCCAGGTTGTCCACGACCGCCGTGGAGGTCTGGCTCGAGTTATAGGAGTCCGTCGCAATGCCGGCGACCAGCGGCCCGGGCAGGTTGAGCGCCACGGTCGAACCAGGGACGACCGTCCAGTTCACCCCGTCGGAGGAAAAGTAGGCCGTGTAGTAGACGATCCCGCGCGCGACGTCGGTGTACCGGGAGGCGAGCACGTAGACAGGCGTGGCGGAGACGGCGGAGTCGGTAACCTGAGCTGTCGTCCCGGCCTCCGCTGACCGCCACTGCACCGCGAGCCCCTCGGACGGGGTGACGAAGACCCCGTAGTAGGGGGCCTGCGGGTCGTTCGCGCCGGACCGGATCATGACGCCCGTCTTCATCCACGGGCCGCCCGCGTGGGTCTGGGACACGACGCGGGCGCTGACCGTCCCGTCGCCGTTGGCGGAGTTAATCGCATTCTGCGGGAAGCTCTGAGACATGAACCGGAAGCTGTCGTACACCCCCCACATGTCCGATCCGCTGGCCTGGATCGTCCACGTGCCGGACACGCCACCGCTCTGGTTCTGGTCCAGGTACAACTGGTTGCCTGGTAGCAGATCGGTTCCGACGTCCTGACAGGTGAAGCCCACCGGGCAGATCCCAGGCGGCTGGGTGCTCGCCGCGGCCAGTGTGACCGCGTTGTACACGACCGGGGGCGTGACCCGGGGCGCGTCGGCCGTCGCGGCCAGGCCCGCCAGGAACTGGGTCCCCATGTCGATCGCCTGGGTAGAACCGAGCACCGGTGTCCAGGTCACCCCGTCAGCGGACGTGAGGGCGGAGAACAAGGTCCTGTTCATGGTCGTGTCCTGCCAGCTGACGATCTCCACGTAGGCCGGCGACGTGACCGATGCAAGCGCCAGCGTGCCTGTCCGGTTGGGCACCCCGTCATAGGTGCGCCACTGGACGGTCGCCGACCCGCCCGGGTTGAGCAGGACGGCGTAGTACGGGGACGTGGGGCTGGTATTCGCCCGCATCATGATCCCCTCCTGCGCGGTCGGCGGCGCCCCAGCCTGCGTGACGACCTGGGCGCTCAGCGTCTCATCCCCTGACACCGGCTGGTAGGCGTAGTGGAACGAGTCCGACGAGCCGAGGGTTATGCCGGTCCCGGTGCCGTCCAGCGTGTAGCTGCCGGCCGTGGCGCCGGCGATGGTGTCACCGGGCGGGTTCGGGTTGCCGATGTCGGCGCAGGTCCAGGACGCCGGGCACGGGTTGGCTGGCGACTGCGGCGTCATCGTCGTGGACAGCGGCTGGCCGATGTTCAGGTTGGCGAACGACGCGGTCCCGGTGTTGCCGGCCGCCCCGGAGTCCACCGCGAGCCCGTCAAGGGTGGTCGCGGGCATGTCGAGGTCGGCGGTGGTGCCGGGGATGAGCTGGTAGTTGACCCCGTCGGTCGAGATGCCAGTGCTGAACAGGTTCCCCCGGCGCTGGATCATCAGGTAGATCGGCTTGGTCGCCGGGTACTCCTTGGTGAGCTCGATGGCGTTGCCGCCAAACGCTGCCCGGTACCAGATGACCAGGTCGGCCAGCGGGTTGCCCTCGGTGCTGTCATTCGGGTAGGCGAGGACCGCATAGAACGGCGACGTGGGGTCGGTGCTCTGCCTGGCCATGAGGCCCGCCTGCGGCTGCGTGTTCTGCGTCGACTGCGACAGCACCTGCACACTGGACTGGGAGTCGCCGGTGACCGGCTCGGAGATGAACCGGAACTGGTCGGACGTCCCGTGGATTTCGGCTCCCGAGGCCGTCACGGTCAGCACGCCGCCCGAGGTGCTTTCTGACCCCGCGACACCGGGGCTGCGGATGTCCTGGCACGTGAACCCGGACGGGCAGTTCGGGTCAGCCGGCGGTGTGGTGGTCGAGCCGGGCAGCCCGAAGGCGTACAGGTCGTCGTTGTAGTCGCCCACGTAGAACTGACTGCGGGCCACCGACACCCCGCCGTACGCCGGGCCGGGCATCAGGTAGGAGTACAGCAGCTGGCCGTTGGCGGCGTTCAGTACCTCGAACGTCGATCCCTGGACCAGACCGATCATCCCGTTGACATACGCGGGCGAGCCGATAATGGGCCCTTCGGTCTGGCGTTCCCACAGCACCGCCCCGGTTCCGGGGCTGAACGCGCTGATCGACCCGCCGGAGCCGTGCGACCCCGGCCCCGCGCCCTGGGCGTCAGTGCCGCCCGTAATGTTGCTCCCGCCAGCGTAGTACAGGGTGCCGTTCGCGAAGATACCCGAGGCGATCGTCCCGTCGCCACAGGTCGGGCAGTCCCCGCCGATGGCGATCTGCTTCTGCCAGATGGGGCCGGCCGCCAGGTTGTTTCGGTTAAAGGTGTACAGGATGCCGTTCTTGTTGGCCACCGAGAGCAGCTGATCTCCGGCAGCATCGGTGGTCAGGGTCGGGGTCGTGCCCCAGTCCGAGTCGATGGAGGCGGCCGGGAACGGCAGCTGCCAAGAGTTCTCGTACTGCAGCGTGGTTGCGTTGAGCGCGACGATGGCCTGCGACTGAGTCTGGGTGTGGTCGTTGAGCGTGCCGGTGGACGCGAAGATCGTGTTGGTTGTCGCGTCATAAGTCGGCGTCGTCCATACGCCGCCGCCGACCTCGCCATCGGGCACGAAGCTGTAGGTGTTGACGATCTGCCCCTGCATCGGACCGGAGATGGCGACCTGCAGGAGCTGGCCCTGGACGAGCGGGTTGTCGCAGTTGCTGGCGACCCCGATGTAGGCGTAGTTGCCCAGGATGAGGGGGCTTGACCAGTTGTAGTGCGCGCCCGCCTGGCTGTTGTCCCCGGTGTACACCTTCCACAAGATGTCCCCGGTGGTGGGGTCCAGAGCGTACCAGTAGGCGCCGCCGCCGCCTACGTAGAGCACCCCGTTCACCACCGCCGCGGACGACGTGATGCCGATGTTGACCGGATCGCAGCCGGGATCCGTGGTGGTGCCGAGGAATTGTTTCCAGATCACGGCGCCGGTCTGGGTATTGATCGCGTACTCATAGCCGTCCCAGGAGCCCACATAGGCGGTGGTCCCGACGATGCTGGCGGATGAGGCGATCGGCCCGCCGGTCGCGGTGGCGAACTTCAGCTTCAGGGTGGCCGCGCTGGCCACGTTCAGCCTGGGATCGACCGTCGCCGCGGTGCGCGCGGGGTTCTGCAGGAACATCGGCCAGTCCTGGTACGAACTGGCACTCGCGCTCCCCGCGCCGATGGTAGCCGTGAATCCGTATACGAATGACGCGATAAGCACGAAAGCGAGGCAAAGACGAATCTGGCGCATTGGACCTATCCAGGCGGGATTACTTCATCAGTACCATTTGGCGGCGTTCAGCTGCGACGACTGATACGGCACGCACGGCAATACTGTACGCCAAGAGCGTCACTCAAACTAATCATTCGGACCGCGTACAGGCAGAGCGATGTCATGGCAGAGAACCGGACCATAACAAAATGGAGCCAAAGAGATAATCTGTCACGACCCGGGGCGGCCAGCCGGGCCGGCCGTCCCGAGAAGCCGACTTTCGGCCTGTCGATCCCGAAAGTTCCGTCTTTTGGCGGCATTAGCGGTTGAGGCAGGTTAGTTATTGTCCGGAAGACGCGAGCGGGAGATTTCCATTGGTGCCGAATATGGCATCGCCGAAGCGCAGCGCCGGGTCCTCCGTAGGTCCTCCGGCCGTCCGCGCCGGTGGACGGACGCGTGATCCTGTGGGTGCAGCGACGACAACATGCACTACACGTAGCTGAGGTGTTGCAGAACCTCTCCGTGAAACGTTCAAACGCCACGTCGTGCGACAGCTAAGGACCCTCAGAGAAGGCCGATGAGAGTTGTAATGGTCTACGTACTCGCCAAGGACCAGGAGCAGGTACCGGTCGCCCGCGATCAGCATCCGGTTCAGGCACGCGATGCGGGTCACGCCTATGGCTGTGCGGTCAGCAACATGGCTTTGAACTCGACATCAGACTTGTTTGCGCTGCCGCGGCTTACTATCCGGCGTTCAGTGACAGCATCAACGTTCCAGCAGATCGTTCACGGCCGCGTCCCCATGATGTTGTGGAAGGACCGGGCGTTGACTAAAGGCTGGGCCATGGTCCGTCGCACCAGGCAGCGTTGGACGCGGTGACGCCGCTGCCGCTACTAGCGACAGCAACGACAAGATCACTAAGTACGGCCAGAGTGCCACCGCCAAGACAGACTGTCCCGGCGGAAACCCAGATGGCACCGGCACACCGACTGGATAGGCTCGGGCCGTGCCAGAGCTGCAGCGGCTGCGTCCCGGCCATGCCCCGGCGGTCCTGGCCTTCGAGCTGGCGAACCGCTCCTACTTCGCCGCCTTCATCTCCGACCGCGGCGATGAGTTCTTCGACCAGTTCACCGACCACCACAGCGCCATGCTGGCTGAGCAGGAGGCCGGCGTCGGCGCCTACTACGTGCTCGTCGCCGAGGATGGCTCAATCCTGGGCCGGTTCAACCTGTACGACGTCGAGGACGGCACTGCCGTGCTCGGCTACCGGGTCGCCGAACACGCCGCCGACCGCGGCCTGGCCACCGCAAACGTGCGGGAACTGTGCCGGCTGACGGCGGCCCGGCACGGGCTGCACACGCTCAGGGCTGTTACCTCCCGCGAGAACACCGCGTCCCAGAAGGTGCTGACCAAGGCCGGGTTCGTCCCCGTCGGCGCGGCCGATCCGGCCCACCTCGGCGGTAGGCAAGGCACCTGGTACCAGCGCGACCTAGCCGCAGGCGACGCGACGCGGCAGCGTGCTGCGGAAGGCGATCCGGCTGGCGCCTGAGGGCCACGGCTTCCGCAAGCCAGGTCCCGCCCCGCGCGTCCGCGCCTGGCCGGCCTCCGGCAGCGAGACCCGATCTAGCCAGCTCATTTGCTCCGCATGCCGGTCCCGCCGCAGCCCGTTACCACTCGCCGCGGTGCACAAGCTGGTCCAGGCTCTTGCGGTCACTCGCCCGCGCTGGCGGCACCGGGTCGGCGCCCGGATTCGGGTGGCCGATAGCGATAGCGCCAATCGGCGTCCACTGGTCCGGCACCCCGAACCGCGCCCGGAAGCCCGGCATCATCTCTGGCGGGATGCCGAAGAACACGGCACCCAGCCCTTCGTCTACGACCGCGAGCAGGATGAGCAGCGCCGTGAAACCGGTATCGATATACCAGTAGGGGACCGGCCAGTGTGATTCGTCTCGGTTGTTCCAGCCCTTGTCCGGCCGGGCATACCGGTCCAGATAGATGTCCTTGGAGGCCAGCGTCACGATCACCAGCGGTGCGCGGCTCAACGCCGCGAGCTCGGCCCGTTCCTCGGCCTCCCGGGGACCGGCGTGACTCGCATCCTCGTAAAAGAGCTCCCACAGCGGGCCCGTTTGCGCCGCGCCCTCCAGGACGAGGAACGAGTACCCCTGGCTGAAACCCGCCGAGGGTGCCCGGTTGGCCGCTCGTAGCAGCCGGTCGGTGATGCCCGGCGCCAACGGCTCGCCAGTGAACGCACGGACCATCTTGCGGCGCTTGATCACCTCGCTGAACTCCACGCCATAAGCGTAGGGCCAATGCTCTGGGCCGCCGTTGTTAGTACTGTGACCCTAGGGAGGTTCTGGTCATGACCACCGCGATCATCGGCACCGGAGGGATCGGATCGGTCATTGCCCGCCAGCTCTCCTCAGGCGGCGAGAGCCTGCGCCTCTCGAGCGCCGACACCGAGTCGGCACGGGCGCTGGCGGCCAAGATCGGTCACGCTGCGGTCGTCGCCGCCGGCAACCGCGATGCGTTGCAGGGCGCCGGTGCCGTCGTCCTCGCGCTGCGGTTTACCGTCCTGAAGGGCGTCATCGACGAGATCGCCGACCTGCTCACCGGCCAGGTCGTGGTCGTTCCGAGCAACCCGTTCAGCCTCGACGCGCACGGTAAGGTCTACCGGGTCCTGCCGGAAGGGCAATCCTCTGGCGAGGTCGTAGCCGGGTGGTTGCCGGCCGGGGCGTGCTTGGCGATGGCGTTCGGATCCATGTCGGCCGATGTCTTCGAGTCCGCTAGCAACCGGTCACCGGAGCCGGCCGCCCTGTTCTATGTGACCGACGACGATCGTGCTGGCGAGGAAGTCGAGCGGTTGATCCGGACGGCCGGCTTCGAGCCGGTGAAGGCCGGCGGGCTCGGACAGTCGGGCCGGCTCGAGGTGGGCGGCGACCTTCACGATCTCGTCGTCAGCCCCGCCGAGGCGCGGTCATTGATCGGTGCGGCCTGATCGCTCAGTCCGCGTGGGCGACCAGCGCTGGCTGGGCGCCAGGAGCGGTCTCGGCGGACAGGGTGCGCTGGGCACCCGGCAGCCAGAGGGCGAGCAGCACGGCGACGGCGGAGAACCCGGCCGACCACCAGAACGCCACGTGGAACCCGTCAGCGAGCGATCCGTGATGCGCGGCGATGGCGCCCTCGAGGATGACCGCGAGGACGGCGGTACCGAACGACCCGCCGATCTGCTGGGCCGTCCGGGTCAGCACGCTGGAGTGGGGGGTCTGCTCTTTGTCCAGGCCGACATAGCCGGCGACCAGCAGGGGCATGGTGACGGCGCCGAGGCCGAACCCCCGGATGATCATCCAGAGGGCGAGCAGCCACGAGCTGGTATGCGGCCCGGCGAAGGCGAACGGCACGGTCGCGGCGGCGACGATGACGCAGCCGGCCAGGACGATGCGGCGCGGGCCGAACTTGTCGATGTTGCTCCCGGCGATGGTGCGGGACAAGACAGCGCCGACGCCCTGCGGGACGAGCACGATCCCGGCCGTCAGCGCGGTGGCGCCGCGCACCTCCTGATAGAACAGCGGCAACAGGAGCATCGCGCCGTAGAGGGAGAAGCCGGAGAAGAACAGCGACGCGCTGGAGGAGGCGACAGACCGCTTGGCGAGCAGCCTGACCTCGACGAGAGGGCGGGCCTTCCTGAGCGCGTACCAGGTGAACGCGGCGAGCAGGGCGGCCCCGATCACCAGGGGGATGATGACGTCCGGGCGGCCGAACCCGGCGGAGGTACCCGCGTTGGCCAGGCCGTACAGGAGCACCGAGGTACCCGGTGCGATGAGGAGCAGGCCGGGCACGTCGAGCTTTGCCTTGGGGGCGGCGGCCGTGCCCTTCGCCTGGCCCGGGGCGTCATCGGCGAGGTACCGCCAGGCGAGCAGGAGGCCCGCGACGCAGAACGGCACGTTGACCCAGAACATGAACCGCCAGCTCAGGTGGGTCAGGATGGCGCCGCCGATCACCGGGCCGAGGATCGGTCCGAGCAGCGCCGGCAGCGCGACGTAGGTGACGAGCCGGCCCAGCGACTTGCCGCCCGCGGCCTGGAAGATAAGCGTGGCCAACAGCGGGAGCATGAGGCCGCCGCCGATGCCCTGGACGAAACGCCAGCCAATGAGCGAGCCGACGTTCCACGCCAGGCTGGACCCGATCGACCCGATCAGGAACACGGCCAGGGCGAACATCCAGAGGAGCTTGCCGCCGAAGCGCTGCAGGCCCCAGGCGCTGAGCGGCACCGCGATGGCGAGCGCGAGCAGGTAGCCGGTGGTCACCCACTGAATCGTCGCGACCGAGGTGCCCAGCTTCAGGGCGAGCGTGTGGAGGGCGACGCTGACGATGGTGGTGTCGAAGATGACGGCCATCGCGCCGACGATGAGGATCAGGGCGATCTTGACCACCTTCGGGTCCAGCTTCTCGACCGGGGGCTTCCCCGGCGACGCTGGTCTCGTTGCCATGCCGCGCCTCTTTCCATAAGAGATGTATGCTTCTCTTATGAGAGTAGGGTACGAGGTTAAGGAGTGCAAGCGTCTCTTATTTTTCCGGCTCTATGCTGGCTGGCATGACCGAGCAGGCGCAACGGACCCGGCAGCGGCGGCGCGGAGAGGAACTGGAGGCCGCACTGCTGGAGGCCGCGTGGGCGGAACTTGTCGAGGTCGGCTTCGCCAGGCTGACGATGGAGTCCGTCGCCGCCCGCGCGAAGACGGGGGTCGCGGTGCTGTACCGGCGCTGGCCCCGCAAGGACGACCTCGTGCTCGGTGCCATCCAGCACTACGGCGCGACGCACCCCGTGGCGATCCCCGACACGGGGAGTCTGCGCGGCGACATGATCGCGATGCTCAGCGGCCTCAGCAACGTGCGGGTCAGCTTCGCCGCGGTCGTCAGCGCCGCGTTCTCCGGCCTGCTGGCCAGCAGCGGCCTCACCCCGGCCCAGGTGCGGGAAAAGCTCATCGCCGACCGCCCGCTGTGGTCCGGTGAGATCTACCGCCGCGCAGCCGAGCGCGGCGAGATCGACCTCGACCGCGTCCCCCCGATCGTCCTGTCCATGCCGTTCGACCTGATGCGTCACGACATGCTGATGACCTTCAAGCCCATCCCCGAGGAGCGGGTCCTCGAGATCGTGGACGACCTCTTCATGCCGCTCATCGCCGCCGCCAGCTAGACCAGGCCAGCATGCAGGGCCAGGCGGGTCAGGCGGCGCGCCGCCTGCAGCTCGTCTTGTCCCGGATCCGGTCCAGGTGGGAGCGCACCGTGCTGACACTGATAAACAGCTTCCCGGCGATCTGCATATCCGTCTGTCCCCGCGCGACCAGGGTCACCAGCTCCCGCTCGCGGGCGCTCAGCCCGCTCAGCGCCTGCGGGGGACCAGCCTCGGCCGGCGCTTGCAGGCCGGTCTCGGTCAGCACGAGCAGGAATTCACCCGCGGTCTCCACCATCATCGCCGCGCCGCGTTCCTGCGCGGCCGCCATCCGCTCCGGTCCCAGCGCCCGGGCCGCCTCCCGCAGCGGCGCCTCGCGGAGCCCGGCGGTGCGGGTGGTGGGGGCGAGCCCGATCTCCGCCATGAACCGGCGATCGGCCGCCCACAGCGTGACGGTCTCGGCCCAGCGTCCCGCCAGCGCGCACAGGTCCCCGCCGAGCGACAGGCAGTCATGCAGGGCGATCCGGTCGTGCATGCGCAGCGCGAGCCTGGTGGCCTCGCGCAGGTGAGCCCAGGACTCGGGCAGCTGGCCCGCCCGCCGGTCCAGGTCGGCGACCAGGATCAGGCTGCTCACCTCCGCGTTCAGGTCGCCGGATTCCCGGGCCAGCGCCAGCGTGTCCAGGCAGCTCTGCCGGCCCCCGGCGATGTCTCCCCCGGCGGTGAGGCTCATGGTGAGCTTGACGGCGCTCTCCCGGACCAGGTCGCCGGGAATGCTGGCGGGATCGATCCGGCAGGCCTGCCGGGCCAGCTGGATACCGTGCTGGTAGTCGTCGACCAGGAAGGCGGCGTACGTCAGGCACTGCAGGGCGCGCGCCTGCCCGGCCGGGTAACCCAGCTCGCCGGCTATGGCCAGCGCCCGGCGGGCATCCTCGGTTCCCTCGGCGATCCGGTCCAGGTTCATCAGCTCGAACGCCCGGCCGGAGAGGGCATCGGACAGCTCGGTGGACGGCGCGCCGGCCGCCAGCGCCTCGCAGGCGGCGGTGAAGTGATCCAGCGCGGGTACCGTCGCGCCGGTGAAGGCCGCGGCCTGACCCAGCTGGTACTGCGCCCTCGGCCAGACGGCGCTGCCGGTTCCGGCGCGCTCGGTCGCGGCGCCGAGCAACGCGTACGCCTCCGCCGACCGGCCCCGCAGGTGCCACCAGGGGGAAAGCGCAATTGCCAGCCGCAGGGCGGTGGCCGGGTCATGCTCCAGCGCCCAGGTCACCGCCTGGTGCAGCGTGGCGTTCTCGGCGTCCAGCCACCGGCTCGCGGCCAGCTCCCCGCGGCTGGTCTTCAGCCCGGCCGCGGCTTGCTCCGCGACGTGCAGCATGTATCCCGCCAGGTCGGCGCAGGCGGCGTCGTGCTCGCCGGCGACGGTGAGCTGCGCACGCGCGAAGGAGCGGAGGGTCTCCAGCATGACGTACCGGGCCCGCCCGTCGGTTCCGCTCTGCGGCGGCGTAATGAGCGAGCAGTCGACCAGGTGCAGGACGGTTGGCTCAGCTGCCTCCCCGGCGACCGCAACGGCCGCGTCGAGCGTGAACGGGCCGGGGAACACGGCGAGCTGGCGGAAGACGCGCCGCTCGGTCTCGGCCAGCAGCCCGTAACTCCACTCGACGGTCGCGGCCAGGGACCGGTGCCGGGCCGGGGAGGTCCGGTCCCCGCTGGTCAGCAGGGCGAAGCTGGTCTCCAGCCGGTTTACCAGGTGGTCCAGCCCAAGCGTCTCGACGCGCGCGGCGGCCAGCTCGATCGCCAGTGGCATCCCGTCCAGCCTGGCCACCAGGCGGGCCACGGCGGGCGCGGTCCCGCCGTCCAGGACGAAACGAGCATCGGCCTGGCGGGCCCGGTCCGCGAACAGCGCCACCGCCGGCGCGTGGCCGGCCTCGGCCAGCTCGCCCGGCTCGGGGACCGGAAGCGGGTGCAGCCGGTACCGGGCTTCCCCGGCGACCCCGATTGCCTCCCGGCTGGTCGCTAGCACCTGAAGGTCGTCCGCGGCCGACAGCAGGGCCTGGCCCAGCACGGCCACCGGGTCCAGGACGTGCTCACAATTGTCCAGCACGACCAGCATCTGCTGCCGGGCCAGGGCCGCGACCAGCGATTCGGCGATCGGCGTGTCGGAGTTCTGCGGCACCGACAGGGCCGCGGCCACGGCGGCTGCCACCAGGCCCGGGTCCTGCACCGCGGCCAGCTCCACCAGCCAGGCCCCGTCGGCGAAGCCGTCGGCCAGCTGCCGGGCCGCCTCGGCCGCCAGCCGGGTCTTACCCACGCCGCCCGGTCCGGTCACCGTCACCATCCGGTACTCGCCCAGTAGCGCGGTGACCTCGCCGATCTCCCTCGTACGCCCGACGAAACTGGTCAGCACCCGCGGGAAGCCGTGCGTGTCGCCCGACTTGCTCGCAGAACCTGCCACACCAGCACCTTACGGCCGATGACCGAGGCAAGCAGGGTTTCATGACTGGGGCTAGGTGGATCAGCCGGAGGCGGGTTGGGTGAGCTGGCGCAGGATCGGGGCGGGGAAGTGGATGAGGATGGCCCGGCGCGCGGCGTGCTGGGGTTGGTGGCCGGGCTGCCAGACCTTGCCGGGGGTGAGCGTGGCGTGCGGCCCGGCGGGGGTGCTGGCGGTGATGGTTCCGGCCGCGACCATCCCGTAGCTGACGGCGAGCACGGCGGGCATTTCGCCGTGGTAGCGGG
>Ga0302178_10001756_pt1 | contig 17862 bp, 18 predicted proteins | sample I_Palsa_E1_3_FD_198790 | JGI IMG/M metagenome (GOLD analysis project Ga0302178, IMG submission 198790) | Peat permafrost microbial communities from Stordalen Mire near Abisko, Sweden - I_Palsa_E1_3 | ecosystem: Environmental > Terrestrial > Soil > Palsa > Peat permafrost | place: Sweden... | reverse complement strand
CGCCGACGGTGCTCGGGCCGATCGAGCGCAGCAGCAGGGCGAACGCCAGCGCCAGGCCGATCGCTGCGCACAGCAGGAACGTGTTGAGCAGGTCTTTGAAGATCAGGCGCCGCGCGCCGGCGGAGAAGTCCCCGAGCGCCACCAGCGCCGGGTTGCGCCGCTCGGCGAGGCCCGACCTCACCCCGGTCCCGGCACGCGCCGCAGCCTTGGTCGCGCTGCCGCCGTTCGGGTTCGACGCGGGGGCGTCCGGCGGAGGTGAGTCGTGTGGATCGTCGCTCATGGGGTTCTGCGCAGGCGCGTGGCGGGGCCCGGACGAGGTGCGAGAAGCCTGGGCAGACCGCGGGCGCTTGGGCCGGGCGGAGTGTCACAGCGCGACCCGGCAAAAACAATCCCTGTTCACAATTGCGCTACATGCGCCGCCGCCCGCGCGCCCCGGCGGGGGATTGTTATCCAGATTTTCTCCAGGCGGACACCCGTTGTTCACGAGCGAGTTTGCGCAAGCGAGTTTCCTCCCACACGCAAGTTGCGTCCGGCAATCCGCCCGCAACTTCTGCCCTGCGCCCGCTGTTGGCAAGCGCACAAACCCGTCCGCCGAAAAGGAGCTTTTACGTGCGCCTGATCCGAACCGTGACAGTCTCGTCGCTCGCGCTGCTGGCATTTGCCGTCGCGCCCAGCGCTGCCGGAGCCGCCCGCGCGCTGCTGATCGATGGCTCGACCTCGATCTTCCCGCTCATGACACAGCTGGCGTCGGCCTACCACAAGGCCACCCACCAGCCCACCCCGAAAGTCGGGCAGGGCACCTCCGACGCCGGCATCAATGACGTCAACGCCGGCCGCGTGGACATCGCCGACGTGTCGCGCGATCCCGAAGAAGGCGATCCCCACGGGCTGCGCTTCACCAAGATCGCCCGCGATGGCGTGTGCATCATCACGAGCACCAAAAACCCGGTCGCGAATCTCAACCAGGAACAGGTCCAGAAAATCTTCACCGGAGAAACGCAGAGCTGGAGCGAAGTCCCCGGATCCACCGTATCGGGCCCGATCGACCTGTTCGACCGCGTGGCCTCCTCCGGTACCCAGGACGCCTTCCAGAACATCTTCCTCGGTCCGACGCTGAGGATCTCACCGAGCGCCTCCCAGGAGGAATCGAACGGCACCCTGCGCGCGGCCGTGATCCCGAACGCAAACGCCATCGGCTTCGTATCGTTCGCGTTCACCTCCGGAACCCACACGGTCGACTACGCGGGCATCCCCTGCACGCTGCGCAACGCCAAGTCCGGCCAGTACCTGGGGGTCCGAAACTTCTGGATGGTGACCAAAGGCGCGCCCAAGGGAGCGGCGGCGAAATTCATAAGCTGGGTCACCAGCGGTAACAAGATCACCAAAAAAATCATCGCCTCGGACTGGATTCCGGTTCACTAGCGATACCGCTGCCGGAGCCGTGCGTCCATGCGGCCGGCCCGGTGCGCCTGAACTGAGCATGGAACACGCGCGGTGAGACCGTTCAGCCCCGAGAAGTCGCGCTCCTCTAGCGGCGCCGCGGACCGACGCGCCGAGCTCATGCTCGGCGCGTCGGCCGTCGGCGTGCTGGCGCTTATCGCCCTGATGACGGTCACGGTGTTCATCAACGCGTGGCCGTCGTTCTCCCACAACTCCTTCTACAAGTGGTTTCTGCCGGGCGGCGACGTCGACGTGCAGCTGCGCTCGATCATCACGGAATCCACGCCCGGCCACCCCATCTACCATCTGCGCGCGTGGCCGCTTCTGTGGGCGACGATGCTGACGACCGGTCTCGCCGTGCTGATCGGCATCTCCTTCTCGATCCTCGCGGCGGTCTTCATCGTGGAGTTCGCACCCGGCGGGCTGCGGCAAATCCTCGACCCCGTCGTGCGGCTGCTGGCCGGAGTGCCCTCGGTCGTGTACGGGCTGATCGGCATCCTCGCGATCGCGCCGTGGGTCGAACACAACTTCATCTCAGAGCAGCGCAAGGAGTCGGTCGCGGGGGTCGTACAGCTGACCGGTGCGAACCTCGGCGTGGCCGTGCTGATACTGACCGTGATGATCACGCCGATCATGGTGGCGATCATCGTCAACGCGCTGTCGGCGGTCCCCAGAGCGTGGACGGAGGGATCGACCGCACTCGGGGTGAACCGCTGGCGCACCACTTGGCGCATCTCGCTGCGCACCGCCCGCCCGGCCATAATCGCCGCCGCGGTGCTGGCCACGGCACGCGCGCTGGGCGAGGCGATCATGCTCGCGCTCGTATCGGGCGGGCGCGGGTTCGCCCCCAACCTGCTCGACGGCACCACCGCCCTGTTCGAGCCGGCTCGCCCACTTGCGGCGACGATCATCCACTACTACGAGGACCTCTCCAACCCGGCGATGGCCGCCACGTTGTACGCAATGGCGGCCGTGCTGTTGGTCTCGAGCGCGCTGCTGTCGCTCGCCGGCTGGGGCGCCAAGCAGCCGCTGAAACGCTACGGGATCCGCACCTAGGTCATGGCCGCCCATCCGCAGGCGCTCGAGCCACCCCTCGCGAATCGCCAAGGCCGGCGACGGGACTCCCTGTCCGCCTGGCCGCTGATCGACCGCCTGGCCTATGTGCTGTGCTGGGCGGCCGGCATCGGGCTGTGCGCGGTCACCGCTGCGATCGTGCTGTTCATGTTCGTGAAGGGCATCTCCTACCTGCGCCCCAGCCTGTTCGTGCAATCTCCGACCGGCTCACTGAACCAGAGTCAGGCCGGGGGCTTTCTGGACCCGATCGAGGGAACGCTCCTCTTGACCGCGCTCGGCGTGGCGATCGCCGCGCCGATCGGCGTGGCGCTGGCGGCGTGGCTGTCGGAGTACCACCGCCCCGCCTGGCTTGCGCGAGCGGTGGAATCCGGCGTCGAGATGATCGCCGGAGCGCCGAGCGTGGTGCTGGCGATCTTCGGCCTGCTCGTCTTCTCGCAGGGCTTCCTCGGCTTCCTCTCCCAGCGCTCGGCCGGCGGCGCGGTGTACGGACGGTCGTTCTTCGCCGCGGGCGTGATCATGGCGCTGCTGGCAATCCCCCTGATCGTGGCCGCGACACGCGAGGGCCTGGCCCAGCTGCCGGCGCAGCTGCGTGAGGCCTCCTACGCGCTGGGCAAGAACAAGGCGACCACGATCCGCCATGTGCTGTTGCCCGCCGTTCGCCAGGACATCGCCAGCGGGATCGCGCTGGGAATGGGACGCATCATCGGCGACACTGCGATCGTGGTGATCCTGCTGGGCTCGACGCTTCGGCTCGAAGGCGCCGGCGGGGTGCCGATCCTGTCGACCCTGCGCGGCACCGGATCGACGCTGACGGCCTACGTCTACCAGAACTCGCCGGCCGGGGAAGGCAACGCCGCGCAGAAGGCTTATGCGGCGGCGTTCGTCCTTCTGATGCTGGTTCTCCTGCTCAACTTCGTCGTGACGCGCCTCAGCTCGAGCGGGTCGGGAGCGGGCGCATGAAGCCGGTGCTGCCACCCCCGGTGCGCAGGATCTCGGTCGGCGGAGCGCCGACCGTGGCCGAGCCGGCAGCCGGCGGCCCGGCCGCAGCGGAGGCGCCGGCAACGGGTCCGGCCGGCTCGATCGCAGCCCGGAGCAGCGCGCAATCGCCCGTCGCGGCGGCCGTCGAGCGCATGCGCATCGAGTCGGTGTGGCTGGCCTACGGCGAGCGCTGGGTGGTGCGAGATGTGACGCTGCCGGTGCGCCAGGGCGAGGTGCTGGCCCTGATCGGCGCCTCGGGGTCGGGCAAGACCACGCTGCTGCGGGCGCTCAACCGCCTGACCGAGGTGACGGCCTCGGCGTCCCGGGCCGGACGGATCACGCTCGACGGCGAGGAGATCGGCGACATGGAGGCCACCGACCTGCGCCGGCGCGTGTCGATGGTCTTCCAGCAGCCAAACCCGTTTCCTATGAGCATCTTCGAGAACGTCGCCTACGCCCTGCGCGAGGAGCGCTCCTCGGACCGCTCGTGGCTGAGGGCGCGCCGGCGAGACCTTCGCCCGCAGGTGATCGACGCGCTGCGACGCGCGGGCCTGTACGAGGAGGTGGCCGACGATCTGAACCACCCGGCGTTGCGCTTGTCCGGCGGCCAGCAGCAGCGGCTGTGCATCGCCCGGGCGCTCGCCGCCGGGCCGGAGGTGCTGCTGTTGGACGAGCCGTGCTCGGCCCTTGATCCGATCTCCACCGCGACGATCGAGCAGCTGATCGTGTCCCTGCGCGAGAGCGTCGCGATCGTGATCGTCACGCACAACCTCCAGCAGGCGTTTCGGGTGGCCGACCACGTCGCCTTCATGCACCTCGGCGAGCTCGTCGAGTACGGATCCAGCGAGCAGGTCTTCGACCGCCCGCTCAAGCAGCGGACCCGCGATTACATCAGCGGGGCCTTCGGGTGAGATGGGCCGCCGGGCTCGTGCTGCTGGCGCTGACGCTCACCGGCTGTGAGAGCAATCAGGAACGGAGCGCCGCGCTGGCCAAGCACGCCCACCACCAGCGTCCCCTCCAGGCGGGGTTGTCGATCTCGCGCAGGAGCGCAGATGTGAAGGTGCTGGGCACGAGCTTCATCACAGGCTCCGAAGGCGCCGCGGCGGTCGTGGTGCTGCGCAACACCTCGGCGCACACGCTGCGCGACGTGCCGGTCGCGATCACCGTCAAGGGCAAGAACTCAAGGACCCTGTATGAGAACAACGGCCCGGGCCTTGAAGCGGCGCTCACGTCGCTCGCCTCGCTGCCGGCGCATGCACAGGCGACGTGGGTCGACGACCAGCTGCCGGCGTCCAGCGGCACCGCCACCGTGACGGCGCTCGTCGGCGAAGCGCCGGCAGCCGGCGCCGCGCCGCAGATCGAAGTGCAGGGCGTTCACGCAAGCGAAGAAAGCGGGACCGGCGCCGGCGCCGCCGGGACCGTGCGCAACCGCTCGAGCGTCACCCAGCGGAGCCTCGTCGTCTACGGTCTTGCAGTGCGGGGCGGAAGGATCGTCGCGGCCGGCCGGGCGGTGCTCCCGGAAGTCGCGGCCGGAGCGTCGGTTCCCTTCCAGGCCTTCCTCGTCGGCGAAGCGACCGGCGCCAAGCTCGAGGCGAGCGCTCCGCCGACGACGTTTGAATAGCTTCCGGGCGCGGGTCAGCGGCGGCGGCCGCGCTGCTTGAGCGTTATCCCCTCGAGCACGTGCGCAACGGTCTCGCACGCGTCCACGGCCGCCTCGAGCGACTCGAAGATGTCCTTCCAGCGGATCACCACCATCGGGTCGATTCCACCGGCGAACAGCGAGGCGACGCCATCGCGCTGCAGCCGGTCGCCCTCGTTCTCCAGGCGATGGATCTCCACCAGATGCGGAGCCAGCTCGGTGCCCGTGCGCAGGCAGCGCAGCGCCTGCGCGATCTGCTCTCCGGACCCCACCAGCACCTCGGTGAAATCGACCGCCTGCTCCATCGGCGCCTCCACGCCGTACAGGCCGAGCTGGGCCGCGACCTGCTCTGAGTGATCGACGATGTCGTCGAGGGCCGTCGCCAGGGCGTAGCCGTCGCCGGCATCGAATGGGGCCCGCACGCGCCCGCGGCCGGCCAGCCGATGGATGATGTCGTGCGTGATGCGGTCGCCTTCCTGCTCGCACACCTTCAGGTCGCGGGCGAGCGTCGCGTGCTCGGGATAGTCGACCAGCAGGTCGCGCAGCAGCAGACCGCAGCGCTGCACGTTGCGCCCGGCCTCCTCGACGAGGGTCATCAGGGTGCTGTCGACGGCACGCCGGGGAAAGCTCACCGGCGCAGGATATTGCGCGGCTGCAACCGCCGACTTGCGTTCACCCTTTCTTCACGGCTCGATTACGCTTCTGCAACCCGCAGGGGGAGCGCGGCTGCGACGGTGCTCATGTGGAAGCCCTGTCTGAGAGCCCGGACACGCTGCATGCCGGCGAGCTCGAGATCAGGCCCGACGAAGGGCTCGTGCGCGCGAGCGGCCGAGCGCTCACCCTGTCGGTGCGGGAGTTCGAGCTGCTGGTGGCGATGGGCAGGCGGATCGGCGCGATCTGCACCCGCGAGGAGCTGTATGGCGCCGTGTGGGGCGCGCGGCTGCGGCCTGGAGACCGGTCGGTAGATGTCTACGTGAGCAAACTGCGGGCCAAGCTCGAAGCCGCGATGCCCGACCGCAGCTTCATTCACACCCACCCGGGATTCGGCTATCGCTTCCAGCCGCAGCCCGCACGGGACAGCATCGCCGGGTCCCGCGCAGTTGCTGGGAAGGGGCGAGCGACCCAGGGCGACCGCGGCAGGGCAGATCGGCCTTCACAAGATCTTTACATCGGGGCAGCGGGTGGCTAGGAGGGTGCCCGCAGCGGCGGACCTGAAACGTGAACCCTCGCAAGCGCGCGAGGCATCAACAAGCAACCTAGCCAGAGGAGACGTAGTGACAAAGAACAAGATTGGCGCGATCGCGAGCGTTGCAGTGCTCGCGCTCGGCCTTGCGGCGTGCGGCAGCAGTTCGAAATCGTCCAGCAGCTCGAGCACCAGCTCCTCGAGCGGTGGGTCCGCAACGATCTCAGGAGCCGGCTCGACATTCGCCGCACCCGTCTACCAGCAGTGGGCGTCATCGCTGTCCGGCCTGACCGTCAACTACCAGGCCGTGGGCTCCGGCGCGGGCATCACCTCGCTCGAGACCAAGACCGTGGACTTCGGGGCCAGCGACCCGCCGCTGAAGCCGGCCGACGAAGCGACGATCGCCAAGAACGGCAGCCCGGCGGTGCAGATCCCGATGTTCCTGGGCGCCATCACCGTCTCCTACAACCTGCCCGGCGTGGCTACCGGACTGAAGCTGGAAGGCAAGACGATCGCCGACATCTACCTGGGCAAGGTCAAGACCTGGAACGACGCCGAGATCGCAGCGCTGAACCCGGGCGTGAAGCTCCCGAGCACGGCGATAACGGTCATCCACCGCTCGGACTCCTCGGGCACGACCGCCGGATTCACCGGCTTCCTGGCCGCCGTTGACCCCGAATTCAAGAGCAAGGTCGGCGAAGGCAAGGACGTGCAGTGGCCGGTCGGCACCGGCGCCAAGGGGAACGCCGGCGTGGCGGGCGCGGTCTCCCAGACGGCCGGCGCGGTCGGCTACGTCGAGCAGGCCTACGCGCTGGAGCACAACTTCACCTACGCCAGCGTCAAGAACAAGGAAGGCGACTTCGTTGCGCCGACCCTCGCCTCGACGAGCGCCGCGGCTCAGGGCGTGACGGTGCCCGCCAACCTCGGCATCAAAATCTCAAACCCCGCCGGCGCGGGCAGCTATCCGATCACCTCGCAGACGTTCATCGTCGTCAACAAGGACCTCTGCAAGGCGGGCACACCCGGCGGCGAAGCTGCCGCGAAGGGCGTCGTGAAGTTCCTTGAATACGGGCTGGGCCAGGGACAGTCGATCCTCTCGCAGGCCGACTATGCGGCCCTGCCGGCGGCGATCCTCGCCAAGTCCAAGGAAGCCGTCGCCGGCCTCCAGTGCAACGGATCGGCGATCGGCTGATCGTGTCGACGCGACCTGCGATCGCATAGGGGTCGACAGGCCGTGCAGACCGCATCGCTTCCAGGCGGTGACCGCGCGACGCTCGTGCGGTCACCGCTTGCACGCCTGCCGGATCGCGCCCTGAAGTACGGGCTGACCGCGCTCGCGGCGCTGATCCTCGCGCTGATCGTCTACTTCTTCATCCGCCTTGTCGGGGAGGCTCGCCCCGTGTTCGCCAAGGAAGGCGTGTTCGGCTTCGTGTTCGGGAACGACTGGAACGTGAGCGCCGAACACTTCGGGGCGCTGCCACTTGTCGTCGGAACGCTGATCACCTCGGCGCTCGCGCTGTTGATCGGCGTCCCGGTGGCGGTGGCCACCGCCATCTACGCCACCGAGCTGTGCCCGCTGCGCGTGCGCGCACCGCTGACGGTGCTGGTCGAGCTGCTCGCCGCGGTGCCGTCGGTCGTCTACGGGCTGTGGGGCATCTTCTTCCTGGCCCCCAAGCTGCAGGGAGCCGAGCAGTGGGTGGCCGACCGGCTGTCGTTCCTGCCGTTCATCGGCGGGGGCGCGGTCACGATCCCCAACTACTTCGTCACCGGCCTCGTGCTGGCGATCATGATCCTGCCGATCGTCAGCGCGATCAGCCGGGAGGTGATGGCCACGGTCCCCTCCGACCAGAAGGAGGCGGCGCTCGGGCTCGGGGCGACCCGCTGGGAGATGATCCGCACGGCCGTTCTGCCCTATTGCCGCTCGGGCATAGTCGGTGGCGCGATGCTCGGCCTTGGCCGCGCGATCGGGGAGACGATCGCCGTGACGATTCTGATCGGCGACGCGCCCCAGCTGGGTAAACACCTGTTCGGCCAGGGCTACAGCCTGGCCGCGGTAATCGCGAACGAGTTCGGCGAGGCCCAGGGCGACCACCGCTCGGCGCTGTTCGCCGCGGGCCTCGTCCTGTTCGTGCTGACGCTCCTCGTCAACGGCGCGGCGCGCGTGCTCGTGATGAGGGCCGCGCGGGCGCGCCACGCGCCCGGGAACGGCAGCGGCCAGACCCCGGGCGGGGGCCAGCGACTTGCCGAGACGGCGGCGGGCGCATGAGCGCCCCTGGCGCACCGGAGGGGCAGCTGGCTCGGTTCGCCGTCAGCCCCGGGCGCAGGCGCAGGGACATGATCGCCCGCGGGACGATCCTCACGGCCACGGTGATCGCCTTGGTACCGCTGATGCTGATCGTCTACTACCTGCTGCGCAAGGGCCTCGGCTCGTGGAGCACGAACTTCTTCACCACCGACCCGACCGGCAACACGTTCTTCAAAAGCTCGAGCATCGGCGGCATCAAGAGCGCGATCCTCGGCACGATCGAGATCGTCGCGCTCGCCTCGGCGATCTCGATTCCCGCCGGCATCGCGATCGCCGTGTGGCTGGTCGAGTACGGCAAGAGGAGCTGGTTCGCGTCGACCGTGCGCTTCTTCGTCGACGTGCTCACAGGTGTCCCGTCGATCCTGTTCGGCCTGTTCATCTACATCGTGTTGATCGTCGGAACGGGCAGCACCTACGCCGGCTACAAGGGCTCGTTCGCGCTGGCGCTGCTGATGCTCCCGGTGGTGATCCGCTCGGCCGAGGTCATCCTGCTGCTGATCCCCGGCGCGCTGCGCGAGTCGGCGCTCGCTCTGGGAGCGCCGCGCTGGCGGGTGATCTTCAGCATCGTGCTGCCGACGGCGCTCCCCGGCATGGTCACCGGGGTTCTTCTGGCGATCGCGCGCGCGGCCGGAGAGACCGCGCCCCTGCTGTTCACGGCCGCGGCCACGCTGAAGACCAACTTCAACCTCGGGCAGTTCATGAACTCCCTGCCTGTGCAAATCTACACCGATGTCACATCCCCGACCACGGCTGTGGTAGACCGGGCCTGGGGTGCAGCGCTTACCCTGGTGGTCATGATCCTGTTGCTCAACCTCATCGCCCGTCTCGTCTCCCGAAGGAGCCGCCTTGCATGAGCGCCGACGGACCGATCCCGGAGACAGCTGACGTGGAGCCCGAGGAGCTTGTGGGCAAAGATGCACCCACGCAGCCCCGCTTTCGCCCTACACGGACAGACGCGCCGCTCGCCGCCGCGCCGGCCCCGCCCGGCGCGAGCGCCGTCGAGGCCCGACCGGGCATGAGCGTCAAGCTCGAGAAGCTGCGCGCCTTCTACGGAGACGCCGAGCAGGTGAAGGGCATCGACCTCGACTTCCACGCCAACGAGGTGACGGCCATCATCGGCCCCTCCGGCTGCGGCAAGTCGACCATGGTGCGCTGCATCAACCGCATGCACGAGGAGATCCCGGGCGCGCACGCCGAGGGCAGCGTGCTGCTTGACGGCCTCGACGTGTACGGCTCCTCGGTGGACGTCGTCGCGGTGCGCCGCGCGATCGGCATGGTCTTTCAGAAGCCCAACCCGTTCCCGACCATGTCGATCTTCGACAACGTCGCCGCGGGCCTTCGGCTCAGCTCGCGCGCGCGCGGCGACCTTCGCCCGAAGGTGGAGACGGCGCTGCGCAGCGCCGGGCTGTGGGACGAGGTCGCAGACCGCCTGAGCGAGCCCGGAGCCGGGTTGTCCGGGGGCCAGCAGCAGCGCCTGTGCATCGCGCGCTCGCTCGCCGTCGAACCCGAGGTGATCCTGATGGACGAGCCCTGCTCGGCTCTCGATCCGATCGCGACGCTCAAGATCGAGGAGCTGATCGATCAGCTGAAGCGCAGGGTGACGATCGTGATCGTCACCCACAACATGCAGCAGGCCGCGCGCGTGGCCGACCGCACCGCGTTCATGCTCGGCGGCGAGCTCGTCGAGGTGGGCGCCACGCAGGAGATCTTCACCAAGCCGAGCGATCCGCGAACCGAGGAATATGTCACCGGCAAGTTCGGCTAGCGCCGGCGGCTGGCCGCTGTCCTCCTCCGCGAGCGTCCCAGCCATGGCCGGTCCGGGCACCGGCGCAGGCGCTCAGGGGCGTGCCCACTTTCAGCAGCAGCTGCAGGAGCTCGAAGCCCACGCTCTGGGCGGCCTGGACCTGATCGTGGAGCAGCTCGATCGCGTTCTGGAGGCACTCGAGCACCAGGACGTCGAGCTCGCGCAGATGGTGATCGCCGACGACGACCGCGTGGACGGACGCTACCTGGAGGTCCACCAGGGGATTCTCTCGCTGCTCGCCCTGCAGGCGCCGGTGGCCGGAGACCTCAGGTTGGTGGCGGCGCTGCTGCACATGATCAAGCACATCGAGCGAATGGGCGACCAGTGCGTGAACATCGCCAAGCTGATCCCACTGTCCGGTCACGAGCCGCCGGTACGCCAGGAGATGTTGGCGGCGCTGGCGAAGATGGGCGCGCACGCGCGCTCGGAGGTCGTCCAGTCGAAGGCCGCCTTCGCCGGGCGCGACGTGGGCCTGGCCGAGGACCTCGTCCGCCAGGACCGCGAGATCAACCGCCTGAACCGCGAGATCTTCCGCATGGCGATCGAGATCGGCGACGACCCCGATACCCGCGAGTGGGCGATGCACATGATCCTGGTCGCCCGCGCGCTCGAGCGGATCGGCGACAACGCCGTGGACATCGGCGAGCAGGTCGCGTTCGTGGTGACCGGCCTGTTCCGCGAGTACTCGGATACGGCCCATCCGGTGGGCACGCGCCCGGATTCGGCCCCGGAGTAGCCGCGAGCCGGCCTGACAGCCCGGGAAACAGCGACAATCTCGACTGTGAACATCCTGTGACGATTGCCCGGCCTGCCCACGCAGGTGGTCAGGGTCGCATAGACTTGCCAGTGATGACCGAGAGCACTCGCGCCAGGGAGGCGGCGCCGTCGAGCTCGGCGGGGAACGCATCCGCATTGCGCATCGCCGTTCTGGACCGCGACAGCGGGTTCATCCAGGTGCTGAGCAAGCGCTTAGACCGGCTCGACTGGGAGCACCGCGTTCTTGCGAGCCCCGTTCCCACGGACGCCGTCGTGTCGATGCGCCTGAGCGCCCTGGTCGTGGACCTCGCCGTGCTGGGCCCGCAGGCGTGGGCCTGGCTCGAGCGCCTGTGCGGCGCTCTGCCCGAGCTGGGCATCGTCGTCTGCACGGGGCCGTCCACCGTCGCACAGCGTGTGCGCGGGCTGCGCCTGGGCGCCGATGACTGGATCACGAAGCCCTGTCATCCCGAGGAGGTCATCGCCCGCGTTCAGAGCGTTGTGCGCCGGCGCCGGCGCACGATGGACAGAGCACAGACCAAGCCGATGACGGCCGGAGAGGTCGAAATCCGCTCCGATCGCTTCCAGGCGTTCGTCGGCACGCACAGCATCGACCTGACCAGGCGCGAGTTCGAGCTGATCGAGCTGCTCGCGGCCGCCGACGGGCGGGTGCTGGAGCGCGAGGACATCTACTCGAGCCTGTGGGGCTATGCGATGGTGCGCGGCGACCGCTCGGTCGATGTGTTCGTGCGCAAGCTGCGCCAGAAGCTCGAGAAGGCCTCGCCCAAATGGCGCTACATCCACACCCACTTCGGCATCGGCTACCGCTTCGCCGCCGAGCCGGTCGAGGTCGACGTCCCCTCCTCAGTTCCCGCCGACTGGCACGCCCGCGATCAGAGCAAGCTCGCGCGGGCGCATGAGGACCACGAGCTCGCCGCCGACGCCTTCTAGTCGCAGCACCGCCAGACCGCCCTTCTTAACATCCGCGCGAGCACCGGTCAGCTCGCCGATCACCCCCGACAGGTCGGGCTCGTGGCCGACCAGCAGCAGACGGCCGTCGGCCGGCAATCCCGCCAGCGCATCCAGCGCCTCGCGGGCGCCGAAGCCGCCGGCCAGGGGCGCATGGACGTGCAGGCGTTCGCGCTGGGAGTCGTCCCACTCCTCGGCGGCCAGCTCGGCCGTCTGCTGAGCGCGCGCCTTGGGGCTGAACAGCACCGCATCAAAGCCGGCGTCGATGCGCGCCAGGGCGGCGCCCGCGGCGCGTGCCTGAGCTTCGCCCCTGACGGTCAGCCGACGCTCTGAATCCGAGCGCGTCCCGTGAGGCTCCGCCTCGGCATGACGTAGTAGCCAGAGCTGACGAGCCATTGCCCTCTGGCGTGAGCCTACCTGGTGAGCATGCCCTCGCGCCGGTATCCCCCCTCCCCCACTGTTGCCGTACGGCCAAATCCGTGACTCGACAGACCGCAGGGTGTAGCTTGGGAGCAGCATGAGCAGCGAACGTGAGCACTCCACCTACGACGGATCACCGCTCGACGGCCCGCAGATCGGCCGGCACGGGCTGCTGCGCGATCCGGCGCTGTACCTGAACCGCGAGCTCTCGTGGCTCGACTTCAACGAGCGCGTGCTCCAGCTCGCCGAGGACGAGCGTGTGCCGCTGCTCGAGCGGGTGAAGTTCTGCGCCATCTACACCACCAACCTCGACGAGTTCTACATGGTGCGAGTGGCGGGTCTGCGCGACCAGATCGACGCAGGCGTTGAGAACCCGAGCCAGGACGGCCGCACGCCGTCGGAGACGATCGCGCTGATCCGCGAGCGCGTGCTCGGGCTCAGCCGGCGGCTGACCGACTGCTTTGAAGGACGCCTGCGCCCGGAACTGGCCGACCACGACATCCACCTGGTCGGAGTGCGAGAGCTCGATGAGGAGCGCCGCGCGCAGCTGGCCAAGCACTTCCAGAAGACCATCTTCCCCGCCCTGACGCCGCTGGCGGTGGCGCCGGGCCGCCCCTTCCCCTACATCTCCAACCTGTCACTCAGCCTGGCGGTGCTGGTGCGCGACCCGGTCACCGACCAGACCGTGTTCGCACGGGTGAAGGCGCCCACCGAGATCCTGCCCCGCTTCGTCACCCTGTCCCAGCCCGCGCCCGCGCCGGTGCTGCTCGTGCCGCTGGAGGACGTGATCGCCCATCATCTCGATGCGCTGTTCCCGGGGATGGAGATCGCCGACTACGACGTCTTCCGGGTCACGCGGGATGCCGACCTCGAGGTATCCGACGACGCCGCCGACCTGCTGCAGGCGGTCGAGGATGAGCTGCGCCGCCGGCGCTTTGGAGAGATCGTGCGGGTGGAGATCGGCGCCCACTGCTCAGAGCGCCTGCGCGAGGAGCTGGCCGGGCTTCTGGGCGTCGAGGACGAGGAGGTCTATCCGGTCGAGGGCCTGCTCGACATGGGCGCGCTGTGGCAGCTCGTCAAACTGCCCGGTCACTCAGAGCTGCGCGAAGAGCCCCTGATGGGGATCACCCATCCGCGGCTCTTGCGCCACGAGGGCAAGCGCGCCGATGTGCTCGGCGCGATGCGCGAAGGCGATCTGCTCGTGCATCACCCCTACGTGTCGTTCGCCACCTCGGTGGAGCGCTTCGTCGAGCAGGCGGTGGCGGACCCCAACGTGCTCGCGATCAAGCAGACGGTCTACCGCACGAGCGACGACTCCCCGCTCGTCCCGGCCCTGATTGACGCGACCGAACGGGGCAAGCAGGCGGTGGCCCTGGTCGAGCTGAAGGCGCGCTTCGACGAGCGCATGAACATCCACTGGGCGAAGGCGATGGAGGAGGCCGGCGTGCACGTCGTCTACGGCCAGCCGTCGCTGAAGACCCACGCCAAGTGCGTGCTGGTCGTCCGCCGCGAGGGCGACGGGGTGCGCAACTACGTGCACATCGGCACCGGCAACTATCACTCGGCCACGGCGCGGCTGTACACGGACTTCGGCCTGTTCACAACCGACGAGCAGATCGGCGCGGACGTGGCCGACATGTTCAACTACCTGACCGGCTACGGCAGGCCGCTGCACTACCGCAAGGTGCTGATGGCGCCGAACGACCTCCGCGACGGCATCATCTCCCAGATCGAGCAGACGGTCGCCGCGCACTCGCCCGAGTCGCCGGCGGCGATCGCGATGAAGATGAACTCGCTCGTGGACGGCCCATGTATCCGCGCCCTGTACGAGGCCTCGCAGGCGGGCGTGCGCGTTGATCTGAACGTGCGCGGCATCTGCTGTCTGCGACCTGGCGTGGAGGGGATCTCGGAGAACATCCGCGTGGTCTCGATCGTCGGGCGGCTGCTCGAGCACTCGCGCGTGTACGCGTTCGAACGGAACGGCGAGCACACGATCTACATCGCCTCGGCCGATCTGATGCCGCGCAACCTCGACCACCGTGTCGAGCTGGCCGTGCCGATCGAGGCCCCGGAGCTGCGCGCCGAGCTGCTCGACACGCTGAACCGCGGCTTCGCCGACAACCAGAACTCATGGGAGCTCGACTCAGATGGCGCCTGGCACCGGCGCTCGCCGGCGCCCGGCGAACGACCGCGCAGCCTGCAGCTGGAGCTGGCCGAGATCTACGCCCGGCGCGCCGGGGAAGAGCGCCCGAGCGGCGAGCGCGACCCCCTGCTCACGGCGGAGCCGCGATGGGCAGGTCCCGGGGCGCGGACCTGAGCATCGGGCGCGTCGACGTGCCGGCTAGACGGCCGCGACCGGAACGGTGTCGAGGACGGCCTTGAGCTCGTCGACCGACTGATAGTCCAGACCGAGCATGTGGTCGTGACGGTGGCGGACGACCCCCTGCTCGTCGATCACGATGACCGCGCGCTTCGTGCCCAGACGCGAGGAGAACGCGCTGTAGGCCTTGGCGACCTGCTTGTCCACGTCCGCGAGCAGCGGGACGTTGAGCCCGTGCTTGGCCGTGAACTGTTCGTGTGAGTCGAGATCCTGCGAGGAGATACCCACCACGGTCGCATCCAGTGAGGCGAAGTCATCGGCCCGGTCGCGGTAGGAGCAGAACTGTTTCGTGCACACCATCGTGTTGTCCCCGGGGTAGAACAGCAGCACGACACGCTCGCCGCGATGGTCTGAGAGCTTGAACGGGCCGTCGGTGCCGGCGAGCTCGAAGTCGGGCGCCACCTCGCCCACCTGCGGTGTCTTTGCCATGCTCGCATCTCCCTGTTTGTCAGTGAACCCCGCCTGCGTCTCAGCATAACGAGCGCCAAGCGCGGGTGCGTGCGCTAGAACATTGACGGATGGGCACCGGCAGCCTCCCCCGCCTGGCCGCAGCGTCAGCCGCCTGCGCGCTCCTGGCCGCCTGCGGCAGCGCACCGGCGGCGAGCTCGACACCGCGCACCTCGGCCGGAGCAATTCCCTCCCCGGCGCACGCCGCCGCAGCCCAGCGGCTGCTCGAATGGCCCGAGTTCGGGCTCGACCCCCAGCGCAGCGACTCCAGTGAAGCCGCCTCGGGGATCACGGCCGCCAACGTGGCGCACCTTCGGCGCATCTCGGTGAAGCTTCCAGGAACGGTCGATTCCTCGCCGATCTACCTGCATGGCGCGCTCGTCGGCGGAGCCGCCCACAACGTCGTCATCGTCACGACCACCTACGGCAGGACGCTTGCGATCGACGCCGACAGCGGCCAGATCCTGTGGACGTTCACCCCTCCGGGCTACGCCGGATGGGCCGGAAGTGCCCAGATCACCACCGCCAGCCCGCTGCTCGACCCGGACCGGCAGTTCGTCTACGCGACCTCGCCCGACGGGCTGATCCACAAGCTGTCGCTCGCCAGCGGCAGGGAGGATCCGAGCGGAAGCTGGCCGGTCAGCATCACCCGCGATCCCACCCGCGAGAAGCTCGGGGCGGCGCTCAACATCGACGGCCCGGACATCGTGGCAGCCACCAGTGGATACCTCGGCGACACACCCGTCTATCAGGGACACGTGGTGCTGATCGACCGCTCGAGCGGGCGCCTGCGGGGGGTGTTCAACACGCTGTGCGCGAACCGCCGCACGTTGCTCGTTCCCAGAAGCTGCTCGGCGAGCGACTCGGCGATCCTGTCGCGCGGCGGCCCGGTGGTGGAGCCCGGCGGGAAGCGCATCCTGCTCGACACCGGCAACGGCCCCTGGAACGGAACCACCGACTTCGGCGACAGCGTCCTTGAGCTGACGTTCCCCGGGCTGAGCCTGCGCCAGTCGTTCACCCCGACCGATCAGGAACACCTCAACACGAGCGACCTGGACCTCGGCTCGAGCGCGCCGGCGCTGCTCGGCGATGACCGGATCGTGCTCGCCGGCAAGGACGGAATCTTCCGCCTGCTCGGATTGTCCGGCCTCGACGGCGATCTCGCGGGGAGCGCCAAGGCGCGCCGTCACCCGCTCGGAGGCGAACTCCAGCAACTGTCCATTCCCGGCGGCGGCGAGCTGTTCTCGGCGCCCGCGGTGTGGCAGCGGCACGGGCACACGACCATGTTCGTGGCCGACGAAAGCGGCACCGCCGCCTACGTGCTGCGCGGCGGGCGGCTGTATCAGGCCTGGGCCAACGGCACCCCGGGTACCAGCCCGGTGATGGCCGGAGGGCTGCTCTACGTCTACGACCTATCCGCCGGGGGCATCTACGTCTACCGGCCGGGCTCGGCGCGGGCGATCGCCAAGCTCCCCGGCAGCTCGGGGCACTGGAACAGCCCGATCGTCGTGGACGGGCACGTCGTCGAGCCCGAGGGCAACGCCAACGACCACGCACTGAGCGGAACGCTCGATCTGTTCTCCGCGGCTTAGCCGCACTCCTGGACGGCTGGCCTCGGGCGGGCTCGACAGCGGCGATAATCAACGGACGTGGCACCAGGGAGCGTTGACAGACAGCCGCCGGGCGGCGGGCAGTTCGACGAGCATCGCGACGCCACGCGGCGCACGAGGCTCGCCAACGAGAGGACATACCTGGCCTGGTGGCGCACGGGGCTCACGGCGTTCGCGGTCAGCCTCGGAGCCGGGCGGCTCGTGCCGGCCGTGGCGGGCGGCCCGCAGGCGCTCTACTCCGTCGTTGGGGTGCTGTTCGCGGTGCTCGGCCTGCTCGTGATCGCCTACGGGCGCCAGCGCGGGCGCGAGGTCGATGATGCGATCTCCGAGGGCAGCTACAGGCGGGCCGATGAACGGCTCCTGACGCTGATCGCGATACTCGCATCGATCGGGGGCCTGATGCTGATAATCCTGATCGTGATCGGACGATGAGCTCTGTGTGATGGAGGATTCGCTCGCCGGCCAGCTGCTGCTCGCCTCGCCGTCGCTGTTTGACCCCAACTTCAGGCGCACGGTGGTGCTGATCGGAGTGCACAGCGAGGAGGGCGCCATGGGCGTCGTGCTCAACCGCCCCTCGGAGGTGACCGTGGGCGACGCGGTGCCCCAGCTCGAGCAGGCGGTCGCCGGCGAGGAGCCCATCTACGTGGGCGGGCCGGTCCAGCCGACCTCGATCGTTTTCCTGGCCGAGTTCCTCGACCCCTCGCCCGCGGGCCTTCTGGTGCTCGACCGCATCGGCTTCCCGTCGCCCGACGCCGACATCGACGAGCTCACCCAGGCCACCGCCCGCGCACGCGTGTTCGCCGGCTACGCCGGCTGGGGCGAGGGACAGCTCGACGCCGAGGTCGACCATGGCGACTGGA
>Ga0302178_10001754_pt1 | contig 17874 bp, 16 predicted proteins | sample I_Palsa_E1_3_FD_198790 | JGI IMG/M metagenome (GOLD analysis project Ga0302178, IMG submission 198790) | Peat permafrost microbial communities from Stordalen Mire near Abisko, Sweden - I_Palsa_E1_3 | ecosystem: Environmental > Terrestrial > Soil > Palsa > Peat permafrost | place: Sweden... | reverse complement strand
GCGCCGCCCAAGAAGCCCATCAAAAAAGCCGCGCCGGCAAAGCGTACCTCGGGTCGCGCCAAACCGGCGCCGAAAAAAGCCGCGCCGAAGCGCGCGCAGCCCGCGCGCGGAGCCGCGAAGAAGTCGACGCGCGCCGCAAGCGTCCGCGCCGCATCGGCACGGAAGCCGAGCGCAGCCAAGAAGACGGTGAAGAAGACGCCGGCCAAGCGGCGTTAGGGGTGATCGGTTTGCGAAAGCTCCCCATCGGCGCACTGGGGTGCGCGCTGGCGCTCAGTGCCTGCGCGACGAACGTTCCGGGCACCGCTTCCGGCGGCGCCGCAACTGACGGACGCGGCGTCCTGCGCGTCGCGACCCAGCGTTCACCGAATACGCTGAACCCGCTGTTGTCGGCAAACACGACGGAAGGCTTCATCAACCGGTTGAGCTTCGACACGCTGCTGAGCGTCGACGGCAGCGGCAAGCATATCGTCCCGATCCTGGCCACGGTCGTGCCGACGCTGCAGAACGGCGGCATCAGTAGAGACGGGCTCACGATCACCTACCATCTGCATCGCGGCGTAAAATGGCAAGACGGCGTCCCGTTCTCGAGCAAGGACGTCAAGTTCTCGTGGCAAGCGATGATGAACAATGCGAACAACGTGAACGAGCGGGTCGGTTACGAGGACGTCAAGTCCGTCGAAACGCCAGACGCCTTGACGGTCGTGTTCCATCTGAAGCACCCCTTCGCGCCGTTCATCAACACCGTCTTCGCCGAGAGCGATAGCCCGGTCGCGATCGTCCCCGAGCACTTGCTGGCGCAGTACCCGAACCTCAATCAGATCCCGTTCAACCAGATGCCGATCGGGACGGGACCGTTCAAAGTCGTGCGCTGGGTGCGGGGCGATCACATCGAGCTGGTCGCCAACGACGACTACTTTCGCGGTAAGCCCAAGCTGAGCCGCATCGTCGTCCGCGAGATCCCCGACGAGAACACGTCGGTCAACGCGCTCCGCGCGCACGACGTCGACTGGATTTTCGAACTGTCGGAACAGTATTACCGTCAGGTCAAAGGCATCCCCAACGTCGTCGTCATCCTGCAAGACAAGCCGCAAACGCTGCAGCTGCTGGTCAACACGTCGCACCCGCCGCTCAACGACCTCCGCGTACGGCGAGCGATCTCGTACGCGATCGACAAGCAGTCGCTGGTCGACAAGAATACGTCCGGCACGGCGCAGGTCGCGTGGGCCGATCAGCCGCCGTTCGAATGGGCCTACACGAGCGACCTCATGAAATACCCGACGAACGTCGCCAAAGCACGCGCTCTGCTGGAAGCGGCGGGCTACGCGCCCGGCCCCGATGGCATGATGCGCAAGGACGGCCAGCCGCTCGTGCTCAGCCTCAGCTACAACGTCGAGAACAAGACGCGCCAGCAGGTCACCGTGCAGGTGCAGTCGATGCTGCACGCGGCCGGCATCGACGCCGAAGTCAAGACGTATCCCGCCAACCTGCTCTTTGCGACCTACGGTCAGGGCGGGGTGCTCTCGACCGGGAAGTTCGACCTCAACATCTCCGGTTGGGTCGCCGGCCAGGATCCGGACGACCACTCGGAGTTCGAGTGCAGCGAAATCCCGCGCCCCCAGCACCCGGACGGCGTCGACTACTCACGCTATTGCAACGCCGAGATGGACCGAGCGCAGGCCCAAGCGCTCGCCAGTTACGACGATGCCGCCCGCAAGCCGGCCTACGTGAAAATCCAGCAGCTCCTCGCCCGCGATCTGCCGATCATCTACATCTGGTTTCCGCGCCAGCTTCAGCCGATCGTCCCCAACTTCAAGGGCTTCGACCCGAACCCAGTCAACGAGTCATGGAACGCCTACCAGTGGTCGATCTGAGACGGGTCCCTTCCGGCAGGCGCGAGGAGTAGAGCGTTGTTCGAGGAGCCGCAGAGCACCATCGCGCGCATCCCGGAGCTACGTTGGCTGCGGAACATCATCGTCGAGCGGGCGCTGACACGCGGCGAGTATCTGCTGTCGGGAGGCGCCCGCAGCGACTATTACATCGACAAGTTCCGGCTCTTCAGCGATCCCCAGGTGCTGCGCCGGATCGCACGGCTCTTCGCGCCGGTCATCTCGGAGATCGCCCCCGACGTGATCGGCGGCACCGAGCTCGGCGGCGTGATCATCGCCACCGCCGTCTCGTCGATGACGGGACTTCCGATGATCGTGGTGCGCAAACAGCCCAAGCAGTACGGCGCGTTCGCCGAGGAATACGTCGAAGGGCCGTTCACCGCCGGACAGCACGTTCTGCTGTTGGAAGACGTCGTGACGAGCGGCCGCGAGCTGCTCGCCGCGCGAGCGCGGCTCGAAGAGCTGAACCTGAAGGTCACGCCGTACGCGGTGATCGCGCGCGGCCTCGCACCCGTCAGCTCGCTGATCCAGTTCTCGCTCCCGCGGAGCGGCCCAAAAACCGAGAATTAGTGGGTTCGGCTGCGGCCGAACCCTTCGTGTTTGCGGCTACGCCGCAAGCCGCCCAATGGAAGAGTTTTATGGCCCGGTGAGTTCGTACACTGCGTGGTCGTCGGCGACGGATATGGGGCCGGCGTAGGCTCGACGCGCGGCGGCGTCGAGGTCCTCGGCGGTCGACTCTTCACCGTAGTGCGTGAGCACGAGCCGTCCGACGCCGGCGTCGTGCGCCATCTCTGCCGCCTCGACTCCGCTCGAATGTCCGCGCGGACCGATCTCGCGTTCGTCGTTCCGCAGGGTTGCCTCGCACAAGAACAGGTGGGAGCCGCGCGCGAGCGCCGTGACCTGCGCATCCGGTGCGGTATCCGCGGAGTAGGTCAAGCTCGTGCCGTTCGATTCCCAGCGGATGGCGAACGCCGGTACGTAGTGCGCGGTCGGCGCAAAGCGCAGCGTGGCGCCGTCGAGCGCCAGCGGCCGTGACGGATCGTACTCGCTCAGCGCAAAGACGTCGGTCAGAAATTCTCCGCCCTCGTCGGCGAACGCCGACACCAGCCGGCGCAGTATCGGCAAACCGCCGGGCGGTAAGTAGACCGGGAGCTTCTCCTTCCGCTGCAGGCTGCCGTACCGAAGCGCGTACCGCAGCGGAACGAGGTCGAGGAAGTGATCGGCATGCATGTGGCTGATCACGATCGCGCCGACGCGGTCGTAGTCGGCGTAGCGCCGCAGGTTGGCGAGCGCCCCTGAGCCGAGATCGAACACGACCGACGATTCGCCGTTCTGGATCAGATACGAGCTGCATGCGCGATCGGGACGCGGGACCGATGAGCTCGACCCCGCCACCGTAAGCCGCGGCGTCGTTACCCCGTCGATCTGACTGCCTCGAGCACGGCCTCGGCGTGACCCTCCACGGACACGCGCGGCCAGACCTTCACGACCGTCCCTTGGGGGCCGATGAGGAAGGTCGAGCGCTGGATGCCGATGCTTTTCTTTCCGTACATGGTCTTTTCGACGATCACTCCGAACGCGTCGCAGATCTGCGACGAGGTGTCGGCCAACAATGGGAACTTCACGCCGAACTTATCGGCAAATTTTTTCTGGGCCGCTACCGTGTCGCGGCTCACGCCGACGATCGAGGCACCTGCGGCCTCGAACCTTCCGGCGAGATCCCGAAACGCTTGCGTTTCCACCGTACAGCCCGGCGTATCGGCTTTCGGATAGAAGTAGACGACGAGCATTCGACCGGCGAAGCTTCGCAGGTCGACGCGCCGCCCGTTCTGATCGTCGGCACCAACGTCGGGTACCTTTGCCTTTTCTTCGAGCACGGAGCCTCCCCCAGACTTGACCAGATCGTTACGGAACGCCGGCTGCCGCCTGTTCCTCGCCGGCGACCGAAGCCTGAAATTGTGACAGCGGCACGAGGAAGAGAAGCCGGTCGTACGGCTCCATCTCGTCAAAGCGATCGATGTGCAAGAACGATCCCTCCCGCCAGACCGCTAGTGGGATACAATCCTCCGCGGGCGGAGGTTCCGGCACCTCTCCTTGAATGCGTTCCCCGACGTTGTAGCTGTCATCGCCGAACGCGATCCGGCCGCGCGTCCCGGGGAACCGCGAGAGCATCGCGAACGTCGCCGCCGCGAGCGTCGTCGTCGAGTAGCTGTGGATCGCCTCGAATTGGTGCGCGACCGAGCGCGCGAACGATTCATCCTGCACGCGCGTCACGACCGGGATGTGCGGATTGCGCGCCCGGGCACCGAGCCCGACCTCGAGGTTGGACGTATCGCTGTCGGTAACGGCCACCACGGCGCGAGCGTTCATGACGTTGCACAGGTCGAGCGTGCGGTCTTTGGTCGCGTCGCCGGTGACGAGTTCCACTCGCCGCGCCCGTGAAGCCTCGACGAGTGCGGGATCGGGATTGCTGTCGACGACGACGACCTTCTGCCGCAGCGTGCTCAGGCATTCGATCGCACGGGTACCGACGTTTCCCGCCCCGCAGACCAGCACGTGGCCGCGGGTCCGGATTTGTCGCAGCCCTTGGATCGCCGTGAACTGCGCGCGGGTCAGCGCTGCCGTCACGAAGGCGATGAAAATCCCGGACGCTGCGACCCCGGTGATCATGACGATCACGGCCGCGAGCATCGGCAACGGCCCCCGGCCGCTCGGCACGACATCGCCGTAGCCGGTCGTCGTCGCGGTCGTGATGACGAAGTACATGATCGTGAAGAGATCGTGGGGCAAGACGCGGCTGAAATAGGCCACCGCGAGCGCGAAGATCGTCACGACGACCGCGATGACGCGGACGAGGATCGGGTCGAACTGACGCACGGCCTCGATGCGGTGCACGAGGCCGGCGCGCCAACGTTCCAGCCGTTCGCGTCGCCGTTCCACGCGCACCATCTGGCGCGTCCCGCTGGTGGCCTCGAGCTGCTCGACGTGCGCGAACACGACGACCTGCTCGTGCCCCGCAAAGATATGGCGCGGCGGGATCTCCGGTGAGCCGCGCAGCGCGACGATGCGGCCGCGCAGGTGAGCTTGGGCCTCGCCCAGCGTGAGCCCGACGATCCCGAAATCGGCGGCGAGCCGCTGCGAGAACCCGGTGTAGACACCATCCACATCCGGAAACTGCAGGGCGTAGAAGCAAGACGGGTCCAAGGCCGTCGCCACGAACGTCGGCGCTGAGTGGGAGGACACCGACAGCACCGAACAGTTGGGCAGATTCTGCTCGAGCTTGCGCCCCAGGGTACGGTTGAACTGGCGCAGGACGATCCGGATCGCGGGGTTGAGCTCGCGCGCCTTCAGCGCCACCTGGAGGTTGAGGCGATCGTCGTCGGAGACGGCGACGATCGACACGGCGGCCGTGACGCCGGCGGCGCGCAGCGACTCGACGTCATTGGGGGCGTGCGGATAGTAGTCGCAGCCCAGCCGCGAGAGCTTCGCGGCGAGCTCGTGATCGTGCATCCACATCATGACGATCCGATGTCCTTGCGTGACGCACAGCTCTTCGCAGATGCGAACCGCCAGCTCGTCGCCGCCGACCACCAGAATGAGAGGATCCGCAATCATGTCATCGTCATCGGATCAAGGCCCGCACCCGCTCGCGCAACGCCTCATCGCGCGTGCTGCAAGCGATCCGCTCGCCGGGCCCGTCCTCGAGGTGGGCACAGGTTCGGGACGCAATACGCGGGCCCTCGTCGCGGCCGGCATACCGGTCCTCTCGGTCCCCGAAGAAACGCCGTACACGCAGCTGCCGGGCACGTTCGAAAACTACGGTGCGGGCCTCGCGACCCATGCGTATCTTCACGGCGCCAGCGACAAGGTGCGCGCCGGAATCGCCGAACTGCGGCGCGTTCTGCGGCACGGCGCGCCGGTGTACCTGACCTTGGGGTCGATCCGTGATGCACGCTACGGCCTCGGCGTTCCGCTCGACGATCGCTCCTTCGCTCCGGGCGACGGTGAAGAAGCGGGGATCCCGCACGCCTACTTCGACCGCGACGGGGTCATCGAGACGATGCGCGGCTTCACGATCACCTCGCTCGAGGAAGTCGATGCCGATGCGACCGCCGGGCGCTGGGCCCATGGTGACGAACCGATCGGCCGCGTCCATTGGTTCGTCGTCGCGACCAAGACGTGAGCCGCGCTCAGTAGCGCGGCACGCCGGGATCGATCGCTACCGACCAGGCGTCGATGCCGCCGGCCAGATTGACGGCGTTCGGATATCCGTTCTCGTTCAGGAACTGCGCGACGCGAGCACTGCGGCTCCCGGCATGACACAGGACAACGATCGGTCGATCGGACGGCAGCTCGGCATAGCGCGCCGGAATCTCGCCCATCGGGATCAGCGTCGCACCCGGCAGTGCAGCGGTCGCGATCTCGTCGGGTTCGCGCACGTCGAGCACCACCAACGCTTCGCCCGCGTCGGTGCGACGCTTCAAGTCGAACACGGTGATCTCGTTCACGCGCCCGGTACCGGCTCCGTGGCGATAAGATCTTGGACCGGGCTCGACGCGCTGGCGTACAGCCGCTTCGGCATCCGGCCGGCGAGAAATGCGTCGCGCCCGGCTTCAACCGCCGCTTTCATGGCGCGCGCCATGCGGACCGGATCGCGCGCGGCCGCGATCCCGGTGTTCATGAGCAGCGCGTCGACGCCGAGCTCCATCGCGAACGCCGCGTCGGAGGCGGTGCCGACGCCCGCATCGACGATGACCGGAATCCCTGCGCGCTCTTTGATGATGCGAATCGAATACGGATTGCACACGCCCAGGCCGCTCCCGATCGGCGCAGCGAGCGGCATCACCGCCGCGCAGCCGGCGTCTTCGAGCCGTTTGCACGCGACCGGGTCGTCGCCGATGTACGGCAGGACGGTGAAACCCTCACGCACGAGCTGTTCGCACGCCGCGATCGTCTCGCCGCTGTCGGGATAGAGCGTCTGCGGGTCCCCGATCACCTCGACCTTGATCAAGTCGGTGCCGAGCGCCTCGCGCGCCAGCTTCGCGGTCAAGACCGCGTCCTTCGCCGTATAACAGCCGGCCGTGTTCGGCAGCAGCGTCATCTTCGAGCGGTCGATGTAGTCGACGAGTGTTTTGCCCGAAGCGTCGTCGAGGTGCATGCGGCGGATCGCGACGGTCACGACCTCGGCGCCGCTCGCCGCGTGCGCGGCCTGCATGATGTCGAGCGCCGGGTACTTGCCGGTCCCCACGAAGAGCCGCGAACGGAACGTGTGCGACCCGATGGCGAGCCTGTCGTCGTGCATCGCTGCCATTACCCGCCCGCGACCGCGACGATGATCTCGATCCGGTCACCGTCGTGCAGCGCGGTATCGGCGTAGCGCCCGCGCGGCACGACGTCGTCGTTGAGGGCGACGGCCGAACCCTCGCGCGGAACGTCGTAGCGTTCGAGCAGCGCCTGCACCGTCGCAGCGGCGCCGATTTCCCGCGGCTCGCCGTTGATCGTGATGGTCACGACGCGGGGTTCGCGGTCGTGGCGAGACCCTCCCCGAACGTGGGCGCGGCGCGGCACGGCGAGAACGGCAAGAGGAGCGGCGGCTCGCTACCCGAGACGATGAGCTCGGCGACCAGCCGGCCCGTTTCCGGCGCGAGCAGAATACCGTTGCGATGGTGGCCGCACGCGACGACGTAGCCTTCGAGCGCGGTCGCACCGATGTACGGACGGCCGTCCGGCGTTGCCGGACGCAAGCCGGCCCACGTTTCGACGACGGCGAATGAGGCGAGCGCCGGCGCGAACGACAAGGCGGCGTCGAGGAGTTCGTGCAGTCCGGACGCCGTCACGCGCACATCGAAGCCCCGTTCCACCGCGGTCGCGCCGACCAACAGCCGTCCGTCGTCGCGCGGGACGACGTAGCACGCGCGATGCCACAGCTGCGTGCGGATCGCGCCGGCGGGGAGTGCGAGCGCGAACATCTCGCCGGCGACCGGCCGAATCGGCACGCGCACCGGCGCCGGGACACCGGCGAGCTGGCCCGCCCACGCGCCTGTCGCGTTGACGACCGTCGATACCGCTGCGAAGCCTTGCGGCGTGCGCACGCCGCGCACGCGCCGCTCGTCGCACGCGACCGCGATCTCGTCGACGCGTTCGAAACGCACGCCGCATCCGCGTGCCGCTGCGACGAGCGCGCGGCCCAGGCGCCGGTTGTCGACCTGACCTTCGTTCGCGACGAGCAGGCCGCCGGCGACGTGCTTGGCGACAAACGGTTCGCGCGCCAGAACGTCGTCGCGCGCGAGCAGCGCGACGTCGCCGCCGGCCACGCGGACGGCGGTTTCGCGTACGCGAAGGCGCGCCACGTCGGATTCGTCGAGCGCGACATGCAGCGTCCCGTTGCGCCGGAAACGGCTGTCGATTCCCGTGCGCTCGTGCAGTTCCGCGACGACGCCGGGATACGCGGCCAGCGACTGCCGGCAGAGTGCGAAGAGCGCCGGATCCGTCGACTCGCTGAAGGGTGCGAGCATTCCCGCACCGGCCCACGACGCCGCGCGCGCGGGTTCGCCGCGCTCGTAGATCGTGACGGCTGCACCGCGCTTTGCGAGCTCGTAGGCCGTTGCCAATCCGACGAGCCCGCCGCCGATGACGGCGACGTCAGCCGCGCCGGATCCCGGGCGCTGCATCACATTCCGGTGTAGACGGGGCCCTCGCCGCCTTGCGGCGGTACCCAGGTGATGATCTGATACGGATCCATGATGTCGCAGGTCTTACAGTGGACACAATTCGAGAAGTTGATCTGCAGCCGGCCTTCGGCCGGAGCGCCGTCGACGAGCGTGAACTGCGGCTCGTAGACTTTCGCCGGACAGAAGAACTGGCACGGGTTCCCGTACTCGGCCGTGCAGCGGTCGGCGCAGATGTTCGTGTCGGAGACGTGCAGGTGCGGTGGCTGGTCCTCATCGTGCATCGTGCCGCTCTTGAACACGTCGGTCAGCTTGTCGAAGGTCAGCTTCCCGTCCGGAACGACGCGCTTCGTTTTCGCCACGGCCTCGATCTGCCCGAGCTTCTTCATCCGCGCGTAGCCGTGCTCGCCGCTGAGCCGGTCGCGCACGCCGAACCCGCGGCCGCCGGTCAGCATCCCGAGCTGCGCGTTGACGAGACCACCCCATAGCCCGCTCTTGAAACCCTGATGGAAGTTGCGCGCCGCGTGCAGTTCTTCGAAGGCCCACGAGTCACCGAACTTCGTCTCGTAGGCGGCGAGCGCGTTCGCGGAGGTGTCGCCGGCTTGCAGGGCGTCGAAGATCGCCTCGGCGGCCAGCATCCCGGATTTCATCGCGAGGTGAATTCCCTTGAGCCGCATCCCGTTGAGAAATCCGGCTGAGTCTCCGACGATGCACAAACCATCGGCGTACATGCGCGGCATGGCGTGCAATCCGCCTTCGGGAATCGCCTTCGCCCCGTAGCGAATCATCTCGCCGCCTTCCAGCAGCGGACGGATCGCGGGATGCATCTTATAGCGTTGGAAGTTGTCGTGCGGGTCGGTCGACGGATCGGCGTAATCGAGACCCGTCACGAGGCCGATGTCGACGATGTCGTCGCGCATCCCGTAGATCCAGCCGCCGCCAAACGTGTTCCACAGCGGCGCGCCGAGGGTGTGAATCACCGAGCCCGGCGCGAGCCGGCCCGGAACCCGCCACAGCTCTTTGATCCCGACCGCATACACTTGGGGATCGCGCTCGCGGTCGAGACCGAGACGCGCGATCGCGGCCTTGGCGAGCGTCCCGCGCGGTCCTTCGCCGAGCACCGTGATCTTCGCGCTGAGGTCCGGTCCCGGCTCGTAATTCGGCTTGTGCGAACCATCGTGCGCGACGCCCTTGTCGCCGATGCGGACGCCGATGACGCGCTCGTCGTCCCACAACAAATCCTGACCGGGGAAGGCGGGAAACACGTCGGCGCCGAGCGACTCCGCCTTCGCCGCCAGCCACTTCGTCAAATTCGACAGCGAGGCGACGTACTTGCCGTGATTGTTGAGCACCGGGGGCGTGAACGGCGCCGCGATCTTCGCACCGTTGGTGAGAAACCACAGCGCGTCGCTCGACACCGGAACGTCGAGGCCGGCGGTACTATCCTCGTCCGGAAAAAGTTCGTGCAGTGACTTGGGATCGACGACCGCACCGGAGAAACCGTGATTGCCGATCTCGCCGCCCTTCTCGATCACCATGACGGCGATTTCCGAGCCGGCGGCTGCGGCGAGCTGGCGCAAGCGAATCGCTCCGGCCAGCGAGGCGGGTCCGGCTCCGACGAAGAGTACGTCGACGTCCAGGGAATCGCGCACTGCCATAACCCGCGCCGGTTCGCGGCGCGGCGGCGGCTCCCCGCTCAGGCGGTGAAGCGCTCCAGTGCGGTCGTCACGAACACGCGGTGCGCCGCGATCCGCGCCTCCCACGGCCGCGAACGTGGCGACTCGAAGGTCAGTGGCTGCGTGCCCCGGCGGTAGTGGAACATCGATTGCGGAAGGCCCGGGAAGACGCGCAGTTCTTTCTCGGCATCGACCAGCACCGCGCCGCGCTCCAAGCGAAACGGCGCTTCGACGCCGGGCGGGGTCCCGAGGTCGAACCCCTCGCCGATTGTCTGCACCGGCAAGCCGGCAGCATCGAGCGCTGCGACGATGGAGGCCGCAAATCGGGGCGACGCGCCGGGCCGGAGCGGCTCGTACAAGTAGCAGCCGTCGGCTTCGTAGTCTTCGTGCAGGTCGAGTGCGAGCGCGAAGCGGCGGTCCCGATTGGCCGTGATCACCGCGCGCGCCTCAGGGCTGGTTCCGCCGCGCGTGAAACTGCGATTGATGTCGACCCCCTCGGCGTTCTCGCGGGTCTGCGCGAGGTATCCGCTCGGGTTCAGCATCGGCCAGATGCGATACGCGAAGCGCGGATTCAGCAGCCCGTCGCGTGCGATCCCGAGCAGCGCCCACGACGCGGCCGGCTCGTCGCCGTGCACGCCTGCCGAGAGCGAGACCGCCGGGCCGTTCGGATCGCCGTACTCGGCGAGCAGGATGGTACGCGGGGCACCGACGCAGGCGACCTCGCGAACCCGAAAACCGAGCAAGCGGAGGCTACGCCAGGCGGCCGTCAGCTCTTCATAGGGTCGCAAGCGGGTCATCGGGAAGGGGCTCGCATGGCACGACGGTTGCGCGCGGTTATTGCCTGCGCCCTGGTTCTCATGGTCGCCGGCACCTTGCGTTACGTCGCCTCGGCACAGGCACCAAACAAAGAGTTGGCCCCCTTCAAGGGGACCGTCGGCGTTCAGGCGTCCGACAATGCACCGTTCACCCGCGTCTTCGGCCGCACCGTCGTCCCGGACGATGCGTATGCGGTGACGCAGGCGGCCTCGCTCGGAACGCTGACCCTGCCCGACAGTTCGCAGGTGGCGATCGGCGAGCGCACCGCGGTCCGTGTTGGAGCGTTCAATAACGCGGCCGCCGGACCCGGCAGCACACTGACGCTCAACCATGGCGCGCTGCGGTTTGCGATCGTGCATCCGGCGGGGACGCGCTCGAACTACACGTTCCAAACCCAGACCTCGCAGATCGCCGTCCGCGGCACGACCGGCTACCTCATCGTCGGCGATGAAGGCACGCAGCTCATCTGCGTCGATTGTGCGCCCGGCGACGTAACGATCACGATCGGCACGCGCGTCGTCACGCTGTTGACCGGCTACACGATCACCATCATCGGGCCGCCGGGGCTCGCGACGTTCACGATCACCGCGAACGACACCAGCTACAATCCGTCGATCGCGCAGTTCTTGCTGCTGCTCAGTCATCCCGACTTCGCGGGTACCGGCGCCGGCTCCGATCCGACCGGATACTATGTAACCGGCGGCACGCAAACGGGGCTGGCCGGCTGGGTGGTCCCGGTCGTCGTCGGCGGCGCGATCGCCGGCGCCGTCATCGCGAACAACAACGTCGCAGCGACACCGACACCGTCGCCGACGCCGACCGCAGCAGGATCCGGTACGCCGTCGCCGACACCGACACCGACACAGGTCCCCTACAGCCAGTTGATGGTCTCGACCAATACGCTGACCTTCACCACGGTCGGAGGGCCGGCGCAAACGTTCACCGTGCAGCAGACCGGGCCCGGCGGATCGATCACGATCGGCTCGCCGAACTGCGACGACAACGGCGCCGCCGCGATGGACTCGCCGCCGTCGGTGCCGATTACGCCGACCTCGACCGCCGCGACGATCAGCGTGACCGCGCAGGCCGCGCCGACGTCGTCGCCGCCGCCGGCCGTCGCGTGCACGATCCTCATCACCGGCGGCAACGGTCAGACGGCGACGGTCAACGTCGACATCACCTCGACGTCGATCGGCGTGCATGGGCTCCGGCCCACGAGCCCGCCCGCGCCGCCGACGTCCGGACCGCCGACACCGCCTCCACCGCCGTCAGGACGTCCGCCTCATTAGCGGTTTCGCCTCGGGCGAGTCTCTCTAGCCGAGTCGCGTTCCCGTAATCGCTGCGTCGAGGATTTCGATGGGGTGCGCCGCGCGCAGGTTCGCGCCGCGCTCGCGCAGCAGCGATTGGATCTGCAGCGTGCAGCCGGGGTTCGCGCTCGCCAGCAGGTCGGGCGCGACGCTCTGCACGTTGTCGACTTTCCGTTCGCCGATTTCGTGCGCCGACGCCGGCTCGAACAGATTGTACGTGCCGGCGCTCCCGCAGCACTGATCGCCGTCCGGAATCTCCAGCAGTTCCAGCTCCGGGATCGTGCTCAGCAGCTGCCGCGGCTGGGTTCTGACGCGCTGTGCGTGCGCTAGGTGGCACGCGTCGTGGTACGCGACGCGCAGCGGCATCGGCCGGCGCTCCGCCCGCGGCTCGAATTCGGCAAGGTACTCGTTGATGTCGCGCACCTTGGCGGCGAAGCTGCGCGCGCGTTCGGCCCAGACCGGATCGTTCTGTAAGAGATCACCGTACTCTTTGAGGGTGGAACCGCAGCCCGCCGCGTTGATCACGATCGCGTCGAGGTCCTCGCCTTCGAAGCGCGGGATCAGCGCGCGCGCAAAGCGCTTCGCTTCCTCGAGGCGACCGCTATGAAGCGAGAGCGCGCCGCAGCAGCCTTGGCCGTGCGGAACGCTGACCTCGCAGCCCTCCGCGCTCAGCACGCGAATCGTCGCCGCGTTCACGCCGGGGAAGAACGTGCGCTGCACGCAGCCCGCGACCAGTGCGACCCGCGCACGTTGCGAACCGCGCGCGGGCGTGCGCGCCGGCAGTGTCGCGACGAGGTCCTGGAATTCGATCGGCGGTGCCATCGTCGCGAGCTGGCGCAGCCGCGGGGGGAGCGCGGCGCCGAGCGGCCCGGCGGCGAGACGTGGAATTCCCAGGACACGCGCCAGCCACAGGAACGGCGCGAGCGCGCGCAGCCGGTTCGGGTACGGGAAGAGCGCGAACACGAATTCGCGAAACGCGCGGTCGCCCGGTGTCCGCGGAACCTCGGTCTCAACTTTCGCGCGCGTCGCTTCGATCAGCAGATCGTAGCGCACGCCCGACGGACAGGCCGTCACGCACGCCATACAGCCCAGGCACGCGTCGATGTGCTCCGCGACGACGGTGTCGAGCGCGATGACGCCCTCAGCGACGCCTTTCATCAAATCGATGCGCCCACGCGGCGAGTCCATCTCCTCGTGCCACGAGACGTAGGTCGGACACGCCGGCAAACAAAACCCGCAATGCACGCAGTCGGAGATCAGATCGCTATAACTGCGCGTCTCCACTACAGTCCCGCGACGTAGCGGCCGGGGCTGCAGAGGCCGCGCGGGTCGAAGCTCGTTTTCAGGGCGCGCATCACGCGCAGCGCGCGCGGCGGGTTCCCCCAGGCGTCGATGCCGTGCCAATCGGGGGGCATCGCTTCGACGACGGCGGTCATCTCTTCGCGTTTGCGCACGGCCTCCAACAACCGGCGATAATCGACGGCAGGCGAAGGGCGCAGATATGCAACGCCGACGCCGGGGTACGCACCCAATGCCGTCTCGCCATCGATCAGCGGCTGCATGAGATCGTCGAACTGCGCGAGGGAAGCCGGCGGAAAGCCGATGCGGATCCGCGGAGCAGCGGCGAATCGGGCGCGCGTTTCGTCTTCACCTTCAGCCGCGTCCGCGGTGCGCACGCTGACGCCGAACTCCGCGATCAGCGCCTCACAGGCACGGCACTGCGCGTCGACGGCGACGCGCGAACCGGCAAACTCGACCGTCACGCGATAGCGGCCGTCCGGCCTCCGCGTTGCCCACACGGCGACGGGTTCGAGCCGGTCGCGCACGAGCGCGGCATCCAGCGCCGCGACGTCGCGCGCGACCAGACCGTCGTCATCTTCGTAGGCGCCGCTCACGAACGCCGTCCCCTGGGGCGCCGGATAGACCCGCAGCGTCACCGTCGCGATCGCGCCGAGCGTACCGAGGGAGCCCACCATCAGCTTGGGCAGGTCGAAGCCGGCGACGTTCTTGACGACCTTGCCGCCGCCGCGCGATGGCGTTCCGTCAGGCCGCACGATCGCGACGCCGACGATCATGTCCTTCGCCGTCCCATAGCGCCGGCGGTGCCGGCCGCTCACGTTCGTCGCGATCGCCCCGCCGACGGTCGCGCGTTCGCGAGCACCGCTGTCCAGCGGCAGCATCTGCCCGTTTTCGGCAAGCATGCGATCGAGCGCCGCGAGCGTGATCCCGCACTCGACGGTGATCGTCTGATCCTCGGGTGTGTAATCGATGACGCGGTCGAGCGCCGCGGTGCGCACGATCGTGTCGAGCTGCGACGGGGCGTTTCCGAGGTCCAGCTGCGTGCCGCCGCCGACGAACGCAAAGCTGCTGCCGCGCGCGTAGCGGTCACGCACGATTTCCGCGAGCTCGGCGAGATCGCGGGGGGTGACGATCTCCGTCGCCGCGACGCCCGCAATCGCCACGGGTTCGTTCATCCGCGCGCCGCCGCGCCGCTGGTCTCCGTCGCGTGCGGAACGTAGGTTCCCGGTTTGTCGCCGCACAGTCGCGGCGTCGGAAAGACCTTGTCGGGGTTGAAGCGCCGCTCGGGATCGAAGGCGTCGCGGATGCGCATCATCGTCGCTAAATCATCGACGGAGAACTGTTCGCCCAGATAGCACGCCTTGTCGTGACCGACGCCGTGCTCGCCCGTCACCGAGCCGCCGTAGCGCAAACACACGCGCAGAATTTCGCCGCCGAGACGTTCTGCTGCGGCTTCTTGACCGGGGATGCGGGCGTCGTAGAGGACCAGCGGGTGCAGGTTCCCGTCACCCGCGTGAAAGACGTTCGCGACGCGCAGCCCGGCAGCGGCGCCCAGCGCCGCGATCTCACGCAGCACGGGTGCGATCTGCTTGCGCGGGATGACGCCGTCCTGGACGTAGTAGTTCGGCGAGATCCGGCCCATCGCCGCGAACGCCGCCTTGCGGCCCTTCCACGCCAGTTGACGTTCGGCTTCATCTTTGGGTGTGCGAATCTCGATCGCGCCGGCCGCGCGCAGGTGCGTCTGCGCGCGTTCCGCCGTCTCCTCGACGTCGGCTGCTGTGCCGTCGACGTCCATCAGGAGCAGCGCGCCGACGTCGAGCGGCCAGTCGACGTGCGTCGCCGCGACGATCGCTTCGATGGCCAGCTGATCGCACATCTCGATCGCTGCCGGGACGATGCCGGCCCCGATGATGCGCGAGACCGCATCGCCCGCCTCGTCCGTGGACGGAAAGGTTGCAAACAGCGTCTGCGTGCGCTGCGGGGTGCGCAGCACGCGCACGAGGATCTCGGTGACGATCCCGGTCATCCCCTCGCTGCCTACGACGACCCCGGCGAGGTCGTAACCGAGCGCATCGGGTTCGCCGAAATGCGAGCCGAGCTCGACGACCGCGCCGTCATCGAGGACGAGCGTCAGACCGAGCACGTGGTTGACGGTGAAGCCGTACTTGAGGCAGTGCGCGCCGCCGGAATTCTCGGCGACGTTGCCGCCGATCGTGCACACGCTCTGCGATGAGGGATCCGGCGCATAATAATAGCCGCCGGGGCCGATCGCGCGCGTGATGTCGAGGTTGATGACGCCGGGCTGCACGCGCGCCGTGCGATTCGGCAGGTCGACGGCGAGGATCGCCCGCATGCGCGCCAGCCCGATCACAACGCAGCCTTCGGTCGGGAGGGATCCGCCGGAGAGGCCGGTACCGGCGCCGCGGGGGACGATCGGCAAATCGAGGGAGCGCGCGAGCCGCACGCAGGCCGCGACCTCTTCCGTCGTCGCGGGGAGCACGACCACGCCCGGCCGCACCCGGAAGCCGGTGAGGCCGTCGCATTCGTAGGTGCGCAATTCACTGGGCGAGGTAATCGTGTTGCGTTCGCCGACGATCGCGGCGAAGGGCGCGCGCAGCGCGCCGGGCTCGGCCGCCGCCGTCACGCTCCAACCTGCATCATCTCACCTTAGCTCCGCGCGCTCAAGGGCGTCAAGCGCGCAACGGGAGTGGCGCACTCAGGCATGAGTTTCGTCGCCGGGGCAAGCAAGAGGTTCGCATGCCGCGCTATTCCGCAAACCTCTCCTTCCTGTATACCGAACTGCCGTTTCTCGACCGCATCGACGCGGCCGCCGCTACCGGCTTCCGGGGCGTGGAGTACATGTCGCCGTACGAGTACGAGGTCGCGGAGATCAAGCGCGGACTGCGCGCCGGCGGGCTCGAGCAGGTGCTCTTCAACCTGCCGCTCGGCGACGCCGCAGCCGGAGAGCGAGGCTACGCCTCCGATCCGGCACGCATGGCCGAGTTTCGTCGCGGCGTCAGCGACGCGGTCGCGATCGCGCGTGAACTGGGCTGCTCGCGCATCAACTGCCTGGTAGGGATCGCCGTCCCCGGGCTCGATCCCGTTCGCGCGCGCGAAACGCTCGTGACCAACCTGCGTCAGGCAGCGGCCGAGCTGGCTGCGGCGCGCATCACGCTCGTGGTCGAGCCGCTGAACCGCATCGACGTGCCCGGCTTTCTCATCGGAACGACGGCGGAAGCGCTCGCACTCTTCGACGAGGTCGGGACGCCGGGACCGGCGCTGCAATACGACTGCTATCATGCGCAGCGCAGCGAAGGGAACCTGATCGCGACGCTGCGGGCCCACATCGCGCGCATCGCGCACGTGCAGATCGCCGACAGTCCGGGCCGCAACGAACCGGGCACCGGCGAGCTCGCGTACGAACGCATCCTACCCGTACTCGACGAACTCGGCTACGAGGGATGGGTGGGACTCGAATACAAGCCGTCGCGCTCCACCACCGCATCGTTTGCCTGGCTGGACGCACTGCGTCCGCACGAGGTCGCATCATGAACGGAACGCCGTCCATCGGTTTCATCGGCCTCGGCATCATGGGCAAGCCGATGGCACGCAACCTGCTGCGCGCGGGCTATCCGCTCGTCGTCCTCAACCGCTCGCGCGCGGCGGTCGACGAACTCGTCGCGGAGGGTGCGACCGCCGGCAGATCGCCTCAGGACGTCGCGGCAGTCTCCGACATCGTGATTACGATGCTCCCCGATTCCGGGGACGTCGAAGCCGTTGTGCTCGGTCTCGACGGTGTCGCTTTCGGCATCCGTCGCGGTTCGCTGTACGTCGACATGAGCACGATCGCGCCCGGGACCGCCCGCAAGGTCGCTCAGGAAATGCGCGCGCGCGGCGTCGACGTTCTCGACGCGCCGGTCAGCGGCGGTGAAAAAGGCGCCATCGATGCGGCGCTCTCGATCATGGTCGGCGGCAGCGACGAAGCGTTCGCGCGGGCCGAGCCCGTGCTCCGCAAACTCGGCAAGAACATCGTGCACGTCGGACCCGACGGTGCGGGACAAGTCACCAAAGCCTGCAATCAGATCGTCGTCGGCGTCACGATCGAAGCGGTCGCCGAGGCGCTCGCGCTGGCAGCGGCCTCCGGCGTCGATCAGGTCGCGGTGCGCGCCGCGCTGCTAGGCGGCTTCGCGCAGAGCAAAGTCCTCGAAGTGCACGGGCAGCG
>Ga0302178_10001753_pt1 | contig 17874 bp, 16 predicted proteins | sample I_Palsa_E1_3_FD_198790 | JGI IMG/M metagenome (GOLD analysis project Ga0302178, IMG submission 198790) | Peat permafrost microbial communities from Stordalen Mire near Abisko, Sweden - I_Palsa_E1_3 | ecosystem: Environmental > Terrestrial > Soil > Palsa > Peat permafrost | place: Sweden... | reverse complement strand
GATCTCGTTGCGGAACGACTTGCCGATCTGGCCGATGCCGAACGGGATCTTGCGGCGCGAGGTCTGCAGCACGTTGCGGTAATTGATGAAAATGCCCTGCGCGGTCTCCGGGCGCAGGTAAGCCAGCCCCGATTCGTCTTCCACCGGGCCCAGGTGGGTGCGAAGCAGGCCGTTGAACATGCGCGGCTCGGTGAACGCGCCCCTGGTGCCGCAGTTCGGGCAGGCGATGTCGGCCAGCCCGTTTTCCGGGGCGTGGCCGTGCTTCTCCGCGTAGGCCTCGATCAGGTGGTCGGCACGGTACCGCTTGTGGCAGGACATGCACTCGGTGAGCGGATCCACGAACTCGGTGACGTGACCGCTGGCCTCCCATACCTCCCGGGCCAGGATCACCGAGGAGTCCAGGCCCACGATGTCCTCGCGCTCGGTGACCATCGAGCACCACCACTGGCGCTTGATGTTGTTCTTCAGCTCGACGCCGAGCGGGCCGTAGTCCCAGGAGGCCCGCAGGCCGCCGTAGATCTCGCTGGACGGGTAGACGAACCCCCGTCGTTTGCTCAGGTTGACAATGGCGTCGAGACGGTCACTGCGCAGTGCCATCTTTCAGGTCTCCATCCGGCTGGCGGTCGGCGGGCGCGGCGGGCGCGGTCCCCGTGGTGCCTCCGGTGCGGGCGCGGTGGCCAGCCTGACAGGCAGGCCTCCGCGACATCCGCGACCGGAAACCTTAGCTTAGGAGCACCGGCGAGCGATCGCGAACTGAATTCACCCGGTGCGGATGGGTGACGTCTCGTTATCCCGTGGCCACCGCGCTGGCCACCCAGTCCTCGTCGATGTTGAGCGAGATCCCGCCCACCCTCACCGTCTGGTTGCCTGCGTACTGCTTGGACCGGTCGGCTACCGGCCACACCGAAGCACTCAGGTAAGGCGATCCGGACAGGTTGGTCGAGTTGTCCCAGAGCGCGAACCAGAGGGCCTGCGGCTCGGCGAGCGCGTGCCCGGCGATCATGGTGGTGCTCTGCAGATCGGTGATCCCCGAGCCGGCGCTCGAGTACACGCCCGAGACATAGCCCGTCGCCGTCAGCTGCCGGTCCCAGGCGTCCAGGAAGGTCAGGACCGCGGTCCGGCAGCCGGCGTTGGTGTCGTCGTACGCTTCCATGTCGTAATAGATCGGTGTCCCGGCCCCCATCCCGAACGAAGTCGCGTTCGCGATCGCCTGGTTGGCGGCCGTGGTTCCCTGGGCAGCCGCCTGACTCGGATTGATCTTCCCGCTGAAGCTGTTGCACGGCGCCTGCAGCCCGACGAACGTGGGCATCAGTGACCAGCCCATCGCCTCGGCCTGCCCGACCCAGCTGGCGGACAGGTCGCCGTAGTCACAGGCCATCATCTGGCCGCCGATGTAGATGGTGGTAGCGGAGTACTTGGCCCGCCAGGCCTCCATCGTCGTCAGCGAGGGAGCGGTGCAGGTGTCGAAACCGGCCTGCGCGGAGTCCGGCGCCGTCGGGGCCGGCGTCGGAGTCGGGGTCGGCGTCGGGGCCGGGGCCGGGAAGGACGGGGTCGGGAAGGACGGGGTCGGGAAAGACGGGGTCGGGAAAGACGGGGCCGGGAAAGACGGGGCCGGGAAAGACGGGGCCGGGAAAGACGGGGCCGGGAAAGACGGGGCCGGGAAAGACGGGGCCGCTGGGGTGTTCTCGGGCTTCTTCGCCGCGACCGGGTGGGAGACCTGCACGGGATCCTTCTCTTCCTTCGGGCGGCCCAGTGGCGCCGACTGCGGCTTAACCTGGCGGATCGTGGCCAGCGTCTGCTCGACCAGGTCCGGGTCGGTGCCGTAGGTGGCGTCAACCGACGGTGACGCCACCGGCATGGCGACGGCAAATTCATGCAGGCTGGGATTCTGCACGATCGTTCCTGGGGCGAGAGAGGGGGCGGCGACTGGCTTGCCCTCGATCGATGCCCGCCGGTCAGCCTTGGCTGGCGCACTGCCGGACGCGGCCGGGGCTCCGATGCTGATCGTGTCGTTCCGGCCGATAAGGCCAGCCGGGCAGTCCTGGTTAGCGCCGGGAGTGCCGACATAAACGGCGTTCTGGTCGTAACGAATGCATCGATTCGGGTCCTGGTTCAGCCAATACACCGGCCAGCTGGCCGGGACGCTGACCTCGAGGCCGTCATACTTGATGAGCTTGGTGACGGCCTTCCCCGCTGTCGTCGCGATCTTGGTCCTCTTACCGGTCTTGTAATTTTCCTTGCCGGCGGGGCCGGAGAGCGCTTTCTTGATAGGTGCGACGGCGACGTCAAGACCCGCGCTCGTTATGGCGGGTCTCGCGTCGGCGGTAAGGCTGGCGCCGAAGATCCCGGGCTGTTGCCCGAGCCCCGTTCCGATTCCCCAGAATGCAAATCCGCCCACGATGACGGCCAGTACGGCGCGATGCATTAATTCCCCCTGATTGACCCGTTGACAATGACTAACTTCAGCCCCGTAAGCACGCTAAAGGTCGATCAGGATCATGAGTACGATCCCAGCGCACCGGCAGCTGCAATCGTTCCCCGTATCCATAAGACTACGCACAGTTATCCAAAAATGATGCCGATCTCGGGCGTGTCGTGACACGCCGTTGATGTCTGAGTGGTCACGCCGACTGGTCATTTAGCCTGGTGAAACGCACTTTAACGACGTGGTGTTTGAAGCTCAACACCCATCATGAGCCCGGTCGGCCGGACGCTCCGGCGTCGGCGCCCACGGCCGGCAGTGTCATTGTTGCGCCTGATATCTGGCGATTAGTTCCTCCCGGATCGGGTGGTTCAGCCCGGCCGAGAAGGACATGAAATGATAACGAAGAGGACATGAACTGATAACGAGGACCCGGAGTCGCTCGAGGGCGGGACGGGATTGGGCCGAGCGCCACCGTACCTGCGATCACGGCTAGCGTAGATTTCGCAGGCGTGCCACAAGTGCCGACGATCGAAATCTGGCCAGAGCGTATCGAGAAAGACCAGTTCCGCATAGGCGGATTGCCAGAGCAGGAAGTTCGAAAGACGCTGCTCGCCAGATGACCTGACGAAAAGATCGACCTCCGGAATCCCGGGCTCATCCAGATAGCGGGCGAACACCTTTTCGGTGATTTTCTCCGAACGGAGCTTACCTGCGGCCACATCTGCGGCTATGGCGGCGGCGGCGTCGACGATCTCGGCGCGACCACCGTAGTTCACGCAGAATTGCAGGGTCAGCACCGAATTCCCGGCCGAGAGCTGCTCGGCGTCCTGGAGCTCGCTGATTACGCTGCGCCAAAGCTTCGGCCGACGGCCAGCCCAGCGAATGCAGACACCCATTTCATTCAGCAGGTCGCGGCGACGGTGGATGACGTCGCGGTTGAAACCCATCAGGAAACGGACTTCGTCGGGCGAGCGCCGCCAGTTCTCCGTCGAGAAGGCATAGGCGGACAGGTAAGGAATGCCGAGCTCGATCGCCCCCATGATCACGTCGAGCAGCGAGGACTCGCCCACCTTGTGGCCCTCGGTCCTGGCCAGCCCCCGTTTGGCGGCCCAGCGTCCGTCGCCGTCCATCACCAGGGCTACGTGCCTGGGTACCAGCTCGCGGGGTAGGTGCGGTGGCTTGACCCCGCTTGGATGCGGATCGGGCGGGCGTACCCCTCCGGGACGGCGACCCTCCGCCATCAGACACGCTCCACATGACGCAGCGAACGGATCGAATGCTCCAGGTGCCACTGAAGATATGCGGCGACCAGCCCGCTGCACTCTACCTGGTGCCGCCGCTCGCTGTGATCTGCGTTTTCCCAGTCTCCGCGTAGCAAGGCAAGCATCAAGTCCACCGTCGGGGCCGCGGGCGAGGCGGCACCGGGCGGACGGCAGGACGCGCAGACCATGCCACCGGCAGGGATGGCGAACGCCGGCAGCCGCCGGCCGCCCGCCGCCTGGGCATCACCGGGGCTCTCGCGCCCGTTTCCCGGCGCGCCGCAGCGGGCGCACTCCTGCAGGGCAGGCGCATATCCGGCCACCGCGAGCGAGCGCAGCAGGAAGGCGTCAAGGACCAGTCGCGGATCGTGCTCTCCCTCGCCGAGGGCGCGCAACCCGCCGATCAGGAGCAGCAGCTGGCGCAGCGCCGGTTCCTTCTCTACCGGGGTGAACCGCTCGGCCGTCTCCAGCATCGCCACGCCCGCCGTGTACCGGGGGTAGTCGCCGGTCAGCGGCTGGCCGTAGGGCCGGATCACCTCCGCCTGAGTGATCACGTCGAGCGAACGCCCCACATGCAGCATCAAGTCGACGTGCGTGAACGGCTCGAGCCGGGCCCCGAACCTGGACTTGGTCCGGCGGACGCCCTTGGCCACGGCCCGGATCCGCCCGCTGCTGCGGCCAAGGACGGTAATGATCCGATCCGCCTCGCCCAGCTTCTGCGTCCGCAGCACGATCCCGTCATCCCGGTATAGCTGCACCTACTCATTCTCCCGCACCTCGGGGCAAGCTATCCGCATATAAGCCAGCACGGCGAGGCGGGGCCACGGTGATGCGTGACCCCGCCGTGATGCCGTGATGCCGACTTGGGTCAGCCGCGGCGGGAGCGGTTCACCGCGGAGAGAACGGCGCGCATTGAGGCCGTCACCGTGTTCGTGTCAATGCCGACGCCCCAGAAGACCTGGTCGCCGATCTCGCACTCCACGTACGCCGCCGCCTGGGCATCGGTGCCTTCGGTGAGGGCGTGTTCGTTATAGTCCAGCACCCGTGCGGTGACGCCGATGGTGGCCAGCGCGTCGCAGAACGCGGAGATGGGGCCGTTGCCGACCCCCTCGACCTGCTGCGCGCGGCCGTCGGCGAATACCTCGGCGGACAGAACGTGCTTGCCTTCGACGACCGTAGACGTCTGGTGGTCTAGCAACGTCATGGACCCTTCGCCGAGATACTCGGCGGAGAAGATCTCCCACATCTGGGTGGGAGAGACTTCGCCGCCCTCGGCGTCGGTGTGCCCCTGAATGACCCGGGAGAACTCGATCTGCAGGCGGCGCGGGAGGTCCAGCTGATGCTCGGCCTTCATCACGTAGGCGACGCCGCCCTTGCCCGACTGGGAGTTGACCCTGATGACCGCCTCGTAGGTACGCCCCACGTCGTGCGGGTCGATCGGCAGGTACGGCACCGCCCAGGGGTACTCGGCGAACGGAACGCCAGCGTCGCGGGCCTCGGCTTCCAGCGCCTCGAAGCCCTTCTTGATCGCGTCCTGATGGGATCCGGAGAACGCGGTGTAGACCAGGTCGCCCGCATAGGGATGACGCGGGTGAACGGGTAGCTGGTTGCAGTACTCGACCGTGCGGCGGATCTCGTCGATGTCGGCAAAGCTGATCATGGGGTCGATGCCCTGGCTGAACAGGTTCAGTCCCAGCGTGACCAGGCATACGTTGCCGGTGCGCTCACCGTTGCCGAATAGGCACCCCTCGATCCGGTCGGCGCCGGCCAGGACGGCCAGTTCGGCGTCGGCGACCGCGGTACCCCGGTCGTTGTGGGTATGCACGGACACGCACACATGTTCACGGTTCGGCAGGTTCCGGCTCATCCACTCGATCTGGTCGGCGTAGACGTTCGGGGTCGACGCCTCGACCGTGCACGGCAGGTTGAGGATGATCTCCCGGCCCGGTCCCGGCTGCCAGACCTCCATGACGCCCGCGCAGACGTCGAGGGAGAAGTCGAGCTCGGTGTCCATGAAGATCTCCGGCGAGTACTCGTAGCCGAAGTCGGTGCCTTCCAGGAGTTCCCCGGCGTACTTCATCACGTGCCGGGTGCCCTCGACGGCGAGCGCCTTGCACTCCTCGCGGTCGATCCCGAACACCACCCGGCGGAAGATCGGGGCCGTCGCGTTGTACAGGTGCACTGTGGCCATGTGCGCGCCGCGCAGCGACTGGACAGAGCGTTCGATCAGCTCCTCCCGGGCCTGAGTGAGCACCGAAATCCTGACGTCGGCCGGCACGTACTCGCCTTCAATCAGCTCACGCACGAAGTCGAAGTCGGCCTGGCTCGCGGCCGGGAAGCCGACCTCGATTTCCTTGTAGCCCATCCGAACGAGCAGGTCGAACATCTTGTGCTTACGGGCCGGGCTCATCGGGTCGATCAGGGCCTGGTTGCCGTCCCGGAGGTCGGTCGACAGCCAGCGCGGGGCTGTCGTGATGGTCTTGCCCGGCCAGCTGCGGTCATGCAGTTCGACCGGCTTGAACGGGGTGTAACGGTGAAAGGGCATACCGCTTGGCTGCGGTTGTATGGGCGAGACGCGATTGAATGCGTGATCTTGCTGCATTGTTGGCTGCTTCCTCGTATCTGGTAGGCGGTTGCCACGTTAATGGCCAGCGCACACGCCAATGCCCCGCGACGAGGGAGCCGGCCTATCGGCCCCCGCCGCGGCGGCTAAGGAGGAGCAGCTCGCGCAACATTGCGTATCACTTTACCAGGCGAACGAGCCCGGAGCGAGGCGTCCCGCAGCCGCTGGCACCTGACTGGCAGTTCGACGTTCGGGCGGTGCTGGGCTGGCTAGATGCTGGGCTGGCTAGATGCTGGGCTGGCTAGATGCTGGGCTGGCTAGTCGTGGCCGGCGGACTGCTCGGTCATCGCGACCACGCCAACGACCTGCGCCTGGGTCATGCCGAGCTCGCCGCCGATCGCCAGCGAGGCGTGCCGCTCTCCTTCTGTGAGCGTCCCATCGGCCATGGCGATACGGATCACTTCGGCCAGATACCACTCCCTGGCCTGGACGGTCAGCTGGGCTCCCACCTGATTCAGGGCCGGGCGGATCGAGTCAAACGACATCATGAGATCGGCGTCCAGCATGGCCTCGTCGTAGCCCGGCGTTCCGGCTTCGATGACCGCCTCGATCGCCCGCTGCCGCGATACCGGGCTGGCCGGGTCGCCTGACCTCAGCATGGCCGAGACCGCGGCACGCGTGCCGACGGGCAGCGCCGCCTGCATCTGCGCCGTAGTCGGCTGGCTGAGCACATCCGTCACATAACGGGCACGGCAGGTGGTGCACTGGATATGCTCACCGACTGAGTTCAGCGGTATCATCGGGACGAAGAACAGCGTGAACCACCGGCGCCCGGAGCGGTGCCGGTACGGCCGGTCCCCGCCGCAACGGCGGCAGTGGAAGGCGCCCTGCGCGATCGTCCGATAGAAGACGCGCAAGCCAAGAATGATCAGCAACGTGGATCCCCTTCTAACTACCAGCAGGCACACGCCCTGTCATCGCCCACCGTAGGTGGTGCACGCCGGCCATTTCGTACAGGTAAACCCATCATGTCGCCGCCGGGTAGCATGCCGCCGTCCCGATGCAGATCCGAGACCTCATTTTTTACGACTTCGGCGGATTTGGTCACGGCTCAGTCGTAGAAGCCCAGGCGGCGCAGCTGCTTGGGGTTACGCTGCCAGTCTTTGGCGATCTTGACGTGCAGATCAAGATAGACCTTGGCGCCGAGAAGGGCCTCGATCTGGCGGCGGGCCTGGCTGCCGACCTCCTTCAGCCGCGCGCCCTTGGTGCCGATGACGATGGCCTTCTGGCTCGGTCGCTCCACGTAGAGCTCGGCGTACACGTCGATGAGGTCCTCGCGGCCGGGCCGCGGACCCATTTCCTCGACCACGACCGCGATCGAGTGCGGCAGCTCATCCCGCACCCCGTGCAACGCCGCTTCCCTGATCAGCTCCGCGACCATAATCTGCTCAGGCTCGTCGGTCAGCTCGCCGTCCGGGTACAGGGCCACGCCTTCTGGCAGGTGAGAAACGAGCACGTCGGCAAGCACGTCGAGCTGGAAGCCGGTCACGGCGGACACCGGGACCACGTCGGCCCAGTCCCCCAGCTCGCTCACCGCCAGCAACTGCTCCGCGACCCGCTCAGGCGATACCTCGTCGCACTTGGTCACGACCACCACGACCGGAGTCTTCTTGACGTTCTCGAGCTCTCGCGCGAAGAACCGGTCACCCGGGCCGACCGGGTCCCCGGCCGGGACGCAGAACCCGATCACGTCGACCTCGGCGAGCGTCGACCGGACCAGGCTATCCAGGTGCTCGCCGAGCAGCGTCCGCGGCTTGTGCAAACCGGGTGTGTCGACCAGGATCAGCTGCGCGTCCGGGCGGTGCACGATGCCGCGAATCACCCGCCTGGTGGTCTGCGGCCGGTCGCTGGTGATCGCGACCTTGGCGCCGACCAGCGCATTCGTCAGGGTCGACTTACCGACGTTCGGGCGGCCCGCGAGGCAGGCGAACCCAGATCGGAAGGCCCCGGATCGAAAAGCGGGGGCGGAACTGGGCGCCGGTGGATGGTTCACCTCTTGATTCTCCCGCATGTCCCGGGGAGTGGCGCCACGGCCGCCTACGGGGTGAGTGTGGCGCGGATGCTGCCGTCCGGGCCGACGTGGAAAACGGTCGCGTCCGGACCGAGATCGCGGACCACGGCGAGGTCGCCCGGATCCATGTCGGCGTCGCTGACCAGGGCGGCAGCCTCAAGTTTCTGGGCGCCGCTGGACACCGCCATGGCGACCGCCAGGCGCAGCGCGGACAGTCGCAGCGACGGCAGCGCCACCGCGGCGGCGGTGTAGGTCCGGCCGGTCTCGTCGCGGACAGCCGCGCCCTCGGACGCCGCCACCCTCGCCCGCGTCGACCGGGCCAGAGTGATGATCTTGAGATCTTCGGCGTCAGGTGTCACGTCGCTCACGCGCATAAGTCTACGGGCTGGCGGCCAAGCAGTGGGGTCAGGACTCCGTGTCCTCGACGCGTTCCACCAGGACCGTTCCGATCTTGTTGCGGCGGGCGGTCGGGTTCTCCGCAGTCAGGCGCAGGCCATGGACGGTCACGGTCGAGCCTGCGATCGGGACGCGGCCGAGCTGGTGGGCCAGCAGCCCGGCCACCGTCTCCACGTCGTCAACGCCAAGTGCCACCCCGAAGAGCTCCTCGAGCTCGGTCACGGACAGCCGGGCCGTCACCCGCGCCGAGCCGCCAGAAAGCCATTCCACCGGCGGCCGCTCATTGTCGTACTCGTCGGTGATCTCGCCGACGATCTCCTCGAGGATGTCCTCGATGGTCACCAGCCCGGCGGTCCCGCCGTACTCGTCGATCACGATGGCCACGTGATTGCGCTGGGCCTGCATCTGCCGCAGCAGCTCATCGACGGGCTTGCTGTCCGGAACGTAGCTGGCCGGGCGGATCACCGTGGTCACCTCCTCGGTCGCATCGGCCCCGGGATGATCGTGGCTCCACGCCACGATGTCTTTCAGGTAGGCGATGCCGACCACGTCGTCCTCGTTCTCGCCGACAACGGGGATCCGGGAGAAACCGCTGCGCAGGGCCAGCGAGAGCGCCTGCTCGACAGTCTTGCCTGCCTCGATGAACACCATGTCGGTGCGCGGCACCATGACTTCCCTGACGATGGTGTCGCCGAGCTCGAAGACCGAACGGACCATCTCGCGCTCACCGGGCTCGATGCCGGTCCTGCGCTCCAGGTAGTCGACGAGCCCGCGCAGCTCGGACCGCGCGACGGGACCAGACGGGCGCTCCTCGTCCACCAGCGGCCGGGTCCGGCGGGTCGGCGGCATGGCGTTGCCCAGGGCGACCAGCAGCCGCGGCAGCGGGCCGAGGGCCCGGGTCAGCGGGGCGATAAACCGGGCCGCACGCGCGGCCGTCCGTTCGGTCCGCGGACCGACCCATCCGGTCTGCGGGCGCACGCCGGTCAGCGCGTACCGCAGCGCGATCACCACGGCGAGTGAGGCGAACACGGCGCGCCAGTCGTCGCCGAACCAGCGGACGAAAGCGGCCGTGACGAGCACCGCCGCGAAGACCTCGAGGATGGCACGGATCAGCAGCAGCACGCTCATGTAACGGGGCAGATCGGCGGCCACGGTCGACAGCGAGCCCTGGTGCTCCGGCCGCTCCGCGACGCCGGTGGCCGACACCAGAGCCAGCGCCGCCTCCGCGTTCGCGCACCAGCCAGCCACCAGGGCCAGCACCGCCGCCGCGACCAGCAGCCACCCCGGGGGCGTCATAAGCCGGGCTGCCCGTTAGCGTCCCGCCAGGTCTTCAGCAGCTGGTCCTGCGTGCCGAACATGGCGGCGTGCTCGTCCGGTTCTGCGTGGTCATAGCCGAGCAGGTGCAAGATCCCGTGCACGCACAGCAGCTCGAGCTCGTGCTGGGTGCTCTGGCCGGCCTTCTCCGCTTGCTCCGCCGCGACCTGCGGGCACAGCACCACATCCCCCAGCAGCCCGGGGTCACCGCCGGGCTCCGGGTCCCCCGCCCGGTTGCCGCCCATGTGCGGCGGCCGGAGCTCATCCATGGGAAAGGCCAGCACGTCGGTCGGTCCCGGCTCGCCCATCCAGCGCTCGTGCAGTTCGGTCATGGTCGGTTCGTCGACGAGCAGCACCGAGAGCTCCGCCAGCGGGTGAATCCGCAGCTGGTCAAGCGCGAACCTGGCGACCGCGGCTAGCCCTACCTCGTCCACGTCGATGCCCGCCTCATTGGCGATATCGATGCTCATCGGAGTCCTAGCTGCCTTTCCGCCTGCTCGTTCTCCCCGCCGAGTTCGGGCCAAGCTGCTGCCGCTCCAGCGCGTCATATCTCTCGTACGCGTCGACGATCTTACCCACCAGGCGGTGCCTGACCACATCGTGGCTGGTCAGCCTCGCGAAGTGGATGTCGGGAATGCCATCGAGAATGTCCTGGACCACGCGCAGCCCGCTGGCCTGGCCGGCCGGGAGGTCGACCTGGGTGACGTCGCCGGTCACCACCACCTGGGACCCGAAGCCCAGCCGGGTGAGGAACATCTTCATCTGCTCGGCGGAGGTGTTCTGCGCCTCGTCCAGGATGATGAACGAGTCATTCAGGGTGTTGTGGGTCAGCAGGAAGTCTTCGGTGGTGTAGAGGGAGTCAGCGGCCGCGACCGAAATGCATACCGCCTCCGCGGTGCCGACCGGCTCGATGCTTTCGATGAAGCGCATCGGGCGCCCGCCGCCGCCGACCGCTTGATAGGCCTCGGCCTTCCGGGTGAGCTGGAACGGCTCGACTCCGGCGGGCAGCCGGATGTCGATGATGTACGCGTCGTGGCGGTGCGGAACGGGGTTTCCGTTCGCGAGTCCCGGGGCGCGTCCGACTGCGGGGCGGACCCGGTGATAGGCGATACCACCCAATGATCGGACCAGGAAGATCACATCATCGCGCAGTTGCGGCGAGGTGGTCGTGTACTGGACGCGGCAGGCCCGGTCCCGCTGCCTGACCGGGGCGCCGTCGGTGTCGAGCAGGCCCTGCAAGACAGCCAGCCGGACCTTCGCCGAGTTGTACAGGTACAGATCGGGCACGAATTTGGTGGCCGACCGGGTGCCATGCAAGCCGAGCAGCCGGGTAACCCGGGTCACTGGGTTCTCCAGGGTGATGACGTCCCCCGGCGAGGTCACACGGTTCAAGATATGGTCGGGGCCCTGTTTGGGCCGGATCTCGGTACCCGGCAACCGCCGCTGCAACTCCCAGGCGAGCTCCGGGTCGGCTGTCGCAAAGCTCGGGGTGGTCGTTCCGGTCAGGCAGCCGTCGCCGAGCAGCAGGCCGAGCGCATAAGGTTCCATCGGCACTTGCCGGTACGGGAAGCACACGGGCGCACTGTGCAAGGGAAGCTCGTACCGGTGATAGTGGGCAGCCCGCAGGTTGCCGATCATCTCGCGGGCCGTCAGGACCCGGTGCGGCTTGCCGCGGCGGCGATCATCAGGAGTAGCCACGGCCCACAGATGGTCACCTGAGCAGAGGGTGGAGGCACCGTCCTGGGCGGTGACCCGGTAAATGTCCTTCTCTCCCTGCGGGTACACGCCGATCACCGGGGTTGGCTCGCCGTTCGACCCTATGACGAGGTCACCGATGGCCAGGGAGCCGATGGGCCGGAAGCCGTCCGGCGTCAGCACCGGAGTGGCAACAGGTTGCGAGCGACCCCGCATGTACGCCAGCGGGGCGATCTCGATGGTGCCGGCGGCCATCAGCTTCGGGATCGAGTCTGGGTCGAGCATGTCGTGCAGCGCGTCGTAGAGCGGGCGCAGGTAGGGGTCGATCTTCTCGTACAGCGTCCCCGGCAGGAACCCGAGCCGCTCCCCCGCCTCCACCGCGGGCCGGGTCAAGATGATCCGGTTGACCTGCTTGGCCTGCAGCGCCTTGACCGCCTTGGCCATGGCCAGGTAGGTCTTCCCGGTGCCTGCCGGGCCGATGGCGAACACGATCGTGTGCTGGTCGATGGCGTCCGCGTACCGCTTCTGATTGAGGGTCTTGGGCCGGATCGTCCGGCCTCGGGCCGACAGGATGCCGACCGTCAGCACGTCCGCCGGGCGCACCCCGCGCTCGGCCCGCAGCATGGCCGCGGCTCGCTCAACCACGTCGGCGGTCAGGTCCGTGCCCTTGCGCAGCAGTTCGACGAGCTCGTCGAACAGCGCCGTCGCCAGGGCGGTCTCCGCCGGGATCCCGGTCGCGGTGATCTCATTGCCGCGGACATGGATGTCCGCGTCGAACTCCCGCTCAATCACGTGCAGCAGCTCATCCCCGGAACCGAGCAGGCTGACCATCGAGTGATCAGCGGGAATCACGATCTTGACCTGCGATCGTGCTTCACCCTGGTGCCCGTCGCCGTTGGGATTGCCGCTGGCGTTCAGGTCATCGTTTCGGATATCTGTCAATTCGACGCTCTCGAAGACCCGGAGGACCGCCCCCCGAGCGTACTGGCCACCATGGTATCCGCCGTATGGGCTGTCCGGGGCTGTCCGGCCTCGGGAGTGATCCTGGCGGGCTCTCGCGTCTTCGGCGCAAGCTGGTGGTTCATCCTGGCGGCCAGGTGAGGGCCCGTCCGCCAAGCACGTGCGCGTGGACATGCGGCACGGTCTGGCCTGCCTGCTCGCCCGTGTTGAAGACGACACGGTAACCGCTATCGCTGACACCCTCCGCCGCCGCCACCCGGTGCGCCTCGGCGATCACCTCGCCGAGCAGCTCGCCGTCCGCGGCGGCGAGCGCCGCTACGTTGGGATAATGCGTCTTGGAGATGACGAGCACATGGGTCGGAGCTTGCGGGTCGATATCGCGGAACGCCAGCACCCGGTCCGTTTCCACGACCCGGGTCGCGGGAATTTCGCCGACGGCGATGGCGCAGAACAAACATTCAGCCACACCAAGATCCTAGGGCTTGTCGAGGCACTTACGGGTGATTCGGGGTTCTCGGGCCCCGAGCGGAGCTGAGCCAGGCCTGGCGGGCATGGACATTAGTCCAGCATTCCCCTCAAACGTTCATATTCCGGTCAGGTGAAGGTACTGCTGAGTAACCATGTCGCGATACCTGGTAATCGTGCCGATCCATGCAAGTGCTGTCGTAACCTCGCACCCAATGGATATTCTTGTCTTTCGGCAATCCTCCGGCAGTGTCTGGCGGCAGGTCCGAAAGCCAGCCAGGCGCGTGCGTTAGTGCCTGGTTAAACCGTCCATCCGGGCAGGTAGCTGGGCGGTACGCCAAGGCGGCAAGGCGACGGACGGCCAGATGGGTAGGAGATTTGGGGATGAAGGACCGGAGACTGTGGTCCTGCACGACTTGTCTCACGGTGCGAAAGCGGCCCGATGGAGAGTGAACCTGAAGAGGGGGCAGCGCGTCCAACCAATGTGACCGAAACCCTAGTAGCCACGGGCGCCGTCGTGCCCGACGCCTTCCTGGCGTCCTCGGCGCACGTGGGATGGAACGCGGACCGCGCGGTCACTGAGCTGTACTCGTCCCACTACCGGGCGCTGGTGCGCTTGGCGGCCCTGCTCGTGCGGGACACCCCCACCGCCGAGGAAGTGGTGCAGGATTCGTTCGTCGCGATGCACGGAGGCTGGCAGCGGCTGAGGGACGCGGAGAAAGCGCTCGCCTATCTGCGGCAAGCCGTGGTGAACCGGTCACGTTCTGTGCTAAGGCACCGGACGGTCGTTGACAAGAACTTGCAGAAGGCACCCCCGGACATGCCGAGCGCCGAGCACGGCGCGCTTGTCCTGCTCGAGCGATCCGCGGTCGTCGCGGCACTTCGCGAGCTGCCCGACCGTCAGCGCGAGGCCATCGTCCTGCGGTACTACGCCGACCTCTCCGAGGCTGAGATAGCGGCGGCCATGAAAATCAGCCGCGGCGCCGTGAAAAGTCACACGGCCCGCGGCATGACGGCCCTGCGTGCGGCCCTGGAGCAGGAGTAATCATGACATCCGGCCACGACGGCACGCCACCGCAAGGGCACGACTTCGGCGATTTCCTACGTCGTTCGCTGCACGCTGCCGCCGACCACATAGAGCCGAACGCGGAGGGCCTGGAGCGGATCCGCGCGCGGGTCCGCTCGGGGCCTGCCCACGCCAGCAAGGCCGCCGCCGGGCCGGCCAGCTCGGGTTTCCTGGCGGATGCGGTCCGGCGCTGGAACGCCCTTCGCGGCGGGCACGGCACCGCGCCAGGCCACAGGGCGGGACCGGGTCAGCCGCGGCGAGCCAGGGACTGGCGTGAGGCACTGATCAGGCCCGCGATCGCGATGGCCTGCGCTGTGTTCGTCGCGGGCGCGGTCCTGGCTACCGTGGCTCCGCTGCGTCAGGCGCTCACCTCGTCCGTATCGTCCGCCCTGGACGGCCAGACGGCGCCGAGCGCGTCTAGTTCGGCTGCGGGAGGCGGTAAGGCCCTGACAGGCAGCGCGGGATCCGCCCCCACATCCGCACCGCAACAGCCGACGCCGATCGCGTCCTGTCCGCAATCGTCGGCGGCGGCTTCCCCGACCTCGTCGTCGAGCTCGCCGGTCTCACCGCCCGCCACATCGACCCCGTCGACGCCGCCACCCAGTTCGCCGGCCAGCCCGACCGCGCCCGTCAGCCCGAGTCCGAGCGTCAGCCCGAGTCCGAGCGTCAGCCCGAGTCCGAGCGTCAGCCCAGGCGCGACCAGCAGCGGGACGTTCAAGGCAAAAGCGGCTTCCAGCCCCCGCAGCACGCCTACCCCGACGCGCCCGGCGGCGACGCGCACGGCGGCTGAGAGCACATGCGCGAGGCAGCTCTTGACGACGCCGCAGACCCCGTCGAAGACACCCAATACACCCAAGACACCCAAGACACCCAAGCCTGGCACATCATCAGCCAAGCCGACGACCACGCCGACCAGTTCCCCTTCGGCCAGCCCGACACCGCAGCCCGACGCAAGCCCGTCGGAATCGGCCAGCTCACCGGCGGGGCAAAGCACAACCGGGTGGGCGGGCGGCCACTGACCGCGCTCTGGGGCTAGGACCAGCTGGGGCTAGGACCAGCGGGCGGAACGGCTGAGCAGGACGGCAGCGGCAACCGTCCCCGCGGTGGAGGTCCTGAGCACCGTGGGTCCCAGGCTGCAGGCGGTGGCGCCGGCCCGGCGGAAGGCCACCCATTCCTGCTCGGTGATCCCGCCTTCCGGCCCGACCACGACGAGCAGGTCACCTGAGTCTGGCAGGCTCAGTCGGCCGAGGCTCGCGGCGGCGCCTGGTTCGAGAACGATCGCGCACGCCGCCTTCGTGATCGCCTCGCAGACCTGCCGGAGCGAGGCGGTACCGGTCACTTCCGGTATCCACGCGCGGCGGGACTGCTTGGCCGCCTCACGCGCGGTCATCCGCCATTTCGCCAGCGAGCGCTCGCCGCGCGCGCCCTGCCACACCGGCACGCAGCGCGCCGCGGCCCACGGCACGATGCGATCGACGCCGACTTCGGTCATCTCCTCGACCGCCAGCTCACCCCGGTCGCCCTTCGGTATGGCCTGGACGACGGTGACCGCGAGATCCGGGCGGGCCACCTCCCGCCTGGCCCGCACGGACAGCTCAAGACCGGCAGCGCCGACGGCGGCGACCACACACTCAGCGACCAGGCCCGCGCCATCGCCGACATCGGCGCGCTCGCCCGGGCGTAGCCTGCGCACGGTGGCCGCGTGCCGTCCTTCCGCCCCGGACAGGACCACGACATCCCGCTGCAGTTCGGCGCGGTCGGCAAAAAAGACGGGCGGCTGTGGCACCCAGCTTCAGCGTCCGTTGAACGCGTCGCGCAGCCTCGAGAAGAATCCTTGCTGACCTGGGGCGAACCGACCGGGCGGCGCTTCCTCACCGCGGAGCTTGGCCAGTTCTCGCAGCAGCTTTTCCTGTTCGGCGTCGAGCTTGGATGGCGTCTCGACCGTCACGTGGATGACGAGGTCGCCGCGGCCGTTGCCGTTCAGGTGCTTAACGCCCTGACCGTAGAGCGGGATGGCCTGCCCGGACTGGGTGCCGGGACGGATGTCGATATCGGAGGGACCGTCCAGGCTCTCCACCGAGAGCGTCGCCCCCAGGGCCGCGGCCACCATCGGGATCGTCACCGTGCAGTGCAGGTCGTCGCCCTGCCGCTCGAAGATCTCGTGCGGGCGCTGCACGATCTCGAGGAACAGGTCGCCGGGCGGGCCGCCGCCCGGGCCGACTTCGCCCTCGCCAGCCAGCTGGATGTGCGTGCCGTCCTCGACACCGGCCGGGATCCGTACCTTGATCGTGCGCCTGGTCCGCACCCGGCCATCGCCGTCGCACTCCGGGCAGGGCCGGACCAGCACGGTGCCGAATCCGCCGCAGCCCGGGCACACCCGGGCCATCATCACCTGGCCGATGAAGGAGCGGGTCACCTGGCTGACTTCACCGCGGCCGCCGCAGATATCACAGGTCTGGGGGTGAGTTCCCGGTGCGGTGCCCTCGCCAGAACAGGTGGGGCAGACCACGGCCGTATCCACGGTGAGCTCGCGGGTCGCGCCGAACGAGCACTCGGAGAGCTCGAGCTCAATCCTGATCGTCGCGTTGCGGCCTCGCTGCGCCCGACTGCGAGGCCCGCGCGTCGCGGCGCCGCCGGCCGCGCCGAAGAACTGGTCGAGCAGGTCGTTCAACGGGTTGAACCCCTGGCCGAAGGGGCTGGCGCCCGCAGCCGCGCTGCTCGCGAACGGGTCCACGCCCATGTCGTACATCCTGCGCTTCTCGGGGTCCGAGAGCACCTCGTACGCCTGGGTAATCTCCTTGAACCGCTCCTGCGTCTCAGGATCGGGGTTCACGTCCGGGTGAAGCTCCCGAGCCAGCCGCCGGTAGGCCCGTTTGACCTCGTCCTGCGTCGCGTCGCGGCGGATCTTGAGAAGCCCGTAATAGTCCGCTGCCACTTAGGACTCCATCAGAATCTGACCGACATAACGTGCCACCGCCCGAACCGCGCCCATCGTCCCCGGGTAATCCATCCGGGTGGGCCCGAGCACGCCAAGCTTCGCCAGCGGCTCGGCCTCGTTCCCGTATCCCGTGGACACCACCGACGTGGCCTTCAGGCCTGCGACCTGATTCTCCGAGCCGATCCTGACGGTCAGGATCGCGGGCTCATTCGCCTCCCCAAGGAGCCGCATCAGCACCACCTGTTCTTCCAGGGCCTCAAGCACTTCCCTCAGCCCCTTACTGAAATCATGCGCGGCCAGGTTCGCGGCTCCGCCGAAAACGATCTTCTCTTCGTGACGCTCGACCATGCTGGCCAGCAGGACGGTGAACACCGCGTTGGCGTTCGCCCGTTCCTCGGCCGGGATCCGCTCGGACAGGTCGGTGACCATGGCCGCGGCGTCAGAGAGCTTGTGCCCGCCCAGGCAGGTGTTGACGACCGCACGCACATGGGACACCGAGGCGTCATCCCAGGGCTTGGGCAGGTCGACGGTGCACTGTTCCACCCGGCCAGTATCGGTGATCAGCACGAGCAGCAGCTTGGTCGGGGCCAGCGGGACCAGCTCGATGTGCCGGATGGAGGACCTGGCCAGGGACGGATACTGCACCACGGCGACCTGGCGGGTCAGCTGGACGAGCAACCTGACCGTCCGCATGACCACGTCATCGAGGCTGTAGGCGCCGC
>Ga0302178_10001750_pt1 | contig 17906 bp, 16 predicted proteins | sample I_Palsa_E1_3_FD_198790 | JGI IMG/M metagenome (GOLD analysis project Ga0302178, IMG submission 198790) | Peat permafrost microbial communities from Stordalen Mire near Abisko, Sweden - I_Palsa_E1_3 | ecosystem: Environmental > Terrestrial > Soil > Palsa > Peat permafrost | place: Sweden... | reverse complement strand
GGAACAGCAGGATTACCAGCGGGAACGCCACGAACAGGACGATCCAGGCCATGTTAAGCAGCAGCGCCGCCGAGCCGAACGGCAGGCGCTGCCCGGACCGGTAGACCAGCCAGGCGTACGCCTGGCTATCTTTGTTGAGCAGCACGCCGACTGGGATGCCAAGCAGCAGCCAGCCGATCGGGTTGCGCGGCTGGCGCCGCGCAACGACCAGACCGGTCGTCGTGATGGCCAGGTAGGTGACAACCTGGCCCGCGTTCGAGGCCACGTTCTGCCGGGCCAGCACCGACAGCGGCATCAGCGCCACGGCGAGCAGCAGGGCCAGCAGCGCGATCGCCGACGCGAATGCGGGCAGCGCCAGACGTGGCCGCGCTATCGGCTCACGCGTCCGCACGCCTGGTGACTGTGCCATCCGCACAGAACATGACGCTACGCCTGAACCGTTCCGGCAACGTTACGGGTCAGCACGCCACTGCGGGAACCTGCCGCAATGCAGACCGCAGATAAAGCGACGATCCCACAACCGCCCGGCCAGCTCAGCCCGCCGTCTGGTGATCGAGGCCACGTACCCGCTCTAACGATGCTGGCGTGGGGATCACGTCCACCATGCGGGAGCAATCATCAGGTACCTGCAGCTCCTTGGACCATTCCCCGCCCCCTCGCCATCAAGTGCTGCTTCTTGGCGGACAACAAGCGCTTATGACGCCCGCGTGTCGCGGAACACGGCACGTTCGAGGCGTTTGACCCGTCCGGCAAGGTCCCCTGCGCCTGCTGTCTCCGCGGTGTCGCGGTGCTGCTCGATCCACTGGCGGATCAGCACACTTGGGCGTACATGCTGGGCGGCGGCGCTGCGCCGGACCCAGTCCAGCAGCAACTTGGGCAGCCGCACCGAGGTGGTAATCATCGGGTCGGCGTCGGTGTCGCGGCAGGTCGTCCGTCCCAGGGCGCGCTGCTCGTACCCGCTGTCGGCGGAGGGAACGGGATGGCACGGGATGGACCGCCATCGTCATGTAACCAGCTGGTCTGGTGACCCGCAGCGGTGCGGGCCTGTCACCGCGAAGAAGGAGTCATCAATGGCGCTTCTCCACAGCTTGCGCAGCTCAGCAGCCCGGTTCCTGCACCCTGGTGAGCCCGGTCCCGGCCGCCGTCGGCGTGGCCGCGGCCGCCAGGCACCGCATCGGCGGAAGGGAGAGCAGATGAGCGGGGCTGGATTGCGCCGGCGGCTGGCCGCCGTCGCGGTAACCGTCACGGCCGCGGTGCTGACCGCGGCGGGCACGCTGACCCCGGCGCTGGCCGCTACCGGTCCGTCGATGACGGTCAACAACGGCTCGGTGAACATCGCCGTGCAGGGCCCGGATGACTCGCTGCTGTTCTACTGGGCCGCCAACGGCTCGTCCGCCTGGTTCGGCGAGGCGGTCGCGGGCGAGGACACCACCTTCGCCGCGCCGTCCATGGCGGTCGACGGCAACGACGTCAACATCGCGGTCGAGGGCCCGGATAACTCGCTGGTGCTCTACTCGGCCGTCAACGGTTCGTCCGCCTGGAGCGCCGTGGAGGTCGCGGGCACGGGAACCACCTTCGCCGCGCCGTCGATCGTGACCGACGGCAACGACGTGGACATCGCGGCCAAGGGCCCGGATGACTCGCTGCTGTTCTACTGGGCCGCCAACGGCTCGTCCACCTGGCACGAGGAGAACGTGGGCGGCAACCTCAGCGATGCCTCGCCGCCGTCGATGATCGTCAACGGCGCTGCCATCGACATAGCCGCCACCGGCGCGTTCTTTGCGCTGAACTTCTTCTGGGCCTTCGTCGGCACGGGCACCTGGCACCAGGAGTCCGTGAACGCGACGATCCAGGTCTGGTCCCCGCCGTCGATCGCGGCCTCCGGCAACACCGTCGACGTCGCTGCCATCAGCAACACGGGCGCGCTTATATTGTTTTCGGCCATCACCGGCACGGGCACCTGGAACGCCGACACCGTGTCCGCCGCCGCCGACAACTACGCCGCGCCCTCGATCACGTTCCAGGGCGGCGACGTGGACGTCGCGAGGCAGGGCTCGAGCACCTCGCTGCTGTTCTACTGGGCCGTCACCGGATCGTCCACGTGGCACGAGGAGACCGTGGCCGGCGCGGATAGCGCCGCCTCGCCGCCGTCGATGACGGTCAACGGCAATGGCGTCAACATCAGCGCCGTCAACACGGCCAGCCAGCTGCTGTTCTACTGGGCCACCATCGGCACGGGCACCTGGCACGCCGAGACGGTCGCAGACCTCTAACCAACGGCCCAGCCAGGAAGCAGCCCGGGCCTGACCTGCGCCGCTTCCTGGCCGTCGGCCTGACGGCCGAGGAGATCACCGCCGAATTTCCCCAAATAACGCCTGTGACCAGGGCCATATCGCAGCATCCGACCAGGACGCAGGCACAGCATCGCACTACAACTTCAAAGACCAGGCTCACCAGACGCTGTCTGAGGCGGCTGCGCCTGGCCGAGGGACCGCTGCTCGCGCCGTCGCCGGTGCTGGGATGAAATCGGCGCGTCCGCCCACTGCTGCGCCCCGCCGCAGTGACCTGCCCGGCCGACAATTGCGCGAGGCTACGCAGGCACAGTTGAGCGGACCCGGGTGGCCTCTTTCTGTGATGCGGGCTTGTTCCGTCCCCGGTACGGGACGCGGATGTGCTGTTCGCCGAAGCAGAGAGATCCGACCTGCTGCTCAAAGTCGTCGCGTGTGATACCGCGAAAGAGGAAATGCCCTCCGTCTCCGACCACTGCCCGAAAACCGCGCTACCGCCAAACCCGGGAACGGGTCCGGAAGAGAGGTCTTTGATAAATACCACAACCATCAGGCCAGGTCAGCGCACCGTCTCGTAATCGAGGCTACCTACCCGCTCTGAGATCTCGCCCTAGCAGTACCGGGCTGCCCCAGCGCTCCGCGAGCAGCGCAGCATCCGCTCCTGGCGTCGCGGCAGATTGTCACAGCTAACGCCACGGTTGACGTCATGCCGCCGTTGCCTCGCATCACCGGCCGGGAACTCGCCCGGGCGCTCGGCAAGCTGGGCTGGGTAGTCGTGGCGCAGAAAGGATCTCATGCTCAGCTCAAGCACCCCGCTCGTGGCGGTCGCGTGACCGTACCGCTGCACGCCGGTGAGACGATCGGACCGGGCCTGCTACGGTCGATCCTGAGCCAGGCAGGAATTACCGCCGAGGAACTACGCGCGGTCTCTGTGACAGGATGAAACTGATGCGTACTTACACGATCGTGGTGGAACCCGACCAGGATGGCGGCTACTTCGTTACCGTCCCGGCCCTGCCCGGCTGCTTTACCCGTGGCAGCACGATCGAGCAGTGCCGGGAACGGGCCGTAGAGGCCATCGAGGTTCACATCTCAGGTCTTCAAGCCGACGGCGAGTCCGTTCCCGAGGAAGCCGGGCCGCCGCAACTTCTGGCCGTCACCGTCGCAGCCTGAAGTTAAAGGATCCCTGAGCCAGGGATCTACCGTCGCGGCCATGCAACCGGGCATGAGCCCAGCATCAGGGGGATGAGAGGTAGCGGCGCGCCCACTGGGCGATGTCGCGGCGTTCGATGGCGGCGGCCATCAGGTCCGGGAACGAGTCAGGCGTGCACGCGAACGCCGGAACGCCCAGCCCGGCGAGGGCGGCGGCGTTGTCGTGGTCGTAACCGGGTGCACCGTCGTCGGACAGCGCGAGCAGGGCGATGACCTGTGTCCCCGCGGCGGTCATATCCCCGATCCGGTGCAGCATCTCATCCCGGTTACCGCCCTCGTACAGGTCGCTGATCAGGACGAAGATCGTGCTGGCCGGACGCGTGATCAGCTGCTGGCAGTAGGCGACGGCCCGGTTGATGTCGGTACCGCCGCCGATCTGGGTGCCGAACAGCACATCGACGGGGTCGCTGAGCTGGTCGGTCAGGTCCACCACCGAGGTGTCGAAGGCGACCACCGACGTGCGCAGTGACCGGATGGAGGCGAGCACCGCGCCGAAAACCCCGGCGTAGACCACCGAGGACGCCATCGAGCCGCTCTGGTCCAGGCAGATGATGACATCGCGCGCCACCGCCTGCTGCTTCCTGGCGTAGCCGATCAGCCGTTCCGGCACGATCGTCCGCTGCCGCGGCAGATAGTTCCGCAGGTTCGCGCGGATGGTCCGGTCCCAGTCGATGTCGGCGTGATGCCTGGGCCTGCTCGTCCGGCTCGCCCGGTTCAGCGCCCCGGCCACCGCCGAACGGGTCCGCTGGGCCAGCCGGCGCTCCAGGTCCGTGGTTACGGTGCGCACGACCGCACGCGCGGATTCCCGCGCCTGCTCAGGTATGACCCGGCTCAGCGCGAGCAGCGTGCCGACTAGGTGCACGTCGGGCTCGATCGCGTCGAGCATCTCAGGCTCAAGCAGCAGCCGGGTCAGGCCGAGCCGGCTGATCGCGTCCTTCTGCATCACCTGGACCACGCTGACCGGGAAAAACGTCCGGATATCGCCGAGCCAGCGGGCCACCCGCGGAGCCGACGCCGCCAGCCCGGACCCGCGCTGCCGGCCAGCCTGAGAACTGCTGCTCTGGTCAGCATCGGAGTCGTACAGGGCGCTGAGCGCCGCGTCTATGCGCGCGTCGTCGCCGCCGAGCGAGGTCCCGGTGCCATCGTCGGCACCCCCGAGGACCAGCCGCCAGCGGCGCATCCGCTCCTGCGGACCGACGGTCATGACGCCGCCGCCCGGTGGGAGGCGACAGCAAGCCCGAGGATGGCCGCGACCGCCCGTACCGCGATGGCCGCCCGGTCCTCGTCCAGGTCGTCGTCGGTCGCGGCAGCGGCCACCGGTGCCCGGCCGGTACCGTCGAGCCGGCCCGCCTTCTCCCCGATCGCCCGCCGCTCGGGCGGCGCGAACCCGCCGAAGGTCCGCCGCAGCGCCGGCAGGACCGCGGCGAAGGAGTCCTCGCTCAACCCGGCCAGCCATCCGTCGGCCAGGCCGAGCAGCTTGTCGTCGTGCACGAGCAGCAGCCCGCTTCCGGCCAGGAACCCCTCGGCCCAGCCCGCGGCCGCCGCGGCCGGGGCGGCGGCGGACAGCTCGCGGGACATCCGCGAGGACGCCTCGTCCATAGCGAGACGTCCCGCGTCCAGCAGCAGCCTGGTCAGGCGGCCGGAGATCAGGGGCGGGCAGCGGGGGAGCAGCCGGGCCAGCGTATCTAGCCAGCGCTCGCGGCTCTCACCGTCGGCGAGCAGCCCGGTGGCGGAATGGACGGCGTCGACCCGGTCCCGCATGGCTCGTTCGGCCGCCTCGTCCAGGGACGCCATGGCAGCCGGGAGACCGGCGCAGATCCGCGTCATCATCTCGATGGCGACCTCACCGAGCCGGGCCGGGTCGGTGCCGCGCACGTCACCGTACCTGGCTGCCCGGACAAGGGCCGGCAGCGCCGTCATCAGGTGGGCCACGTCGGTATCGAGCGCGGCACGGTCCCTGACCGCCGCGAGCACCGCCGGCAGAGCGTCGCCGAGGTCAGCCAGCAGGCACCGCTCGACCAGCGTCGTCAGCTCCTCCAGCGCCGACGACCCAGGGACCCCGGAGACCCGCCAGCCCCGAGGAGACTCAGAGACTCCAGCGGACTCAGAGACCCCGGGAGCTCCGGAGGCCAGCGCCCGGGCCCGCTGAGTGGCCGCGGTCGCCACCGTGCCGCCCCACATGCTCGCCTCGATCAAGGCCAGGTCAAGCTCCGGCCGCCAGGTCAGCTCCCACGTCTCACGGAACGTCCCGATGTTCCGCGTCCGGCCTTCCCGCGACGATCCCCAGCGGACGCCGAGCAGGGCGAGCCGGTGCAGCAGGTGGCTGCGGGCCAGATCGTTGGGCTTACGCAGGTCCAGGTCGTAGTCGCGGGGCGATGCCTCGGGCCGCAGCCGGAGGCGGCGCTGCTGGTCGTGCAGATCCCGCTGCAGCGGCACCATGGGGGTCGCGGCCGGGACCGTGCCGAGCCGCTCGCCGACCACGAGCCGACGCTGAATCAGCGCGGTCAGCAGGTCGCTGCCCTCGCACAGCACGGCGCGGGCCGACTCGGTGACCTCCTCCAGGCCCGCGAGCGGCCGTCCGCGCAGCGCGGCGAGCGCGTCGGCCAGCCGGACGGCTTCGATCACGTGCGCCGCCGACACTGCGATACCCTCCTCGCGCAGCACCGCGGCGGCCTTGGCCAGCCACCGTTCGACGGGCTGCCCGGCGGAGGAGAACAGGTGGTCATACCAGCCGGGGGAGCGGATTCCCGCTCCGTAGCCCGAGGTGTAGGACAGCCGCCCGTAGGTCCAGGGCACCCAGGTCAGGGTGGCCTTCACCTTGGGCAGGCCACGTAGCAGCCGGTCGTCCGCGGCGGCGGCCGGGAGGGGATGCAGCGCGGGAACGTGCCAGGCACCGCAGACCACGGCGATCCGCTGGTAGCCGTCCTTCATGGTCTTGCGCAGCACCTTCCGCATGTGCGCCTCGCGGACCGCGTCGCGCGGGTCGGGTTCACCCGCCTGCTCGCGAAGGATCCCGATGGCCTCGGCCAGGGCACCGAAGACCGCTGGTCCCGGGACGTGTTCGACCACGTCCTCCCACCAGCGCTCAGGGTCGTCGTACCCGGCCGCCGAGGCCAGCTCCCCGACAGGATCGACACGCGATCGCGGAACTCGGTCCTCGGACATCGCGAGCTGATGGGCGGCGGGCAGGTCGCAGAACCGGACCGGAATCCCCGCGCCAAGGGCGTACCGCATCGCCTGCCACTCCGGCGAGAACACCGCGAACGGCCAGAACGCCGCCTTGCTCGACTCTCCGGCCACATATCCCAGCAGCGCCACAGGCGGGCACATCTCCGGATCCGCCGCCAGCTCCACCAGCCCGTCCGCTTCCGGCGGTCCCTCGATCAGCACCACGTCCGGCTGCTGCGCGGCCAGCGCCGCCCGCACCGACCGCGCCGACCCCGGCCCGTGATGCCGCACCCCGTACAGCTCCATCACTGGGCACCCATTACCCGGCGACTTCGCGGCAGGCGCGGTAGAAATCGCTCCAATCATCACGCTCCCGGACCACGGTCTCCAGGTACTCCTGCCACACCGCCCGGTCCGAGACGGGATCTTGGACCACGGCACCGGTGATGCCGCCGGCGATGTCAGCGGGGCGCAGCACGCCGTCTCCGAAGTGCGCGGCCAGGGCGAGGCCGCTGGTGACCACGGAGATCGCCTCGGCGGTGGACAGGGTCGCGCTCGGCGACTTAACCTTGGCGCGGCCGTCTTCGGTGACACCCTGGCGCAGCTCACGGAAGACGGTCACGACGCGCTTGATCTCCTCGGCTCCGTGCGGGACGTCCGGAAGGCCGATCGAGCGGCCGAGCTGGGCGACCCGCCGGGTGACGATGTCCACCTCCTGCTCGGCGGAGGCGGGCACCGGGAGCACGACGGTGTTGAACCGCCGGCGCAGCGCGCTGGACAGCTCGTTGACGCCGCGGTCCCGGTCGTTGGCGGTGGCGATGACGTTGAAGCCCCTGACCGCCTGCAGCTCACCTTCGAGCTCCGGGATCGGCAGCGTCTTCTCGGACAAGATGGTGATCAGCGCGTCCTGCACGTCCGTGGGCATCCGGGTCAGCTCCTCGACCCGCGCGATCTGGCCGCCTGCCATCGCGCGCATCACCGGACTGGGCACCATCGCGGCCCGTGACGGTCCCTCGGCGATCAGCCGGGCGTAGTTCCAGCCGTACCTGACCGCTTCCTCCGCGGTCCCCGCCGTGCCCTGCACCATCAGGGTCGAGTCACCCGAGACGGCCGCGGCCAGATGCTCGGACAGCCAGGTCTTCGCCGTGCCCGGCACGCCGAGCAGCAACAGGGCCCGGTCCGTGGCCAGGGTGGCCACGGCGACCTCGATGAGGCGGCGTGAGCCCACGTACTTCGGCGTGATCTCGGTGCCGTCGGCGGCGCGGCCGCCCAGCAGGTAGGTGGTCACCGCCCAGGGCGAAAGCCGCCAGCCCGGCGGCCGCGGCCGGTCGTCGGCGGCGGCCAGCACGGACAACTCCGCCTCGTACTCCTGCTCCGCGTGCGGGCGCAGGACCGCCTCGGTTCCACCGTCCCCGGGGTTCTCAGCCGTGGCTGTAGCCAACGTCCAGCTCCTTCAGCATCTCGTAGCGAAACCGCAGCACCCTGATCGCGGCCCGGACGGCCAGCGGCGCGCCGGGCTCGGGCCCGGCCAGAGCATCCGGTGCGCCGATTGCCGGGTCGGCCCGCCGGGCCAGCTGGCTCAGGGCGCCGTTCTCGGCGGGCATGGCCGGGGGCCGCCCGGTGAGGGCCTCGTTGATCAGCGCGGCCATCCAGTCCTGGTTCCGCTGTGCGATCGCCGCGCGTGACCAGCCGACGAACAGCACCGGCGCCCAGTCACCCGACAGCACGGCGACGATGGCGGCCGGCCCCAGCGCCAATGAGTCCGTCCAGGTGCGCAGCGGGGTCCGGGCCACCACCTCGAGCAGGAGGTGAGTCCGGTCGGCGAGCTGCGAGCGTCCCGCACCCGGCCCGGGGGCAAGTCCGTCTCGGCGCATCGAAGCGTCGCACTCGGCCGGAGGGCTGGCGATCAGGCGCGTGCCCCGGGGGCCTGCTTCGAGGCGCAGGCTGCGCCGGGCGCGTCCGGCCATCCGCCGCCCGAGGGCCGATCCGGGCAAGCCAGCCAGCAGGTACGCGGCCCAGCTGCGCACGTCGTCGGCGCGATCGCCGAGGGCGCCTTCGAGCAGCGGTTCATCCGCCGGGCCGAGAGCGGGCCCGGCGGCCAGGACTGACAGGAACATGGCCCGCTCAGCTGCGCCCGCCGCGTCCCAGCTGGCGGTGATCAGGTCCCGGGCGCCGCCGGGATCGGTGGCGCGGAGCGCGGTCAGATAGCCGCGCCGCTGCCCGGCGTCACCGAGCCGCCAGGCGTCCTCGCCGGCCGGGGCGTCCGCCGTCACGAAGGTCCACTCCGCGTTGAGTCCGGCCAGCCACCGGGCCCGCGGGCCGCCGGCCGAGGCCGCCAGCCGCCGCAACTCAGGATCCGCCGGCGAGACCCGGCGGGCCCGGTCGAGCAAACCGGGCACCAGCTGGGCCGGAACCCGCACGCCGCGGTCTACAACCGCGGCGAGCCATTCGGTCAGCAGGTCAGGATGCTCTCCGCTGAGCATCCGCGCGAGGCGACTGCCGGCGGCCGGGCTCACCAGAGGCCGGGGATCCGGCCCGGCCGCCGCCAGCGGCTCCGCGTGTCCGGCCGGCCGGCCCGCCCGCCGTGCCGCCGTCAGCAATGCGGCCGAATCGAGCAGCGTCTCGGCCGGATCGAGCAGCGTCTCGGCCGGATCGAGCAGCGTCTCGGCCGGATCAGGCAGGCCAGGGATCCGGACCGGGGGAACCGGGGCCCGTTCGGTGCCGATAAGACTCGCGGTGACCAGGTCCTGCCAGGTGCTCACAGCGGTACCGCCATCCCGCCCTCGTCCCAGGCGGTCAGCGGCCACAGGCCGCGCGGAGTCCACTCGCCCGCTACCGTGAGCGGGTGGCCGCCGGAGAGCGCGAACAGGGTCCAGCAGCCGCCCGCGCCCGGGTGCAGCGGCAGGGCGTCGCCGCTCGCGTCGAACAGGCAGGGGCCTGGCGACCGGGCGGGGGTCGCGGCCAGGACGGCGGGCCAGCTGTCCAGCCAGGGATCCTCGCCGAGCGCCTTGGCCCACGAGGCTAGCAGCTCAGCCACCTCCTCGCCGGGAGGCGGGTCCAGCCGGATCTCATCGTGCCTGGCCGCGATGAGCGCGCGCATCGGGATAGCGGCCGGGTAGAAGACCAGCTCCGCGTCGGCCCCGGTGCCGACGGTGAGCGAGTCGTCCAGGGACTGCCCGGCGGCGGCGAAGCTGAGCACGAGCGCGTGCCGCCCGCTGGTACGCCCGCGCAGCCACACCCGGCGGACCCGTAGCCGCTCCTGGTCCAGATCCCGTCGGCCCAGCACCTGCCAGTGGTCCCTGACCGGGCGGCCAGCGGCCAGCACGTCGGCCCGGCGGACGGTGAACCCGATCCGGGACCGCACGGTGTCGCGGAGCGGCGGCGGTAGCGCGGCCTGCTCCCGGTAGGCGACGGCGAGCAGGCGGAGCAGCGCGTACTCCGCCAGTAGCCTGCCCTCCCAGCCGGGACCCGAATGCGGCACCGCGGCGAGCGCGCGCAGGCGTTCGGCCAGGCCAGGCGCCTGCGCGTCGACCATCCGGGCGGCGATGTCGTCCCAGTGCCTGTAGCCGGCCTGCTGGCTCGCGGCGAGGCCCTGGCGGACCTGATCGCACAGCCACCGGTCGAGTTCGGCCAGGCCGCTCGCGACCCTCTCCTCACGCTGCTCCGCACGGCGCAGCGCGGCCTTAGGGTCTGCGGGTTCGGCGGGATCCTTCGCTGGAGCGTTGGAGGACTCGGCAGCGTGTGTGTTGAGCCAGCCAGCGGCCCAGGCAGGCGGGGCGTAGTGGGCGACCATTACCGCGCCGTCCGCCCAGAGCAGCAGCAGCGCGACCGCATGCTTACACGGAGACTTCCTGCTCGGGCAGGAGCACCGGTAGGCGGGGCCTGACAGTTCAATCGCCGTACGATACGGCGTGGCGGCGGTGCCCTGGCACTCGCCCCAGAGCGCATTCCCTCCGGCCGCGCCGGTCAGCGGCCAGGACCCGCCGCAGGCCAGCGCCTGCGCGGCGCGCTGCGACGCCGGGTCCGTCGCCAGAGCGAGTACCCGTGCTCGATCCCAGCGTTCGGCCACAATCGAACACTAGCGCGGCGTCAGGTCATTACGGGAGCGTACTCAAGGCGGAACGGATCCTGGGGCCGGGTTGTGGCAAGGTGGGCGCGTGACAGTGATCCGCTTGGCCTCGGACGCGGACGTGGCGGCGCTGGCCGACGAGCGCTTTGCGTCGACCTTCGAGAGATCACTTAACCGCAGGACGCCGCCCCGTATGCGGCCGCGACCACACGACGGCCGGCGGCCCGGCCATCTTGGCGAGGTGAAGCTGGCCGTCTCGGTACCGGAACGCGGACCGGGTATACTATCGAACACATTAGCGGTTATATGTGTATGGATTCCACGCGACACGCTGAAGGGAGGAAGCGGCGTTTCTTGCCCCGTCTGAAGGCGGGTCTCCATGCCGCAACCCAGATGAAAGCAGTACGGTTCGACGAGTACGGCGGAGTTGACGTCCTGAAGGTGGTGGACGTGCCCAAGCCGGAGCCAGGGCCCGGCCAGGTGCTGGTCCAGGTCAAGGCGGCGGGAATCAACCCGGGCGAAGACAAGATCCGCAGCGGCTTGCTGCACTCCAGGTGGCCGTCCACCTTCCCCTCGGGAGAGGGCAGCGACCTCGCCGGCATCGTGGCCGAGACCGGTCCTGGCGTGACCAGATGGTCGGCTGGTGACGAAGTGATCGGCTATACCGATAACCGGGCCAGTCACGCCGAGTACGTCGTGGTCGAGGAGCAGAACCTGACCGCCAAGCCGGCGGGCCTGCCCTGGGAGGTTGCCGGAGCGCTGTTCGTGGCCGGAGCCACCGCTTACGCCGCCGTGCGGGCCGTCACGTTGACCGAGGGCGACACGGTGGTGGTCACGGGCGCCGCCGGCGGGGTCGGCTCGATCGCCGTCCAGCTGGCCAGGCTGGCCGGCGCGACCGTAATCGGGCTGGCCAGCGAGGTGCAGCACGAATGGCTGACCGGTCACGGGGTGATTCCGGTGGCCTATGGCGACGGGGTGGCCGACCGGATCCGGCAGGTGACGTCCAAGGTGGACGCGTTCATCGACACCTTCGGCGGGGACTACGTCGAGCTCGCGCTTTCCCTTGGCGTAGAGCCTTCCCGGATCGACACGATCGCCAGGTTCGACGCGGTGGCAAAGTACGGGGTCAAGGCCGAGGGTAACGCCGCGGGGGCCAGCGCCAGCGTGCTGGCCGAGCTCGCCGGGCTGATCGTGGACGGCAAACTGGAAGTTCCGATCGCCGGGACGTTCCCGCTGAGCCAGGTCCAGGATGCCTATCGCCTGCTCGAGAAGGGCCACATCCGCGGCAAGGTCGTCCTTATTCCGTAACGGCACAGCGCACTCCGTAAGGGCACAGCGCGCCGGACTCCGGGCGGCGGCAACAGCGTACTGTCGTGGTATGAGCGAGATGCTGCCGTTGTTTCCGCTCGGAGCGGTGCTCTACCCCGGCATGCTCCTGCCGCTGCACATCTTCGAGGAGCGGTACCGGCAGCTCGTCCGCGACCTGCTTGAGGGCAGCGACCCGCGCAGGTTCGGCGTCATCGCGATCCGCAAGGGCCGCGAGACCGGCATCGACGGTGTGCACTCGCTGTACGAGGTCGGCTGCGTCGCGACGCTGCGCCGTGTCGAGCAGCTCGAAGACGGCCGCTTCGACATCATCACCGTCGGCACCCAGCGGTTCAAGCTGCTCAGCCTGGACGAGACGCGGCCCTACCTCCAGGGCGAGGTCGAGTTGCTCGACGACGACGTGACCGACCAGGTCGCCGCGGTGCCCCTGGTGCGCACGGTCCAGACCGCGTTCCGCGGCTACACCGATGCCCTGACCGAATGGGGCGGTGCCACCGTCAGGATCGAGGAACTTCCGGATGAGCCGACGCTGCTCTCGTTCATCGTCGCCGCCGCCATGATCATTGACCTGACGGAACGGCAGGGCCTGCTGGCCGAGCCCGACACGCTGCGGCGGCTGAACGTCCAGCGAGCCCTGCTGTCCAGGGAAACCGCCATGCTGCGGACAACCACCTCCCGGCCCGCCCCGGACCTCAGGAATACTCCGTACAACCCCAACTGAACCTCAGGAAGAAGCCGTCGCATTTAGCTGAACGGGGCAGGTGGGTGGACGGCGATGGCGGGTAGAGGAAGGCCATGGCTGAACCTGAAACCGATATCTCGCTCCGCGCGGCCCAAGTGGCGGCCGATGTCACCGAGGCGGAGCAGCCGCAGGAGCGGCGCAGGCTGGCGAGCTCGTTTGCTAAAGCCGTGAGCTCGGGCGCGCGTGCGGCCGGCCGCGGAACGCGCGCAGTGCGCAGCGGGACAGGGACGGGCAGATCGGCGGTGCGGCGCGGAGCGAATGCGGGCACCGGCTACCTGGTGGCTCAGGTGATCACGATGGCGCCGCGGCTGCGGGTGCGTAACCAGGCGGCGCTGCAGGCCCGGTTCCCCGGCAAGGCGCCCGACGAGATCGCCGACGCGCTCATCGGGGGCGCGGCCCGCGCGTCCGCCGCGGTAGGCGGAGCGGGTGGGATGGTGTCGGTGCTGCCCGTCCTGCCCGCTTTCCCCGCCGAGGTGGTGGCGGAGACGCTGGTCGTGGTGGGGATCGAGATCAAGCTCGTGGCCGAACTCCACGAAGCGTACGGGACGCCGGCTGCGGGGAAGTTCCCGGAGCGGATGAGTGCCTACGTCGCGGCGTGGGCGCACCGTCGCGGCGTTTCGATGATTCCCGGCGGGGTGATCTTCGCGGCAGGATCCCCACTGACACGGCTGCTTCGGCGCCGCCTCGCCCTCCGGGCAGGCCGCAGCGCGTTCTCCCTCGGCCCGCTGCTTACCGGCTCCGCCGTGGGCGCCATCCTGAACGGCCGGGAGACCAGAAGGCTCGGCAACAACATACGGAACGATCTTCGGCGCCGCGCTCAGCGAACCTGAACGCCCCGGCCTTGACTAGTCGGTCCATTGGGCTTGAGCGTGCCGAGGAACTCTTCGAGGGCGTGGTAGTAGGGCGCGATGGTGGTGATGTCGGCGTACTCCTGCGGGCCGTGCTGTCCTGAGCCGCCCACGCCGAATGCGACCGCGGTAATGCCCAGCTGGCCGTAGAAGCGCCCGTCCCCGGCGCCGTGCTTGCGGAGAAACTCGCCCGAGTAACCCTGGGATTTAGCCGCGTGCCGGAGCCCGAGCACATCGGGGTGATCGGGGTCAGCATGGTGCGGCAAGTCGAGACGATCGACCACGGCCGTGACGCCGGGCTCGCAGAAGCCGTCCAGGTAGGCGGTGATTTCCTCGGCGGTCTTGCCGCTGAAGTCCGCGTCGTCGGCCGGGTACCGGATGTCCAGCCATGCCTCCGCATCGGCGGGGACTTGATTACGGGCCTGGTTCCGGGTGGAGACGCGCGCGAGCGTGACCGTGGTCCGCCACGCCTCTTCGGTCGCGACCGGGTACCTGGCCAGCAGGTTGCCCACGGTTGTCTCGAGCTTGACCAGGGCGTTATCACCGAGCCACTGATAGGCGCCGTGCGCGCTGAGGCCGGCGGACACCAGCGTCACGCTGACGATGCCCTTGGACTCGGTGACGATGGACAAGCCGCTGGTCTCGCCGATGATGACGAACTGGCCCCTGACGCCGCACTGGAGCTGATGCCAGGTCCCGTCGCGGCCACCCACCTCCTCGTCCGTGACAAGCTGCAGCGCGACCGCGTAGGGCAGCCGGGCCGCCATATCGCGGAAGACGTGAGCCGCCAGCAGCGCCGATACCTTCATATCCTGTGCTCCGCGGGCGAACAGGCGGTCACCGTCGCGGCGCGGCCGGAACTGCTCGGGCGGAGCGGGCACGACGTCCAGGTGAGCGTTGAGGATGACGCGGAAATCCGCTCGGGTCCTGGCCGGGTAGACCAGCGCGCTGGGCTTGCCGCCGGACTCGAATCGCTCCACGGTGACCGCCGGACCGACGGAATCGAGCACGAAATCCAGAGCCCGCCGCAGGTCACCAGGCCGGTCAGAGGTGGAAGGGATAGCCAGCAACCCATCCGCTTGGGCGAGAAACGAGTCGACATCCATGTCAATATCGTCCCTCACCGTGGTTCGCGACTGAGCCACATCGGAGGCGTTGTATGGGGCTGGCTAGCCTCCGGCGACGTTCTGCAGGCGTACCTCGCCGTGAGCGATGAGCCTGCCTGATTCGTCGGTGATGTCGACCCGCCAGAGCTGCTGAGTGCGGCCCTGGCTGAGCGCCGCGGCTTCGACATTCACCCGCCCTGTGGTCAGCGACCGCAGGAAGTGGGTGGTATTGGTGAGCCCGACAGCGACCTGGCCCCGATCACGCACGGCGTGGCTGGCCCCGACGCTCGCGGTGCTCTCGACCGCGGTCGTGTAGACGCCGCCGTGCACGATCCCCCACGGGGTATGGTGCTCCGGGCCGAGTTGCAGATGGCCCGTGACCCGGTCCGCCGTGATCTCATCGAAAACGAGTCCGGCGGCCTGCAGAAAGGCACTGGCCTGCTCAAGAGACCCAACGTCGAGGCTCGGGACCGCCGCGCTGGTCTTGGCGGTCGAGCCGGCTTCAGCGTCCATCGCCGTTACCTCCCGGCGGCTGCTCCCGCCCGTCGAGCCCGGGAGCCGGGCGAGCTTCCTGGCCCGCAGCTGACCGGGGTTCGAGGACGAGGCACGTCGTCGTGGCGTGCGCGTACAGTGTCCCGTCCGGTCCGGTGATCTGCCCGGACGCGGTGATGACGCGCCGGCCGGTGCTGACCACCTGACCGGTGGCCACGACGCTGGGCGTCTTGGTGGTCAGCGCCTTGACGAGGTTCACCTTCAGCTCGAGCGTGGTGTACGCCTGGCCGCGGTCAAGCGAGGCGTGTACGGCACAGCCCATAGCCGAGTCCAGCAGGGTGCAGAAGACGCCGCCGTGTACCGATCCGATGGGGTTGTACAGGTGCTCGCCGACGTCGAGCCCGAAAACGACGTGGCCCGGTTCGACCGCCAGGATGCTCATCCCGAGCAGGACCGCGATCGGCGCCGCCGCGATACGTCCTTCGGCGATCGCTCGCAGGTAGTCCAGCCCGCTGAGATCCCGGGCCAGCGCCGCGCCGACGAGAGGGTCCTCCCAGGTGACCTCGCGGTAACGTACCTGCGCCGCGGCTGACTCAGGCGCCTGGGTCATACGCCGGCCTCGGCGGGCTTAACGAGTTTTCTCACGGAACTCACTCTAGAGGTAGTGAGTTCTATGACACAACCCTCTATGCTGAGCTTGTGCGGCGGACCAGCTTTGAGGACATGACCTGCTCGGTCGCTCAGTGCCTGGAACTCGTAGGGGAATGGTGGAGCCTGCTCATCATCCGGGACGCCTTCCTCGGCGTCACGCGCTTCGATGATTTTCAGGCCCGCCTCGGAATCTCCCGTAACATCCTCACCCAGCGTCTGAACCACCTCGTCGACAACGAAATCCTCAAGCGGGTCGCCTACTCCGATCACCCGCCGCGCTCGGAATACCGGCTCACCGCCAAGGGCCGCGACCTGTGGCACGTGGTAATGGCCATGCGGCAATGGGGCGACCGATGGGCGGCACCCGGCGGCCCGCCCGTGCAGACCAAGCACACTGCCTGCGGGCACGTCACCACAGCCGTGCCGGTCTGCTCGCAGTGCGGCGAGACCCTTGACGCCCGCGCGGTGACCGCCGTACCCGGTCCTGGCGCATCGGAAGACGCCTTCGACCGCACACCTCTCGCCGGGTCCGGCACCCAGCCATAGCCGGAGCCCGCCGGACGGAGCGAGAATCGTGACACGTACGAGCCCAACGGTGCCCCAACGCGAACTGGGAAGCGGCTGAGGGAACTGCATAACGAGCGCGATTTCGTCTTGCTGGAATTTGAAGAAGACTCCAATCTCTCACCGGTTGTATTTGTCGAAAGCCTTATAGGTGGCCAATATTTCGCACGCAAATCCGACATAATTCGCGCTCAACTTTCCAGATGAGCTTCTAGCCGGTTGAGCGCCCCATCGGACCCGAAATACGGCGGGTCTAGGACCGTGACGACCAGGTCGCGGCCGGAGGCGGGCGGCCTGTCCGGCAGGCGGCAGGTGACCGGTGCATCACCGACGCGCAGGTCTGCTTCCCAGCCTGCCCCGGCGGGCCGGGAGGCCGTGACTGTCCCGGTCAGCACGAGCCCGCGATCCGCGAAAGACCCGGGGATTACCCGCTCCGGGTGTACCCCGGCGACCATGTGTTCGCTTGGTACGAAGCCCAGGTACCCGACCAGTTCGGCTACCCGCCGCGAGGCCGGCCGTAGGACCACCTCATCCGGAGCGCCGACCTGGAGCAGTTCGCCACGGTCGAGCACGGCCAGTCGGTCGGCGAAGGCTTGCGCGTCGGCAAGCTCGTGAGCGACCAGGATCGCGGGTACGGACCGCTCACTCACCAGGAAGCCCACTTGGTTGGTGAGCGTGCGACGCAGGCTCGCGTCCAGGCCTGTGTAGGGCTCATCCAGGAGCAGCGCGTCGCAGTGCGCGAGGAGCAGACGGCCTAGGGCGACGCGGTGCGCCTGGCCGCCGGACAGGCGAGCGGGCATCGCGGCCAGCAGGTTGCCGATGCCCAGCAGTGACGCCAGCGATGACAGCTCGGCATCCGAAGGCGTTGCCGAAGGTGCGTAGCACAGGTTGTCCCGGACGGACAGGTGCGGGAACAGGCCCGGGTCCTGCCGGAGCAAGCCGACCCGGCGTTGCCAGGGCGGAACGGCACGCACCGGGGGAGCCGTCGAGGTGAGCACCCGGCCGCCTAGTTCAATGTGGCCGCGGCGCGGCGGGACCAGCCCCGCGATGACCTCGAGCAACGTGGTCTTCCCCGCACCTGACGGCCCGAACAGGGCCAGCCGCTCGCCCGGCGCCACCTGCAGGGCGACACGCACGGTGAATTCCCTGCGGTCAACCTCGACGTCGGCGTCCAGCACGGGCGCTCCAGATGTAGGCGGCCAGCGGGAGCGGGAGCGCGACCACCAGCAGGACCAGGGCGTACGGCAGTGCGGAGGGCAGTCCGGTCTCCTGCAGTGTCGTATATATCTGCAACGGTATCCCCATCGGGTGATAGGCGATAATGATGACCGCGCCGAACGCGCCCATCGCCCGGGCCCAGGCGATCGACAAAGACATGGCCAGTCCCGGTGCGGCCAGCGGCAACGTGACCCGCCGGAACACCCGCCGCGGCCGGTCTCC
>Ga0302178_10001747_pt1 | contig 17927 bp, 20 predicted proteins | sample I_Palsa_E1_3_FD_198790 | JGI IMG/M metagenome (GOLD analysis project Ga0302178, IMG submission 198790) | Peat permafrost microbial communities from Stordalen Mire near Abisko, Sweden - I_Palsa_E1_3 | ecosystem: Environmental > Terrestrial > Soil > Palsa > Peat permafrost | place: Sweden... | reverse complement strand
GCTGGTCGGGAGTGACGCGGAATTGGAAATTGAAAGACGAAGTCTGGCTTAATCCCGAGCGGATTCAGACGCCAGAATTAAAGCAGTTTGCATGAAGTGACACGACAACTACGTTGACAATCGCCGTTCTGAGCTGGCACCTAGCGCAACATCTCAGTTTAAGTAGTGGTTTGGACATTGCATTCGAAACGGGTTCGTATAGCCCGACGAAGCCGAGCGTGGCGGTGGGATACACGTCGCTGCAACCAGTCGTCGCGCTGCGCTATAACGACCCTAGCGGCCTCGACGTGGGTGTCTCCAATCGCTTGCTGATCAATCGCAAAAACAGCGAAACAGATTACCGATCCGGCACGGCATACGTTGGCGAATTCGAGGCCGGATGGAATGTCGGTAGATGGAAGCTGGGCCTGGTTGGCGCGTACCTGAACCAGTTCACGGACGACCAGCAGGGTGGCGCGGTAATTGGCGCCAACCGAGCCAGGACTCTCGCGGTCGGGCCATCGATTGTCTACGATGCGGGAAAATTCAATATCAACCTCAATTATCAACAGGGTCTCTATGCGGCCAACACCTCGAAGAGTAACGCGATCTGGTTGAGCATCGCGATCCCCTTGTGGGCGAAACCGCCCGGACCCGCTGCCGGCAACTGATCAAAATTTGGAGGATTTGCATGTTTCGTTACTTTCCCACTAATTACGTCTGGAACCTGTCCGTCGATCTGGCCATCGAGATGGGGGCGCGCATCGGTGAAATCGAAGTAATGTGTGCGCCTTTGCAGGAAGCTGCGACGCAGCCCGATGCCGAAGGAACCCGTGCATTCAGACAGATATGGTCGAGCATGGCCGATCGCCTTTGCGATCTCGCGAACGAAGATGAAGCGCGTGGCCGGCTGCTATCGGCTGGCGAAAAACTTCGACGTGCCGCCATCTACTTGATCACGTGTGAACGGCTGCAAGCGCATGGTGCGCCGGCGCGCATCGATCTTTACCGGCGCTCGCTCGATACGTTCGCGAAAAGTATCCGGCTACTCGGTGAGGACTGCGAGCGAGTCACGATTCCGTACGGAAATAGCCACCTGTCCGGCTTGTTGGTCAAGGCGAAGGGGGGCGACGCGCGCAGTCCCTTGTTGGTTCAGGTGAACGGACTTGATTCCACTAAGGAAATGAAATACCTCGTCGGTTTGCCGGCGTGGCTGGCGGCTCGCGGTGTGTCGTCGTTGATCGTGGATCAGCCCGGCACGGGTGAGGCGCTGCGACTCGACGGCCTGCATGCGGTGTACAACTCCGAGTTATGGGCGAGCAAGATTGTCGACTGGCTGGAGCAGACGCGCGATGACATCGATCACAAGCGCATCGGCCTGGAAGGTGTTTCGCTCGGTGGCTATTACTGCCCGCGCGCGGTGGCTTTTGAGCCTCGCTTTGCTTGCGGCGTCGTGTGGGGCGCAAATCACGACTGGCGCGACGTTCAGAAAAAGCGCTTGCAGCGCGAAGGTAATTTCCCGGTGCCGCACTACTGGGACCATGTCCGTTGGGTGTGGGGCGCGAAGGATATCGACCAGTTCATGCAGATCGCGGAAAACGTTCACCTTGACGGTGTGCTCGATCGCATCAAAGTGCCGTTTCTTGTGACACACGGGGAGAAAGATTCGCAGATTCCCGTGATGTGGGCGCATCGGACTTACGAGCAGCTCGTTAATAGTCCGAAGCGCGAGCTCAAAATTTTTACCGATCGCGAGGGCGGAGTTCAACACTCCAGCTTCGACAACTCGATCAACGCAGGCCACTACATCGCCGACTGGGTGGCTGAAACGCTGGGCGGACGTACCGCTCTTTGATCAATTCCTATATCTTGAAATCCTACTCATGAACATCATCGGACCCGATACGCTCGTCTTCGGCGTGGACGACGTGGCAAACTGCAATCAGTATCTTCTCGACTACGGCCTCGTGCCTGTTCGCGCGGATGAAACCGGCGGCCGCTTCGAAGCGCTCGATGGCACCGGGATCGAAATCAGGCGCGCCGATGACCCGGCTTTACCCCCTGCGCTGACCACTGGGAGCAAGTTGCGCAAGACAACCTATGGTGTGGCGGACGCCGCAGCGTTGAACGCCATCGCGGCCGAACTGCAACGGGACCGTGAAGTACGGTATCTTCCCGACGGTTCGATCGAATCGGCCGACGACATGGGTTTTTCGCTCGGCTTTCAGATTACCGCCAGGCGTTCGTTCGTATTGCCCGCGGAGCCCATCAATGCACCGGGCGCACCCGCGCAGCGAGGACCGAACGTGGTCGGCGTCGACGACCATGTCGAGCTCACGCCTCGCTCGCTTTCACACGTTGTCTATTTCGTGCCCGATGCCGTGAAGGCCGAAGCGTTCTACGTCGAGCGTCTGGGCTTTCGCTGCTCGGATCGCTTTGCTGATGTTGGGCCGTTCCTGCGACCGGCCGGCACGCTCGATCATCACACGCTGTTCATGATCCAGACGCCGCCGTTTATGCAAGGCTGCGAACACTTCACTTTCCATATGGGCGGACCCACCGAGGTCTTGCAAGCCGGTACGCGTTTCGTCGATAAGGGTTATCAGTCGTTCTGGGGGCCGGGGCGCCACCGGTTCGGATCGAACTGGTTCTGGTACTTCAACAGTCCGTTGGGCTGCCATGTCGAGTACGACGCGGACATGGACCTGCACGACGATGACTGGGCTGCCCGAACGGCGCCGATGGGGGCGGACGCTTCGCAGTTGTTTCTGTTCCAGCATCGCGAGAAATGGGCGCCGAGCGGGCCTCCCGCTGCACCGGCGAAGGCTGCCGGCTAACGCGAAGCGCCATCATGAAAGTTGCTGCTTCGCGGCTTCGGCTGGCACGAATCGATGACTTCAACGACCCCGAATCGCGGGGCTTCGATCCTGCCGGACAAGGACGCAATACCTTGCTAATGGTGCGCCGCGGCAATGAGGTCTTTGCGTATCTGGATGCTTGCCCTCATTACGGCGGCACGCCGATGGCGTGGCGCAAAGACGCTTATCTGAACGGCGACCGCACACGGATCGTCTGCCACGCGCACGGGGCGCAATTCGATATTGCGACCGGAGAGTGCCTGGTGGGACCTTGCATCGGCCAACGGTTGACTCGGATCGATGCGGTAGTGACAGAAGATGGCGACGTATGCGTATTCCTGCCTCCAGACTCCGTACTACCATACGATGAGGCAGGAGGCGAAAACGTGCGGCGCTAAGTGCATAACCGCACTATTTTGAAAAAATAGAAATGCGCTCGTATATGACCATCGCGGGCGTTAGATGAAATCAGGAGACTTAAGCATGACTTCTATACGGCATGTCCTCATCGTCGGAGGTGGTTTTTCCGGCATGGCCACCGCGATTCAATGCGCCAAGCAAGGACTAAAGGTCGATCTCGTGGAGATCGATCGCGAGTGGCGCGCCTATGGTGCCGGCATCAGCATCGGCGGTCCGACGCTGCGCGCGCTGAAGACGATCGGCGTTGTCGAGGCAGTGATGGAGCGCGGCTACTGCGGCGATGGCGTCAACCTTTTTGCGGCGAACGGCACGCCGTTGGGGCAACTGCCGACGCCTCGTGTGGCTGGACCAGACATTCCGGGCGGCGGCGCGATCATGCGGCCGATACTGGCCGAGATTCTCGCCGAGGCGACGAGAGCGGCGGGTGTGCACGTACACCTGGGTTGCACGTTCTCTAAAATCGAGCAGCGGGACGACGGTGTCGAGGTGACGCTGACCGACGGCACGCAGGCCACGTATGACCTCGTCATCGGCGCCGATGGTCTTTACTCGAAAGTGCGGCAAGTCTTGTTCCCTGATGCGATTCAGCCGCGCTATACCGGTCAGGGCATCTGGCGCGCGGTTGTGCCGCGGCCGGCGGAGATCACATGCGCCACCATGTGGATGGGACACAAGGTGAAGGCCGGCGTGAATCCCGTTTCACACGACGAGATGTACGTCTTTGTCACCGAGGATCGTCCGACCAACGAGCGCGTCAACCCGGAGCGCTGGCCGCAGATGCTACGCGATTTGCTGGCGTCTTTCAGCGCACCGCTGGTGCAGTCCATCCGTGACCAGATCGGACCGCATTCGACGGTCATCTATCGACCGCTGGAGCGACTGCTCGTGCCGCAGCCGTGGTTTGCCGGACGCGTGGTGCTGGTTGGCGATGCGGTGCACGCCACGACGCCTCATATGGCTGCCGGAGCAGGTATCGGCTTGGAGGACGGCATCGTCCTCGCCGAAGAACTGGCGCGAGGCGCGACGCTCGGCGCGGCCTTGGGTGCGTTCCAGGCGCGTCGTTGGGAGCGATGCCGCATCGTCGTGGAAAACTCCAACCGCCTTGGCGAAATCGAGATTTGCGGAGGTGACAAGGCAGAACACGCCCAGATCATGCGCGAAACGCTGATGAGCCTGGCACAACCGATCTGAGGTGAAGGAGGCAAACGAATGGTACAAAACATCACAGCATATGCCGCGCAACAACCGGCCGCGCAGGTCGGCGCTTCCGTTGCGGCGCGATACGCGGGAGTTTCTGAATGAAACCGAATCGTCGATTTGTCGATCTGTCGATCTACCTCGAAAACGACGTGTTGTCGGACCCGCCGCCGCTCGCGCCGAAAATCACCTACCAGAGGCATGCAGATACCGTGGGTGAATTCATGGCCATGCTGCCGGGAACGAGAGTCGAAGACTTCCCTGACGGCGAAGCCGCCGCGGCCGAGTGGGTCACGTTGACGACGCATAGCGGCACGCACCTCGATGCGCCATGGCATTTCCATTCCACGATGGACGCGAGCTTCGGCGGCCCGAAGGCGTCGACCACGATCGACGAGGTGCCGCTCGATTGGTGCTTTCAGTCGGGCGTGAAACTCGACTTTCGACACTTCCCGGACGGTTATGTCGCTACGGCCGCCGATGTCGAGAAGGAACTCGCGCGGATTGGCCATGAACTCGAATCACTCGACATCGTCGTCGTGAACACGCGCGCTGGTTCTCGCTACGGACATGGGGATTACGTCAATGCAGGTTGCGGGATGGGCTACGAGGCTACCATGTACCTACTGGAGCGCGGCGTGCGGCTGACCGGCACCGACGCATGGAGCTGGGATGCGCCTTTTTCCTACACGGCGCAGAAGATCGCCGAGACCGGCGATGTCTCGCTGATCTGGGAGGGGCATAAGGCGGGGCGCGACATCGGCTATTGCCATCTCGAGAAGCTGCATAACCTCGAAGCGCTGCCGCCCCATGGGTTCACCATCAGCTGCTTTCCGCACAAGATTCGTGGCGCGTCGGCTGGCTGGACGCGCGCGGTTGCAATATTCGATGAGGTAACGAGATGAGCTTGCCTCCCATTCGCCGGATTGTCACGGGCCACGACGCGCGCGGACGCGCCGTCGTCGCGTCGGATGGTCCATTGCAGACTGTGGTCGAAATCCAGGCCATTCCGGACACGGTATTCCATGAAGTCTGGTCGACCTCAGGCAGTCCTGCTTGCGTCGACAATGGGCCGGACCCGACCGCCGGCCCTCTGATGCTGCCGCCCCCGAAGCAGGGTACGCGCTGCCGTTTTGTCGACATACCGCCGGATACGCAGGAGTTTCTCGCTCACGGCGCGTCGAAGATGCACGCCGCGTTCAGCGAGACGGGAGACGCTGACGTGTCGACAGTGCAAGACGATTCGCCACATCCGCTCATGCATCGCACCGAGTCGATCGACTACGGCGTCGTGATCGACGGCGAAATGACATTGATTCTCGACGAGGGGCAAGTGACGCTTGCGCCCGGCAGTGTCGTGATACAACGCGGGACCAATCACGCGTGGGCCAATCGCTCGAACCAAGTGTGCCGGATGTTGTTCGTCCTTGTGGACGGGGTCTATGACAGCGCGATTGCTACGGCGCTCAACACGACCTCGGAGGAGGACCCACGATGAAACTCGCCACTCTGCGCGGTGATCGCGATGGCACGCTGCTGCTTGTCTCGCGGGACCTTCGTTATGCCGTGAAGGCGCACGGGATTGCCGGCACTTTGCTCGAGGCGATCGAGCGGTGGGCGGAGGTGGCGCCGCAGTTGCAAGCGCTCTACGAAGCGTTGAACCATGGCCGCGCAGCTGAGGTCTTCGCATTCGACCCGGCTGCATGCGCCGCGCCGTTGCCGCGCAGTCCTCAATGGTGCGACGGTTCTGCGTTCCTGAACCACGGCCGCTTGATGGAGCGTGCCTTCAACACGGCGCCTATTCCCGAATTCGACACCGTGCCGGTCATGTACCAGGGCGCGAGCGACGACTTCCTGGGTTCGACAGATGACGTCCCGCTACCGGACGAGTGCGACGGCATCGACTTCGAAGGCGAGTTCGGCGTGATAGTCGATGGTGTGCCGATGAGTACCTCGGCGACTGACGCGATGAAGCATATTCGCCTCGTCGTGCAGATCAACGACTGGAGTCTGCGCGGGTTCGGGCCGCGGGAAATGAAAAGCGGCTTCGGGTTTCTGCAGGCAAAACCTTCAACGAGTTTCGCGCCCGTCGCGCTCACGCCCGATGAACTGGGAACGACGTGGTGCGATGGACGCGTGCACCTGCGATTGCATGTCGAGTGGAACGGGAATTGGTTTGGTCACCCTTGTGGCCGCGAGATGAACTTCAGCTTTGGTGATCTCATCGCGCACGCGGCTCGAACGCGCCGCTTGTCTGCGGGAACAATCATCGGATCGGGCACTGTATCAAATGTCGATGCCAAGGCAGGGTCGGCGTGCATTGCCGAGCGGCGGGTGATCGAGATTCTCGATCAAGGGCAAGCCAGAACTGCTTTTATGCGTTTCGGCGATCGGGTCAGGATGACAGCGCGTGACGAGGAGGGCGGGGCGCCCTTCGGCGTAATCGATCAGCGTGTCGTGTCGGCGGCTATTGCGTGAAGGCGTCTCTTGCGTCGGCTTTCAGAACATAAATGGATATATCAATGATCAAGATGTTGGCTACGATTTGCCGGAAACCCGGAATGACCCGGCAGGAATTCTTCAGGCACGTTAAAGACGTCCACGGCGGGTTGACGATAGCCAACCCGATTACCGTTCGGCGGTATGTTCAGAATCATGTATTGGATTCTGCGTATGGTGCGGACAAGGACAATTCCTATACGCACATCGACAATCGCGATTTAGTGACCGAACTGTATTTCGATGATATCGAGTCGATGATGCAGACGTTTTCGTCTGAATATGTGCGTGATGTGATCAAGCCGGACGGACCGAAATTCAGTGATCTTGCTACGTCGATTGCGATGCTGACTCGCGAGCTCGATGACGGAACAGACGGCAGTTTCAATTCCGAGGGTTTGACGAAGGTTATGTATTTTTTGAAGAAGCCACAATCAATTTCCTTTGATCAATACGCTGATCGCTGGCACGCAGCGCATGATGCCGTACTTCGATCTAATACCATGCTGTCCGACACATTACGACGCAGCATGCGTAGTTTGAGAATGCCGGAGGGGGATTCCATCGCTGAGTATTTCGACGGCAAAGGCATGCCTAAATTCGAGGGCGTCGCAAGTCTCTGGTTCAGCGGTCCGAATCCACACGATGCATTTCGCGAGTACCAGCGTGCGCTGGAAGCCCAAGAGACCGGAACGCATTTCTTTGAGCGCAGCGAGTCGTTCTTCTTGATCGTCAAGGAAGTTCTGATTATGTAGAAGTGCTTATCGAGTTAGTTTAAACGCACCATTCAATCAATAACTATGTCTAATTCATGAATCGAGCGGGGCGATTTGAACGTATGCGTTTGCGGTCTCGTTGCATACTGCCCGTCGATTGGGAAAGATTCAGATAAAACGTAAGCGGAGATAGGCAATGAAACTCGCTTCCCTCAAAACCGGGCACTCGGATGGGAAACTGCTTGTGGTCTCGACCGATCTGCGCTTTGTCAACGCGACCGGCGCACAAATAGTGCAAGAGCAAGGAGCTCAGATATGAGCACACTTGAACTACAACGGTTTGAATACTTACGTGACCAGCACTCGAGTGGGCATATCCTGAGCCAGGGCACGCCCATGTTCCTCACAAACTTATCGTTCCGCGTTGAGGGCAAGCTATGAACGTCGTCGTCACTGGAGCGAATGGTTTTGTCGGGCGAGCACTTGTGCGCCGCCTGCTCGCAGGAACGGGACCGGGCCAGCTGCAGCAGATCGAACGGCTGACATTGGTGGATCTTGACTTTGCAAAAGACAAGCTCGCGCATGATGCGCGTCTTCGTTGGGTCGAAGGCAGCATTGCCGACAAGAACGTGGTGGACACCGCACTTGATGGCCGAGTGGACGCTGTCTTTCATCTCGCCAGCATTCCCGGAGGCGCTGCCGAGCGTGACTACGCACTGGGTCGCGCAGTCAACCTTGATGCCACACTGAATCTGCTGGAAGGGTTACGCGCTCAGATCCGCCCACCGCATTTCGTCTTCGCGAGTAGTGTTGCTGTGTATGGCGAGCAGCTTCCGGTCCAAATCGACGAATCGACGTTGCCGGCGCCCGCGCTCACCTATGGCACCCACAAGCTGATCGGGGAAGTACTCGTCGCGGACGCGAGCCGCCTCGGTTGGGTGCAGGGCTGCTCGCTGCGGTTGCCGGGCGTGGTCGCCCGCCCGCCTGGTCCTTCAGGATTGATGTCAGCCTTCATGAGTGAGCTGTTTTGGTCTTTGCGGGATGGCAGGCCGATCGAGTTGCCGGTATCGAAGGATGCGGTGGCTTGGTGGATCTCGGTAGGGCGGTGTGCCGAAAACCTGATGCATATGGTTTCAATCGATCCTGTCCGTTTCGGTGTGCGTCGCAGTTATCCGATGCCGGTGCTACGCCTGACGATGGGCGAGGTGATCGACGCACTCGTATGTCGCTTCGGCGATGACCGGCACGCCCTGGTTTCATACAACCCCGACGCGCGCATCGAACGGCTGTTTGGGGCCTATCCACCGCTCGATACGCCCTCGGCCCTAGAAATCGGCTTACGGCACGACGGTAGCGTGGAAGCGCTTATAAGCCGAGCGCTGATGGGCTGAGATGCCGGCAAGCAGGAAAAAGAGCGTATTTAGCGCCAATAACGAAACCTAGATAGGTCAGGGGATAACATGAAAGTTTCTTTGTCAGATGCGGCATATGGTGTAGCAGCCCGATCAGCGAGCGGACGTGCGGCCGGCTTCCTGCAGGCCGCTCTTCTTATGATTGGCAGCTGCCTTCCGGTCATGGCAGCGGTGCTGATCGCCCCCGTTCTGCCGAAAATACAGGCCAACTACGCGGCTTTACCGCAGGTAGAGATCCTGGTTCCCGTGATGCTGACGGTGCCGTCGCTCGTACTGGGTATCATTTCGCCGTTCGCCGGCGCGTTGGTGGACCAGATTGGCCGCAAGCGTCTCCTTCTTGTCGCACTTCTGCTTTACGGAGTTGCCGGCACAGCGCCGCTCTGGCTGCAAAGTCTTTATGCCATTATCGGCAGCCGTGCGCTGGTGGGAGTTGCGGAAGCGGCGATTATGACAAGCTGCACTACACTGATCGGCGACTACTGGGACGGTGCGCAGCGGGAGCGTCTGCTAACCATGCAAACGGTTGTCGCTTCGATTGCGGCGACATGTTTCTTCTTGTGCGGTGGCGCCTTGGGTGAACTGGGCTGGCGTGCGCCGTTCGTCCTGTACATCGTTGGCTTTGTGCTGTGGCTACCGGCGTTGTGGATACTCTACGAGCCAAGGTCGGCGGAGTCGACGTCACATACAGCCATGGCGCCGACGGAAGTTGCATTTTTTCCAGTCTATGCGGTCTGCGCGATCTGCGCTATTACTCTAGTCGCGGCCGTCTGTTTCTATCTTGTGCCTGTGCATTTGAGTTTCCTTCTAGATGGTTTGGGGGAGCATTCGACGAAGCGCATTGGGCAAGCCATTGGCATTAGCAGCATCGCGACCGTGATCGGTGCGGCAGCCTATCCTGTGCTGACGCGCCTGGGTGTCGCCCGTCATCTGGCGGTCGCGTTCGGGTTGATGTGCGTCGGCTTTCTCTGGGTGTCCCACGTCACGGAATATCGGGCAGTTGTCATGGCTGCGTTTGTCACCTCTCTCGGGGCGGGTTCCGTCATTCCTGCGCTGGTGAACTGGATGTTGCGAACAGTCAGCTTTGCGCAGCGAGGCCGGGGCACGGGCGCTTTTCTCGCGAGCTTCTTCCTAGGCCAGTTCATCTGCCCACTTGTCGTTCTTGGAATCAAAACCGCGATTCATGGATCGCTCGCGGAAGCGATCGGAATAATGGGAGCGGTAGCAGGCGTCGCAACGGTCATCTCGTTGTTTGCATCGATTCCTACGATCGCCGCGCTGCTGATTCGTATCGCTAAACCATGAGTCGTTACTTATGTTTCGGGATTGAAATGAATAGCCCAATCAACCGGCCTCTATTCTCCGAGTGATGTTGCCATGCATGCGTTTGTCATCACCATTGGTGAGATTTATGTCCACGTGGCGGGCGATTTCCGTGTTCCCTGAGGTAGGTCAAATCACGCGTAACTTTTTTGTGCATCTGAGGCGCATACTTAGCTGGATCGTACCCGTCGCGACCACAGGGTGACAAAGTCTTTCGGGTATGTTAATGGTATGAAAAGCGTGCCTGTATGGCCGAATTTCCACTCCGCCAGCCCATTTTACTTGTTTTCTGGTCTAGCGAAAAAGGCTATTGATGTGCTGAAGAGGGCATGACTCCATGAGGAAAGCGAGGGTTCTGCTGCTACTTTTGTGCTTGACCAGTAGTCTGCTGGTGACCGCGCGTGCCGATAACGCGGTCACCCTCGCGTCACTGGAGTGGCCGCCCTATGCCGGGGAACAACTGCCGGAGCAAGGTGCCGCCAATGCCGTGGTCAGAGCGGCATTCGCCGCCATGGGCTTTCGCCTGGATTTCAAATTCTTTCCCTGGTCGCGAGCTGTCTCTTTGGTCGAAACTCAATACAATTACGTCGGCTATACGCCCGAATACTATTCGCCGATGATGGCCGCACGCTTTGTCTTTTCGGACCCGATTTGCTCGGGTCGCTTAGTGCTGGCGCAGCGGCGCGGCAGTCCGATTCGCTGGAATACGATCGCCGATTTGTCGGCCTGGACCGTCGGCGTGGTACAAGGACACGTCAACAGCGCCGAATTCGATCAGCGCGTGGCTGACCATCAGCAGCATGTCGATGGTGCACCCAACGATCTCTCGAACCTGAAGAAATTGGCCGCCGGGCGCGTGGATCTTGCCATCATTGACTCCGAGGTGTTCGCCTATCTCACTAAGGAAGATCCGTCTTTGAGTGAGCAGCTGGAAATCGATCCCAAGATTATCGCCGGCACTTATTTCTTCGTCGCCTTCAAACGTTCCGCACAAGGCGAGTATTGGGCGAAGATTTTCGATGAAGGACTGAAGAAGATCGATGTGGCGGCGATCATGCAGCGTTATATCAAAGGTGAACGTTAGCCAGTTTTAGGCGTTAGAGTATCTGAAGCCGCCCATATTTCTGCATAAGTCATTCTTGCGGAGAGATTCGATGTTTTCGAACCAAGCGACGTGGATTGCCGCACAGCGCGCTCTTGCCGACAAAGAGTGCGTGACCGTGCCAAGTACGGGCCGCCGCGATTTTTTGTGCACCATGGCGGCTGGGTTTCTGGCTACGACAGGTGGTCCGCTGACAGCCAGCGGTGATGTCTGGGCGCAAACGCCGGTGCCCAAAAAGGGCGGTAGGATCCGCGTGGCGACGCAATCGAGCTCGGTGGCTGACACACTGGACCCGGCCAAAGGAGCTCTGGGGACCGATTACGTGCGCAATAATATGTTCTATAACGGGCTCACAGAGTTTGACGCGTATCTTGGCGCACAGCTTGCACTTGCGCGATCCATCGATCAAAAGAGCCCGACAATATGGATCATTAAATTGCGTCGCGGCGTGTTGTTCCATGACGGCAAATCGATGACAGCAGCCGACGTAGTGTATTCCTTGCTGCGCCACAAAGATCCGGCGTTTGCCTCGAAAGTGAAGACGATTGCTGACCAGTTCAAGGAAATCAAAGCAACTGCGCCGGATGAAGTACGGATCACGCTGGTCGGACCGAACGCCGATTTGCCGGTGATCCTCGCGGATACACATTTCCAGATCGTCAAGGATGGCGCCACCGACTTCAGGACTGCAGTCGGCACCGGCCCCTTCAAAGTCAAGGAATTCAACCCGGGAGGGCTTACCGTCGCGATCCGCAATGAGAATTACTGGCGACCGGGCAGACCGTATCTGGACCAAATCGAATTGATCGGTATCGCCGACGAAGCGACGCGTGTCGATGCTTTGCTGGCCGGCGATTTGCAATTGATCGGCGCGGTTGATCCACGCTCGACCAGCCGGATCAAGCAGACCGCTGGCTTTAGCGTGCTCGAAACCAAGACCGGAAAATATACCGACTTAATTATGCGCGATGAGGGTGGCATCACCGGCAATCGCGATTTTCGGCTGGGCATGAAATACCTACTCGATCGCCAGGAAATACTGCAGGGTGTATTTCTAGGCTTCGGCACCATAGGCAATGACCAGCCTATCGACCCCTTCAACCGTTTTTATTTGGCCGACCTGCCCCAGACTCCATTTGATCCGGACAAAGCCAAATTCCATTTCAAGAAAGCCGGCTTAGGTGACACACCGCTGGAAGTGTTTGCCGCGCCAGCTGCCGCCGGTTCGATTGATATGGCCGCGCTGTTGCAGCAAGCGATGGTTTCGATCCATTTAGACTTGAACATAACGCGCGTGTCCTCGGATGGCTATTGGGCGAACCACTGGATGAAGCATCCGCTCAGTTTCGGCAATATCAATGCACGGCCCAGCGTGGATGCATTATTTACCCAGTTGTTTGTATCCGACGCCGCCTGGAATGAGGCCAATTGGAAGAACCCGAAATTCGACCGATTGCTGATGGCGGCACGCGGCGAACCGGATGACGCCAAGCGAAAAAAAATGTACGGCGATATGCAGGTGCTGATACATGAAAATGGCGGGGTTGGGATCCCGGCGTTTGTGAGTTCGATAGACGCGCATTCCAGCAAATTGCGGGGCTTGGGTTCAATTCCGATTGCCGGTTTGATGGGCTTTGCATTCGCCGAGCATGTCTGGCTCGAATCCAGCTAGGCCCACTGTGCGGTGGAATCAGCGCGAGTCCGGTGCCGGCATTAATTGCGCTATCGGCAAGGCGACGCTCGGATTCGTCTATACGCACACCAACTTAGACAACCCGACAGGCAATGGCTATCTCACGCCCGGAATTTCCCCGGCGGGGGGGCTCTGTCAACTCACTTAAATTCGATAATTTCGAAGTCAACGGCCCACATTTTTACCTAACGGGTAAGGGAAATTCGAATGCCGCCAAGATAGAACAACATCGGCAGAGCATGCTGAAACCCTGGAACATCGTTATGCGCCATGGTGTGCCGTTCGCGTTGATCGACTGGGAAGCCGCTGGTCCAGTTAACCGGCTGACAGAGGTCGCCATGGTAGCGTGGACCTGCGCCCAGCTCTACGATGACGATATTGCTGAAATAAACCATCTGCCCGATGCACGATCCCGGCTAAAACTGGTTCGGTGCTTTGTCGACGCCTACGGGCTTTCGGTCAAGGAGCGTCGTCAACTCGCGTACAGGCTGATCGAGCTTGCCATACAAAATGCCGCGGCAGAAAGCGTAGAGCACCGGATTACCCCTGACACCACTCAAACCCCGGGACTTTGGGGCATAGTATGGCGAGCGCGCAGCGCAGCCTGGATGATGCGCAATCGCGCGATGTTAGATGACGTTTTAAAATAAATGGCTGATGGGAGATTGGGCGATGTTGATTGTCTTTGGTGGTTTGCCCGGCGTGGGGAAAAGTACGATCGCGCAAAATATCGTGCGCAAACTTTCAGCCGTTTACCTGCGCATCGATTCAGTCGAGCAAGCATTGATCCGATCAGGCATCGACTCGACCGAGATTGGGCCGTCTGGCTATGTCATAGGATACGCGGTGGCGAAGGACAATCTTCAGTTAGGATTAACCGTTGTCGCAGATTCCGTTAATCCCTTGGAGATCACGCGTCAAGCCTGGAGAAATGTGGCGCTCGAAGTCGGCGTGCAGTGTATCGAAATCGAATTGATCTGTTCCGATCATGCCGAGCACCGCTGCAGAGTCGAATCTCGAACAGCGGATATTCCAGGGCATCAGCTACCCAATTGGCAAAACGTACTCGAACGGGAGTATGAGACTTGGGACTCGGAGCATCTCATCGTCGATACCTCTATGACCTCGGCCGATCAAGTGGTCGACGCGATTGTGCGGAATCTGAAGGGGATATCCCACGGAGTTCAACCGTGCTGACGTGGAAACGAAAGCGTTTTGAAGCGGGTCGAGTTCAGCCCTCCACGACACTTTGCCGGTTTAATCTTGTTTGAGGCTACTTCGACATGGCGGATGAGATTAAGGACGAAGGTATACACGACGCTACGTTTCGGTTTCGTTTGGCGGAACCCAGGGATCTTGAAGCACTGGCCGACCTTCGTTGGCGGCTATGCACGGATGATTTGCCTGTAGCGGAATCCCATGAACGAGCGGCATTTATGGTTGCATTCCGTACCGCGCTGCCGAATATTGAAGACCGCAACAGGCTGGTACATTTCGTAGCAGAGTGTGATGGCGAGCTTATTGCAGTCTTGTCGATCGTCAAAGTGACGAAAATTCCTCGTCCAGGCGATATCAACGGTCAATGGGGCTACCTCACGAATGTCTATACCTTGCCGGAATTTCGCAATATGGGAGCCGGTGGACGTTTGCTTGCCACAGCGCGAAACTGGGCTGCAGCGCAACAATTGGAATTGTTGATCGTTTGGCCAAGTGATCAAAGTTATGCATTTTATGAACGTGCAGGCTTTCGCCGGGAGGCTGACCCACTGGTCCTGCAGATCTGTGCGGAAAATTGAATGAGGCAGCATCTGACCATTTGCTTGCCGCATCGGCCCGCTATATTTCACCGCGGGGAATGCGAATGAATAATCTGATGCAAGCTGCCGGCCTGGAGAAGCTCAGCCTGTATTCGAAACTCTGGGGCTTGATTGCGGATGGCCCGCCTTTTCATACCCGCTCGAGTTGCTTACAAGCGGTGCGACACGACGGCGTGCCCGCCATGCTGAAAATCGCCATGACCGAGGAAGAGATTCGCGGTGCGCGGCTGATGGCGTGGTGGCAGGGCGCTGGCGCGATGCGCGTGTTGGCTCAGAAGGGTGAGGCGCTGCTGCTTGAACGTGCCTGTGGTCATCAATCTCTGCTTGAAATGGTCCGGGCGGGTCAAGATGATGAGGCCAGCCGCATTATCTGTGGGGTTGCCGCCCGCATTCATGTCGCTCGCGAGCAACCACCGTTCGGTTTAATGCCTTTGTCGAGCTGGTTCGAGGCGTTGGCGCGGGCAGCCGAGTCACACGGTGGTGTGTTCCGGGACGCCGCAACGATTGCTGCTGATTTGCTCAAAAACCCACAAGATAGCGTCGTTCTTCATGGCGACCTTCATCATGACAACGTTCTGGATGCTGGATCTGACGGTTGGCTAGCCATTGATCCCAAAGGCTTGATCGGTGAACGTTATTTCGATTTCGCCAATATATTTTGCAATCCTTATTTTGAGATAGCGGCCACACCCGGACGCTTGATGAAACAGGTCGTGGTAGTTGCAGAAGCGGCAGATCTTGATCGTCGGCGGCTTCTCGAATGGATCGTTGCGTGGGCGGCATTGTCTGCTGCGTGGCATTTGGAGGATGGAGAAAAGCCTGATACTGCGCTGGCTGTGGCGGAAATCGCGCTCAACGACTTGTCGAATAGCGTCAGGCACTCATTGGGCTCAGGTATTGCAACCGAGCGTACGGAGAATTCGTACCCCGTCGGACCTTGGAGCGGAGATTTTCAGCAGTGAAAACGCCGGCTGTGTAATTTAGGTCGCAACAGCTACACATCTATTTGACGCATATGCTGCGTGGTAACTGCGGTGGGCGTATTGTTCCAACTATCTCAAAAAAACCGCTGTGCTATCTGATAGCGTTGAGTGCTAGTGTCGCGGTTCGGCAGTTGCTGGCGCAATGTCAATTTCAGGTTGCTAAACCCGATCCCCGTCGTATGAGATATGAACCGCGCTTATTGCGGACAATCGGCGTTGACCAGGGGCAAGGAAAAAATTGACCAGACGAATAGTTCGAGATGATAGTAGTGCGATAGCCAGCACAGATCGATGATCTGTCGTATTGGCTTAAGTTCTGTCAGAATGACGGCGTGTGGCCAACGTATCAGTATGTCGCACAAAGAAAGACGCCCGCTAGGGGGTATTTGCGGGCGTAAGGGGTTACTAAAGCAGGCACTTTACTCGAAACCGATGTTTTGCCTCTACGCAGCATCGGTTTCGGTGTTTCAGCAACAGCGCTCTTCGTTATGGGTCTCCTGTCGGATGCCTAGGTTTTACCAGCGTGGGCCATGTCGGTGTTGGGCGCACCGCCATGGGCCGCTTTCACTTCTCGATCACATCTTTGTCCCGTGGATCGATGAAATCCGGTTTGGATCCAACACGCTTATCGCTGCGCGCTAGCGTTATAACATCCGATATGGCGATATATCATCGGGACAGATGATGTGCAACCATGGGATACGCTGAATGACCGCAAAAATTGCCTCGATGGCCCCTGACGACAACCGCTCGATGGCGCTTACTGCAAGAAATCTGGCCTATCTGATGAACAAGAGGGGGGCTGACGCCGCCACCTTATGCGAAGTCACGGGGTTAGGAATTGCCACCGTCAATAGCTTGCGCCGCGGCGTTGGCAATCCAACGTTATCGACCTTGATTGGCCTGGCGCAGTTCTTCAACGTGAGCTTGAGCGAGCTCACGGAATTGGATTTGTCGGCGCAAGAGTATAAGCCGAGCACGGCTCGCCCGATTCCGTTAATCAAGATCAGCGACGTCAACAAATTTATCGATCGTAGCCTGACCCACTACGAGACCTACACAACTGAGATCGACGGAGCAGTGGCGCAGTCATGTTTTGCGGTGTCGGTGAATAACGATTCGCTCTACCCGCAATTCTCGGCCGGGACTATTTTTGTCGTGGCGGGAGAAGAAACGCCCTGCGATGGGGATGTCGTGTTGGTCAAGATCGGCGCCCACAGTCCGTGCCTGCGCAAAATATTTATCGATGGCGATAATTACTTGTTCTCTCCGATCGCACTAGACAGCGATATCTCGCCTTCGATCTATAGCGACTATCAAATACTTGGCGTGGTGCTCAAGGCCATCAAGAAGTTCTCTGATCGATAAAACCTGTGGTTATCTTTTTTTGTGGCTGGACAAATCTCCATCGCAGATGTTCGCGTTTGTTCACAGCGTGGTTTCTGGGGGAGGTGGTCAAATTCAGACCTGACCCTGCACAATTTAAACAAGATTAGTCCTATATCGGACGGAATAAATGTATGCGTGATTTCTTGTTTTAGAATGTGATAGATCGGTGGTAAATCAAAGGGGTTTGCGATGGCTGGCTTGTTTGCATCATTTAAACAGTGGTCGGCATCGGTTTTTGATCCTCCATATCAATTGACGTTGAGCGATAAAATCGTCGATAAATTAACAAATAAGAGCTTATATGTTTTTAAACAATACGGAAGCCACGACTTTGTAAAAATCACCTATGTTGATATTGTAAATAACAAAAGCCTGATTCAGGCAATAAATCCAGTAAACTTGATGGATATTCATTTAAATGAATATTTGTCAAAAATTGAATCTAATGAGCATCAAGTTGTCGAATATTTGAGAGGGGATAAATATAAGATATCGAATGGAAATTTTGAGGAGGTCTATTCGGGGGAAAGTATTTGTAAAAA
>Ga0302178_10001745_pt1 | contig 17943 bp, 18 predicted proteins | sample I_Palsa_E1_3_FD_198790 | JGI IMG/M metagenome (GOLD analysis project Ga0302178, IMG submission 198790) | Peat permafrost microbial communities from Stordalen Mire near Abisko, Sweden - I_Palsa_E1_3 | ecosystem: Environmental > Terrestrial > Soil > Palsa > Peat permafrost | place: Sweden... | reverse complement strand
TCGGCCCCACACGGGGCGATTAGCCCGTGATCACGGCAGTGTGCTCATCGAACGGTGGATTCAGGCTTAGGCGAGGCGCGCTTTCCAGCGGTGTCGGGAGCGTAGCCAAGGCGACACGCGGGCGATCAGCGAGCGCGGCGAACGGATCGGGCACCGCGCGATCATCGCACCGACAGCTCATGCGCCGACCTATGGGGCGGCCGCCCGGCTCGCGGTCGCCCACGTACCGAACACCCTGGTGCGGGGACTTGCAGGCTGTTTCGGTTCCATGCCCCCGCCGGGAGTCGAACCTGGATCTACCGCTTAGGAGGCGGTCGTCTTATCCATTGGACTACGAGGGCGCGGCCGACCACAGCGGTGGCCCCGCGGAAGGCTACCGCGACGTCCCGGGGCGTCCCGGAGACTCGCCCGCCAGACTGCTCAGCTCCTCGCCGCTGAGACGGTGGGTGATCCATTCGCCCATCGTGCGCGCGCCGAGGCTCCTGTAGAAGCCGAGCGCGAGCTCGTTCCAGTCAAGCGCAGCCCATTCAAGGCGCTTTCCCCCGTGCTCGCACACGTGGGCTGCGACCGCGGACAGCAGTGCGCGCCCGACGCCGGCGCCGCGGTGGTCCGGGCGGACGAACAGGTCCTCGAGCCACACTCCCTCGCTTGCCAGAAAGCTCGAGAAGGTCCCGAAGAACAGGGCATAGCCGACCGGTTGTGCGCCGAGCTCCGCGATCAGCGCCTGTGCGGCCGGGCGCTCGCCGAACAGCGCCTGGCCCAGCTGCTCCTCGGTGGCGTGCAGCTCGTGCTCCAGATGCTCATAGCGCGCCAGCTCGCCGAACAGCTCCAACAGCAGCCCCGTGTCCTCGGGGCGTGCGGCGCGGATGAGGAGCGGCTCGCCCGCGGGCGCGTCGGCCATGAGGGTCAGCCCGCCCGGCGGTCGGGCCGGTCGGGGTAGATGTCATCGATCGTGGTCAGCGGCACATATGGCGCGCCCGCAGCCTGCTCGATGGCGGCGCCGCCGCCGGCGAGCCGGTCGAGCACGCTGATCACCCCGCAGATCTGCTGGCCCGCCTCGTTGAGCGCCTCGATCGCCGCGAGCGTGGAGGAGCCTGTGGTGACGACGTCCTCGACCACGACGCAACGGTCCTCGGGGTCGAGCAGCGGTCCCTCGATGCGCCGCTGCAGGCCGTGCGCCTTGCTCTCCTTGCGGACGAAGAAGGCCTTTGCACGGGCGCCCCCGGCGAGCGCTGCACAGGCGACCGGGTCGGCGCCCATCGTCAGGCCGCCCACCGCGGTGCCATTCCATTCGGACACCTGGGCCGCGAGCAGCACGCCCAGCGCGGCAAAGCCGGCGGGACGGAGGATCGCCCGCTTGGCGTCGACGTAGTACTCGGCGCGCGCCCCGCTCGTGAGGGTGACCGCGCCGATAACGAGGGCGTGGCTGCGAAGCTCCTCGACGAGACGTGTGTGCGCCTGCGCCGGGTCGCTCGCGGCTGTGGCGACGGTGTCCATGCGGGGATCTAATCTAGCGGTGTGCTGTCTTCGATCGCCGGATTGCTTCGGCTGGCTTCGCTCGTCATCTGCCTGATCGTGATCGCGGCGTTCGCCATCTTCGCGATCGATCAGACGAAAGGCGCGTCCGCCCATCAACAGCAGGAACTGAAGGTCGGCACCCGAGAAGCCGCCACGAGCACGCCCAAGACCGCCCCGGCGCACGAGAGCTCACTGCACGAAGCGATCGACGAAGCCTCCGACAAGCTCACCTCCCCGTTCTCGGGCGTCACCTCGGGATCGAGCAGCGAATGGGCCATCCACGGCGTCAACCTGTTGCTCACCCTGGTGGTCTACGGCTTCGGCCTCGGCTTTCTCGCACGCGTGATCCGCGTCAGATTTCCCTAAGGACCCGCGTTGGCGCTGACCCGGCGGCTGCCGCCGCCGCTTTCGTTGTAGACATCGACCGCGGTGCCGTACTGCACCCAGCTGAAGATCGCCGGGGCGTCGGGGATGGGCACGCGCAGGCAGCCATGGCTGGCGGCGTAGGTGGGCACTTCCGGGTAGCCGTGGATGGCGTAGCCGCGGATGAAGTAGTTGGAGTCGACCATCCCCTCGGAGTTCACGCCTGGCGTCTTCGAATACACGTTGAAGTGACCGATGACGGTGGGGGTCGAGGGCTTGCCCGAGCTCGTCGTGTAGATGGCGTGAACATGCCCACCGGGTTCGATCTCGGCGAGCACCTGCTTGGTCAGATCGGCCTCGACATGTCGACCGTCGCGCGGGTAGAGCACGTGGAAGCTGCCGGCGCGGCGCTCGAGCAGTTCGAACACCCGCCGGCCTGCGGCGGGGACGCGTTCGAGGCCGGTCATCTTGCGGTAGGCGACGAGCGCCTGTCCAGTCCCTTCGTCAAACAAGCCGCTCAGGGGCACCGCGTAGTGCAGGACGTCAAGCTCTGACTGGAGCAGGCGCACCGACTGGCCGCGCGCGCCCGGCCCGATGTTCGGGTTGACGAAGCGCACGCCGGGCGAGCGGCCGGCGAACGCCCCCTGCTGCGCTGTCGCGTAGTGGGCCGCGCGCGCTTCCACGAGGCCCGCGTAGTGGCTTGCGAAGTTGATGTGGAACTGGCCCGCGCCGCTGCCGATGGCGAGCACGCTGAGGGTCTTCACCTCGACCTTCGTCCCTTCGCGGTAGAAGCTCACCTTGACGGTCTGCCCGCCGACGTAGGGCGTGACGACTCCGCGCACCACGATCCGCCCTCCGACGAGCGCGAACGGCGGCGAACCGCCGACCTTCTGCAGCTGCAGGCTGATGCGCCCGGGAACGACCGCCGGAGCGGGCGCGGGCGCCGCTGGCGGGACCGGTTCGGCCGCCAGCGCCGGTGCGGCGGCGGCCGACAGGCACCCAGCCGACACCGCGGCAGCGGCTGCGAGCAGGCGCACGGCGGCGGGGCGAGGACGCGAGCTCATCCCGATCGATCCTATCCTTCGGGCGCGACGGTGAACGGCTCCATGACGACCGATGGGGGCTCGGGGGTGATCAGGCCGAGCCGCATGAACGCGAGCGCGAGCAGGCCGATGATGGCCAGCGACGCGACCATCAGCACGGGGATCTGCCATCCCCACCCCTCGAGGCTGCCGAAAGCGAGTGAGTTGTTCAGCGAATGCGCCACGATGCAGGGGTACAGCGAGCCGGTGTATCGGTACAGAAGGCACAGGCCGAAGCCCAGCGCGGCGAGCGGCGGGAGGTCGACGACCGGCGCCGAGAGGACATGGACCCCGCCGAAGATCAGGCCGGTGATGAGCGCCGCCGGCCACGTCCCGCGCCAGTTGCGCAGGGCGGTGAAGATGAAGCCACGGAACAGGAACTCCTCGCAGACGGGAGCGACCACGCACGTCAGCGCGGCGCTCAGCAGCAGCAGGGTCGTGCTTTCGCCGGTCCCGAGCTGTTCGAGCACCTTCTCCTTTTCGGCGTGCAGGGCCGAGCCCCAGATGACGCTGAACACGATGAAGGCGATCAGCAGCAGAACGATCCAGCCCGTGGCTTTCCGCCATCCCATGCCCGGCGGGCGCAGCCCGAACTGCCACGCCGCGACCGCGCGCCCGCCCAGGTGCGCGAAGAAGACGGCCGCCAGCACGAACGCGATGTCCTGCACCACCGTGTCGGCGATCGTGACGCCTCCGGGCACGTGCGAGGCGGTGACGTTGACGCCGAACGCGAGGGCGGGCAGATCCACGACCAGGCCTCCGACCGTCGCCGCCACCACTCCCCCGAACAGCGCCAGCGGCGCCGTCCATGGCTGCCATTCCGTCGAGGGCGAGCGCGACGCCCCGCCAGAGCTGTCCATCGGGCTAGGCCACCCAGTGCCAGGTGGCGAACTGGGCGGTGAAGAACGCCATCGAGAGGGCTGACACCACGAGCGCCGGCCGCTGCGCGCGAGGATGTGCGGTGAGCCACATCGCAAGCCACATGCTCAGCGGGAACAGCACCACGAGGAAGCGCGGCAGCGACATCAGCGGCTGGGGGGTGACGGGGTAGGACAGGGGCAGGGCCAGGGCGCAGAGGACGTAGACGCCGTAGGCGAGCGGCAGCTTGCGCAGCACCCCCACCACGGCCGGTACGGCCGCGAGCAGGAAGACGAGCAGCATCAGGTTGTGCCCGGCATCGATGAAGGGACTGCCGCCGGCGCTCGGGAAGTAGAGATGGTGGCGCTGAAATGAGAGGAGCTGGCGCGCGCCCTCAAAGGCGGCCCTGATCCCGTCCCACACGCCCAGATAGGGCCCCGCGAAGTGCCTGCCCCAGACGTCCTGGGCGTGGAACGGCATCAGGCCCTCGCCACCGGAGGAGCCGAGGTAGGCCAGGTACAGGCCGAGCCCGGCCGGCACCATCGCCAGCCACAGGATGTCCGCCCGCGGCCGGTAGCGACGACGGCTGAAGCGAGAGGGGGGAAAGTCGGGAGCTCTGTCCTCTCTGGGCCCGTACAGATACAGGATCAGCGCGGGCAGGAGCAGCACCACGCCGGCGCTGCGCGTGGCGGCGGCGAGCGCTCCGAGCGCCCCCACCGCGGCCCAGCGACCCTTGCGGGCGCACCAGAACAGCCCGACCGACAGCGCGAGGTAGAGCGACTCGGAATAGACCGCCGAGAAGTAGAACGCCATCGGCGCAAAGGCGGTCACGAGCACCGCCAGGCGGGCCACCTCGCGTCCTTGAGGGCGAGGAATCCCGGACGGGCCGGGGAGCGTCAGCTCGAGCGTGGTGAGGCGATGAATGCCGTACAGCGACAGCGACAGGGCCGCCAGCGACAGCAGCACGCCGGCGAGCACCGGCGGCACGCCGGAGGACGCGATCACGTGCAGGCCGAGCGGATACAGCGGGAAGAACGCCGTGCGCGAGGACGTGAACGAGCCCAGGTCGGGCCGGTATCCGTAGTGGGCGATGACCAGGTACCAGGCCGCATCCCAGCGCGCGGCCGGGGCTGCGAGCAGGTCGCCGAGCCAACCGAATCCGCGCGTCACGCCGGGCGGGTTGAAGGCGTTGCGCACGGGCCCGAAGCCGAACGCCACAAGCGTTCCCACGCCCGCCAGCCAGATCAAGAGGCGCGAGCTCCACAGGGCCCGCCAGCTGTCGCTCACCGCCGCCATGCGCGCCGGGTCGGCGCGCAGCAGCGACCAGCGCCGGCGCACGAAGCCCATCGCCTGCGGACCGGACGCCGGGATCCCGAGGGGGGCGGCCAGCTCGCTCGCGGTGTCCGGGATGGCCAGCTCGGCGGTGTCGGGGTTCATGTCGTGTGGCACCGAGCGCGGAGGCGGCTGCGACGCAAATCGCAGGAAATCACACTCGGAGCGCTAATCTCGGCTACCCCCGAGATGTCAAGGCTAGCCCGACAACGCCGGCGCAGACACAATCGCAGCGGTCCCACACGATTCCTGCTCCTCGGCGGCGGGCTGATCGTCACTGCGTCGATTGTGGGTGTGATCGCGGCGGTGGCGTACGTGGTGAGCGTCGCGCAGTCCGCGCCGGCGCTCGGCAGCCTGCACCCGATCCTGAGCGTGGGCTCCTCGCAGGTGTTCGCTGCGGACGGGACGCCGCTCGGGTTCATCCAGTCCGATGAGCTGCGCAGCCCCATCTCCTGGGATGAAATCCCCACCGACCTGAAGAACGCCACGGTGGCGATCGAGGACCAGCGCTTCTACAGGAACGACGGCGTCGACCTGACCGGAATCTTCCGCGCGGCCGTCAAGGACGTCACCAACGGCGCCGCGCTGCAGGGGGGCTCGACGATAACGATGCAGCTGATGCGCAACCTGTATCTGGGCGGCGACCAGCGCACGCTGAGGCAGAAGATCATCGAGGCCAAGCTGGCGATCGACTACACCAAGCACCACAGCAAGCGCTCGATTCTGACCAGTTACCTGAACAGCGTCCCGTACGGCACGGTGGGCGGTCAGACGGCGATCGGCGTGCAGGCGGCGGCGCGCGTCTTCTTCGACAAGCCCGCATCCGAGCTCGACCTGGCGCAATCGGCCCTGCTCGCGGGGCTGCCGCAGGCGCCCTCCCAGTACAACCCTCTGCACGACCCCACCGCGGCCCGCGAAAGGCGCACCGAGGTGCTGGCGAAGATGGCCCAGCTGCACTACATCACCGCCGCCCAGGCAGCCGCCGCCGAGGCGGCGCCGCTGGGCGTCAGATACGGGGACTTCTACTCGCAGCGGCGGGAGGACTTCTTCTTCGAATACGTGCACGAGCTGCTCGTCAATCGCTACGGCACAAAGACGGTCGAACAGGGGGGCCTGAAGGTCTACACGACCATCAACCTGAACATGCAGCGCCTCGCGCGCAAGGCGATCGCGCAGGTGCTCGACGAGCCCGAAGACCCCGCCTCGGCGATCGTCACGCTCAACCCCGCAAACGGTGATATCGAGGCGATGGCGGAGTCCGAGAGCTACGAGAAGTCGCAGTACAACCTCGCCGCCGACGGCCACCGCCAGCCGGGCTCCACGTTCAAGGCGATCGACCTCGCGGACGCGCTCTCGCGGGGCGTCGACCCGAACACCACCTACTACCTCTCACATACGCTCGAGCCGGGGTGGCTGACCGGCTACCCGACCTATGAAGTGAAGACGTTCGAGGGCACCTCGCTGAACAAGTCGCTCAACCTGGTCAGCGCCACGCTCGCCTCTGACAACACCGTGTACGCGCAGCTCGCGGCCGACCTGGGGGAGCGGACCGTGACTCAGATGGCATACAAGATGGGGGTCACAACGCACCTGTCGAGCTATCCCGCCGAGGCGCTGGGCGGGCTGACGCTCGGGGTGACCCCGCTGGAAATGGCAGATGTATATGCGACGCTGGCCGACGGGGGATGGCGCAACACCCCGATCGCGATCACGAAGGTCGTCTTCCCCGACGGCCACACCGATCAAAACTGGGGGACGCCCCACCGTGTGAAGGTGCTCAGCGAAGGGGTCACCGCCGAGGAGACGAGCATTCTCGAGCAGAACGTGCAGAGCGGCACCGCGACACGCTCGGCGATCAACTGCCCCACCGCGGCCAAGACCGGCACGACCAGCGAACTCGTCGATGCCTGGCTCGACGGCTACACGCCGCGCTACTCGACCGTCGTGTGGATGGGGTATCCGAACAAGCGCGTGTCGATGACCGACGTTCATGGAGAGCCTCAGCAGGGTGGCTACCTGCCGGCCGAAATCTGGCATGCCTACATGTCGGCGGTGACCGAAGGGAAGCCGTGCGTGCCGTTCCCGCCGGCCAGGGAATCGATCTCATTCAAGCCGTTCTACGGCAAATTCGCGAGCACCGGCTACGTCGAAGCGGCCGCCGAAGCTGAATCGGTCTCCTCCAAGAGGAAGAAGCACTCCGACAGTGGCAACAGCCACCACGGAGCGGGCCCGGGCTCCGTCAGGGAAAGCGGCGGCGATCAGGGCACTCCTGGCGGCGGAGGCGGAGGCGGGAAAGTTCCGCCCAGCGGGCCCGGCAGGGGCGTGGTCGGGGCGCCCAGGCCATCGCCGGGAGACGCGCCGGCGGCCAGGCGAACCGGCGGAGCGGCCGCGGGCTGAGGCCGGCTCCGAGCGGGTTCGAACACCTTCGCGTGCCATGCACTGGTAGTTTGGGTCGCTCCTAACCGAGACGACGGACCGCCGGCCACTGCGTGGAGGCGGCCCAGATGGGATGCGCAGTGGCGAAGGAGGACAAGGTTGAATTCGAGGGCGAGGTGATCGAGGCCCTGCCGAATGCGATGTTCCGCGTGAAGCTCGACAACGATCATGTGGTGCTCGGGCACGTGGCCGGGAAGATGCGCCGCTTTCGCATTCGCATCCTGCCCGGCGATCGCGTCCGCTGCGAGCTGTCCCCCTACGATCTGGACCGTGCCCGCATCGTCTACCGGCATCGCTGAGCTCTTCCTGATCCGGCATCGCTGAGCTCTCCCTGATCGAATCCATCGCGTCCGAGCTTCGGAGCTCGCGGCGCAGCCCGAGGGTCCTGCGGGGAATGGGAGACGACGCGGCCGTGGTCCGCGCGCGCCCGGTGTGTGTGACCTCGGTGGACGCGATGGTCGAGGGGGTCCACTTCCGCCTGCGCGACGGCTGGGTGACGCCGGCGCAGGTCGGTCGCCGCTCGCTCGCCGCCGCGCTGTCGGACCTCGCCGCGATGGGCGCCGACCCGGGCGAGGCCTATCTGGCGATGGGCCTGCCGGCGGGGTTCGGCGAAGCGCAGGGCCTCGAGCTGGTGCGCGGTGCAATGTCGCTGGCCGCGGACACCGCCACGGCGATCGTGGGTGGGGATGTGGTGAGCGCCCCCGTGCTGACGGTGTGCGTGACCGTCGTCGGATGGGCCGACAGCGCCGATCAGCTGGTGGGGCGCGACGGGGCGCTCGAGGGAGACCTCGTGGGTGTGACCGGCGCCCTGGGCGGCGCGAGCGCCGGTCTGGCGGTGCTCGAGGGGCGCGCGCCCCGCTCGCCGGCCGCGGAGGCGGCGCTCGCGCGCATTCGCGAACCGACGCCGCGCCTGGCCGAGGGTCGGGCGCTGGCGGCCGCGGGCGTGCACGCGCTGATCGACGTCTCCGACGGAATCGCGACCGACGCCGGGCACGTGGGCCGCGCAAGCGGCGTGGCGCTGCGCGTGGACCTCCCGGCACTGCCGCTCGGAGAGGGTGTGAGGGAGATCGCCGCCGGGCTCGGGGTGGCCCCGTGGGAGCTCGCTGCGAAAGGCGGGGAAGACTACGAGCTGTGCTTCTGCGTGGCGCCCTCCGAGCGCGCGCATGTGGAGGATGCAGTGCGCGAGGCCCAGCGCGCAGGCGGGGGTCCGGGAGTCACCTGGATCGGCCGGGTGAGCGGGGGCCCGCCCGGGGTGTCGCTGTTAGACGAGCGCGGACGCGATGTTCGGCTTGAGGGTTTTGAGCATCGTTGGTGAGGAGCGCTCACGGCGGCTGTGTGTGCGCGGCGGAAGGCTTTCGATAGGACGCACCGCCCCGCCCCCGGGCACCAGCCGGGCGGCGCCGACCGGCACCGTGCGCGTCAGCCGGGCGAACACGAGCAGGCGTTTGGCGGCGCTGAACAGCGGCGTGCAAGCCGACAGCACGAGCCTTGAGTATCCGACCTGATCGATCGCCGCGCCGACGTCGGTGGGGGCGACCACAGCGTGCCCGGTGACGGTATAGGTGAAGTGCGCGTAGGGCATGTACAGCAGGATGCGATTGCCTGCGCGCAGTGAATCGATGTGCCGGAAGGGAGCGAGGTAGGTCGTGCGGTGGCCGGCTATCGCCGTCGTGCCGGGAACGCCCGGGAAGCTGGTCTGGCTGTAGACGCCGGGGCCGCTCTCCAGTTCTCCGGTGCCGGTGCCCTTGACTATCACGTAGCTGGCGCCGATACGCGGGATCAGGATGCGCCCCAACGCGTCGCCGTTGCGGGTGTGATGCTCGAGATGGCGCGCGAGGAAGGCGACGCGCGAGCGCTCGTCGGGGAGGCTCGCGAGCGCCCGCCGCTCGACCGGCGTCGGGGCGGCGCGTTCCATCGCGCGCAGCGTGCCGCTCAGGTGGTCCTGGCGGAATTTGGCGTACAGCGCGGTGAACGGCTCCTGCCAGAGGAGCGTGACGGCGGCGTCGGTGAGGGCGAGCGCGCCGAGGGCGATCATCACGATCGCAAGCACCCGCGGAGCCCGGCGGGGGCGTTTCACAGGGCCGGCTGAGAACGGCGCTCGCCGCCGAGCGCCCATCCGCTGGCGCGATGTGCTCGTGAACGGAATCTCAGACATGCGGGCGCCTCTACGCTCCTCACATGGCAGCACAGACGCCGGATGGGACCCGGGCTGAGCGCACATGCTGCTCGTTGGGTCGCCTATCTTCGCAGAGCCGACTCGGTTCCCCCGAGCGAGCCCGGGCCGGCATAGGAGAGGGGTCCGCGAATCGTCACCTCGGTGGGGTGGTCCGCGCCCAGCCCGGGCAGCGCGGCGTCGCCCGTCAGCGCGACCATCGCGCCGGCGACCACGCAGCCGAGCGCGAGGCTCCACAGGAGCGCCCCCAGAACCCCGGCGTGCCCGCCCGCCCCGATCAGCACCGCGGTCCACGCGACCTCAAACGGGCCCAGCCCCAGCTGGCGCGCGTAGAAGGTGATGAGCAGGGCCAGCGGAAGCAGCGCGACCGCCACCAGGGCGAGCGCTGCGGGAGGGCGCGGGCGAAGCTCCGGCGAGATCACGAGCAGGAACAGGTGGAGCGCCGGGAGCAGAAGCAGGGCGGTGAACGGATCGACCGCCCACACCACGATGCAGATGGCCAGCAGCACGAGCAGCGTCGCAAGCCCGGCGGCTTCGGAGCTCGGGCGAACGCTCAGCCCCGCCCGCCGCACGAGCGCCGGCCACGCAAGCCAGGCGAGGGCGAGGCCGAGCGCGACCGCCACGAGCGCTCGCGTGGCCGAGCCGTCGAGGGGCGCCGCGGTCGCCAGCACCGGCGTGGCGGGAACCGCGCCGAGGAGACCCAGCAGGTAGGCGAACAGCGCGCACAGCAGGAACGGGACCGCGCAGGCGAGGGTCCACAGCGTCCAGCGACCGACCGGCTCGCGCCGGCGGCGCAGCCGTGCAAGCGCATCGACCGCGACGAGCAGCGGTCCGAGCATCAGGGCGGCCACGAGCAGGCGCACCGCCCACTCGGGCAGTAGCTGGTGCTGTATGAGCACCCCTGTCTGCAGGGCGTGGGGGACGTCGGGCGCCGCATCCAGCGCGTCGACGGCGCTCAGCACCGCGCGACCCAGACCCTGCAGGCGTTCGGCGCTGACGGCCTCCGCCGGCGTCGGTCCCCGTTCGCCGCTGGCCTGCACGAGCACGGCCGGCAGGCCGCCGGCGTCGAGCGGCCCCTGCTCGCCCCCGGCGAGGGGCAGGGCCAGGTGGGCGAACTGGCCGAGCGTGCTGGGCGCACCCGGGTCTGAGCCGGTTTCAGCCGAGATCGCGTCGGTGAGCGTGCGCTGCAGCTGGATCGGAGCCGAGCCGAAGCCGTCGGAGAACGGAATCACAACGGGCTTACGCGCATCGCTGCCCGCGAGGTCGCCGAGCACGATCGCGGCGTCGAGCGGTCCGTCGAGATTTGCCGCGAAGTCGGCCGCGCCCGCGTCACCGCCGCTGCCCCCGCTGGTCGACACGAGCACGATCGTGCGGCGGGTCTCGCGCGTGGCGAAAACGCGCGCGAGCTCGAGCAGCGCCGCCGTGCCCGACATCTCGGCACGCGAGCCGCGCGCGAGGGCGTCGCGATGGGCGAGGAGCACGATCGGTGAGGCGTTGGTCGATCCCGGGCGCTGGGCGATGACGGTGGCGAGCGAGCGCTCGCCGTCGATGGTCCGCGCCCGGAAGCGGCGGGTATGGACCGAGAAGCCCCCGCCGGCCGTCCCGCCAAGGCCCTCGAGGAGCTCCGAGATGCGCGCGGCCAGGGCATCATCGCCGGGGCTGCCGGCGCGGCGGTCGGGGAATTCGGCGGCGAGGCTGTCGGTGAGACTCAGCGCGCTCGCGCCCGAGAATGCGTCGGGCGGGAGCGTCGAGGTGAGCGGCAGCGCCCGCGGGCTGAGCGAGAAGGCAGCGATCAGAAGCGCGAGCAGAAAGGGCACGAAGGCCGCCCGGTAGAGGCGCCAGTTGAGCATCGGGCTAGACCATAGTGCGGTCCTCGAGCGGCCGCGCAGCCAGGCGGCGGCGAGGGCCGCTCGGAAAAGTCCCGCACGCCGTTAGGTATCGTGCTTCCGCGTGCTCCAGCCCGTGGCAGTAGGACACAAGACGCTCGCCGACTACACGCACATCTGCGGGCGGGAGCTGATCGCCGAAATCCGCGAGTTGGCAGAGCCACTGAAGGGCAGCCGGGTCGTGCACATCTCGGCAACGGCGTTCGGCGGCGGGGTGTCGGAGATCCTGTACACGCTCGTGCCGCTGATGCGCGACGTGGGGCTCGAGTGCGAGTGGCAGGTCATCTACGGGCGCGAGGAGTTCTTCAACGCAACCAAGCTCATGCACAATGCCCTTCAGGGCGCCGCGGTGGATCTCGACGAGGAGCAGTGGGATACCTGGCGGCAGTACAACGAGATGAATGCACGTGAGCTGTCGGCGGGCTGGGACGTGTGCCTGGTCCACGACCCGCAGCCGGCCGCGCTGTTCGGGCTGGTGCCCGAGAAGGCGAAGGGCTGGGTGTGGCGTTGTCACATCGACCTGTCGACGCCCAACCCGCACACGATCGCCCAGCTTCTGCCCTACATCGCGGACTACCCCGAGTCGCTGTTTCACATGCGCGAGTACGTTCCCGCGGGGATGAACGGCACGGTCAACGTGGTGCCGCCGGCGATCGACCCGCTGACGCCGAAGAACATGGCGCTGTCGCCCGAGGACGCGGCCTTCGTGTGCGGGCAGTTCGGGATCGACCTCGACCGGCCGCTGATGTGCCAGGTGTCGCGCTTTGACCCGTGGAAGGACCCGCTGGGAGTGATCGACGCCTATCGCACCGTGAAGGAGTCCCTGCCCGAGGTGCAGCTCGCGCTGGTCGGCTCGATGGCCTCAGACGATCCCGAGGGGTGGGATTTCTTCAATGCGACGATCGCCCACGCGGACGGCGACCCCGACATACACATCCTCAACAACTTCAACAACGTGGGCGCGATCGAGGTCAACGCGTTCCAGTCGCACGCCGACGTGCTCATCCAGAAGTCGACCCGCGAGGGTTTCGGGCTGACGGTCTCGGAGGCCATCTGGAAGGCACGGCCGTTCATCGGCGGAGACGTGGGCGGCATACCGCTGCAGATCGAGGACGGCGTGACCGGGTATCTGGTCTCGAGCGCCGACGAATGCGCCGAGCGGGCTCTGGGCGTGCTCGCCGACCCGGGGCTCGGCAAGGCGCTGGGCAAACGCGGAAAGGAGTACGTGCGCACGCATTTCCTCACGCCGCGCTACCTGCGGGACTACCTGCGCATCTTCAACGAGCTGAAGGGGCCATGACCGAGGAAGGCTCCGGCCGGACCCAGCTCGTGCTGGTGTCGAACCGGGGTCCTGTGACATTTCACGCCGACGGGCAGGCCCAGCGGGGGTCGGGCGGGCTGGTGACGGCGCTGACGGGGCTGGCGACGCACCGCGACGTGATCTGGATCGCCTCGGCGATGAGCGAGTACGACGCGGAGGTCTCACGCAAGCACGACGAGCAGGCGTTCCCGGTGCACTCGCCGGGCGGCGGCGAGTTCCAGGTGCGGTTTGTCGTCAGCGACCCGCAGGCCTACGACTGGTTCTACAACGTCTTCGCCAACCCGATGCTGTGGTTCATCCAGCACTACCTGTGGGACCTGTCCAACGCCCCCGACATCCGGCGCGAGGAGATCGAGGCGTTCGAGTTCGGCTACAACGCGGTCAACGAGGACCTCGCGCGGGCGGTGGTGGAGGAGATCCAGGACGTGGAGGAGCCGGTGGTGATGGTCCACGATTACCACCTGTACACGCTGCCCGACCTGGTGCGGCGTGCGCGGCCGGATGCGTTTCTGCACCATTTCATCCACATCCCGTGGACCCAGTCGGACGCCTGGCGGGTGCTTCCGACGCGAATCCGCGAGGAGATATTCACGGGCCTTCTGGCGAACGACATCGTGGGCTTTCACACCCGCTCCTACCGTACGAACTTCCTGCAGTGCTGCCGCGATCTGATGGACCTCGACGTGGACTTCGAGCGGGGTGTCGTCGAGTTCGGGGAGCGCGAGGTGTGGGTGAGGGCATATCCGCTGCCGATCGACCACTCAGCGACCCGGCTGATCGCGCAGAGCGCTCGCGTGAGCGAGTTCGAGCGCGAGCTGTTGCGGCGCCGGCGCGACTTCCTGATCCTGCGCGTGGACCGGGCCGATCTGAGCAAGAACGTGTTGCGCGGATTCTCCGCGTTCGACCTGTTTCTCGAGCAGCATCCCGAGTTCTCCGAGCGGGTGACGTTCATCGCGCAGATGATGCCCTCGCGTACCGACGTGCCCCAGTATGCGGAGTACCTGGAGCGGATCGAGGCGCTGGTGGCGGTGGTCAACCATCGCCATGGCACGCCCGACTGGATGCCGGTTCAGCTGAAGCTGCGCGACGACCTGGAGGAGGCGATGGCGGCCTACAAGCACTACGACGTGCTGCTGGTGAACGCGATGTTCGATGGCATGAACCTGGTCGCCAAGGAGGGGCCGATCGTGAACGAGCGCGAGGGGGTCTCGATCCTCTCGGAGAACACCGGCGCCCATGAGGAGCTGGGCGACTACGCGCTGTCGGTGAACCCGTTCGACATCCAGGAGCTCGCCAACTCGATCTATGCCGCGCTGACCATGGATCCGGCCGAGCGCCGCCGCCGGGCGAGCGGGCTCGTGGAGATCGTCACCTCGCGCGACCCCGGCGACTGGATCGACGAGCAGCTGGCGGACATCCGCGCGAAGGGCCGGAGCCGCTAGGCTTCCACAGGCGACGCATATGACCCTGCCCGCACCCACATACGATCTCGTGCTGTTGCTCGACCCGCAGGCCGAGGAGACGACGCGCGCCAAGATACTCACCGACACGCGTGCTGCGATCGAAGCCCAGGGGGAGTTCCTGCGCCAGGACGACTGGGGCGATAGGACGCTGACCTATCCGATCGACCGCAAAGCCGACGCCGAGTACCACCTGCTCCAGTTCCACGCCGGCACACCGGAGATGCTCGGCGCGCTCGACCGCACGCTTCGCATCACGGATGGCATCATGCGCTTTCGGATCATCAAGCTGAAGCCGGGCGTCCCGGACGCGCCGGACGTGCTGGCCGCCCCTGCCGAGGATCCGCACGGCGAGCCGCAGGCGCTGGTCGAGGTCGCAGCGGTGGTCGAGCCCGTGGCTGAGGATGAGGTGGAGGTCCTCGCGGCGGAGGTCGTGGTGGCGGACGCCGACGCTGAGGTGGGCGAGCCGGCATAGCGCCGCCCGCGCAGCGGCGGTCCCGTGGGAGACCGCAGCGCAGCGCTTACACGAGCGGCGCAGGGGTAATAAGATCAGACCCATGGGCTGGGCTGAAGACACGAGCGATCGCTCGCCGCGCCGGACGGACGTGCTGCGTGCGTCGCCGCCGATGTTCGACTCGAGATTGCTGGACGCACTGTCGCGAGTGCATCCCGCGGTGCCGGTCCTGATCTTCGCGCCCGCGATCGCGGCGTTGGCCGCGTGGGGGCTTTCGCGCGAGAGCGTGCCGGCGGTGGTGGGGCTCATCCTCGCCGGATATGCGCTGTGGACGCTGTTTGAGTACTGGCTTCATCGCGTGGTGTTCCACTTCGAGCCCGAGGACGGCCTCGGCGCGCGCATGCACTGGATCATCCACGGCGTGCACCACGACCACCCCAACGATCCTCTGCGGCTGGTCATGCCGCCCGCGGTGAGCGTGCCGCTGGGGGCCGTCGTGTTCGGGCTGCTGTATCTGATCTTCGGCGAGCGCTACGCGCCCGGGCTGGGCGCCGGCTTCTTCACCGGCTATCTGGTGTACGACATGATGCACTACTACCTGCACCACTTCCGCCCGCACGGGCGGCTGGGGCGGATGCTGCGCGAGCGGCACATGCGCCACCACTTCCAGGACGAGACGCGCGGCTTCGGCATCAGCGCCCCCTACTGGGACGAGGTGTTCGGCACCTCTTCGCGCGGCGCCTCGAGCAGGGCCGGCGAGCGCTCCGGGCAGTCTGAGTGAGGATCGGCTCCGCCCCTGCCGGGGCTGCGCGGCGGCATTCGTGGTGGGGCTCGCCGGCGGGCCGCGCGGCCGAGCCTGGCGGCGGGCGCCCGGGGCGGGCAAAAGCTCGCATGTAGCGGGGTCCCGGGCCGGGCGCGAGGAGATCGCGCCCGAGCTCGTGACTAGACTCGAAGCTCGATGTCCCGCGACCGGGACGGGGAAAAAGCTGAAAGGAAGAGAACGTGGCCGCCACCAACATCAACAGGGTCGTGATGACCGGAAACCTGACCGCCGATCCGGAGCTGCGCTCGCTGCCGAGCGGCATGTCGGTGTGCAGTCTGCGCATCGCGTGCAACACGCGCCGCAAGAACGGAAGCACCGGCGAGTGGGAGGACAAGCCCAACTACTTCAACGTCACGGTGTGGGGCGCGCAGGGCGAGAATGCCGCCCGCTTTTTGTCGAAGGGACGCCCTGTGGCGATCGACGGGCGGCTCGAGTGGCGCGAGTGGGAGTCCCAGGACGGCACGAAACGCCAGGCAACCGATATCATTGCCGACTCGGTGCAGTTCCTGGGCTCGCGCGATGATGCCTCCGGTGGAGGCGGGTTTGCGGGCAACGGGGCCTCCAAGGGCTCAGACGTCCCCGTCGATGACGGCGATTTCCAGCCCGCACCTGTCACCGGTCAGACCGGGGACGACGACATTCCGTTCTGAGTACAGCGAGGTTCTTTTGTGTCTATGAGCATCACCATGCCGGAAGTCCGCGAGCGCCGAAGCGGCGGAGCACGCTGATGGCAAAAGCACGCGGTCGCGGCAAGCCGGTTCGCCGGCGCGACAAGAAGGGCGGGCCCGGCAGCGGCCGGCGCAAGCCGTGTCAGCACTGCCGCGACAAGGTCGAGCAGGTCGACTACAAGGACGTGGCGTCGCTGAAGAAGTTCATCTCCGAGAAGGGCAAGATCCGCTCCCGGCGGATCACCGGCTCCTGCCGCCGCCACCAGGTGCAGATCGCGCGTGCGGTCAAGCGCGCTCGCGAGCTGGCGCTGCTGCCGTACGTGAACGAGGGTGGACGCGACGACAGCCCGCGCCGCGAACGCGGCGATCGCGACCGGGAAAGGTAGGCGGCTTCAATGCCCGAGGCGATTCTGCTCGAGGACGTCGAGACGCTCGGCGAGCAGGGCAGGGTGGTGGACGTGTCCAAGGGCTACCTGCGCAACTACCTGATCCCGCGCAAACTCGCCCAGCCGGCCACCCGAGGCGCGATCCAGGCCATCCGCGAGCGCCAGGAGGCGGCCGAGAGAGCCGAGCGCAACGCCGTCGAGAAAGCCCAGGAGAACGTGAACCTGCTGAACCGGACCGTTCTCACGGTTCCCCAGCAGGCGGGCGCGGACGGCAGGCTGTTCGGGTCTGTGACCGCGCAGGACATCGCCACCGCGATCCGGGAAGCGCGTGGGCTGAAGATCGACAAACGCAGCGTGCACATGCCCGAGCCGATCAGGAACGTGGGCACGTACATGGTGGTGGTCGAGGTCGTGCCGAATGTCACGGCGACCATCAAGACGATGGTTGTCGCCAAGAAGTAGCCGCCCCCCCGCCCGGCTGCGGGCCGGGCCGCGCCCGCGTCCAGTCCGCGCCGGCTGCGAACATGTGTTCGTGGTAAACAATTCGGGCCGACATAGCGGAGAGCGATCGCGGTCGGCGACGGACGGCCGCCTAGACTCGCCCAGGCCATGAGCGCCGTCTCTCACGCCAACGGCTCAGCGAGCGTCAACGGCGGCGCGATCGCGCCGCCGCACAACCTCGACGCCGAGCAGTCGGTGCTGGGAGCGATCCTGCTGTCCGACCGCTCGCTGTACGCGCTGGTGATCGAAGAGGGGCTGCGCGCGCAGGACTTCTACCGCGAGCGCCACGGAGCCATCTACGAGGCGATGCTGGCGCTGTACAACGAGTCAGAGCCGGTGGACGTGCTGACGGTCACCGACCGGCTGCGCCAGATGGGCCGCCTGGAGGACGTCGGCGGGGCCGCCACGGTGGACGAGTTGACCGGAGTGGTGCCCGCGGCCGGGCATGCGCGGCGCTACGCGCAGATCGTGCGCGAGAACGCGCTGCTGCGGCGCCTGCTGCGGGCCTCCTATCAGATCCAGGAGAGCGTTCTCGGCCACCAGGCCGCTCCGCGGGAGCTCGTGGAGCAGGCCGAGAAGGCGATGCTCGAGGTGGCACGCGACGACCGCCAGCAGGACTTCCGGGCGATCGAGGAGGTGCTGCACGAGGAGCTCGAGAAGCTCCACCGGCTGTCGCTGGAAG
>Ga0302178_10001741_pt1 | contig 17955 bp, 15 predicted proteins | sample I_Palsa_E1_3_FD_198790 | JGI IMG/M metagenome (GOLD analysis project Ga0302178, IMG submission 198790) | Peat permafrost microbial communities from Stordalen Mire near Abisko, Sweden - I_Palsa_E1_3 | ecosystem: Environmental > Terrestrial > Soil > Palsa > Peat permafrost | place: Sweden... | reverse complement strand
TTGGGTTTGACTGGGAGCCTGCACCCGCGGCCAAGCGGGCGCGTAAACGCGGCAGTTAAGTAGGAGGTGCGGCGTGGCCGGTGGAAGCATCTAAGCTTCCGGGCTGAGCAAGCGATTCAGCGAGATCGCGGTCGATAACATCGACCTCACCGTGGCCAGTTCGAGCAGCCGACCTCGGGCCGGATCCTGCTCGACGGCCCGCGTCCACAGCCGTGTTGGTGCTGTTGCTGGCGATCGCGCTGTCGAAGTAGACCTCCCCGAAATCCGGCAGCTGCGCCGTGCTGACGTTGATCCCCGGCCGCTCGAGGATCCACTCGGCGGTATTGCCGACCAGGGTGGTGCCGGCCGGGGCGTCGAAGGTAAATCCGGTATGGACACCGGTGGTCACATTCATCAGGTTGAAGCCTGCTTCGGTCGGCGACTGGATGCACAGCAGACCGGTCAAGGTGTCCCCCATGCTGACCGGGAAGTTGGAGATGGCCTGCCAGGACTGCGGGAACCACTCGAACCACGCGTAGCAGGACTTGGTCACGTTGCCGTTGGCGGCGACCGTGACAGCTTGCACCGTGCCGATCTGGCAGACGTCATTGCCGCCGAAGCCGTCGATGCTGACGGTCATGGCATGTCCTGTTCGCAGTGGGCGGGCCGGCCTGGCCGGCTTAGGTGCGGAACATCCGTCCCTGACCGTGCGGAGCAGGTACTGGCCACCCTGATGCCTCCGGACGGCCCGTTTCCGCGGGTGAGAACCTGTCCCTATGCGAGCACTGGTGATTACTGGCCGCGAATCGGCCAGGGTAGCGGAGGTCGACGTCCCGGAACCGGGCGCCGGACAGGTGGTCGTCGACGTTCGCCGGGCCGGGATCTGCGGCACGGACGTCGAGCTTTTCACCGGTCAGCTGGCCTACTTCGCTCAGGGCAAGACCGGTTTCCCGCTGCGCCCAGGGCACGAATGGTGCGGTGTGGTGTCCGCACTCGGGGCCGGCGTTGACCCGGGCTGGCTAGGCGTCCGGGTGACCGGGGACACCATGCTGGGGTGCGGGCACTGCGTCCGCTGCTGCGCCGGGCGCGGGCACGTCTGCGCCGCCCGGCGCGAGGTCGGGATCATGGGCTGGCCCGGCGCGCTGGCCGAGAAGGTGCTGGTGCCTGAGTCCAGCCTCTACCGGCTGCCCGATGCCATCAACGACCGGGCCGGGGCCCTGGTTGAACCCGGGGGTAACGCCTGGCGGGCGGCTTCGGCCGCCCAGGCCAGCCCGGGTCAGCGGATCCTGGTCTGCGGGCCGGGCACCATCGGGCTGCTGACGGTGGCCTTCGCCCGCGCGGCGGGCGCCGAAGTGCACATACTGGCCCTGGACCGCAGCCGCGAAGAACTCACCTCGTCGTTCGGCGCCGTGGCCTACTGGACCGTCAGCGAGCCGCCGCCCGGGACCTACGATGCGGTCATCGATTGCACCGACGATCACCAGATGCCCGCGAGGGCGCTGGCCCTGGCCGAGCCGGCCGGGCGGCTGGTCTTCATCGGCATATCGGGCGCGCCCAGCCTGATCGACAGCCGTGATCTGGTCTTGGGCGACCTGACCGCGGTCGGCATCCTCGGCGCGTCAGCCGGGCTGGCGCCCGCGATCGAGCACTACGCCGACGGCCGGGTGGATCCCTCGGCCATCGCCCAGGTGACTGTCGGCCTGGACCGCGCGGCCGAGGCGCTGGCCGGGCAGGTCAGTGCCGGAGCTGGTACCAAGATCCACATCGACCCGCGCGCCTAGAGCTTGATCTGAGATCCATCGCGGACGTGACCGGCTCGGCGCCTTGCTGGCGTCGCGCGGCCGCTAACGGGTGATCGGGCCTTGGCTGGGTCACGGCAGCCGGATGCCGTGGACGAAGCCGTCCTGATCGCCCGCGACCAGGGTGCCGCCCACGATGGCGGGGCAGGAGTAGGAGTAGGCGAGCGTGTGCTGCACCGAGCCCTGGCGGCGCCCGTCGGCGAGACCGACGCCGATCAGCCGGCCGCGGGCGGACAGGACCCAGGCACTGGCGCGATCGGTCGTGACGCCTGCGTTCAGCACGCGGGCCTTAAGGGCGGTTTGCCAGTGGACGTGGCCGTCGGCCAGGCTTACCCGGCAGACGGTGCCCTGCTCGTTGGTCAGCAGCACGGTGTCGTCGCCCAGGACGACCGCGGCCGGGTACATGGTGCTGCCGGGGAACTTCCAGCGCACCGCGCCAGTGTCGGCCTCAAGCGCCGTTGATCCGGAGACCGTGGCCGCGATGACCGCCCCGGCGCCGAGCACGACGGCGTTGTCCCAGCCGCTGTACAGGGCTACCCGGTGCTGGTCGCCCGAGACCATCTGGCAGGACCATTCCTGCCGTCCGCTGAGCGCGTCGTGCGCGCGCGCGTATCCGTCGGCGGCGCTGGTGTAGACCCGCCGACCATCGCACGCGGCCTGCCCGGCGGAGAACCCCCGGCCGGTCACGGACCAAGCGAGCTGTCCGGTGGACGCGTGCACCGCGAGCAACTGGCGCCCGGCGGAGAAGATGACGTATTCGTGGCCGGCCACCCGCGCGACCGCGGGCGCGCTGAGCACCGGCGCGCCCGCGTCGAACCGCCAGACGGCCTGGCCGGTAGAAGCTTCCAGCGCGTACAGGTGCCGATCGGCGGACGGAACGAACAGCATGCGGCCCGCGGCGTCAACGCCGGGCCGCCGGTAGACCGGCCCGAGCCGGACCCGCCACAGCCACGGCGTCCGGCCATCGCCGGGTGGGACCCGGACGGCGGCCACCTCCCCGGCGGTCGAGGCGGCCACGATCACCGGGCCTGCGACCGGGCCGGCCACGGCGATCCCGGCCTGGACCGCACCGGTCAGCCTCAGCCGCCAGGCCGGCACCGGGTCGGTAGCCCCGCCGGGCACGCTGGACGGGATGTGCTTTTCCTGCCAGCTGCCGTCCGGGGCCAGCAGCCGCAGCTGGACGCGATACGCCCCGGGCACTATCCGCGGTACGGGCAGCGTCACGGACCAGCGCCCAGCGGCCGGGCCACCGGGTCCCACGCCGAGATCGTGCCAGTCGCCGCCGGATAGCACCTGGGGATACGTCGAGGCCGACACGCCACGGACCTGGCCGGCCGGCTCGGCCAGCACCGTGACCGGCAACCGCCCGCCGGACGCGGCGCCGATGATCACCCGGTGCCGGGCCCGCGGGCGGCACCGGGACAGCGGCACGGTGGCCACTGGCAGCGATGCCGGCGTCCCGTCCGCGGCCAGGGTTACCCGGGAGAGCGCCAGTACCGGCGCTCCATGCTCGGGGTCCGCCGCCTTCTCGGCCCAGTAAAAGACCGGGCTCGCCACGACGGGCGCCAGCGTCACCTGAGTCAGCTCGTTGAAGCGGGTGACCTCCTCGCGGTGGATGTGCCCGGCGAAGATGGCCCTTACGTCAAACTGCGCCACCAGGTCGAGCAGGGCGGCCTGGTCATCGACGTCATAGTGGCCGGCGCCGACCGGGAAGTGCTGGAACAACAGCACCGGCGCGCCCTCGGGCAAGCCGCGGAGGAGCCGCTCGAGCCAGCGCAGGCCGCCCCGGCCGTAGTGGCCGGTCTCCTGCAGCGCCTGGGTCGGGTCAAGCCCGGCGAAGTGCACGCCGCCCGCGCCGAATGACGACGGCGCCGCACCGAAATGCGCGTGGTAGCGCCCCTTGGCGGTAGCGTCCCACCGCACGTCGTGATTGCCTGGCACGTGCCGGACCCGGCCGGAAAGCGCGGCGGGAATCACCTGGCGATACAGGACGTATTCGGCCTGCAGGCCGGTGTCGGTAATGTCACCGCAGTGCAGCACCAGGTCCGGAGCGAGCTGGGCGATCGCGCCGTATACCTGAGCCAGCCGCTCTGCCGATTCCGGCCGCGAGACGCTAACGTGCGTGTCGCCGACCAGGGCGAAGCGCAGCGCTCTCACGGGACAAGTGTTCCAGATGACGCCCAGAGCCAGGCTCAGGTCTCGTCGTGCTCCTGGAGGAAGACGCGGAACTCCTCGACTGCCTCTTCGGCGTCGGAGCCGAGGTCGGGGACGACGGCCATGTCGGTGCCGGTCCAGTAGGCCCCGGCGTACTGGCCGCCGTCGGTTAGCACCAGGAGATGGTGGTGCGCGATCTTGATGTGATCCCGGACCTCGGTCCAGGTAACTCCGGGCGGCACCACGCCGATCGTGGGCGAACCACTGTCGTCGATGTCCAGATCCTCGAGCACTGGTCTCCCTCCGGGGGCTCTTAGCCTAATCGTGGGCGTGCAGCGAGGCCCGTTCGGGATAAAAATGAGAAAAATAGATGCGGACGGTCAGCCTTCGCCGCCGGCGATCGTGGTGAGAGCGTCGATCCGGCTGCCTCGCTCGCCGCGGGTCAGCCAGCGGTAGCCAGGCGCCGGACAGCAGCTGGCTGGTGTAGTAGTCGCCGAGCATCGGCAAGACCGTGATCAGCAGGTTGATGAGCAATAGCTCACGTCTAAGGCGATTTATTATGATCTACAGCTCATGATATTATGTTTCTATGGTGAGTTTCAGTGCACAAAAATCAACGTTGACGGTGACCTTCAGCACACGATAAGGAGAAGGATCATGCCTAGGGTCTCTAGCCAGCTGTCTGGGCGAAGCCGGGAGCTGCTCGATGGTCACTTTGATGAGTGGCAGCACCTCCGGCGGCTGACACGGCCACCACGTGGCTGGGTGCGTGCCATCCGCGAGGCCTTGGGCATGAGCACGGCGGCCCTCGGCGCGCGGCTGGGGACCACTCCGGGAGCAGTGACGCGGCTTGAGCAGTCTGAAGCCGCTGACCGGATCCAGCTGGACACGCTGCGCCGCGCCGCCGACGCGCTCGGATGTGATCTCGTTTACCTGCTCGTGCCGCGCCGCCCGCTGAACGCGGTCGTGCGCGAGCGGGCCCGCGAGCTTGCGCACCGGCAGGTGACGGCCGTCGAGCAGACGATGCGCCTGGAAGACCAGGCCACAGGTAGAGCGAAAGAGATGGAAGACCAGCTCGTCAACCAGTTGCTTGAGCGCGGCGGCCTGTGGAACCCGACCGCCGATGACTGACATGCTCCGCGAGCCCGATGACGCCACGCCTCTCAGCGAAGAGGATCGCCAGGGTCTGCTTCTGCCGGTGCTTAGCCGCGCCGAGCTAAACAGGGTGGAAGCGGAGAACATCAGCCAGGCTATGTCCTGGCTCTTCTTCTCGCGTCGCAGGCTTCACCCCGAGTCAGTTATCAGGGAAGCATGGCTCAAACAGCTGCACCGACGGATGTATGGCCAGGTATGGACATGGGCGGGTCACTACAGGACGACCGAAACGAACCTGGGCGTGCCCTACTGGCAGGTACGAATCGACATGCGCGACCTCGAAGCTGATGTGCGCGCTTGGCTGACCAACGCCAGCGCGACACGATACGGCCACGACGAATGCGCGGTCAGGTTCGGCTACCGGCTGGTGGTCATCCACCCATTTCCCAACGGAAACGGCCGATGGTCACGCCTGGCTGCAGACGCCCTTATCGTGGCCCTCGGCGGGTCCAGGTTCGCCTGGGGAGGCGCGTCACTGACCGAGACAGGTCAACTCCGTCGCGATTACCTCACGGCACTTCGAGCTGCTGATGCGGCCAGTGACTTCGGGCCCTTGCTGGCATTCGCGCGGAGCTAGGCACGCGGAGCCAGGGGGCCCGTTAGCGTGGCGGCAAGGGCGCGCCACGGATCGTTCGGTGGAGATGCTCTTGGTCTTGGCTGAGACTGGGGCGGATAGAGCCTGGGCGGTCGAGGGCAGCGGGGCTGGCGCCGGAGCGGTGCGAGATGCTGGGAAAACGGGCAGACTGGGATGACGATGCTGATTGCTACATGGAAGACAGGGCCGCCGGATCGGCTATTCAGTCCGTCGGCGAACGTGCGGGCCTGCCGACTCGTACGGCGCATCGCAGGCTACGGGCGCTGGTGAGGCGGGAGTGAGCGAGTCGCCGGCCTTCGAGGCGCCGGCTGGTGAGGCGCCGGCTGGTGAGGGGTCTTCGGGGTCGGGTAGCGGGGGGGCGTTTTCGGGGCGGACGGCGTGGGCTCGGCATATGGAGACGCCGCTGCGGACGTTCCTTCGGACCGAGACGGGCAGCGCCTCAGTGCTGGCGGGCGCCACGGTGGCCGCCCTGATCTGGGCGAACATCAGCATTTCCTGCTACGACAAGGTGTGGGCGACCCGGCTGTCGGTGCTGGTCGGCAGCTCGGGGGTGACCCTGGACCTGCGCGCGTTCGTGAACTCCGGGCTGATGGCGTTCTTCTTCCTGGTGGTCGGGCTGGAGGCGCGGCGCGAGTTCGACATGGGCGAGCTGCGGGTGCGGAGCAGGCTCGCGCTGCCGTTTCTGGCCGGGCTCGGCGGCATGGTCATCCCTATCGGCATCTACTTGGTCGCGAACGCCGGACGACCGTCGGAGCACGGGTGGGGCATGGCGATGTCCACCGACACCGCCTTCGCGCTCGGCGCGCTCGCCCTGGTCGGCCGCAGGCTGCCCGATCGCGTCCGCACCTACCTGCTCACCTTCTCAGTGGTCGACGACCTGGCCGGGATCGCGATCATCGCGGTCGTCTACAGCGGGCGTATCCAGGTCGTGCCGCTGCTGGCCGGGCTGGTTTTCCTCGCACTCGCCGTGGTCATCAGGGCGCGGAGGGTGCGGTACGGGCCTGCGTACCTGATGGTCGGGATCGCGGCCTGGGTGGCGTTCCTCAAGTCGGGTGTCGATCCGATCGTGGTCGGCCTGGTTCTCGGGCTGCTGACCTACGCCTTCTCGGCGACCCGGGCTTCGCTGGAGCAGGCCTCCGAGGCGTTCCGGCAGTTCCGCGAGCAGCCCACCGCCGAGCTCGCCGTCGCCGCGCGGGGCGGGGTGCGGACCGCGATCTCGCCGAACGACCGGCTCGCGCAGATCTTCCACCCGTGGAGCAGTTACGTCATCGTGCCGCTGTTCGCGCTGGCCAACGCGGGGATCGTGATCAACGGGAGCTTCCTGGCCCGCGCCTACACCTCACCGGTCACGCTCGGCATCTTGATCGGCTACCTGGTGGGCAAGCCGCTCGGCACGGCGGGCTGCGCGTGGCTGGTGACCAAGATCAGCCACGGGCGGCTGCGGCCGCCGGTCGGCTGGGGCGCGGTCGCGGGAGTCGGCGCGGTCGCCGGGATCGGCTTCACCGTATCGCTGCTGATCGCGTCGCTCGCCCTGGGGGGCACCGAACTGGCCGAGGCCAAGCTCGGCATCCTGTCCGCCGCGGTGGCCGCGTCGGCGCTGACCTGGATCATCTTCCGGCTGGTGAACAAGCTGCCCGTCCGGACACGGCTGCGGGCGCTGCTAGGTACGGCCGAGGTGGTCACCGACCTGGTGGTCCCGGTGGACCCTTCGCGGGATCATCTGCGCGGCCCGGAGAAGGCCCCGGTCACCGTGGTCGAATACGGCGACTTCGAGTGCCCGTACTGCGGCCAGGCCGAGCCCGCGGTGCGGAAGCTGCTGCGAGACTTCGGCGACGTGCGGTACGTGTGGCGGCACCTGCCGCTCAACGACGTGCACCCGCAGGCGCAGCTCGCGGCCGAGGCCACCGAAGCGGCCGCCCGGCAGGGCGCGTTCTGGGACATGCACGACCGGCTGTTTGACCATCAGGACGCGCTCAGCGCCCGCGACCTGATCGGCCACGCGGCGGCGCTCGGCCTGGACACCGAACGATTCGCCGCCGACCTGCGCAAGCACGCGGGAATGGCGCACGTCAGCGAGGACGTGGACTCCGCTGATCTATCCGGCGTATCGGGAACCCCCACGTTCTTTATAAACGGAAAGCGGCATTACGGCGCCTATGACATTGAGAATCTGTCTAGAGCGGTTAAATTGGCCATGGCTCGGACGAAAATCACCGCCTGATCGGCTCCGCCTGTGGTGGAGAAGACCTCGCACGCCAAGAAGTAGCCGACAACGTTAGTCTGGCGTTGACGACATCCGGAAAGGCGAGGCGTGACTGAGGCAACTGCGGCCACGGCCGGGGCAACGGCGATCGTCGGAGGCCGGGTGGTCCCGATCGAGGGCGAACCGATCGACGGCGGTACCGTCCTGCTGCGGAACGGGAAGATAGTGGCGGTCGAGGGTCCCGGCTTCGCGGTGCCCGCCGGGGCCGACGTGGTAAACGCGGCCGGCAAATGGGTGCTGCCTGGCTTCATCGACGCGCACGCCCATCTCGGTGTGCACGAGGAAGCCGAAGGCTGGGCGGGTCAGGACACCAACGAGCGGACCAGCCCGGTCACGGCACAGGTCCGCGCGCTTGACGCGATCAACCCGGCCGATCTGGGCTTCCGCGACGCGATCACGGGCGGGGTTCTCGCGGTCAACGTCAACCCGGGCTCGGCGAACCCGATCGGCGGCCAGGCGGTGGCGATCAAGTGCCGGGGCCGCACCGTGGACGACATGGTGCTCCGCGAGCCGGCCGGCCTGAAGTCCGCGCTTGGCGAGAATCCCAAGCGGGTCTACGGGGAGCGCAGCGAGACCCCGTCGACCAGGCTGGGCACCGCCGCGGTGATCCGGGGGGCGTTCGTCGACGCCCTCAACTACCAGGCGAAACTGGCCGCGGCGAGGGCTGACTCCACTCCGGTCGAACGCGACCTCAAGCTCGAGGCGCTGGGCCTGGTCCTGCGCCGTGAGATCCCCTGGCGGCAGCATTGCCACCGCGCGGACGATATCGCGACCGCGATGCGGATCGCGAGGGAGTTCGGCTACGACCTGGTGATCGATCACGGCACCGAAGCCCACCTGCTGGCCGATCAGATCGCCGCCGCGTCAATCCCGGTGATCATCGGACCGCTGTTCACCAGCCGGTCCAAGGTGGAGCTGCGCAACCGGTCGCTGGCCAATCCCGGCAGGCTCGCGGCGGCCGGGGTGAAGATCGCCATCACCACCGACCACCCGGTGGTGCCGGTCCATTTCCTGATTCACCAGGCCACGCTGGCGGTCAAGGAGGGCCTGGACCCGGTTACGGCGCTGCGCGCGGTGACGATCCACCCGGCCCAGATCATCGGCTGCGCCGACCGGATCGGCTCGCTGGCCGCCGGCAAGGATGCCGACGTGGTGATCTGGTCCGGCGACCCGCTAGACGTGATGAGCCGGGCGGAGCGGGCTTACCTCGACGGGCGGGAGATCTACCGGTACGACTACGACCGGCGCGAGGGCGTGTTCGCTGAGCTGCGGTGAGCACGAACGTCGGGATAATGAAGCTTCTGGTTTCTGCTGGAGGCGGGCCGTCAGGCCGTCGACGTCGGTGACGGTGACGGTGAGCGCCGGGTGGCCCCTACGGCGCAGCGGTGAGGGCACCGGCTCGCGAAAGTGGACGCAGACGCCCGCGGACCGGTTGGTGCCGAACGTCAGGCCCTTGTCGGCGAGTGACATCCTCGCGCCCGCGGCCGTCCACCACCGGTAGTCGCGGGTGACGTGCGCCTCGTCGATGTTTCCCAGCGGAGTCTCCAGCCGGAGAAACCCGAACCTCGCCAGGAAGATCCCGTCGTCGGTGACGGTGACGCCGTCGCGGCCCGGGCGAAAGCCGAAGGGAAGCCAGAAGGGCGCCAGCCGTTTATCCACGGCGAAGGTGAAGAACTCAGTCATGACTTGACCCTAGGCCCTCGGCCTGGGCGTGCCGCCGTGGCCCTAGGCGGGCTGCTGGCGCAGCGTCGCGACCGTGATGTGGGGCCAGCTGAGCCCGTTGAAGTTCAGCAGGACGGTCTGCGCGTACTGCAACTGGTGGATGACCGGGTTGCCCTCGATCGTCTCCAGCCAGAACGTGGCGTTCACGCTCGCGCTGACCGCGTTCGGGCCCCCGCCGCCGCCCTTCAGGAACGCCGTGTTCGCGGTGCCGCCACCCAGAATCGGGGCGTCGTTGGTGTTGACGCGCAGCGTCGTCGTTTCGGTGATGTGCTGGCCCGCGATCGCGGCCTGCAGCACGCTGTTGGGGTTGCTGACCATTTCCTGCGTGACGCCGGTCAGCCCGGCCCCGGAGGTCCGGAAGCTACTTGGCGTACTCAGGGTCTCCTCAGGGAAGACGAACAGGGAGAGCGACTGGCCGATCGTGAAGGGCCTGATGCTAGTGCCCGGGATGGTCGGAGGCGCCGCCGCCGTGGTGGCGGTGCCCTGAGCCACGATCGTCGTGCCATGCGGGATTGAGGCCAGCCGGGCGACCGTGGGGCCTTCGGCGGGGTCAGTGGTCTTCGGCACGGCCAGCCACAGGCCAGGCTCGATGTGCAGGCCTGCCTTCAGGTTCGCGTCGGAAATCTGCTGCAGGTAGGTCAGGCCGAACATGTTGATGTCGGGCTGCAGCAGGCCACGATTGGGTATCGACCCGCTGATCGGGCTGAATTCGAGCTGCTCACTGGTCACGTTGAGCTCGAGGAAATGATCCTGCGTCCCGTTATCGGGCCGCCAGATCATGTTGAAGCCCTTGCCGCTCCACTTCCCGACGAGACCGGCGAGCGGGCCGAGCGGGCTCGCCACCTCGGGAAACGGAGCTTGAACAGCGTTCTCCACCGCCGGGAGCGGCGTAAATGCAAAATCCGTGGCCAGGTCCACGACTCCCCCTCATTAAGCTGACCCTGAAGCCGGGGTAATGCCGGTCAATCGGCAGGCATATCCGCGCGGCAACTCATACTTCACCCGCGCCCCAGGAACTGTCAAGAGACAACGTATGTGGCCTCCCACGGACCTCTTATCAGAGCCGGATCGCATTTCACCGGTCCGGTTCTGATAAGAGGTCCGCAATGGGTAACGGATCGCATCGCGACGATTACTCCGGTGCCATTCCCGCGGGAAAGCACATCACCTGCGTGCGGGCGGACGCCGCGGGCTAATCCCTGCGCCACGCGAAGACCGGGCCACGCGCCCGGAGATTCACCGGCGAGCCGACGGCCAGCGGCGAGCCGCCGGCGATCCGCACCACGATCGTCTGGCCGTCGGCGTCGCGCTCGGGCTGGACGTGGACGACGGCATCGTGACCGTGGTAGCCGAACGCCGTCACCCGGCCAGGTACCCCGTCCGCGCTGGGCTCCAGTTCGATCTGCTCGGGCCGGATCAGGACGGTCACCTGGCCTGTCCCCGCGTCCGTGACCGCGGCGGCGTCAAGCGGAAGGTTGCCCAGGAGCGTCTTCACGACACCCCCGTTGAGCACCCCCTCGAGCAGGTTGGCGTCCCCGACGAAACTGGCCAGCTCGGGGTCCGCCGGCCGGCAGTAGAGGTCTTCAGGTGTCGCGCACTGCGCGATCTTCCCGTCCCGCAGCGCCGCGACCCGGTCGGCAACAGAAAGCGCCTCGTCCTGGTCGTGTGTCACCAGGATAGCGGTGGTGCCGGCCCGGCGGAAGATCTCCTGGACGTCAGCGCGGACGCTGGCCCGCAGTTGAGCGTCCAGCGAGGCGAACGGCTCGTCGAGCAGCACCACGGCCGGCTCGATGGCCAGGGCCCGGGCCAGTGCGACCCGCTGCTGCTGGCCGCCGGAAAGCTGATGGGGATACCGCTGGCCGAACCCGCCCAGGCCCACCGCCTCCAGCAGGCCGGCGACCTTGCCGCCGCGGCGCTCCCGGGCGGCGAGCCCGAAGCCGACGTTGGCTTCAACGGTCAAGTGCGGGAACAGGCTGCCCTCTTGCGGGACGTAGCCGATCCGGCGCCGTTCCGGCGGAGTGTGGACGCCCGGGCCATCGACCAGGACGTCGCCGATCTTGATCGTGCCGGCGTCGGCGCGGTCGAAGCCGGCCATCAGCCGCAGCAGGGTCGTCTTGCCGCTACCGGAGGGACCGAGAATCGCCGTCAGGGACCCGGCTGGCACCTCCAGGTCCACGCCGGCCAGAACGGGGTGGGTCCCGAAGGCCTTATGCAGGCCGGTAACCGCCACTTGCCGCATACCCTCATCCTCGCGCTTGAGCCGGGCGATTGAAGAATCGTCCCAGGACATAGCTTGGCACGGCCGCGACGATGATCATTACTAGGGCGAACGGCGCAGCCTGGCTGTAGGAGAGATTAGTCTCGTACGACCAGAACTGAGTGGCCAGCGTCTGCGCGCCGGTCGGGATCAGCAGCAGCGTGGCGGTGAGCTCGGTGACCACCGACAGGAAGACCAGGCAGAACGCGGCCACCAGGCCGGGCCCGGCGAGCCGGACCGTCACCCGGAACAGCACGGCGAGCTGGCGCTGGCCCAGTGACCTGGCTACTTCGTCGAGACTGGCCGGCGCCCTGGCCAGCGACGCTTTGACGCCGACCAGCGCCAGCGGGAAGAACATGATCGCGTAGCAGGCGATGAGCAGCATCGAGGTCCCGTCCCCGAATCCGGCCGCGTAGCGTTCGGTGAAGTAGGACAAGGCGAAGGCGAGGACCACCCCGGGCATGCCCAGGACCAGGTAGGTACTGCGCTCGAGTAGCTGCCGCACGCGCCCGTGGTGCCGGACGGCCAGCAGGGCTACCGGGAAGGCCAGGACGGTGGCCACCGCCGCCGCGGAGCCGCCGTAAAGCGCGGTGTGCCCGGCCGCGCTGAGCAGGGATACGTTGCTCCCGCCCGACAACTCCGGGGGAAGGCCGTCCGTCATCCAGTACACGGCCGCGCCGACGGGGACACCGAGCGCGAGCAGGGCCAGCGCCGTGAACAGGGCGAGTGCGGGCCAGCGCAGCCAGCCAAGTCGCTGGGGCGGGTTGACCCGCTGGGTCATCGGGCCGGACCGGCTGACCTGGCCCCGGCCCCGCAGCATGCCTTCCCCGGCCAGCACGAGCAGGCTCAGCACCACCAGGACCAGGGAGAGCGCGCACGAGGCGGCGAAGCTGTAGCTGTTGAACTCACTGTAGATCTCGGTCGTGAAGGTCTGGTAGCCCAGGATCTCGAAGGCACCGTACTCGGCCAGCAGAACGAGGGCGACGAGCAGGCAGCCGCCGAGGATGGCGCCCTTGGCCTGGCCGAGCGTGATCCTTATGAAGGTGCGCAGACGGCCGGAGCCCAGGCTCCTGGCGACCTCCTCCTGACCGGGGTCGGCGCCGCGCAGGCTGGCCGCCACCGGCAGGTACACCAGCGGATAGACGGCCAGGGTCATCACGATGACCGCCCCGCCGAAGCCGTGCGCCCAGGCCCACAGCGAGTGCCAGCCGAAACTCACCACGAAATCCGGGATCGCGAGCGGCACCACCACGAGCACGGCCCACACCCGGCGGCCCGGCAGGTCGGTCCGCTCCACGCACCACGCGGCCGCGGTCCCGATGACCGCGCACGCCACGGTGACCACGACGGTGAGCCTGATGGTGTTCCAGAGCAGCGACCAGGTCAGCGACCGGAAGATAAGGCTCCCCACCGCCGCGGTCCCGGCCCCCTGGGCCTCGATCAGCAGGAACACAAGCGGCAGCGCGAGAACGGCTGCCACCAGGGAACTGATCGTGAGCAGGGCGACGGGGCGGCGAGCGCGCCGCGGAACGATAACGTCTTTCTCCTCGCGGCGCTCAGCCAGCGTTCCCGCGGCCATCAGCGGTTCTCCTGCCTCGGGCGGCTCACAGCAGGCCTACCTGGCGAAGCAGGCCGATCGCCGCGGAGCCATCGCCGAGATCGGCGATCGTGATCGAATTGGGCTGAAGCTGATCAAACGGTGTCTCCGGCGCCGACGTCGTCACGCCGGACCCCAGCGGATACTCATAACTCTGCTCGTTGCCGGCCGCCCGGGCGATGATTTCCTCACCCTGCTTACTGACCAGGAAGGCGAGGAACTTCTGCGCCGCCGCCTGGTGCTTGCTCGACTTCAGCACCGCGGCACCGGAGACGTCGATCACGTATCCGGGGTCGTGCGGGGCGAAGTACGCGATCTGCGAGTGCATCCCCGACGCGCCGATCTCGGCCTTGAGCCGGTACCAGTAGTACTGGTTGATGACGCCGAAGGCCACCTGGCCCCGGTTCACCTCATCGGTGATCGTTTCGTTGTCGGGGACGATGTGGCTCGCGGCGTTCGACTTGATGCCCTCAAGCCAGGTGATCGCGGCCGCCTGGCCATAGGTCTTCAGCACCGAGGTGACGATCGGCTGAAAGTCGGTCTCCCCGGCAGCGAAGGCGAGCTTGCCCTTGTATTTCGGGTTGGCGAGCTGCATCACGCTGGCCGGAAGCTGGCTCTTGGCGATCAGCGACGGGTTGTAGATGAGCATGCTGACCCGGGCCGAAACCCCCACCCAGTCCCCCTGAGGGGAGTTGTACTTGGCGGTGGCGGCGGCCAGCGTGGCCGGGTTCACCTTGGACAGCCAGCCCTTTTCCTGCAGGAACTCAAGCGCCGGCGAGTTCTCCGTGTAGAAGACATCAGCCGGCGAATGCGACCCCTGCACCGCGATCAGGTTGGCGAGCGTGTCCTCGTCGTCATTGCGGACGTTGACGGTAATGCCGGTCTGCTTCTCGAACGCGGTCACCAGCCCGTCGGTGGTCTGCTCGTGCTGGCCGCTGTAGAGGGTGATCGACTGCGCGGAGGGATCCGACCCTGAGGAACTGCAGCCGGTGAGCGTCCCGGCCGCCAGCGACCCGCAGGCAATGGCGACCGCGACCGCGGCCTGCCATCGTCTCATGAGGCCGCAGCTGGGCCTCATGAGGCCGCACCTGAGCAGATCGAGCTGAGTGTCCAGGCCGCCCCGGGATCCGCTGTCGTTCGGTTCGTCATTTATCCTTCCTCGTGGTCGTCGCCACATGACATGACTCAGCCGGAGACAGCTTAGCTTAGGCTAACCTAACAAGCTCCGCCAGTACCATGATGAGACTGTTGAGCAAGCTGCGGCGGCATATCTGGCAAACGTCGCAATGGAGAAACGTATGAGCGAGATGACGCAGCAGCCGGTGGTCCAGCTCAAGGACGGGGCCGTCCGCGGCAAGGTCGACGCCGGTACGGCTGCGTTTCTCGGCATTCCCTACGCGGCTCCTCCGTTCGGCGCGAACCGGATGCGGCCACCTCAGCCCGTCCAGGCCTGGGACGGCGAACGTGACGCGACCATGTTCGGGCCGACCGTGCCCAAGGGCGATTACCCGCCGCAATATGCCCTGTTGTTCCCCGAGGTGGTGATCCCGGGCGAGGACTGCCTGAACCTCAACGTGTGGACGCCCGACCCGAACGCCGCCGGGCTTCCCGTGCTCGTCTGGATCCACGGCGGCTCGTTCATGAACGGGTCATCATCGGTCGCCGAGTACAACGGCGCGGCGTTCGCCCGCGACGGCGTCGTCTGCGTGACCATCAACTACCGGCTGGCCGCCGAGGGCTTCCTGTTCCTCGATGACGGCACCGCGAACCTCGGCCTGCTCGATCAGCTGGCCGCCCTGCGCTGGGTGCAGGGCAACATCTCCGCGTTCGGCGGCGATCCGGCCCGGGTCACCGTCGCGGGCGAGTCGGCCGGGGCCATGAGCGTGACGACGCTGCTGTCGATGCCGCTCGCCGGGGGCTTGTTCGCGCAGGCCATCGCGGAAAGCGGGGCCGCGGCGCACACGTTGACCCGGGATCAGGCCGCGTTGGTGGCCGGCTACCTCGCGGCCGCGCTCGGCGTGCCCGCGGACCGCCACTCAATCAAGGCCGTTCCGCTCGCCACGCTCGTGCAGACCGCGTCGGACCTGGTGGTGGAGGTGCAGACCAACCCAGATCCGGCCAAGTGGGGCCCGCTCGCGCTGAGCTTGCTGCCGTTCGCGCCGGCCGTCGACGGTTCGGTTCTTCCGGTGGCGCCGATCACAGCGCTGGCCGCGGGCCGGGGCGGCGGCGTCCCGCTGATGATCGGTTCGAACCGCGACGAGGCCCGACTGTTCCTGGTCGCGGCGGCCACCATCGACCTGATCGACGACGCGACGCTCGCCGCCGTCGCGGGCGCGTACGGGCTGTCGCAGGACGACCTCGCCGTCTACCGGGGCAACCGGCCGGACGCCAGCCCTGGCGACCTCCTGGCCGCCGTGATCAGCGACTGGTTCTTCCGCATCCCGGCCATCCGGGTGGCAGAAGCGCGAGCCGCATCGGGAGCTCCCGGCACCTGGATGTACCGTTTCGACTACCCGGAGCCGCAGGACAACCATCGCCTCGGAGCGTGCCACGGCGCCGAGATCCCGTTCGTGTTCGACACCGTTACCCTCGATGAGCTGCGCCCCCGTCTGGGCGAGGCGCCCGCGCAGGCCGTGGCGGACCAGGTCCACCAGGTGTGGGTCAACTTCATTACCCGGGGTGACCCGGGCTGGGCGCCCTACGACACCGCCAGCCGGACTACCACCCTGCTCGGCGAGGCCACCGGCGCCGCCGACGACCCGGCCGGCGACGAGCGCGCCCGCTGGGACGGCATCCGCTGACCCGAAAAGTAATGAGATAGCGTCGGAAAGGTGAGCGCTACGGGAGAGTTTGTTCGCGATACCAAGTACCTGAACGGCCGGATCACGGCGGACGGGCGGGACGGCAGCTTCCCGGTGGAGGCCGGGCGGTACCGGCTGGTGGTGGCCCGGGCCTGTCCGTGGGCGAACCGCACGATGATCGTGCGGCGGCTGCTCGGGCTTGAGCCCGTGCTGTCCATGGGCATCTGCGGGCCCGAGCATGACTGGCGGAGCTGGACGTTCGACCTTGACCCCGGCGAAGTGGACCCGGTGCTTGGCATCCACTTCCTGCGGGAGGCCTTCGAGAAGGCAGTACCCGGTTACGACCGGGGCGTCACCGTCCCGGCCATCGTGGAGATTGGCTCGGGCGCGGTGGTGACCGCCGACTTCCGGCAGATCACCCTGGACCTGGAGCACGAGTGGACGGCGCACCACCGGCCCGGCGCACCCGACCTGTATCCGGAGAAGCTACGCGACGAGATCGAGGAGGTCAGCGACCTCGTCTACGAAGACCTGAACAATGGCGTGTACCGATGCGGGTTCGCGACCACGCAGGCAGCCTACGAGGAGGCCTACGGCACGCTGTTCGCCCGGCTTGACTGGCTGTCCGAGCGGCTCGCCACCCGGCGCTACCTGGCGGGCGACACGATCACCGAAGCGGACATCCGGCTCTGGCCCACGTTGGCCAGGTTCGACGCCGTCTATCACGGCCACTTCAAGTGCAACCGGAGCAAGCTGTCCGAGATGCCGGTGCTCTGGGCCTACGCCCGGGACCTGTACCAGACGCCGGGCTTCGGCGACACGATCAACTTCGCCCAGACCAAACAGCATTACTACCGGGTGCACACCAACGTGAACCCGTCCCAGATCGTCCCGGCCGGACCCGATCTGGCGAACTGGCTTGAACCGCACCGGCGCACCGAACTCGGCGGTCGGCCGTTCGGCGAAGGAACGCCGCCAGGTCCGCCGCCAGCCGCGGAACGGGTGACGGACGGACCTGGCGGTTAGGCCTGACCGGGAAGGGTCTACTCGCGGAGCCGGCCGAGTTCGGCGTTCGCCCGCCGCTGCCGGGACTCGGCCCGGTAGGACAGCCGTCTCGCCTCGGCGAGCCGCTGACGGGCGTCAGCGAGTTCGGCTTCCAGCCGCCGGACGGTGTCTTCCAGGTCCTGCTCGGCCAGGTCGGCGGATTTGGCGGCCCGATCGGCTTCAGCCACGGCCCGTTCGGCCATCTGGATCTTCTCCTGGCGACGGCGGTCACGCTCCGCCGCGGCCTCCGCCGGCGCGGGGGTCGGGGGCTGGGAGGGCTTTGGGGTTCGAGGGCTTGCCGGGGCGGTGGGGGTCTTCCGGGCGGACGGGGACGGGGGGCCTGCGGGGAACGGGGTCATTGGGTCCAGGCCGAAGCCGGCGTAGTGCGCGGCGCGGACCAGGGTGCCCAGGTTCGCGGCCACCTCGGGATCGGCGATCGCGGCGTCGAGGGTGCCGGTCACCTCCTCGCGCAGCGCCGCCGGCGGTGCGGGCAGGTCCGACACCTGCAGGGCCTGCCGGGTAAGCTCGTCGACCAGGCGGCCACGGGCCGCGGTCAGCTCGCGGATCCTGGTGCCGTCGGCGGATCCCG
>Ga0302178_10001740_pt1 | contig 17960 bp, 15 predicted proteins | sample I_Palsa_E1_3_FD_198790 | JGI IMG/M metagenome (GOLD analysis project Ga0302178, IMG submission 198790) | Peat permafrost microbial communities from Stordalen Mire near Abisko, Sweden - I_Palsa_E1_3 | ecosystem: Environmental > Terrestrial > Soil > Palsa > Peat permafrost | place: Sweden... | reverse complement strand
TTGATTGCCGGTCGGACGTACCGCCATCGTGAAAATCGCTCAAAACCACGTAGCCCAGGTCGAAAACCGCACAAGGCCATGAGTCAGAAAAATTGCTGAAATGTCTTAACTTGGGTGGATTGCCTGGTCCGGGCCTTCGGCAATGACGCCGGGAGGGAACACCAGCGCCAACCATATACTCGGCTCGGCGCCGCAATAGACCGGCGCACCTAAGCCGATTAATAATGCAGAGACGGCACGCAGGCAGGAGATTCGCAAGCGCCACGCGGATTGCGCGGCGCCGGACAGCCCTCGATCGATACGGAATCCGGCTCGAGCAATCCAGACGCCGTATGCCAAGACGCAGACAAAGACCGCCATCGACCTCAAACAGATGCGCGCGATAAGCTGATCTGAGATGGACATAACGGCCTCCACGAGGCGTTGTTGACTCCATTTTAGAGATAATGCACCTAAAACCAAGCAAGCCAATGCGGGATTAACCCGTAGTTATCCCTCGGCTTCCATCACCAACAATTGCGCACCGTCGCTCACCTGGTCGCCCACGGCGAACATGATTTCCGCCACGATCCCGGCAGCAGGCGCTTCGATGGTATGTTCCATTTTCATGGCTTCCATCACCAGTAACGGCGTGCCTTTGTCGACCTTGGAGCCGGGCGCAACCAGTACCGCAATCACCTTGCCCGGCATGGGCGCTGTCAAACGGCCCGTGCCATGCTCCTCGGTCGCATGGGCCAGTACTGTGTCGCGCTCAAAACTGAGCGCCTGGCCGCGGCAGAATACATGGAACACATCGCCGTCGATAAACACCCGGCCGGCGACCCGCGTGTTGTCGACCGTAATACTGTATTCGTGTGCGGCGTGACCGCGCGCCCAGCTAAAACGATGGCGCGTGCCGGCCAGTTCCAGCGTGTTGTGCCCGCCATCGCGCTCAAACACGACTTCGACCAAGGTTGCATCGGCGCCTTCATAAGCGGCGCCACGCCAGGATAAAACCTGCCGGTAACCGGCATTCAAACGCCAGTGGTGCAGTGCGCCCCACGGCGAGCGGTCCGCGGTATCGGCTTCTTCCTCGGCCAATTGCGCCGCGCAGGCCAGCGCCAGCGCGTCGCGCGTCGATTGGGTCGAAGCGGCAAACAAGGTGTCGTGATTGCGTTCGATCAAGCCGGTATCCAGGTCGGCAGCCATAAACGGCACGCTGCCGGCAATCCGCTGCAAAAATTCGACATTGGTGCTCGGGCCGACAATCTCAAATTCGCCCAAGGCACTCGCCAGGCGGGCCAGGGCTTCGCTACGATCGGCGCCGTGTACGATCAGCTTGGCGATCATTGGATCATAGAACGGTGTAATCGTGTCGCCGGGCCGCACCCCGCTATCGATACGCACCGCCGCGCGCGCGCCATCGCCCACTTTGAATTCCACCGCGGCCGGCAATTGCAGATGTTTCAGCGTGCCGGTCGACGGCAGAAAACCGCGCGCCGGATTTTCTGCGTAAATGCGCGCCTCGATCGCATGGCCGGTCACGCTCAACTGATGTTGCAACAACGGCAGCGCTTCGCCTGCGGCCACCCGCAATTGCCACTCAACCAGATCCAGACCGGTGATCATTTCGGTCACCGGATGCTCGACTTGCAAGCGGGTATTCATTTCCATAAAGTAGAACTGACCGTCCGGCGTCATGATGAATTCGACCGTGCCGGCGCCTACATAGTTGACCGCCCGCGCCGCGGCCACCGCCGCTTCGCCCATTTGCTTGCGCACCGTGTCGCTCAAGCCCGGAGCCGGGGCTTCTTCGAGCACTTTTTGATGGCGCCGCTGCACCGAGCAATCGCGGTCGAACAAGTAAACTGTGTTGCCGGCCTTATCGGCAAACACCTGGACCTCGACATGGCGCGGGCGGATCAGATATTTCTCGATCAGCACCCGGTCATTGCCGAAGCTGCTGGCGGCCTCGCGCTTGCATGAAACCAGGGCAGCGGCAAAATCGGCACTCTGTTCCACCACCCGCATACCCTTGCCGCCACCGCCCGCGCTCGCCTTCAGCAACACCGGATAGCCGATCGCATCAGCTTCGCGTTGCAATAAATCGGCGTTCTGGTCATCGCCGTGGTAACCGGGCACCAAAGGCACCGCGGCACTGTGCATCAGCGCCTTGGCGGCAGCCTTGGACCCCATCGCGGCAATCGCCTCGACCGGCGGGCCGATAAATTCGATGCCGTGCGCGGCGCACGCTTGGGCAAATGCCTCGTTTTCCGACAGGAAACCGTAACCGGGGTGAATCGCCTGGGCACCGGTCGCGCGCGCGGCTTCGACGATACGCTCAAGCCGCAAATAACTATCGGCTGCGGCCGCGCCGCCGATATGCACGGCTTCATCGCACAAAGCGACATGTTTGGCGTCGGCATCGGCGTCCGAAAACACCGCAACGCTGCGGATACCCAAGCGCTTGCAAGTGGCGGCGACGCGGCAGGCGATTTCGCCGCGATTGGCAATCAGGATCTTTTTGAACATAACAGGTTTCCAGTGAGTCTCTCTCGGACTACGCTTCTCGGACCACGCATTCGGCAGCGGGGGCATAGGACCGGCCGCAGCCGGTCTCCACAAACATCGGCCGGCCGTCTCTTACATCCTGAACACACCGAAGCGGGTCTCGGCTATCGGTGCATTGGCCGCGGCCGACAAGCCCAAGCCCAGTACATGCCGGGTTTGCGCCGGATCGATCACGCCGTCGTCCCATAAGCGGGCGCTCGCGTAATACGGATGGCCTTGCAACTCATATTGATCGCGGATCGGCGCTTTAAAAGCTTCTTCTTCTTCAGCGCTCCAGCTCTGCCCTTTGGCTTCAACACCGTCGCGGCGTATCGTGGCCAGCACCGATGCGGCCTGCTCGCCGCCCATCACCGAGATACGGGCATTGGGCCACATCCACAGAAAACGCGGCGAATAAGCCCGACCGCACATGCCGTAGTTGCCGGCGCCGAATGAGCCACCGATGATCACTGTAAATTTCGGCACCTTGGCCGTCGCCACCGCCGTCACCATCTTGGCGCCATTGCGCGCAATGCCTTCGTTTTCGTATTTGCGCCCGACCATAAAGCCGGTAATGTTCTGCAAGAACACCAGCGGAATCTTACGCTGGCAGCATAGCTCGATAAAGTGCGCGCCTTTAAGCGCCGACTCGGAAAACAAAATGCCGTTGTTGGCGATAATCCCGACCGGATAGCCCCAGATATGCGCAAAACCGCAAACCAGCGTGGTGCCGTAGCGCGCCTTGAATTCGTCGAAGTCGGAATCGTCGACCACGCGCGCGATGATCTCGCGGATATCGAATGGCTTGCGCGTATCGGTCGGAATCACGCCATAGATGCTTTGCGCTTCGTAGCGCGGCGGCCGGGCTTCGCGCGGTGGCGGCGTCGGCTTGCTACGGTTCAGATTGCCGACGATGGTACGGGCAATCAGCAAGGCATGGGCATCGTTTTGCGCTAGATGATCGACCACGCCCGATAAGCGGGTGTGCACATCGCCGCCGCCCAAGTCTTCGGCGCTGACAATTTCGCCGGTTGCGGCTTTGACCAAGGGCGGTCCGCCCAGAAAAATCGTGCCCTGGTCCTTGACGATAATCGACTCGTCACTCATGGCCGGCACATAGGCGCCGCCCGCAGTGCACGAACCCATCACTACCGCGATCTGCGGAATGCCGTCGGCGGACAAATTGGCCTGATTGAAGAAGATCCGGCCGAAGTGGTCACGATCTGGAAACACTTCATCTTGGTTGGGCAGATTCGCGCCGCCGGAATCGACCAGATAAACGCAAGGCAGGCGGTTTTCCGCCGCAATCTCTTGCGCGCGCACATGCTTTTTGACCGTCACCGGATAGTAGGTGCCGCCTTTGACGGTGGCGTCGTTGCAGACGATCACACATTCGACCCCGGCGATCCGCCCTATACCCGTGATCACGCCAGCGCCTGGCGCGTCGTCGTTATACATGCCGTACGCAGCGAGTTGCGAAAACTCCAGGAAAGGCGTACCTGGGTCGAGTAGTTCGTTAACACGGTCACGCGGTAACAGCTTGCCGCGTGACAGATGTTTCTCACGCGCTTTGGCGCCGCCCCCTTCCGCGAGCTTGGCCACTTTGGCCTTCAGGTCGGCGACAATCGCTTCCATCGCGGCCGTGTTGGCCCGGAAGTCTTCAGAACGGGGATTCAGCTTGGATTCGATAACCGGCATATCAGGTTCCTGGAACGCTAAGGTTGAGGTCGCTAAGGTTGCGCTCGGAGCGCTAAGGGCTTATGCCGGCTTATACCGTTTCGGCAAACAGTTCGCGACCGATCAGCATGCGACGGATTTCGCTGGTTCCCGCACCGATCTCATACAGCTTGGCGTCGCGCCACAAGCGGCCCACCGGGTATTCATTGATATAGCCGTTGCCGCCCAGAATCTGGATCGCTTCGCCCGCCATCCAGGTCGCTTTTTCAGCGGTGTACAAAATCACCCCGGCGCAATCCTTGCGCATCTGGCGCAGGTGCGCGGCGCCTAACGCATCGAGCTGCGTGCCGACCGCATAGGTGTAGGCACGACACGCTTGCAAGGTGGTGTACATATCGGCGACCTTGCCTTGGATCAGTTGGAATTCGCCGATCGCCTGGCCGAACTGCTTGCGGTCGTGGATATACGGCACGACCGCATCCATGCACGCCACCATAATGCCGACCGGTCCGCCCGCCAGCACCGCGCGTTCGTAGTCCAGCCCACTCATCAGTACCTTCACGCCGCCGTTTAGCTGACCCAGGATGTTTTCTTCCGGCACTTCGACGTTATTGAATACCAACTCGCCCGTGTGCGAACCGCGCATCCCCAGCTTGTCGAGCTTTTGCGCCACCGAGAAGCCTGCCATACCCTTTTCGACCAGGAAGGCCGTCATGCCGCGCGCGCCGGCTTCAAGATCGGTCTTGGCGTACACCACCAGCGTGTCGCAGTCCGGGCCATTGGTAATCCACATCTTGCTGCCGTTTAACACATAGTAGTCGCCCTTCTTGTCGGCCCGCAGCTTCATGCTGACCACGTCGGAACCGGCATTCGGCTCGCTCATCGCCAGCGCCCCGATATGCTCGCCCGACACCAGCTTGGGCAGATATTTGCGCTTTTGCGCTTCCGTGCCATTGCGGTGAATCTGGTTCACGCACAAATTCGAGTGCGCACCATACGATAAACCGACCGAAGCCGAGGCGCGCGAAATTTCTTCCATGGCGATCATATGCGCCAGATAGCCCATATTCGCACCGCCATACTCCTCCGAGACCGTCATGCCCAGCACGCCCAGATCGCCGAACTTCTTCCACAGGTCCATCGGGAACTGGTCGTTGCGGTCGATCTCCCCGGCTCGCGGGGCAATTTCTTTTTGGGCAAAGTGCGAAATCGTTTCGCGCAGCATTTCGATATCTTCGCCCAGCGGGAATTTCAGGCCTGGAATGTCTATCATCATGGTCTCCTTGGAATGCTTGGAATTATGCGCTTCACGGGCCGGGGATCAAGCCGGCCGTAGAATATGAGCAACACTCATATACTCTGTAGCGCTGCCTGCGTACAGGATTTTGCTTCTACTTTACGTAAACGTCAAACACTTTGTGAGTCAGACTCAATAGTCATCGTAGCCAAGCCGTGCTACGCTGACGAATACTCGATCCCCAATAAAAATACGTCCACAGCGCACCCGAGACGACCATCATGTCGACGCCCCCCGCCGAAAAAACCACCACGCGCCGCCAGCCCAATAGCGCTAAATCTCAGCAACGCGTCCGCGATATATTGCGTGTCGGACGTGAAGTTCTGGCGGAGAAAGGCTATGAGCGCGCCACCACCACCGAAATTGCCCAGCGCCTGGCGATTTCGGAAGCAACCGTATTTAGCTATTTCTCCAGTAAACGTGAATTATGCGTGCTGATTATTAGCGACTGGTATGACGAAATCATCGCCGAAGTCGAAGCCAAGCTACCGCGGTATGCCAGTGTCCGAGAGCAATTCGAATTTATCGTGATCAACCATTTGCGCTTGTTCTTGCACAACGGTACGGGGTTATGTGCACTCGTGTTGTCGGAAGGCCGCACACAAAGCCAGGAATTCGGCGACACACTGATCAAGTTGCAGCGGCGCTATACCTCGCCGTTGATGGAGGTACTGGCGCGCGGTCAGGAAACCGGTCTGATTCGGGCGGATCTGCCCTTGCGGATACTGCGTTCGATGGTCTTCGGGCCCATGGAGCATGTGCTCTGGGATGCCGTTCTGGCTGAACATCCCTACGATATCGAAACCACCGCGCGGCAATTGAGCGAACTGCTATGGTCCGCCTTGACGCCGGCCGATGTCGATGTGGCGGCGCTGATGCAATTTCGTTATGAGGTAGACCAGGCGAGCCGCAAACTCGAGGCACAGGACAAGATTGAACTCACTCCACCAGGGTATGTCCCAAAGAAGCGAGCATAGCTATCGTGCCCCGCCCGACGCAAGCCTGCGTTAAGCTAGGGCCTGGTTAAAGGTTCGCGCCTGCTGACGGAAATACACCAGCGGGCAATGTCAGTTGATCGACTCTCAAGGAGCTTGTTTGCCTTATTCCCAAGCAGCCATCACGACCACCGATCGCCGCATCGAAGACTATGCGATGATCGGCGATTGCCATAGCGCCGCCTTAAGCTGTAACAACGGCTCAATCGACTGGCTGTGTTGGCCGCGCTTCGATTCACCGGCCTGCTTTGCCGCCATGCTCGGCACGCCCGAAAACGGCCGTTGGCTGATTGCCCCGACCGACGCCGAGGTCAGCGTGCACCGCCGCTACCGGGCCGGCACGCTGATCCTCGAAACCCAGTTCGAAACCACCACAGGCAGCGTGGTCGTGACCGATTACATGCCCATGCGGGGCGACGCACCGCGTTTGATGCGTACCGTGAAAGGCTTTAGCGGCACGGTCGAGATGCACCTGGAGCTGGTGCTGCGGTTCGACTACGGCGTTTCCGTACCGTGGGCCACCCAGCTACCGGCGGATGAAGGCGAAGGGATGAGTTTTATTGTCGGGCCGAACCGGGTCGTACTGCGCTCGCCGATCCCCGTCCATGGTGAGCATCGGAAAACCGTGACCACCTTCACCATAGAAGCGGGTCAAAGCTTAAGTTTTGAATTGAGTTACAGCGAATCGCACCTGCCCATGCCCGCGCGCGTCGACGCCTCCGAGGCCTTAGCGTTACTCGAACCGCGTTGGCGTGCCTGGTCTTCGCGCTGCCACAATGCCGGCAAATGGTCCCACGCCGTAGAACGCTCGGTGATCGTGCTCAAAGCACTGATTTACGAACCCACCGGCGGCATTGTCGCCGCACCCACCACCTCCCTGCCCGAAAGCCTGGGCGGCACGCGCAATTGGGATTACCGTTTCTGCTGGCTACGCGACGCGACCTTGACGCTCACCGCCTTGATGCTGGCCGGCTTCTATGCCGAAGCACGCGCCTGGCGCTCCTGGCTGGTACGCGCCATTGCCGGTGACGCGTCGCAGTTGCAGATCATGTATGGCATTAGCGGCGAGCGCCAACTGGACGAGCGGGAAATCGACGCCCTCTCCGGCTTCGCTCATTCGAAACCAGTCAGGGTCGGCAATCAAGCCTCCAGCCAGCTGCAGCTCGATGTTTATGGCGAACTGATGGACGCGCTCTATCAATGCCGCAAAATGGCCTTACCCAACGATCAATCGGAAGATTTCGGCAGCGACGATTCGATTTGGCATTTGCAATGCGCCATGCTGGCCCATCTGGAAACCGTCTGGCAGCATCCCGATGAAGGCATTTGGGAGGTCCGCGGCGGGCGGCAGCATTTCACCTATTCAAAAGTGATGGCCTGGGTCGCCTTCGACCGGGCGGTGAAGTCGGTCGAACAGTTTGCGCTCGAAGGCCCGGTCGAGCATTGGCGCTACGTGCGCGATACGATACACCATCAGGTCTGCGAGCGCGGCTTCCATCCGCAGCGCAATAGTTTTGTGCAAAGCTATAGCTCAGACTCGCTGGACGCGAGCCTGTTGCACATTCCCTTGGTCGGTTTCCTGCCCGCTGACGATCCGCGCGTGATCGCCACGGTTGCCGCGATCGAGCGCGAGTTGGTGGTCGACGGCTTCGTGATGCGTTATCTCAGTCACGAAGTCCGGGACGGTCTGCCCGGCGGCGAAGGGGCTTTTCTTGCCTGCAGCTTTTGGCTGGCCGACAATCTGGCCTTGCAAGGGCGTTTGAAAGAGGCCAATCACCTGTTTGAGCGCTTATTGGCCGTGTCCAACGATGTCGGCTTGCTGGCCGAGGAATTCGACCCGGTGGCCGGGCAACAACTGGGTAATTTCCCTCAGGCGTTTTCGCATGTGGCCTTGATTCATACCGCGTTTAACCTGCTGCGCGCGCACCAATCGCAACCGATGCCGGCCGAAATGCGCATGGAATAAACGCGCAGTGGCGCTTCCCGTGCCGGCAGCCACCGAACCCGCGGGTGTGGCTGCAGGCCGGGCCGCTCCCACGCTTTCCACCCTGTGGGAAGTCCCCGTGAGTTTTAGCGGATTGCACCCCGCGGAGATCTGACGTACAGGGCAGACCGGGTGCGCCGATTAGTCCGCCGTGATTAGTCCGCGCTATCGAGCCAGGGAATTTCGACGTCCGTAATAAAAGCCACCACCGCCAGCGGACCATCCTCAAAACGGCCGATCTTGCCGTCAGCCCGCTGCCAAGTCACACGAAACATGGGGCTGGCCTGGTCGGCCAGCACCCAGATCGAGCGCACTTCGTCGGGGTCGGTCTCGGCGACCGGGCCGTCCAGCGAGAGGCGCGCGCACTGCGGCCAAACGCCATCGACGGGCTCGCCGAATTTATCGGCGCCCACCACATCAAAAAATGCCTCAATGCCTATCGTGGCGGCCGCTTCCACATTCATTTTGCCGACGCTTTGCAGCAAAGCGGTGGCCCGCGCAAAATCGGCATGACGGATTGCCAGAGCACCGCGCGTCAGCGCCTGTTCGAGCTTGGGATTGGTTTTGTTGCGGCTCACGTCGAATCCTAAAGTGAATTAAGGCATCTATTGTACCGATCTCGCCAGCCGTTGGTATGATCGGATGAACTCTCCCCCACTCAACGTCGTGTGACGCAGTAGCGGGGGTTCGCGGATCACAGACTTTGACTCTTAAAAACACCCATGACTGCTACCTCACCCGCCATCGCACCAATCAGCCATATCCACAGCTACCACGCCCATATTTACTTTAACGATAGCGTAGAACGCGAACGCGCCGCCGCCGTGCGCGAGCAAATCGCCGAACGTTTCACGGTACAACTGGGTCGCTGGCGCGACACACCGGTAGGCCCGCATACCCAGCCCATGTATCAAGTCGCCTTCGACATTGTGCTATTCCCGTCCTTGCTGCCTTGGCTGATGCTTAATCGCCAGGGCCTGACCATTCTCGTGCACCCGAACACCGACAATCCGCGCCGCGACCACGCGACGCATGCGCTGTGGCTGGGTCAGGTGCTGGATTTGAATACCGCCATGCTGTCCGAATCGATCGCCGACGACCCGTTAGAGGCGGTTGTGCCGAATACCGCGCCCAGCGTCAAGGCTTAGTTTCAGTGGCGTTCATCGGGCAGCGCATGATCCATTCCCCTACGCTTGAATATTTTCAACGGTCTAACTCGGAATCCGGCATGTTACCGGACTTTGCACGTCGTATATCGCCGATACGACGGCTTTCCGTCCGGCCAGAAATCGGCAGCGCGGCGCCACTCCGGCGAGCAGACGTCGATTCCACCGGATTGGTCATGTATGGGCTGAAATTACGCAACCATTCGGACGTTGTTTTGCCTCGATTATGTGCACAGGACTTTGTGCTTCAGGCCTTCCTCGCCGGCGTGCCTTCGACATTGGGCAGCAGCACAGTCAGAATGCCGAGCAGCGGCAGGAACGAGCAGACCTTGTACACGTATTCGATGCTTGTTGCATCGGCGAGCTGGCCGAGCACCGCCGCGCCGATACCGCCAAGCCCGAAGGCAACGCCGAAAAAAAGCCCCGCGACCATCCCGACCTTGCCTGGAATCATCTCCTGGGCATACACCAGGATTGCCGAGAACGCCGATGCCAGCACGACACCGATCACGACTGTCAGCACCACCATGGCGACGAGCGCCGCCACCGAGAACCATGCAATGCTGCGCTGGCCGTGCGGAATCACGACCAGCGCGGCGAGCAGCGGCCCCAACGCCGTGCCCACATTGCCACCCACCTGAAACAGCGACTGCGCGAGACCGTGACGCCCGCCGGAAGCCATCCGCGCGACCCGCGACGACTCGGGATGAAACACCGATGAGCCGCAGCCGACTAGCGCGGCAGCAAGCAGCAATACGCCGAAATTTGGCGCAACTGACATCAGCAGCACCCCGGCAAGTGAGAAGGTCATGCCCACGGGCAGTGAATAGGGCTTTGGGTTCTTATCGGTGTAGATGCCAATGAGCGGCTGCAGCATTGACGCCGTGATTTGATAGGTCAGCGTAATCAGGCCAATCTGGGCGAAGGACAAGGAAAAATTGCTCTTCAGCATCCGGCTGTGCCAGCAGCTCATCAACGAAGGCGGCTTCCGTCCGTGAACGCGCGCAGTACAACATCTCGACCGATTTTCCCAGACCACGCAAGTGGCCCAACATGCAGGAAATCGGCGTGACACCAATGCCACCCGCAATAAGTACCGAATGTGCCGCTGTTTCGTCGACCGGGAAATTGTTGCGCGGCGCGGAGACCGAGATGCTCGTTCCGACACGCAATTGCTCGTGTACATAGCGCGAGGCGCCGCGGCTGTTGCGGTCATTCAGAATGCCGACGACGTAACGATGACGCTCATTCGGCGAATTCAACAGCGAGTAGCTGCGCGACCGTCCGTTGCCCAAATGCAGATCGATGTGCGAGCCCGCTTCGAAAGCGGGTAACTCGCCGCTGGTCGACGACATCAATTCGAGGCTCACGATGTGTTCCGCTTCAAAGCGCATCGCATGCACACGTACAGGAATGAGATTGTTATTATCCATTTCGCCTCACTAGTATCAAATTTGCACAACTGAGGTAGTGGCCCTTCCGGAACGACAATGCCTTTTATAGCGTCATTCGCCAAAACGCGAATTTGGTGCACGTTCAGCGCATAGCTCAACGCTTTATCCAGGCCGATCGCATTCGCTACGGCTGACATTTGCGGCGTGGGATCCAACTTGAGTGGCTCGAATAATCGCGGAACGCCACCACTCAGGGCGTTATAAGATTTTGGCTGCAAAAATGGACGGGGCGGTAACGCATCCAATCGCCACGACATGTCTTTGAAAGACATTTGATAGGCCGTAAATCGTCTGTAACGCTGCTTTCCGTCGACATAGGCGTCCACCGGCAAGTCATCGAACGTGGCCTGTGCATCAGGTGTAAGTGCTGGTATATCGATAAGCCAATATCCGCGTTCGTTATGCAACATCGCTCACTCCGTCCATGATAGTTTGATTTGCCACTGACGCACGCCAAGCGTGCTTTAAGATCGTTGACGATTAGGTACCCGTCAGAAAGGTTTGTCGCCCATGATGCCGGCGCGTTCCATCTTGCGATGACAAGGCGGGTAGTCCATCACGGCGTAATGCTGCGTGCTGCGGTTGTCCCAGATCGCAACGCTATACTGGTGCCAGCGCCATCGCACCTGGTACTCCGGGTTGAAGGCCTGGCTGATCAAATATTGCAGCAGATCGCTGCCGTCCCGGTTGTAGTCTTGACCAAACCGCACGCGCTCCTTGGCGTGGTAGTTCACGAAGTGCGTGGTGAACGCGTTCACGAACAAAATCTTCTCGTCGGTCTCTGGATGAGTGCGCACCACTGGATGTTCGGCATCCGGATATTCTTTCTTCATCGCCAGTCGCTTTTCCCGCGGCATGGCAGCAGCGAAGGAAGCATTGAAGCTGTGGCTCGCGATCAAGTCTGCGATTTCTTTCTTGATGTCCTCCGGCAGCTTTTCGTAGGCCAGCGCCATATTGGCCCACATGGTGTCACCGCCGACCGGTGGGCACTCGATGCAACGCAGGACGCAACCCAAGGCAGGCGTTTCGCGCCAGGTGCCGTCACAGTGCCAGGCGTTCTCGTAACGGTCCATCGGGCTGTCGGGATTCTTGTAGATCTGCACCAAACCCGGCGCATCGGGATGACTCGGCGCCATCGGGTGCGTCTCAAGCTGGCCTATGCGCTGAGCGAAGGCCATGTGGTCCAGTCGCGAAAGCTTGTCGATGCTCTGATCGCGCAGGAACAACACCTTGTGCTGCAAGAGCGCGGCGTAGATCTCCTGGAACAGATCATCGTCTCGCACGGCATCTCCCAGACGCACATCCAGCAGTTCGGCGCCAATGCTGCAGGTCAGTTGTTCGATTCGCATATCGTATCCTCTGGTTTTTTTACTGTCTCCGCGTCATGGCGGCGAATGGAAATATAGCAAGCACACTGAACATACATTCCCCTTTGCGCGTCAACTTTTTCTCCGTTCACGCCATGGACACCTAGGGAAAACAATAGGCAATCGGAATGCTTATTCCTGTGTGCGACGCATTGTTTTCTCTGGTCACGCCCCGTACACTTTCCGGTCATTTAGCACGATCGTTAGAATAAAAAGGATAGGCGATGGAAACGATGGTTCGCGCAACTATGTTGACTGGATATTTCCAGGTCGCGCGGCGGCACGGCCTGAATCCGCTCGACCTGTTGCGCGAGGTCGGACTCGATGCCGGTTTGCTGGTCCATCCCGAACAACGTATGTCGGCCTTAGCTGGGTGCAAGCTATTGGAAATCTCGGCCGATCGCTCGGATTGCGTAACCTTTGCACTGGAGATGGCGGCGCTTCGCCAAGCGCAAGACCTCGGCGCCGTCGGCCTGATACTCGCGCACCGGCGCACCCTGCGCGATACCTTGCGGACAGCGGTGCAGTATCGCCATCTGCTCAACGATGCGCTCGGCATCTATCTCGAAAGTGGCGGCAACATGGAAGCCATACGGGTGGAAGTGATTTCCGGCGCGCCCACGCAAATCCGGCAGGCCACCGAACTGGCTCTTGGCGTAGTCGCGCGCATCGGTGGCGCACTGCTTGGACCACATTGGCAACCGCATAGCGTCAACTTCGCACATGCCGCGCCGGCCGATACGCGGTTGCACTGCCGGTTCTTTGGCTGCCCTGTTCAGTTCGACAGCGACTTCAATGGCATCATCTGCCCGGCGAATGTTTTGGATTTGCCCAATCCAGCCGCCGACCCGGACATGGTGCGCTACGCGGAAAGTCTGGTGATGCCGCTCAATAGTGCAAGCCCGGTGTCGATCGTGCTTGAAGTGAGCAAGATGCTTTATTTACTTTTGCCGCTCGGGCAAGCTTCGTTGCCGGACGTGGCGCGCGCGCTGCATTTGAGCAGCCGCACCTTGCAGCGGCAACTACAGGCCAGAGGATTCGATTTTGCCAGTGTGTTGACCGAGGTGCGGCACCATCGCGCTGTACAGTACCTCGCCTACACACGCCATTCGATCGGGCGCGTCGCGGAGCTGTTGGGCTTTTCGCGACAGGCGTCATTTACGCGCTGGTTCATCGTGCGCTTCGGCATGACGCCGAGCGCCTGGCGCGCAGCGCATCCTCAACACCACCGCGTAACAAGTCACTAGGATAAGCAACGCTTCCGCTCGAACGCGCAAAGAATTGGCGACCCCCCACAACCCTATTTTGACAAGGCCTACGCCTCAAATTTCCAACACAAAGCCACCGATCGACCTACGCCACCTGGTTGGCAGGCGTATTTCGCCAGCCACGAATCACGAGCTCGCCGGCCGTCATCGACCTGCCAAACAACCAGCCTTGTGCATACTGAACACCCGCGTTCCGCAAGTAATCCGCCTGTTCTTCCGTCTCGACACCTTCGGCAATCAGCATCAGGTTGCAATCCCCGGCCATTGCGATGATGTGGTCGATGACGGGCCGGGTCACGGCGCCGCTGCCGATTGCGGAAACGAAGGACTTGTCAATCTTCAGGTAGGCGACTTTCAGGGTACCCAGATAAGACAAACTGGAGTATCCGGTACCGAAGTCATCAATCGCGACGGCAATATCCAGTTTACGTAGCTGATCTATGACGCGATTGGCTCGATTCACATTGAGAAGTCCGCCCTCGGTGGCCTCTACCAGCAGGTTCGGCAATCCGGATTTCTCCCGCATCAGCCGGAGCTTCTCCACGATCTCCGTATCCGCCAGATCTTGGGCACTGAGATTGATAGAGACGTAGAGTTGACCTGCCCGCCGTGCCAGATTTTCTTGGGCATCGCTCACAAGGATGTCGAGCATGGCTACGGTCAGCTGTTTCATCCTCTGATATTGTTCCGCAATGGGAATGAACTGATCCGGATTCGCGACCACTTGCCCCCCAGGCCGACGCCACCGTAGCAACGCCTCCGCGCCGACCCACCGACCACTGCTCAGTTCCACGATTGGCATGTACTCGAGTGAGAATTCTTTGCGGCGGATGGCTCGGTCAAGCTGTGCGAGCATGCCGATGCGCTGCCGCTGCAATGCGAGCAGCAGCATGGCGATCAAGGTCCCGATAGCCGCACCGAGGGGGGCGGCAAAGCGAGCAATAGACAGCCACGCCTGCCTCACCACACTCACCGGCACCGCCGCCACGGCAGCGTAGTCATTAGACCTCGCGAACCGAATGGTACCGGTCTGCTCGCCATTAACCCACTGCATCTCGCCGAGTTCCCGATGAAACATGGGAAGTTGGCCGACATCGATCGAACCGCGCCCAAAAATAAGATGGCGGTTTGAAATCGTCACCAGCGCAATGGAGATTTCGCGGGATTCACTTGCCGTGTCCAGAACGAGGTCTGGAAGGGCGAGGCTCGAATAACCGCTGGCCGATTCCGTGACCATAAAGAATCGGGTGTCCGGCAAGAGCGGCAACAATACCGAGCGACGGATCCACGCCCCGCGGCTGCTCAGGTAGTCAGCCGGCCCGACCGGAATGCCATCGCCGTGATCGCCATATGATGAGCAGATCAGACGGTTTCCCTCGACGTAACCCACCAACTGCAAGTAGCTGGAGCTCAGGGCGAGATTGCGCATTATCGCGATCTTGGCAGGTGAACACGGTGCTGAAGACGAGTGCTCTAGGACGCCGCGTGCGTACGCGATCTGGTCGCTAATCGCTTGCTCGCGGTGCAGCATCTCAGATGCAATGATGGCAGTACGCGCCTGCTGTTCATGCAATGCAACGCGATAGGCGATCGCAATGGAAAGACCGACTGACAGGAGCGCCACCGTGATCAGTGAGGCTGGCATCAGTATGCTGACTAACGTGTGCTTCATTGCCTAAAGCTCATGGAAGAGATGTCGGTCTCCTTTTGCGCCGGGCGCGGGGGCGTTTCTACACTGGCCGCGCATCCGTGCGAATTGTACTTGCAGATCACCCCACATCGGTTCTGAGATGGTTGGCGGGCTTCGGGACGCGCAGTGCTCGATAGCAGCCACTCTAGCAGATGCATGTTACCCGGTGTCGGTCAGCTCAATCCAGCCGAAAGACCATGACGGCGCTGGTCAGCAACTCAGTCTGCTGGTGCTGCAACCTCACCTGCTCGACGGTGGCCGCGACATGAGCCGCATTTTCGCGAGTCGCCGCGTCAATGCCGGCAATGTTGTCGCCAACCAGGTCGATACCCGCGCGCTGGGCGCTCGTAGCCTGCGCCATCTCGTGGACGATGGTAGACAGACGCGTGACACTCTCCAATATCCCGGCAATGGTTTTGCCAGCGCTCTCGACGAGGGCGTTACCGGTCCGAGCGCGATGGACCGACTCGCCAATCAGTGTACGGATCTCCTTGGAGGCTGCCGCGCTGCGCTGCGCCAGAACACGGACTTCCGACGCCACCACTGCGAATCCGCGGCCCTGCTCCCCGGCCCTGGCGGCCTCAACAGAAGCGTTCAGCGCGAGGATATTGGTCTGAAAGGCAATACCGTCGATCACGCCAATAATGTCGGTGATACGTTCGCACGAGCGGTAAATCTCACCCATCGTATCAATCACCGCGTGGATCGCCGCGCGCCCCTCGGTTGCTACTTCGCTGGTTGAACCTGCAAGGTCGCGCGCGGAGGTCGCGTGGTCGGCATTTTCGTAAACACTTTGCTTGACCTGCTCCATCGCCGCGACGATACCTTCGAGGGAACACCGCTGCTGATCGGTACGTTCCGATAGGATCTCGTTGCGCTCGCTGATGCTGGCCACAGCCTCCGCAACTTCGCATGCGCTATTGCGTACTTGCAGCAACGTTTTACGCACCATTCCAAGCGTCGAGTGAAAAGAGCTGCCGACGCCACTGACAGGACGAGCCGCACCCTCACTCAAGGTAATATAACCGGACTCACGCCCAATGCCCTGAGCCATCATTTCGAGTTCACCCGCCACCCTAGCATCACCCTCCTGGCGTACGGAGATGGCCGCGAGAAACAGCGTCTGAAGCCACAGAAAGGCCCAATGCTGTGCCACCACTTCGAATCCTGTCTTCGGAAAAACGCTCACGCCCCAACCCCAGCTCTGGAAATAGTTGAAGGCGAGTTGCTGCACGGAAATGATCGCAGTAGCCAGCAGGATGACTCGAACGTCGCGGTATGCGAGCAGCAAAGACAGCAGAATGAACACCACGAAGTGAAACTCATCCCCGCCATGCCCGATGTCGATCATCAGGGCGGCTCCGCCCATGAAGGTAATGGCCGAAACCAATCGACTAAGCTGATGTCCTGGAATCGCAAACGCGAGGGCAGTCGAAACAAGCGCGAGTGGCAAGCCGATGACCCAGACAGGTCCAAGGTTGCCGAAATGCCAGCCAATGCCAAGCGAACCAAGCAGCATGATCCAGTTGACTGCCGCACAAGCACGATCCGCACGTTCGCGTGCAGTCGTCAGTGGACTGTCGACAGTGACCGCAGGGTAGTCGGCGGTTGAATTCGAGCGCCGCTCATGGGTCCGAAACTGTTGCCCGGTAACGGGTGTGGCTGTGAGACTATGTGACATGACGTATCTACTCCTGGAAGTCGGCGCAATATGACTCACGTCACTGACAGCGAAATATTTACCGAATACCTGTGTTTGGGCGATGCCGGGCGCGAGGCAGCCGGTCAGAATTTGGCGTCCTCACGCAGCGCATTCACGCGGTCAAGGTCGCGCTTGTAGCTACGGTGGCCGATAGCGAATGCGACCGCCGCGAGCAGCGGTGCAAACGGGACCAGTTGCAAAGCGCCGAGCAGGCCGATCTGGTCTGCGACGATGCCAGCGAGGATAGCTGCAGGCGCCAGCCCCAACAGGTTGTTGGCCAATGTCAGAGTGGCGAATGCCGAAGCGTGGATCGCCGGTGGGGTAAGGTTCGCCACCATTGCCCCCGACGGACCGGTCGCGCCGGCACAGAAGAACATTCCGCAGCCGATCAGGACGAGTTGCAACCGGCCGGCCGGCAAGTGGAAGGCGATGCCAAGCAGGACGCAACACAACAGGCAGTACGCGATCGCGGTCAGCCACTTTCTTTGTGCGACGTTCCTGTTAAGACGGTCGGTAAGGCTTCCGCACGCGATCATGCCAATACCGGTCACTAGTACGAACCCGGCGGCATGTACGGCTGCGTTACCTGGCGCCATGCCGTAATAGCGATTCAGGTAACTCGGCATCCAGGACCACACGGCTGCCGGGACGATCAGATGAACGCCGCTGCCGACGTAGGCGCAAACGATGGACTTCGTGGAAAACAGCCCCTTCACCAGCCCCCTGTGTCAGACTAGTTGTCGCCTCTGAATTTTCTTAAATTAAAGAAGTCAGAGGTGCATGTTGAAGCAAAAGCAAACGTATTCAGTCGAATTCAAAGAGCAAGCGCTG
>Ga0302178_10001739_pt1 | contig 17963 bp, 17 predicted proteins | sample I_Palsa_E1_3_FD_198790 | JGI IMG/M metagenome (GOLD analysis project Ga0302178, IMG submission 198790) | Peat permafrost microbial communities from Stordalen Mire near Abisko, Sweden - I_Palsa_E1_3 | ecosystem: Environmental > Terrestrial > Soil > Palsa > Peat permafrost | place: Sweden... | reverse complement strand
ATCGCAATCACGGACGCATTCTTGATGGTGAGCAAGAAACGGAAGTCATCCGGAAAATCCTAAAGAATATCACGCATCAGTGGATTCCGGATTTCCGGATATAGCAGTATGGCCACTCAACAGTTGAAATGCTGCCATGGCATTAATAGGCCGCTTCAGCCTGTAAGGCTGCCGATATTAAGCTCGCCGCGGCAGGGAGGCGGAAAACAATCTGTCAAGGCCACAAAGGATCACCATATGCCCCATGCTCAAGCACAAGCACAGCCGCGCCAGCGCGGGCGAAATATGCGTAGCCAGAATAGATCAGTCTTCGCACCTTGCTGCAGTGCATCTGAGCTTCGAAGTAGACCGCGTACTCCTGAACGGAAAGCTCGCCTACCAGTATAAGATCTGCGCGCCTCCGACCAATTCGTTACGCTGCCTGCGGGTCATTGCGACCCTCTGGACTCGATACTCGATCCCGAATGCCAACGTGGTATGCACCAGCGCGGCAAAGAACGTCGTAAGGTCGTTTGAGGCGGGCATCACCACAACCTCAAGTTTCATTTCCACGACGTTGGCTCCTTACTGATGTGCGTGGCGTCTCTCCACACCACCGGAAGTTGGTCCTACATCCACGGTCACGCTGCGGGGGGCCGATCGCGTCGCCGTATGGCCCTGGCCAGCGTTATGGTGATCAGCGCCCCGGCAGCCGGGTGGTGATCTCCTGCAGCAGCCACCCGTTGCCATCAGGGTCGCTGAACGAGGCGAACGAGCCGTAGCTCTGGTGACCCGGGGCCGGTCCAGAAACCCGTTCTTCGGTACCGGCGTGATGGAACACCCCGCCGACGTCGTGGAACACGTCGCTCACCTCAGCGCCATTGCCGGCCAGTTCGGTGCGGACCGCGTCGATGTCGGTCACGACCAGGTGCAAGCCCTGCGCTGAGCCGGGAACGGCTGAGGTGAGTCCGGTGCCGATGATGACCGAGCAGTGGGAGCCAGGGGGAGTCAGCTGTACCACCCGGAAATCCGCACCGCCGGTGTAGTCGGCATCCAGCCGCCACCCGAGTTTCTGATAAAAGCATTTGGCCTGATCGACGTCAGAGACGGGGACCACGACAACTTCTAGTTTCATTTCCACGACTTCGGCTCCTTCTGCTGATGTCAGTGGCGTCTCGCTACGACGCCGGATTTAGTCCTCACATCTACAGTCGCGGCTGGAAAGGCCGGCCGAACCTGTAGAAACCCCTGGCCGTTTCCCTAGTCCGCGGCCGAGGCCACCTCGGGTGCCCACATCACCGGCCGTCTTAGACTCGCCCAGGATTGGGAGCTTCGGTCAAATCCGAGCTCCTCTATCAATCCATTCCTCAGAGCATATCCAACGTCTTCACTGCGGTCCGCTTCACGCGGGAAACTAGCGCGGGCGAACCGTCTCGAGGCCGGCGGTTTCTTCACCGGCCAGCCGGGAGGAGGTCACGTCCGCCGCCAGGAAGGACGAGGGATTGATACTCACGGGTACGCCGCCTTGACCTCGGCAGACGCGGCGGCTTCGCGGGCGCGGATGCCCTGAGTGTTTCCCGGCGCCGGCATTACGTGGCTTCGGCGTCGTAGGGAGCTTTCTCGCCGGCCGCCATGGTGGTGACGGGGGTCTTGCTGCTGGTGTCGGGGTGGTCTGGGTGTGGGTCGCTGAGCAGGTGTTTCTGGACGAACCGGCGTGGGTTGAGGTCGTCGAGGTCGAAGTCGGAGAACTCCGGGCCGAGGCCTTCGCGCAGGTCGGTCTTGGCTCCTTCTGCGATCCGCCGTAGGTCGCGCAGGGCGCGGCCGGCTTGGGCGGCGAACTTGGGCAGCTCATTGGGGCCGAACACGATCAGCGCGATCACGGCCAGGATCAGCAGCTTGGGCAGGGATAGATCGAACACCGGGGATCTCCATCACAAAACGTCGAAGCTATGCCCAGCGGCCCTCACCGCTCCCCGGGCCGACTGCCGTATCGCGTTCGCGCCAGGACTTCGGGGAGGGCAAGGGTCAGGCGCTAGTTGAAGATGTTGTCGCGAGTCCCGGCGTCCAGGTCAACCGGGGACAGCTCGTCGTCGGCCAGGCCCGCGTAGGGGTCTGGATGCAGCCGGGCCCGGCGCCGGTCGTTCGACCAGATGACGAATTCAGCTGCCTCCACCAAGGCGGCGCAGGCTCCACCGAGAATGAGCATGGTGAGCGGGTCCGGACTGGGATTGGCCACGCCGGCGACCAGGAAGACCGTGAACAGGATCACCCGCCGCCATTTCTTGAATCGCGCGTGGGGCATGATGCCGGTCAGGTTCAGCAAGATGATGACGAGTGGCAGCTCAAAGGCGATCCCGAAGGCCAGCATCATCGTCATGACGAAGCTCATATATGAATCAACCTGGATCAGGTTCGAGACACCGCCCGGCGTCAGGCCGAGCAGGTAGTGCATCGACCGGCCTAGCGACCAGTAGGCCAGGGCGACGCCGGTGCAGAACAGCGGGACGGCGGTGCCGACGAAGATGTAACTCCAGCGCTTTTCCTTGGCGTACAGGCCGGGCGCGACAAAGGCCCAGACCTGATAGAGCCAGATCGGCGAAGACAGGACAATCCCGACAATGAAGGCGACTTTCACCCGCAGGTAGAAGGAGTCCAGGGGGCCGTTGAGGACCAGCTGGTTGGTTCCGAGCGTGTTGCAGCCAGTGTGGCCACGTATCACGGCCGAGCACAGCGGGTGCTCGATAACTCGCCAGGCCTGGCGGAAGAAAGCAAAGCCGAGGGCCATACCCGCAGCTAGGGCGAGCGCCATCTTGACGATACGATTCCGCAGCTCACGGAGGTGATGCACGAGCGGCATCCCGCCCGTGGGGTTCTGCTGCCGCCGGGAGTGCACAAAGCGCTCGCCGACAATTCGAGCGCCGATGAGGGCACCGGGGAGTTTCGCCATGACCGCTTCCTGCCTGAGCGCTTTGAGAATCCAAGCCTGGAGGAGCTGCTAGGTCTGCTGAGGTTCTGGCACCGGCCGAGCCGGAGTCGCGTCCATGGCGGCCGCACGCTGCAGATCACGGATCTGCTGCTGCAGCACGTCGATCTGGCTCTGCTGGCCAGCTCGAACCGGGCCCGCCGCGAGCCGGGCCGGCTCCTCGATCGGCGCGCTCTGAGCCGTATCCAGGGTCTCCGCGGAAGGCTCGTCCTCGTGCAGGCTTCCGACCTCGGTCTTCAGGATGCGCATGGACTTGCCGAGAGAACGCGCCGCAACCGGCAGCTTCTTCGACCCGAACAGAACAATCAGCACAACCGCGACGATCAGGATTTTCCAGGGGCTGTCGAAAAGGTCACTAAACATGTCCGTCCTCCTTAGCTTGGTTTGCTTCTGTCTTCCACAGTCGCGGCCCGGCCGGCCGGCCGAACCCGTGCAAGGCCCTGGCCGGTGCCCCAGTCTGCAGGCCTGCCGTCCCGAGCGCACGGCCGCAGGACTGCATAGGTGACGAACCGCCGTGCGGCCCGGGGGACCGAGATGGCCCTCATTGACCTGGCGGCAGGCAGGCGGCCTTGCTCACGGGTCCCGGCAACTCGGCCGGTGGCAATGCGCCGACGGCTGCTACCGGAGTCGAACGAGCAGCTGGCCGGACCTGGATCTGCACCCAACTCGCCTGCGCCCGTCTCCGACGGCGCATCGGTGCAGCGCCAGAGCCGTCGCACCGATGCGCGGGAACAGTTACGACGGTCCACAGCACGCTGGAGGCGATGGGCATCGAGGCCTGCGCCGAACCGGGCCGCCGCGAACTGGCGGCCACCGGCAAGACCGGCCGCAAGCGCCCCGTCGAGACCAGGGCGGCCTAGCTCCTCCCAGGTCGCCTGGCTGGCCAGTGGCAGCCTCTCCAGCCTCGAAATCGAAGCCCGGCTATTCATCAGCTCCCGCGGCCAGCTCCACCGCGTCCTACCTGCCACTCCGCACATCGCCCCCGGTCACGCTAACCCGGCGCTATGTCGAGCGCGTCGCCGGGCCCGAGCTGGCCACCGCTCGGGTGCTGCTGCCGGCACTGGCCACTGTGCCGTGCTGGCATGCCGTCACTGGCCACTTGCACTGTGCACTAGCGGACGCGAGCGCAGCCCCGCGGAAATGACAATCACAGGGAGGTGCTTGTCGGATCCCGGCGAGAACCACTCCGAGGAGCCGCGTAATGACGATCTGGCTGAACACATCCTTCGTGATAACGTTCCGGGTCATCGACGGGCTGACGGTCCGGTTCGCCCAAAGCGAGGACCGCGACGATCACGCCCTGCTACTCAGCCCGTGGCCGGAAAGCCTGTTCGCGTTCGAGCAGATGTGGGCGCGTCTCGCCGAGCACACCCATCTGGTGGCGATCGACCTGCCCGGGTTCGGTCATTCCCAGCGCCGGGACGCTCTGCTGGCCCCCCGGGCGATGGGCGACTTCATCATCCATGCGGCCGACGCCTTCGGACTTGAGCACCCGCACGTCATCGCGCCCGACGTGAGCACCGCAGCGGCACTGTTCGCCGCGGCCGCGTATCCAGTCCGGTTTCGCAGCCTGGTGGCGAGCGGCGGGGTAACCGCGGTTCCGCTGCAGCTGGGCGGCTGGCTGAAAGACTGGGTCGAAGCTCCTGACCTCGACACGTTCCGCCGCGCTGACCCGCGCCCGATAATCGCCGGCGCCCTAGCCGATATCAAGCGGTACGCGCTCCCTGACTCCATATGCGACGATTACCTGTCCTCATATCAGGGCAACCGTTTCGCCGAGTCGATGCGTTACGTGCGCAGCTACCCGTCCGAGCTCCCTGCTCTGGCCGACCTGCTGCCGCAGATCCAGACACCCGTGCAGATCATCGCCGGCGCGCATGATCCGGTCGTTCCGCCGGCCAACGCTGCGTTCCTGGCTGAGCGACTGCCTCACAGCAAGCTCGACATCGTTGACGCGGGCCACTTCACCTGGGAAGAAGCTGCCGGCGAGTTTGCGGCTCTCGTAACCACCTGGTGGGACGGAGGCTACGCCGCCACGGGAGCGGCTCAGCCAACTGACCACAGGCCGCAACATGGTCGCGGCCACCCCGATGCCGTCATCCCTGACGGCGTCGACGACAACCGGAGCACCTCCGGGTTTGCTGTACAGCCAGACGGCAGAAAGAACAGTGCGTCATGAGCGAGTCACTTAGCTACCGGGAAACCGGGGCTGCGGCGGGTCACGGCCGGACCTCGGTGCTCGCGCTGGCAGGTGGGGCACCAGAGCACAGGCTGCGTGGCCGGCGGCGCGAGTGCGAGGCGCTGGATCGGCTGCTCGCCGAGGTACAGGCGGGTCACAGCGGGACGCTGGTCTTGCGCGGCGAGGCGGGGATCGGCAAGACCGCGCTGCTGGGGTACCTGCTGGAGCGTGCGCGTGGATGTCACGTCATACGGGCGACGGGCGTTGAGTCCGAGGCGGAGCTCGCCTTCGCAGGGTTGTATCAGCTCTGCGCGCCGTTTCTGGATCGGCTCGAACGCCTTCCCGGTCCGCAGCGCGACGCGCTAAGCACAGCATTTAGCCTGCAGGGTGGAGACCCCCCGGATCGCTTTACGGCCGGCCTTGCCCTCTTGGGCCTGCTGTCGGATCTGGCTAGGGAGCGACCGCTGGTCTGCATCGTGGATGATGCGCAGTGGCTTGACCAGGCATCGGTGCAGGCGCTTGCATTTGTGGCGCACCGGCTGGCGGCCGAGCCGATTGGGGTGGTCTTCGCGGTGCACCAGCCTGGTGACGAACATTATTTGACAGGACTGACGGAGCTCGTGGTCGGCGGGCTGGCTGAGAGCGACGCGCGGGCACTGCTGGACTCGGTCGTCACGGGTCTGCTAGATGAGCGGGTGCGCGATCGGATCGTAGCCGAGACGTTGGGAAACCCGCGGGCGTTGCTCGAACTGGGGCACGGGCTGACGCCCGAGGAACTGGCGGGCGGGTTCGGCTTGCCTGATGCGGCGGTCATGCCGGTCCGGATCGAGGAAGGCTTCCGTCGGCGCCTGGCGCCCCTGCCGCAGGCGACACGGCTATTGCTACTGGTTGCTGCGGCCGAACCGGTGGCCGACCCGGTTGTGGTGTGGAATGCAGCTGGTCAACTAGGCGTCGAGGCCGCGGCTGCGGCACCAGCGGCTGCGGCCGGGCTGATCGAGGCCGGCGGGCAGGTGAGGTTTCGCCATCCACTCGCCCGGTCCGAGGTATACCGGGCGGCCTCACCGGAGGAGCGCCAGCGTGTCCACCGCGCCCTCGCGGACGCCACCGACCCCGACGTTGATCCCGATCGCCGCGCCTGGCACCTTGGGCACGCTACGGCCGGGCTCGACGAGGGCGTCGCCGCTGAGCTCGAGCTATCGGCCGACCGTGCTCGGGTACGCGGTGGCCTGGCCGCGGCCGCCGCTTTCCTCGAACGTGCCGCCCAGCTGACACCCGACCCGGGTCGTCGTGCCCGACGTGCGCTGGTCGCGGCTCAGAGCGAGCATCAAGCCGGAGCGTCGGCCGCAGCGCTGCGGTTGCTGGCCATGGCGAATGCCGGACCGCTCGACGGGGTCGGTCGCGTACGTGCGGAGCTGCTACATGCCCAGATAGCAGCCGGCCCCAGTCGTAGCAGCCACGCACCACCCCTGCTGCTCCAGGCGGCGAACAGGCTCGAACCACGCCATCATGGACTGGCGCGCGAGACGTACGGCCACGCTTTTTCCGCAGCCCGGACCGCTGGCCGCATGGCCCCACGCGGCCGGATGCTGGAGGTAGCCGAGGCCGCGCGCGCGACAGGACCGACATCGCAGCCGCCGCGAGCCTGCGATCTGCTGCTGGACGGACTGGCCGTCGTAACCAGCGAGGGATACGCCACGGGCGCCCCGATCCTGGCGAAGGCACTGAGCGCACTGCGCCATGAAGAGGTCTCCGTCGAGGAGGGACTCCGGTGGATGCCGCTCGCGTGCCGGTTGGCCAATGACGTCTGGGACGACGATAGCTGGCACGCGCTCTCGGCTCGGTTGATCGAGCTGGCCCGTGGAGCAGGTGCGCTGACCGTGCTCCCGGTCGCCCTGCTCCAGGGCATGATGATTCAGCTGCTGGCTGGCGAGTTCGCGACGGCCACCTCGATGGCGCAAGAGGCCGCGGCAGTCGCCCGGTCGACGCGCAATCCGGAGGGCCCGTACGGTCCGCTGCTGCTGGCGGCCTGGCGGGGCTGGGATGCCGAAACCGGTCAGCTGGTGGCGGCCGCCGGCACCGACATGGTGGCGCGCGGCGAAGGACAGTGGCTGACCGCCGCGCACTGGGCGACGGCGATGCTAAATAACGGCTTGAGCCGTTACGACGAGGCACTGGCCGCAGCCGAACAAGGCAGCGAATACCCAGACGAGCTGGGGTTGGCCACCTGGTCGATGGTCGAGCTGATCGAAGCAGCTGCCCGGACCGGACAGGCTGACCGGGCGAGCGGTGCACTGCAGCGCTTGACGGAGACCACCAGCGCCGCCGGCACCGACTGGGCGCTGGGGGTCCTGGCGCGCTCACGGGCGCTACTGAGCGAGGACGAGTCCGCCGAGCTGCTGTACGGCGAGGCGATCGAACGGCTCAGCCGAACCCGCGTCCGAGTGGACCTGGCCCGCACGCACCTGCTCTACGGCGAGTGGCTGCGGCGCCAGAAACGCCGCGCGGACGCGCGCGAACAGCTACGCAGCGCCTTCGAAATGATGACCGCGATGGGTACGGAGGGGTTCGCCGAACGCGCCAGGCACGAGCTGCTGGCCACCGGCGAGACTATGCCGAAGCGCACACCCGGAACGGCCGACGGACTCACTCCTCAGGAGGCGGAGATCGCCAGGCTCGCTGGTAGCGGGCGTACGAACCCAGAGATCAGCACCCAGTTGTTCATCAGCTCGCGCACCGTCGAGTGGCACCTGGCAAAGGTTTTCTCAAAACTCGGCATCAATTCCCGCAAAGAACTCCGCAGGGCACTCCCCGATCTCGGCCCGGTGGCACGCCCGCCTTATTAGACCGTTGCCCACGGACCAGGGAACCTGCCAGCCCAGCCCGGACGCGGCCTCCAGACACCCTGATCGCCGGCATGGTGGTCGAAGCAATCAACTCGTGCAGCGGCCACGCGGATGCGCTGGGTGCGTCGGCTCGCCAGCCGGGCTCGCGTCTTGGCTCCAGCCAGCCTGGACGGTGAGCTACGCAGGCTGGAGCCCGAGCGTGTTAGCGCGCACGTCGGCGGTGAACCCGCGACTCGATGACCAGGAAAGCAACCAATCATCAGGAGGCACTAATGAACGAGACATGTGACCGCTGCGGACCCACGGTTAGCGCGGTTTACCGCGTGGACCGTGAGGGCGAGCTTTACCTATGCCGGCACTGCACGAACCAGCTACGGCCGGCGCTGTCGAGTCAAGGCTGGAACATCGGGCTCATCGCCGAGTACGAGCTCGCAGGCAGGCGCGGAAGGCGCTAATCCGGTGCGCGATGCGGACGCTGGCAGTACCCGGTTCCCGGCTGCGAAACGACGGCCCGCCGCTCATCCCGCTGTCGCCGCCACATTGCCCACTGTCACCAGACTCAGGAGAAACGATGTCGTGCCGTCACCGGAATAACCGAACCGGACAGGACGGGGTCCGGGTGGCCATGGTGGACTGCAGCGTCTTGGCCGTAGCCTCACTGGTTACCTATGCGCTTGTTACGCATGTCCTTTCTCGCATCTACTTCCTGTCTCCCGCCGATGATCTCATCGGTGGCTTGTGGGCCGTGCTCGCCACGATCTTCCTTCCCTTCGAAGAATGGGCCCTGGCCGTCCTCATTGGAGCCAGCGCGCTGGCTGTCACTCTGCTCGGCCGCCCCGGCGATGTGATCACGGCCGCCATCACCACTGCGGTCGTAATGGTCGCCTCGGCCGTGAGCCCGCAACACGCCTGGCAGCAGCCAGTCCTGCGCTTCGCCGATACCATCATCGGAATCGCGGTCGGCGTAGCCGCCGCCTGGATCGGACTGCGGATAAACCGGCCCCCGTGCGACAAAGGCAAACGACTGAAGGGCGCCAGACTGACCGCCTGAGGACAGCCCCTCCCGAGCCGAACTGCCCGGACGAGAACAGGCCTGGCCGTCCAGGTGGTCCTGGCGCCGTCTTACCCACGCCCGGCTCGTCGGGCATGACCAGCACCCGGCTCCGAACCGCTTCTACCGCAACTTCCGGGTGGCACGTGCCGCCGCAGTCCAGTCGAGACGAAACTCGTTTGCCGGTTGTAACGGCTCGCACCGTCCAGTACCACCGGTCAAAGGTCTTAAGCAGGCTCGACCAGGTTCCCGCTAGCTCCGCGAGGCTCTGCTGAGAAACCCCAGGACCCATCCGGCGATGCTGGCGGGTCGGTCGGCGTTAGCCAGGTCACTGCTCACGTATGCGTAGCTGCCTGAGCGGGTGAGCCGCCGGTGGGTCAGGCTGCCAACCGGGGCAGCCGCGATCCCCAGCACTCCCCCGACCTCGCTCCGTTCGGGAATTGCGCAGTGCGGTATCGCGGGTGGCGTCATTCGACCTCGAGTTCCCGCAGGTTGGTCTTGGCCAGGTCGACGAGTTCCTCTCCCCCGCCGGACAGCACGGTCCGGGTTGCGTACAGGGTGAAGCCCTTGATCTGGCCGTAGGTGAGCTTGGGCGGCAGAGACAGCTCGTGCCGGGCGGTGGCCACCTCGACCAGCGCCGGACCGTCGTGGGCGAACGCCTCGCGCAGCGCGTCCTCCAGGTCACCGGCCTTGTCGACCCGGACGCCGAACAGCCCGATAGCCCGGGCAATCCCGGCGAAGTCGGGGTTGTCCAGGTCGGTGCCGTAGGTGACGATGCCGGCCGCCTTCATCTCCAGCTCCACAAACGACAGCGCGCCGTTGTTGAAGACCACGATCTTGACGGGCAGGTGCTGCTGGCGCAGGGTGATGAGCTCGCCGAGCAGCATGGCGATCCCGCCGTCCCCGGACAGCGCGATGACCGGCCGGCCGGGGTGGCTGGCCTGAGCCCCGATGGCGTGCGGCAGGGCGTTGGCCATGGAGCCGTGGTTGAACGAGCCGATCAGCCGGCGGGTGCCGTTCATGTGCAGGTAGCGGGCAGCCCAGATGCACGGCGTGCCCACATCCAGGGTGAAAATCGCGTCCGCGGGCGCCAGCTTGTCGATGGTGGCCGCGACGTACTGCGGGTGCAGCGGCGAGTCGTGGCTCCGGTCCCGGGCCAGCTTGTCCAGCCGGGCCCGGGCCCGCCGGTAATGCGCGGTCATCCGGTCCAGATGCGCCGAGTCGGTCTTGGGAGCCAGCAGCGGCAGCAGCACGTCCACGGTGTCCTTGACCGTCCCGGTCAGCGGGACCTGCACCGGGACGCGGCGGCCGATCCGCTCGCCGCGCACGTCGACCTGGACCACCGGGACACCCTCAGGGTAGAACGGCCGGTACGGGAAGTCGGTGCCGAGCATCAGCAGGGCGTCGCAGTGCTCCATGGCCCGGTACCCGGAGGTGAACCCGATCAGCCCGGTCATCCCCACGTCATGCGGGTTGTCATACTCGACGAACTCCTTGCCGCGGAACGCGTGCACCACCGGCGCCTGCAGCGCCCCGGCTAGGGCGATGAGCTGGCCGTGCGCCCCGGCGCAGCCCGCCCCGGCCAGGATCGTCACCCGCCCGGCAGCGTTCAGCACCTCCGCCGCGGCGGCCAGCGACGCCTGGTCCGGCCGGACGACCGGCGAAGTGGCCCGGATCGGCACCGGCGCCCCCGCGTCCCGGGCCTCGGCCAGGAAGATCTCCCCGGGCACCACGACCACCGCCACCCCGCCCCGGGACAGCGCCGACCGCATCGCGATCTGCAAGATCCGCGGCAGCTGCTCACGGGTGCTGACCAGCTCGCAGTACACGCTGCACTCGCGGAACAGCTCAGCCGGATGGGTCTCCTGGAAGTACTCCCCGCCGATCTCCTCGGCCGGGATCTGCGCGGCAATGGCCAGCACCGGGACCCCGCTGCGGTTCGCGTCGAACAGGCCGTTGATCAGGTGCAGGTTGCCCGGCCCGCAGCTGCCCGCGCACACCGCCAGCTCCCCGGTCAGCGCCGCCTCCGCCGCCGCCGCGAACCCCGCGGCCTCCTCATGCCGGACATGCTCCCAGGCGATCGAACCGTCCCGGCGCAGCGCATCGGTGAACCCGTTCAGGGAATCCCCCGGGATCCCGTACACCCGCTGCACCCCGGACGCCTTCAGCGTCGCCACCATCACATCAGCCACCGTGGCAGCCATCGCCTTCTCCTTTATGCCAATTCGTAAACCAGCGAATGATTGTGGTCAGTCAGGACCAGCCTCGCTGATTAACTGCGCGAGTGCTCTGCTCTGCAGACCAATGCCGAGGACCGGCCGTAAATCGCACTGCCCTGCGGACGCCGGGAGCTGGTCCGCAGGGCAGGGGCGACTCGGGCTAGTTAGAGATGGTCGACGTCGATGACGGCCTTAGCGAAAGCATAAGGGGCTTCCTGCGGCACGTTGTGGCCGACGCCGAAGACCCGGTGCTCGTACTTGCCGGTGAAAAAGGCGCGGTAAGCCGCGCCGTCCCCGGCCGGGGTGAAGGGATCGTACTTACCGTCGATGGTGATCGTGGGCACGGCGATGACGGGAGATTTCTGTAGCTGGGTCTCCAGGCTCGCGTACTCGGGTTCGCTCGGATAAAGGCTCTGCCGCCAGCGGTAGTTACCGATGACGATCGCGACGTAATCGGGGTTGGTGAATGCCGCTGCGGTCTGGGCGTAGGTTGCCTCATCGAAGTGCCAGGTCGGGGAGTTGAACTTCCAGATCAGCTCGCCGATACCGTACCGGTACTCGGTCAGGCCCAGCACGCCCCTCTCGGTGTCGAAGTAGTACTGGTACCAGAACGCCCACTCAGCCGCCGGCGGCGACGGCAGCTTGAGCTTGGCCAGGTTGGTGATCAGGTAGCCGGCGGTCGAGACCAGGGCCTTGACCCGCTTGGGCCACAGCGCCGCGATGATGTCAGCCGTCCGCGACCCCCAGTCATAGCCGACCAAGGTCGCTGTCTCGATGTGCAGGGCGTCCATCAACGCCAGGATGTCTAGGGCGAACGCCACCTGATCCACGTTGCGGGGAGTCGCGGCCGACAGGAAGGTCGTCGTGCCGTAGCCGCGGAAATACGGAACGATGACCCGGTAGCCCTGATCGGCCAGCAGTGGCGCGACCTCGACATAGGAATGGATGTCATAGGGGAAGCCGTGCATCAAGATGACTGGCGGGCCATCCGCGGGGCCAGCTTCGACGTATCCGACATTCAGGACCCCGGCATTGATCTGCTTCACCGGTCCGAAGGACGTGGCCGTCCCGGCCTTGGCCGCTCCCAGACCCGCCGTGCTCACCGCGGTGGTCTGTGCTTTCGCCGAACCGATCAGCCCGAACTGGGTAGCACCGACAGCCAGGGCGGCGGCACCCGCGGTCCCCAAAAAGCGACGGCGATTATGGTTGACCTCTCCGGGCGTTTCGCTTGTGTCCATTGCGTGAATCTCCTTTTGGTCCGACAGACGGAAACTGACCTGGCACTGGGCCGTTGGTCCTGGGCGGCTCGAAATCAGTCCGAGTCCTAGTCCCGCCTATCGATCCGATGTTCAGGCCTAGGGCGGCACCATCAATGCCATTAACACCACGATGGCGTTCCAGGACGGCCCGCCGAACCCGTGGAAGGCCCTAGGGCGTGCCCCGGCCACCACCGGCCCGCAGACCTAGTCCTGCAACGGCACTCGCCTGATCCGGGTGTCATGATGGGAGATCTAGTCGCGGGCCGGTCATGCGCCGAGCCACGGGCGTTGGTCCGGAAGCCTTTATCCGGGCCGGTTGCGGGCCTGAAACGGAAGAACCGGTGAGCGCCGGCCGATTGGGCGGACGAAGTGAGCCAATGGCACGCAGCGGCTGCTGCGCGGCGCGGACTGGGACGTCGACGCGGTCCGCGATGACATTCGGAACGACGTGGTCGAGGAGTTAGGTGACCTGGGCAGCGTGCTGATCGCTGATGAGGCCGCGTTCACCAATGAGGACACCGCTCGGCGAGGTGTGAAGCGGCAGTATTTCACGGCGGCTGCGCGGAATACCTCCAGGCCGGGGGTCGTTCTGGCAGGCGAAATTGCAGAAAGTCTAAATCCGTAGGCCGGTGCCGTTGCGGGCGATGATCATCTTTCTGATCTACAAGTGAATGCCTTAGTACACCGACATCAGGGCGGTCACAGTTAACAACGACTCGGCGCGGACCAACACTCATTTTTTCATGTTCCATCACCACCGCGAGCTGCTTTTCATCGCCCAGGTCCACGGCCAGAACCGTCCGGTCCCCAACGCCACCTGCCGCACGCCGCGCGCTTCCGGTTCCGGTCCCGATGATCTCGCGTCAGCCCGATACCCTGAGCCACGTCCTCCTGCTGCGTTGGATCTTGAGCCCGTCATCACACCAGGAGGCGTTCTTCATCAACCCGAACAACCCAGCATGGGGGTTTCAGGCGCTCCGATGCAGCGATATGGCAGCTAGACATGAGTCAGCGTGTCTCGTCGCGCTGGTGGCGATCATCTGCGGCGATGATGCACGCCACGCTCAGCGCCCTACGCAGCCACCGGTGCTCGCTGAGCCGCCGAGGCTACGGTCAGTTACTCGATGCTCGCCCTATCCCCGAGAGCTGTTGAGGGTGAGCCGCTAGCGGGCTAACGCCAGCCGGGCTAGCGCGTCCGGGTCGTCGCGCTGCACGCGGTTGAGCTCACCGCGTGAGCTGATGTCGAGCTTGGTGAACACCTTGCCCAGGTGGTACTGGACGGTGCGGGAGCTGATGAACAGCCGGGCGCCGATCTCCGGGTTGGAGAGGCCGTCACGGGCCAGTTGCGCGACCTGGGCCTCCTGGGCAGTCAGCGCCTTGCTGGCCTCGGCGGTGGCCTGGGCGGGGCGTTTGCGGACGGTTTCCCCGGTGGCCAGCAGCTCCCGCCGGGCCCGTTCGGCAAATGCTTCCATCCCTATCGTGTCCAGCATGGCGTGGGCGGTGCGCAGCTGCTCCCGGGCCTGCGAGCGGCGGCCCTGACGACGCAGCCATTCACCGTAAAGCAGATGGGCGCGGGCAAGCTCCAGGCGGAGCTGGGTGCGGCCCAGTCGGTCAATCGCCTCCTGGTACAAGCCCTCGGCGGCGCCGTCCTCGGCCACCAGCGCACGTGAACGCGCCTCAATCCCCAGCCCGTAGTCGGTGCCGCTGGCCTGGGTCGTTTCCGCCAGCCGCTCGAGGGCATCGCCGACCGTGTGCGCATTCCCGCTGCGTACAGAGGCCTCAATCAGCTCGGGCACAGCCCACATGGCGAGGTAGAACCCGGATGGGTCGTCGACGGCCTGCCGGGCCGCCTCCCGCGCCTCGTTGTAGCGGCCCAGGCCGTTGTAGAGGATGGCGTCCATCCAGCGCGCGACGGTCACCGTAATTCCCTGGCCCCCGGCTTCGGCCGAATTAATCATTGCGTCGATCATCGGAACGGCCTCGGCCTGGCTGCCCCGCAGACAGTGGAGCAGAGGGGCGACGTAAGACGGGATGCGGGACCCGGTCGCCTCGCAGACTGCGTCAGCCTCCGCAATCAGGGACGCAGCTACCCTGAAGTCGCCCCTCCAGGCGGCGATCATGCCCGCCGAGTCCAGCTGGACCGGCAGGCGGTCCAGGGCACCCGCGTTACGGGCGAGCTGGATCTGCCGGGTGGTGATCGCGTGAAAGCCGTCGTCGTCCCATAGGGAGTTGGCCGTCGACGCGCTCAGCCAGCCCCACCGGAGTCCCTCGCCGGCGGAGATGCCGTCGCCGGCGAAGACGCTCACTGCCTGCCGCAACGTCGGCACCGCGGCGGGCAGTCCGTCGGTGATCATCAGCGCCAGGCCGTCGAGCAGCAGTTCCACCGGACCCGGGTGCGGCGACCGAGGCAGTGCCCGGGCAGCGCGGCAGATCTCCGTCATATCGCCGGCCGCGTGGCGCCCGGCGAAAAAAGCCGCACCCCACGCGTCGAGATAGGTCTCACGGGCGAGTTCGAGGTTGAGCGGCTCGAGCCGCCGAGCCGCGTTGAGCAGCAGCGGCGGGGCGTCACTGCCCATGCCCGTCACGAACGCCACCTGCCCGCGCAGCAGGTCTACCCGGGCGCTGGCGAAGTCATCCAGCGTCCAGGCCTCCGTCATTACCAGCAGTCCGAGAGCCTTGTCGAACGCACCGGCTTGCACACTGGCCTGTGCCGCGGCTAGCGTGCGTTCCGCCAGGTGCGCCGGCTCGGCGGTCAGCCGCACTGAGCGCTCCAGGAACGCCGCGGCCGCGGCCAGCCCGCCGCGGGCCTGCGCCCGGTCTGCGGAGCGTTCCAGCTCGGCTGCGACCTCTTCATCCGGGCCGTCTGCGGCCTGCGCCCGGTGCCAGGCCCGGCGATCCGGATCAGCCGCCGGATCGGTCGCCTCTGCCAGCGCCCCGTGTGCCTCTTGCCGTTCGGTGAACGACGCCGACCGGTAGGCCGCCGAGCGCACTAGCGGATGCCGGAACCGGACCCGCGCGCCGAACTCTGCCAGGCCTGCCTCGGCCGCCAGTGCCGCCGCCTGCTGAACTGGGAGCCCGAGTTGCCCCGCCGCCCGCCACACCAGCGACAGGTCACCCGACGGTTCGGCCGCCGCCAGCAGCAGGAGCAGCCGGGTCTGAGCCGGCAGGGCGTCCAGCCGCCGCCGGAAACTATCCTCGATCCGGCCCGTCAGCAACCCAGCGGCGGGCAGCCCGAACCCGCCCGCCAGCTCGGCGGACGTCATACCGAGCGGCAGCTCCAGCAGCGCCAGCGGGTTGCCCCGCGCCTCGGCGACGACCTGATCCCGGACCCGCGGGTCCAACGGCCCGGTCAGCGCTGAGTCCAGCAGCGCCCGGGCATCGCCCTCCGCTAGGCCCTGCACCGTCAGCAACGGCAATCCGGCCAGCTCCTCACCCGGTACCCGGGCCGCGAACACCAGCCCGACCGGGTCGGCGGCCAGCCGACGCGCCGCAAACCCCAGCGCCTGCGCCGACGCCTGGTCCAGCCACTGCTGGTCGTCAATCACGCAGATGAGCGGCCGATCCCCGGCTGCCTCCGACAGCAGGCTCAGTACCGCCAGCGCCACCAGGAATTGATCCGGCGGCGGGCCGGTGCTGAGGCCGAACGCAGTTCGCAGCGCATCCCGCTGCGGCACCGGCAGCTGCTCCAGCCGGTCCAGCATCGGCGCCAGCAGCTGATGCAACCCGGCGAACGCCAGCTCGATCTCCGACTGCACGCCCGCCGTGCGCACCACCCGGCAGCCCTGAGCTCGCCCGGCCAGCTCGTCCAGCAGCGCCGTCTTGCCCACGCCCGGCTCGCCGCGTACCACCAGTACCCGGCTGTCACCTGCCCGCACGGCCGCGACAAGCTGGATCAGTACGCTCACCTCGCCGCTTCGGCCCCTCAGCCGTACGGCATGGCCGCGCGAGCGAGGCTCTGCGGCCATCTACCCGATACCGTAACTAAACCGCCCCGTGTCGCAAACATCGCCCATAGCAGCAACATAACACCGCCGTGCCAGAAATGACACGGCCTGTAGTGCAGGAGTGTGACGCTCGAACATCGCATGCGCCAAGGGTGGCAAAACGGGCGATCAAGATCAGGAACGAAGCACCTGATCGACAGCAGCAAGAGCTTATTGACGTCGAGTGAAACGGATAGGGTCTGTCAAGTTAACGTGTAACTTCTATCTCTGTTAGTTACTTACGTCCCGCGCTGAAGCGGCCGTCGAAGGCGTCCAGCGCTGCTTTCCACCGGTTGGACCACCGCTTCCGGCCCTTGCCGCCGGGGTCCAGGCTCATGATCGCCAGGCACAGGAACTTCATGGCGGGGCGGTTGAATCCGCCCGGCCTGCTCGGTCGGGAAGTGGCCACAGGCGTTCACCGGCCGCTGGAGTCCGCGTTGATCGACTCGATGGCCTTGGTGGTGCAGATGATTTTCCTTATTTCACGGTCTAACTGCAGGAACGGCGCGAATTCTGCCCAGGTGTTCTCCCAGCGGCAGGTAATATCCGGATAGCGTTTCCCATTTGGGGGAGAACTCGGCGAGCGCGTTGATCGTGACGGCCTCGGAGATGGCCGTGCAAACCGGCTTGAGGTCCTTGGCGATCTGCGGCCAGTCGCGCTTGACGCGTACTAAAATGATTTCCGCAGTACACGACACGACCTGCCGAGCCTGCCGCGCCCAGCTCGGCATTGACGACAGCACGGACGCTAGCCCGCGGCTCGAAGCCCTGTTCGTGCTGTCCATCACGCTCGGCCTGCGACCTGGCGAGCTGCGTGCGCTGACCTGGGACCACGTGGACCTCGACCACGGAGTGATTCACGTCTGGCATTCCACGAGGCGAGACGGCGACACCAAGACGCCGAAGTCGCGGCGCTCGCTCGTGCTACCCAGGGGCGCTATCGATGCCCTCCAGGTGCATAGGGCGCGCCAGGGCGCCGAGCGGCTCACAGCCGGCGTAGGCATGGCACGACGACAACCTTGTCTTCTGCCACGAAGACGGGCGCCAGTACAGCAGCGACGCGCTCAACTGGCGGTTCGGCAAGATGACCAGGCGAGCTGGCATCGGCCACTGGCACGCACATGAAGGACGGCACACAGCCGTCTCGATCATGAGCAGCAATGGCGTCCCGATTCAGGACATCAGCGACACGGTCGGGCACAAGTCCACCCACGTCACCGAGACCGTATACCGGCACGTGATCGTTCCCGCCATCCGGGGAGGCGCGAGCGTCATGGACAGCGTGTTCCGCAGTCACGATGCAGATGACGACGCAAGTGGGCACGGCGATAAGGCCGGGAACCCGTAGTCACTTGGTTAGTCACTTTGGCGCTAGACAAGCGTTCGAAAAATGCCGTGGAGCTAAGGGGATTCGAACCCCTGACCTTCTGCATGCCATGCAGACGCGCTACCAGCTGCGCCATAGCC